>Ga0164293_10003136_pt1 | contig 14098 bp, 19 predicted proteins | sample GEODES118metaG_FD_111487 | JGI IMG/M metagenome (GOLD analysis project Ga0164293, IMG submission 111487) | Eutrophic lake water microbial communities from Lake Mendota, Wisconsin, USA - GEODES118 metaG | ecosystem: Environmental > Aquatic > Freshwater > Lake | place: USA: Lake Mendota...
ATGGCATTCAGAACAATCTCATTGACAGTCTGTGTTGCTTCGGCCGAGATAGTGACAGAGCCTGTGAACGATGCCTTATCGAGGTCTGGGGAAAGAGAGACTGCGTATTTCGACGGCAGAACAGTGCGGGGCAGGCGATACGGGCTTTGAAGGTGGCTCACAGATGAAAGGCTAACGCCCACCCCAGGCGGACTACCGTGGAGAGCCGTGCCACGTAGCCATCCATTCACCGTCCATATCCCTGCCCTCACCAACAAAGAGGGAATTCTGTACGACGTTGTTGGCGTCGGTAACGCACTCGTCGAAATGATTGCCATGGTGGACGATGCATTTTTGCAGTCGAACAACATGGTGAAGGGTTCAATGGCACTCATTGAGACCAACCGCGCGTTGGAGCTCACCTCTGCGGTAGGAACGTCTACGCGTACAAGCGGCGGTTCTGGTGCAAACACATTGGCCGGCATTGCAAGTCTTGGCGGCGAGGTTGCCTTCATTGGAAAAGTTGCCAACGATGATCTTGGAAAAGAGTTTGCTGGGGATATGACGTCGGTGGGTGTTGATTTCAGAAGCGGAACCGCCTCGGGTGATCAGCCAACGGGGCGTTGCATTATTGCGGTCACGCCCGATGCACAGCGCACAATGAATACCTTTCTCGGAATCTCCACACAACTGTCATCAACAGACCTTGATCCGGCTGTCATCGGTGCTGGCGCAGTGTTGTACTTAGAGGGCTATTTGTTTGACCGCGATGAAGCAAAGGCAGCATTTCGCCAAGCGGCAACTATCGCTCACGAACATGGTCGTGTCGTCTCGCTCACGCTGTCCGATTCATTCTGTGTAGACCGACACCGCGCAGATTTCCAGGAATTGGTACGCGACGAGATTGACATTCTGTTTGCAAACGAAGATGAGTTGAAGTCGTTGTATGAAGTGAACGACTTTGACGATGCGATCCAGCTGTTGCGACGTGATTGTCACATTGCGGCTGTGACTCGCAGCGAGAAGGGTGCTGTCATTGTCACCCGGGACGATGTGCATGCTGTTCCCGCAGTGCCCATTGCATCGGTGGTGGACACAACAGGTGCGGGTGACCTATTCGCCGCCGGATTCTTGCGTGGACTGACACAAGGCAAAGATCTCACCAGTTGTGCACGTATTGGCGCAATCGCCGCGGCAGAAGTTATTTCTCATGTGGGGCCACGTCCGTTGGTGCCACTTGTTGGTCTCTTGCCCGATGACCTTCGCTGATTTGTAGGCTCGCCAGTATGAGTGACACCACCGGATTAACCGTTCTTGGAAAGACCGTTCAGCATTCCATCGATCATGTTGAAGTATTTCCTGCGCCGAAGAACATCTCGTCGGTCACATTTGATTCTGACGAAGTGCAATCCATTTGCCCTGTGACGAATCAACCCGATATCTCAAGTGTTTCCATTGAATACGAACCAGGTGACTTTTGCATTGAATCAAAGAGCCTGAAGTTGTACCTGTGGGGCTTTCGAGATCGCGCAGTTTTTGCAGAAGCACTTGCAGCAGAGATTGCGGGCGAAGTCATGGCTACAGCCAAGCCTCGTCGTGTGTGCGTCACTCTCACTCAACATCCGCGTGGCGGAATAACAATTACCGCTGTCAGCGAACTTCGCGCGTAATTACTGCTTGCGTCCGCGTTCCATAATCTTGGCGCGACGTTCTGCAACTTTCTTTGGGTCGAACTGGGCCTTGCGCCATTCAGCACCCACTACTGATTCATGTTCCCATTTGTCCATTTCTTGGGCATGGCTTGCATAGGTGGAACGAATTTGGCGCACGCCGTCTTGTTCGTTACCGATGATGTCGAGAGCAATTTGACGAGTGAAGGGCATGAGTTGCTCGTGGGGAACAACGTGGTTCACAAGACCAAATGCCAATGCTTCGTCGGCAAGCATGAAGTTGCCAGTGAAACTCATCTCGCGCGCACGGCGAACACCGATGGCTTGCGGTAGAAGAACAGTGAGACCCCAGCCCGGCATGATTCCTACTCGGGAATGGGTGTCGCCGAACTTTGCGTTCTCGGAAGCAATGAGAAAGTCGCAATTCAACGCAAGTTCGAATCCACCTGTAATTGCAACACCGTTCACTGCGCCGATGAGCGGCTTTGACACTTTGGGGAAGGGTCCACGAACTCCCGTGGAGTTCACGCTTCCGTCTGCTCCCGTACCACCCAGGTTTCCGGCAGTGTCGCCAAGTTCTTTCAGGTCGAGGCCAGCGCAAAATGCAGGGTCTGTGCCGGTGAGAATAAGGACGTCAACATCGGGGTCGGCATCTGCTTTCAGCATTAACTCGGGAAGCAGGCGGAGAACCTCGCTAGAGAGTGCATTGCGTGCCTCGGGCCTGTTGAAGGTAATGGTGGCAATGCGGTCGCTGACGTCATACAGAATTACTTGAGACATGGTCAAACCGTAGGCGACCGAGCGGTGGGGCTCCGAACTGAGTGTGCGAAACTAGACGCATGAGCCTTGTTCTTGTGTCCGTCGTGGACGGCGTCGCCACCCTTACTCTCAACAATCCAGATGAGCGCAACACGCTCACCCAGCCCATGGTGGACGAAATCACCGCTGCGATGGATCGTATTGAAGGAGACCCTTCCATTGGCGCACTTGTTGTGACGGGTACAGCGCCTGCATTTTGTGCCGGTGCAAACCTGGGCAATTTGGCAACCGCATCGGGCGAGAGCCTCGGAGTCATCTACGAAGGTTTCTTGCGAATCGCGCGAAGCCCGCTTCCCACTATCGCAGCAGTGAATGGTGCGGCAGTTGGCGCTGGCATGAACTTGGCCTTGGGATGCGATATTCGCATTGCTGCTCGTCGCGCAAAGTTCGACACGCGGTTCCTGCAGATTGGAATTCACCCAGGCGGCGGCCACACGTGGATGCTGCGTCGAATCACTGGACCACAAACAACCTTTGCAACTGTGGTGTTCGGCGAAATTTTGTCGGGTGAAGAAGCAGAGCGTGTGGGCTTGGTGTGGAAGTGCGTAGACGACGATCAATTGTTGGTGGAAGCACAAAAGCTCGCCGCCCGCGCCGCAGATATTCCTCGTCCATTGTTGGAGAGTGTGAAGAAGACCATCCAAGACATGCCGAACGTGGACAACCATCCGGATGCTGTGAAGCGTGAATTGGAGCCCCAACTCTGGAGCACCAAGCAGCCATGGTTCGCTGAACGCCTCGCTGCTCTTCAGAAGAAGATCTCGAAGAAGTAGACAACTACTCGTCGTTGCATCTACGGCGCAGACGTTCGCCGTTACCATTACTGAAGTGATGAGAAAGCCGCTGATTGCATTTGTGTGTGCGGTGGTCGGGTTGGTTGTGGTGTCTGGACCATCGGCATCGTCTGCCCCCGTTGCTCAGCCATGGCAACTCGATCGCATTAACCAGCGAAACTTGCCGTTTGATACGAATTCATCCTTTGGTGCGTTGACAGGTGAAGGAGTCACCATCTACATCGTTGACTCCGGCACAAATCTCTCGCATGAACAATTCGGCGGTAGAGCCGTTGTGGGGCTCGACACTTTGACACCGCGCGGTGACGATCCGGTATCTCCACTGTCATCTGATTGTGACGGACACGGAACACATGTAGCAGCTCTCGCCGCGGGTGCAACCGTAGGTGTTGCGCGCGGAGCAACCATTGTCTCTGTTCGGGTTCTTGACTGTGATGGCGAAGGCGATGTGTCAGATGTTGTCACTGCGCTGAAGTGGATTCGGGGTCATCATGTAAGCGGCCGAGCAGCAGTCGTGAACCTAAGTCTTGGAGTTGATCGAGGCGATGAAGGCCGATCGATAGATGACCAAGTGAATGCGTTGTTGAATGAAGGTGTAGTGGTCACTATTGCGGCTGGGAATGGTGATGCATATGGTCGTTATAACTCGTGCGACATCTCGCCAGCACATGTTCCCGGTGCGCTCACTGTTGGTGCAATTGCCATTAACGATGCATTCACCACGTACTCCGGATACGGACCATGCGTTGATCTTTTGGCACCTGGTGGAACAACCTCTACGGGTATTGAGTCGGCGTGGATTGGTGGTGCAGCCGCTTAGGACCTTGATGCCGGAACATCGATGGCATCCCCACTAGTTGCTGGCTATGCGGCGTTATTGGCACAACAGCAACCGGGACTGTGCGCAGATGATATTTCCGATGCCATTGTGGCTCGGGCAACTACAGGTGTCGTCACCGCACTCGATGCGCAAACTGCAAACAGGTTGTTGTTTGTTGATTCGGCACCCGTGGTGGCTGGAATTCCCGGTCAGCCATCGAATGTTGTGCTGTCGACGGGTGGAAGTGCGCTTGGCGTGTCATGGCATGCGCCGTGTGATGGTGGATCTCCCATTACATCAACACGTGTTGCGCTTGTTCGAAACGGCAGAGTAGTGAAGAAAGTGACAGTCGGGCCAGGAATCACTAGTACGCGCTTCACAAATTTGCCCGTGGGAGCTCAGTACAGCGTTGTTGTGAAAGCTGTGAATGCATTGGGTGAGGGAATCGCTACTCCGCGGTACTCCGCACCAAAGGTCCGTTTCCTTCGGGCCAACAGTTACGTCGCTGTTACGGCAATCGCAAAAATAGGTGGTGACTTGTCGTTGAAATGGCGAGTGTCGTCGGGGAGTAACCGTGTGTGTCGCCTCACATCGGGTGGAACCAAGGTTCACTTCATGCGTTCGGGAACATGCCGTGTTGCGTTGCGCACCATTACGGATGGGCCAGCGGTAGCGCGGAATCTTCGCGTGTCGTAGAACAAAGTTCTGTGGACAAAAATCTGGCCTGATTACCTTCACATCTGTTGCCTGCAGGAGTACCTTGCCACTTAGGGAACCATTTGGAGCCCCCGGGCTCCGGAAGGAGGCAGCGATGAGTCAACGACATCGCAATCAGGACCTTGCTCCTGCACCGCGCGCCGATTTGAGGGCACATGCTCACAATGAACGGCACCGAGTCAACAGCGAGTTACACCTTGTGGTGGAGGCCGTTCAACACGGCACTGAACCACTTGATGTCATTGAGCCGGGTCAGGCGTGGAAACCGGTGCATCATCACGATGCGGAACGCGGCAAAGAGAAAAGTCGTCGTCAACCGCTGAAGCATTGGAAAACGAAAGACTGGAAACGTCGCAAAGCTGTTCGCCGTCAGCGTGCACTTGAGTGGCACGCGCTGGGCTAACTAGTTCATCCAGTCAGAGAACAGTTCGGCGCGTCGAGTATCCCACTCTTCGCGAGTAAGTCCGTAGCGCACGTGGTCTTCCCACACGCCATTGATCTCTAGGAATCGTTCTGCAATTCCTTCTTCACGAATGTTGATTTTCTCCATGACGCGTCGTGAGTTTTGGTTGCGCGGAATGATGCACACCTCAATGCGGTGCAAGTTGAGTTCTTCAAAAGCGAACTGAGACAACACCACGACTGCTTCACTCATGAGTGAACGTCCGGCTCGTGCGCGGTCTATCCAGTAGCCGATGGTGGCTGATTGAAATGCACCACGCACAACATTGTTCAAGTTGATCTCGCCAGCAAATGCGCCGTCGACAAAAATGCCGAACGCATATTGTGTTCCGGCAAGTCGTTCACGGTCGCGCGCGCCACAACGTGCAGCAAACACTTCACGATTGGTTTCTGGGTCGGGGTGGTGAGACAGCCTCTGTGGCTCCCACATAGTGAGCCATTCACCGTTACGACGACGCACCTCGCTCCACCCCGTGAAGTCTTGGGGAACTAACGGGCGCAACACCACACGACGTCCGTACAGACGCAAGCCAACACTGGTTGGCCGGGCTGGGTGCATGGCGGTCATGGCTTCAGTCTTTCACGGCTGGCGATGCCGTCCATCAGGCTGCGCGTGGACACGATGATGGAGTCCAGGTGTAGGCGGCGCATGGTGGCGACCAGAATGCAGCATCCCGCAACAATGATGTCGGCTCGGTCGGCGGGAAGACCCGGGTTCAACTTTCGTTCCTCCAAGGTTTCGGTGGCCAGCGTGCGGAACACGTCTTCGGCTGCATCGCGCGTGAGCTCGAAGCCATGAAGTGCAGTGCTGTCGAATTCCGCAAGTCCAATTTCTACTGCGGCCATTGTGACGATGGTGCCCGCAACTCCGATGACGCGAGAGGGAGAGGCGAGTGCGGGAATTTCGCGACCGAGCTCTTCAAGTTCGTCGGAGACTGCGCCAATGAGGTTGGTGAGATCTTCTGGTTTCGGGCGACCAGTCCCTGTGTGGGATGCGGTACCAGTAACAGCACCGAATGGAATGCTTGCCGACATTTCGGCATCGAGAATTCCCACCGTGTATTCGGTGCTACCGCCACCAATGTCTATGACAAGGGTGGGGGAGAGCACTTCGGGAAGGCCTGATAACGCGCCCATGAATGCGTACGTGGCTTCATCTTTCTCAGAGAGAACTTCAACGGTGATACCTGTTGCATTCTGTACAGCTGTGATGAATTCGTGTGTATTTCGTGCGCGACGACATGCAGCGGTGCCGGTGATAACGATGTGGTCTGCACCATGCTGGCGGGCCGATGCAATGTGTGTCTGAATTGTGGAGAGCGTGCGTTCAATTCCTTCTGCGGACAACAACCCGGTGTCGTGCAACGAATCACCAAGGCGTGTTGTTGCAACAGTGCGAACAATGTCGTTGCCAGATGAATCTTGAACGAGAAGGTTGGTGGAGTTAGTGCCAACGTCGATGACTGCAATGTTCATATGCGCTCTGCTCGTTCTATGCCTTGTGCATCAAGTTGTTGCGCCACCCATTCGCCTACTGCGTCGTTGCCACCGGCTAACCAATGTGCGAAGTGTGCATGGAGACACTTCACACCACGTCGTGTTCCACCAACACCTGCCGATGGGCGATGGCCCGTGTGTGATGTGGGAATCAGTGAGTCACGGCGTTGGGCATACGAGGCGTGAATGGCATCGATGACATCGAGTCCGATGAGTTCTTCCACTTCGTCAACGGCGCCGTTGGCTTCAAGTTGGCTGACTGCGTACACCTCGGCAGAACCAACGAGCCAATACAAAGTAGGCATCGGTGTTCCATTGTCGAGCAGTGGGGCATTCAGCAGAACTACTGGTTCGCTGTTCTTTGCGCGCACCACAATTCGAAAGTCGCCTTGGGGAACACGGCCAATGAGACGCGTGACGTCGTCTAAATCTGTCGCCGACGGCGGTTCACCGGCGAGATGCATGGCTTATTTTGCGACGAGCCAAATGATGACAGCGGCAATGACAACCACAACAGGAAGAGCACGCTTCAAGATGGCTCCACCGCCAACCGACAACAAGTTGAGTGCTTCTACTTCTTGTGGTGCGCTTGGTGCTGGTGCAGCGTCGCCAGTAGCAGCGGCTGGTTGGTTGCTAGTGGCAATGAGTCCGTTCAAGTTTGCGACGAATTGATCGAGCAACTTGTTGGAGATGTCGGCCATTGCGCCGCGACCAAACTGAGCGACTTTGCCGGTGATGTTCAAGTCGGTGTGCACGGTGACTTTTGTAGCTGTTGGTGACTCGGCGACAAGTTGTGCGGTGATGAGTGCGGCTGCGTTTCCCTTGCCCGTTGTGTCGCGGCCTTCGCCCTTCAACACAACCTTGTGGGCACCTTCGTTGAGTTCAACGAAACTTGCCTGACCCTTGAACTGTGCCTGAATGGGTCCCACTTTGACCTTCACGAAACCGCTGTAGGTGTCGTCGGCGATGTCTTCGAGTTTTGCGCCAGGCAAGCATGGTGCAATGCGCTCTACATCGGTGAGGATCTTCCATGCATCTTCAACGGGCACGGGAACAGTGAATTCATGGTTCAGGTCCATTGCGAGAGATCCTCCGGGGTATCAATATCTGCGGAAACGCCCTTGCAGGCTACTTCGCGAACCAGTTCAGGGCGCATGCGCATGAGTGTTCGCGCGCCAGCATCAGGCTCTGTGGTGAGTGCGAGAAAGTCGTCCCACACTGACTTCGAGAGTTTGACCGGGTTGCCGCGAACGCCGTCGTATGTGGCCACCACGATGGGGCCGTCGGTGCGTACCACGGTGCGCCATGCATCGGAGGTGATGAAGGGCTGGTCGCCAAGACCAATGACAATGCTGTCGTAATTGAGGTCCCGGGCGTATGTAATTGCCGCCTCGACCGAAGACCTTTGGCCGGTTGCCCACGCGGGGTTGGGGATAACCACCAGACCCATCGTGAGGGGCCCTAGGTCTACTGCGCCCGTCACAATGGCTAACTCGCCAATATGGGCCTCCTGGAGGGCTCTGATGGCATGAGAGACCAATGGTGCACCCCGAAATGGCGCCAGAAGCTTATGTACGGGGCCAGTGAAGCGTTGACCTGCGCCTGCAGCCAGAAGAACGGCCAGGTGTGTTCCGCGGGTCGAGGACATAAGTAATAGCCTGCCTGAAATGGTTTGTTTCACCACACTTCGGCGCGCACTTGTTGCGGCAAGCCTTGTGGTGACGGCGGCTCTCCCTGCATCGGCTCACGCCACCGGCGGAACACGGTCCGACGGCAAGGTGGAACGTTTGGAAATGCCTGGCAGTCGGTTCCGCCAGCGAAATCCCATCTCGCTACGTGCAGTTGCGGCTCTCACCGTCATCATGCGCACCGAGAACATTGAAGACCCTACGTATCTCACACAACGTCGCAGTGTTTCCGATCTTGTTGCACAGAGACTTTCTCTCAATGCAGATGTACTGAATCGTGCATGGTCACGCGCACCTCGTGCTCATCAAATTGCGATGCTTGCGGCGCTTACTCAATTGGGTGTGCGTTACGTGGTGGGCAAAGAATCTCCATACGTTCAAGTTGATTGTTCTGGCTTGTTGTGGTTTGCATGGCGCTCGGCCGGAGTCGACATGCCACGTCAAGCGGTGTCGCAATTAGATCCACGTATGCGCGTGAAGCGAGAAGATGCAGTTGCTGGCGACATTGTTGGCGAAGGAACTCACGTGCACATTTACTTGGGCGTTGGTCGCGCAATGGTGCACGCACCGTTTAACGGCAAGAGTGTTCGCCTAAAGACAATGTCGGAAGCGCAATACAACAGAGTTGTCTGGGCAAACCCCAGCAATATCGCCACCTACCGTTTGTAGGCAACTGCGTTAGTGAATGGGGCCGTCTGTTGCCCCAAGAGAACGTGCTTCGCGTCCGGTACGTGCCGCGATGATTTCTCCAACAATGGAGATGGCAGTTTCTTCAGGTGTTCTTCCGCCGAGGTCGAGACCAATGGGTGAATGCAAACGTCCCAGTTCGGCTGTGTTGGTCACGCCTACTTCTGCAAGTCGTTCCAGTCGTTTTGCGTGGGTCTTGCGACTTCCCATCACTCCGATGTAGCCCACTCTTGTAGCGAGGGCGCCTTGAATTGCAGGTACATCGAACTTTGGGTCGTGCGTGAGAATGCACACAGCGTCGCGTGGGCCTAAACGCTCACCACGTTCGGTGAACATGGGTGTTGGCCATGTCACACGCACCTCGTCGGCCATGGGGAAACGACGACGTGTTGCAAAGATTTCGCGAGCATCACACACAGTGACGTGGTAACCCAACACTTTTGCAACGCGTGCAAGCGCTGCGGTGAAATCGACCGCACCAAAGATCCACATAAGTGGTGGTGGCGAGAAGCTCTCAATAAACACTCGCACTGTGTCGGTCTCGATGAGATCTTCTGGTGTTGATTCACCATGTGGCCCGTAATGACGAACAATGGTGCGACCGGCCTCTAGTTCGCCGGCGGTGTCGCGTGCAACAACTCGGTCAATGTCTTCGTTCCCGAGTGTTCCGCCAACAACGCCTTGTGGGGTCACCACCAAAATGGCACCCGTGTTGGGGCCTTCAATCACAGTTGCAAGTGCAACAGGGGAGTTGTCGCGAACATGCGCCGAGAAAATGTCGTATGCGCTCATGTCACCACTCGAGGGGCTGAATGAAGAGATGAATGATTCCTCCGCACGTGAGTCCCACAGCGAATGCTTCATCGTCGGAGTAGCCAAAGGTAACGATGCGACTTGGTTGTTCGCCCGCAAGAATTGCTAGGGCTTCGGTGACAACTGCGCTTTCAACACAGCCACCACTGACTGAACCAATGACTTCACCGTCTTCATTGACGGCCATAGACGCACCTGCTTCACGAGGGCCAGACCCTTGAATGTCGACGACGCGTGCAAGAGCAATTTTCTTGCCCGCTGTACGCCAGCGATCGATGTCGTCTAATAAATCACGCATGATTAATGACCTTCGTGAGTTGTTCAAGTGCGTCGAGGGAATGTCCCTCTACGAAGTCATCAACATAGGGCAATGCCGCAGCCATTCCACGCGCAAGCGGGGCATAGCCAGGGGTGACCTTCAGGGGGTTCACCCACACCAGTCGAAACGCCACTCGTTTGAGTCGCGACATCTGTTCGGCCAACACGTCGGGCTCGCCACGGTCCCAGCCGTCAGACAAGATGACAACAATTGCCCCGCGCGCCATTCCGCGTACGCCCCATTCGTCGTTGAATAAACGAAGCGTTTCACCTAAACGAGTACCGCCACTCCAGTCGCGCACACTTTCGCCGGTGCTACGCAATGCACGGTCAGGGTCTTTTGACGACAGTTCTCGGGTGACGCGAGTAAGGCGGGTACCAAGCGTGAATGCTTCCACTCGTTGACGCCCAGCAACACCGGCATGTACGAAACGCACGAGTGCGCGCGCATAGGGCTCCATAGAACCGCTGACATCCAACAGGAACACAATGCGACGTGGCTTTGTGCCTTTTTGGGTCCACCGACGGCGCATTGGCTCACCTGCGGCAGCAAGTGATGCACGAACAGTGCGTCGCATGTCGGGACGAGTTCCGCGTCGACGCGTTGACACAGTTCGAAGCGATGGACGTGGAGGTCCGGCCATGCGCAGTGTTTCCATGAACCGTTGCGCAAGACGCATTTCGTCATCGCTGTATTCAGCAAAGTCTTTCTCGCTGAGAGTTTCAACACCAGAGAAGCGAACTGTGATGGTGGGTTCGTCGCTTGCTTGTGCATCTCCGTCGGCAGATCCTTCGTCTTCGGTATCGAGGGCAACGGTGATGTGACTGAGTTCTTCGGGAAGTGCTTCGGGGGATTCTCGGTGATCCCAGAACACACGAAACGCATTGTTGAACGCAGGAATATCTTCAGGTCGACGAACCAAGGTGGTGCGGCCTGCCCAGTACACAGATTCGCGATCGTCAATACCAACAAGTGACAGCGCGTTCATGAAGGTGAGAACGGAGTCGAGTGGCGTGGGAATGTCGAGCGAACGCAAGACGCGCGCAAATGCAACGGCAATTTCGTCGGGCGATGACTCGACGGCAAAAGTCATGATTAGCCGTTCAGTAGTCCGCGTTCGAAAGCTTGACGCACAATGGCGGCAACGCCGTGATCGCGCACGCGACTTTGATCTTCGCGGTACTTCAAAACGGTGCCGAGTGTTTGTTCCACCACCATCTCGTCAATTTGTGTCACGCCAAGGCGACCGAGGGCGGTGGCCCAGTCGATGGTTTCTGCAACACCTGGTGGCTTGTACAAACTGAGTCCCCGCAGTGCTTCCACAGCACCGGCCACTTGACGTGCAAGAACATCGCCTGCTTCAGGAACACGCATGGCAACAATGCTGACTTCGCGTTCAAAAGTGGGGTGTTCCACCCAGTGATACAGACAGCGTCGCTTCAAAGCGTCGTGAACGTCGCGTGTGCGATTAGACGTGAGAATGACGATGGGGGGAGTGGCGGCACTGAAAGTTCCAAGTTCAGGAACCGTGACTTGGAAGTCTGACAACACTTCCAACAAGTACGCCTCAAACTCGTCGTCGGCGCGATCGATTTCGTCGATAAGAAGAACAGGGGGTTGGCCGCTGCCGTGGTCGATGGCGCGAAGAATTGCGCGCTTCAACAAGAAACGTTCGTTGTACAACTGGCCTTCAAGCTCTGTTGTGTTGGTGCGGCTTGCTTCGCCTGTTGCTTCGGCAGCGCGCAGGTGCAACAACTGGCGTGAGTAGTCCCAGTCGTACACGGCTTGTGATGCGTCAATGCCTTCGTAGCACTGCAAACGAATGAGTTCGGTTCCTTGCCAGCGCGCAATAGTTTTTGCAAGTTCTGTTTTGCCAACGCCCGCTTCACCTTCTAAGAACAATGGACGGCCAAGCGACATAGACAAGAACACTGCAGTAGCGAGTCCTTCGTCGGGAAGGTAACCGTGTTCTGCCAGTGCTGTGGCGACATCGTGAGAGTTTGCAGGTGTTGCGGGCACCCTAAGAGCGTACGGGGCATTGTCTGGCTAGCCCCACACGGGCCACCACTAGGGTGGCTTTATGGACCTAGGAATTTCAGGACGAACTGCAGCCGTTGCAGCGGGTACAGCAGGTCTTGGCTTGCAAACAGCGGTTGCGCTTGCGGGCGAAGGCGTGAAGGTGGTGGTGTGTGGCCGAGACGAACAACGACTCGCATCGGCCCTTGCCGAAATTGGACACGGTGCACAAGGGTTTGTGTGCGATGTGTCCACCGATGCTGGTGGCACCGAATTCGTAACGCGCGCATCACAGGTGCTTGGTCACGTTGACATTCTTGTTGCCAATGGCGGTGGTCCACCTCCTGGCGGATTCGCCGATGTTCCGGCTGATCAATACATCGATGCTCTACAGAAGAACTTGTTGTCTGTTGTTGCAATGTGCCACGGCGTAGTGCCAGCAATGCGCGAACAAAAGTGGGGCAGAGTTTTAGCAATTACATCTGTTGCTGTGCGGCAACCAATTCCCAATCTCATTTTGTCCAACACCGCACGCGCTGGTGTGACTGGTTTCTTGAAGACGTTGGCTCGTGAAGTGGCCAGCGATGGTGTCACGGTAAACACTATTCAGCCAGGTATTCATGCCACCGACCGCATTACGCAGTTGTATGGCGGCAATGTGCAGGGAGCTGCCGCAGGAATTCCTGCTGGTGTTATCGGAGACGCCGCAGACTTTGGTCGCATCGCTGCATTTATGTGCAGCGACTCCGCAAAGTTCATGACAGGTGTGCAATTGCATGTGGATGGTGGCGCATACGGCGCGCTGCTGTAATTTTTCATCATGTTTCACCACGTAGTTCTCTTCACATGGAATGATCAGGTTCCTGCTGGTCATCCGGCCATTGCACAAGCCGAATTGCAGGCCTACGCCAAGACTTTGAGCGGGCTGGTGTCGTATTACTGCGGGCCCAATGCTGGTCTCACGCCGGGTGCTGCAGATTTTGCAGTCACTGCGGTGTTTGAAAACGAAGCCGCCTGGCACGCCTACGACACAGCAGACGAACACAATCGCATTCGACGGGAAGTGTTTGGACCATATGTGGCCGAAAGAAAAGTAATTCAGTTCGTTAGTTGATCTAGCGAAGACGACATGTCGCGGCGTGCTTCCCATACGTCCACAAGTTTCCAAGCAGTAACTACTACTGCAAAACCAATGAGACAGTCGATGACGTAATGCTCGCCGAAGTACACCAATGCAGCAGACATTGCGATGGGATAGGAGAGCGAGGCAATGCGAACCCATGTGCGCGTGTTGCGTGTGAACCACATGACCGCCAACAGCGAGAGTCCGGCGTGGAGAGATGGCATGGCCGCAACGGCATTCAAGACGGCCGCGCCACGGTCCAATGTGCGTGACACGGTTTTCAAATTGAGTTCCCACCATCCACGACCAGTGATGCGTTGAATGGGCGGGAAGTAGCCCCTCTCTGCCGCCATCCACGGGGGAGCGGCGGGGAACATGATGAACACAGAGACTGCGATGCCAAGGGTCAACGAGAAGCGGCGCACATAACTCAACCATTCGGTGCGTTGGCGAACTCGCAAGAACGCAAGCGGCACAACCGGAAGAACAAAGTGCATCATGTAGACAATTGCGCCACCCACGTCGTACCAACGAACGTCGGGCCTTAGGAATGTCTTCTGCATCCATACACCGGGGTCGTTGCCGAAGAACAGAAAACGGTCAATGTCTCGCAACAGTGTGTAGTTGACTCCGATACCCCATTGGTCGGCCGTTCCACGGCTGTAGTCGTATGCCATGTACACCGCAACAAGGA
>Ga0164293_10003137_pt1 | contig 14097 bp, 19 predicted proteins | sample GEODES118metaG_FD_111487 | JGI IMG/M metagenome (GOLD analysis project Ga0164293, IMG submission 111487) | Eutrophic lake water microbial communities from Lake Mendota, Wisconsin, USA - GEODES118 metaG | ecosystem: Environmental > Aquatic > Freshwater > Lake | place: USA: Lake Mendota...
GACTTTGCCCATCGACTGAGTCAAGTCTGAGAACGAACCCTTCTTGCCTGCGAAAGATCCGAGATTCTTCTTAAGAGCGTCGATAGATCCGTTGATTTTTTGAATTGGCCCCGTGATATTATCTACAAAATTGCCAACAAGCGTAAAGACCCTATCGTCAGCCATGCCGCTTCCTAATCATTCCGGGCACCCATCCATCAGGAGGATCTACAAACATCCGATTATGTTGCCCGTTGTTATACCATTTTTTACCCTTATTCGTGTGGTTATTGGAGTAATCCCTTCCAGTTACCCCAAGAACCCAGCCTTCCCCGGGATCATCTTTAAACATTTTTCTTTCCCCGTCACGATGATACCATCTCATCCCGGAATTGCGGGGCGTCTGCCAATCCAACAGCCTCCCTTTGGCCCAACCTTCCCCGGGATGTTCGCGAGCTTGCATATTTTCTTCCCCATTATTGTACCATGAGTAGCCTGCTACGGATTCTGCTATCTTTTGCATTTCCTCGGGAGTTTTGACTCTCCCCTTATTGGAGTCAGACTGTTTCCGCTTTGTCTCTTCAGACGGAACCCAGCCGCTTGTCCCCTCACCACCGTTCGTAAGGTTCCTAAGGATGCCTGTGCCTAAGTCTTTCCGGCCTAGGGTAGCGATCATGTATATCTCGTGCTTAAACGCTTCCTCTTCTGTGAGATTTTGCTTAAGAATAAGAATTCTGTCTTTTGATGGAGGCTTAAAAAGCCTGTTTTTAGAGTACGGCCTATGTTTCGTTCCCTTGCCAATGTAATAGGGAGTTCCATCTTCACGTAAATAGGCGTAAGTGCAATACCTCATAAACCTACACACCAAGTTACCGGGGCGCTCTCGAAACACCTACTTGCCTACCGGTTGTTGGCGTACTGGCTGGTTTGTCCTTGGGAGTGGTTGTGCCCACCCCCGGACCACTTTTCGGTTGAGTGACACCGACACCTTGATTACCCTTGGCACTCGCCGCTGCCGTGCCTTTGGTGTTCTTTGCCGCTTCAGCTTGCTGAACAGAGCGAGTCTGAGCTTCGGAGATGAGACCGGATTTCGCTCCAGATGTCACAGCGCTCGCCTGGTCCCTGCCAGAGTTAACCTGGAATGCCGGAACCTGCATCAGCGAAATGTCAACGTAGGCGCGAGTGGCATATCCGGTCAAGTCTCGCATTGTCTCTTTAACTTTGACATCTTTGATAATGTAGTAAGCTTCAGGCCCTCCGTAACTTTTCTCGTTGGCCCAAACCTGGTAGACGGGCACTGAGACGAAACCGTCCGAGGAGTTAAGACCATAGTCCATCAGAGACTCCAAAGCCGCAACCTTACCCTCAACTTGCACGTTGCGAACGAAACCTTCAACCAACGAATTGCTCAACGTCAAGTCACGCATCCCTCGGGAACCGGCCACTACCGGCGGGTTGTTAGTGCCGAAGATGTCTATGCGTTGTGCGTTGTTGGCAATGTCCCACGATACGTCTTCGGGTGCGGTGATGAAGGTCCACGCTGGCGCTGCATTGGTGGGCGGTTGTGTCACAGGTGTGGCCTCGGTATCGAAAAAACCGTCAACCGTGTCCATTCCATTTAGGCCGTTCTCATAGACGTCCTGAACCCGTTCGCTAACCGTGGGGGACTTACTTTCGAATGACTCAAGGAAGGGGGAAGTTACTGCCCCCGCAGGGTCAAACTGCTCTATTACTTTTTCCGCCTCGGAAGGGGAGAGAGAGTTCTTTAGGTATCCGCTCATGATGCGTCAGGGGAAAAGTTTTTGATTTGTACCGCCAACCCAGCGACCAGGGTCGTAAAGACTCCCTGCCTTTATAGGGGTAGTCCAGCGGCTTGCGTCGTACAGGCTGCCGGGCTTTACATCGTTTTGGCCCATGGACACCTCCTTCATCCCGTTCACTACCGGGTTACCAGTTGCCAGAGGCATCGAGGTTAGTTCATCAGTGGGTAGAAGAGTTGACGCTTTTGGGTCATTAAGTGCCTGAGCATCACCATCTTGTTGCGGTCCCACATTGGCTAACTTCAGAGAGAACACCACATCGGTCAGGGTATATGAGGAACCACCATAGTCTGCAGGAGGCTCATCACCGCCACCCGGAAACATTGTGAAGTTTGTGGCAGTGTTAGTGGCACCGAAGATCTCATTGGTAATCCCCTGGAAAGCCTGATTTACGAGACCCGTTCCCAAGTTCGACAGAATGGGGCCGAACGCTCCTGCACCCTGCAAACTTTGCTGAATGTTCTGGTTGATGCCTGCTGCAATGTTCCCCGTTACGTAGGGTGTGATTGTCGAAGCCAGCAAGTTCGCCCCGGAGTTCAGAAAGAATCCCTGAGGGCCGACAACGTTTGTTGCCAAGTCTGAGTTCAAGGCAATGTTTACGGCTGAGGCTGCCAATCCACCTGCCAATGCCTGCCCTGCCGAGCCAAAGAATGATTGACCGGAGCCTTGCCAGACTTGGCCAAGTGCCTGTGGAACGCCTGTAGAAGCAGTCTGAGTTGCCAAACCCGTAATGAAACTGGGCGTGATGCCGAGAGTGCTAAGTGGTCCGCCTTCAAAAGCCATATTCCCTCCTATTTCCAACCACGGTGCCTTACGCGCCGAGTCTGATTTTCCTTATTTTTGGTCTCTTCGTCGCGCAACGGTGGCAGCTTATTTACGGAATCCCAATGCAAACGATAAGTGCAGACCCATCCTCCTTCTTCCGGAGCCACCTCGAAGATAAACTTATAGTCTCCGAACATAAAGGTGCCGGCAAAAGTTCCGTCGTCTTCTTGCAGAAAGTTGTTCTTCGGGCTGGCGTAGTAGCCTTTCTCACTACGGATGGTGGAAACGCGAGCACCAAACACGCTGGATATCACTTCTGTTAGAACCTTCTCTACTTTTTCCGCCGTAGAAAGGTTGTCCTCAACAAAGTCAAACTCAGAGGCATCCTCATCGTAGACCCGAAGCAAGTCCTCGAGAGAAATGCTCTCGATATCCTCAACGTCGGGCCAGTCTCCGGGAGACACTTTCCCAAGCATCTGCACGGCCTCTTCCCACTCAAAATCCTCTAGTTCGGAGAAAGACTCAAAGAGAGGGAGTAAAGAAACCAGAGAGGTATCGCCATCAACATAATCGTGACAAAGATGCTCGCAATAGTCCACAGGAATATCTGTAGGATCGCCATTAGACGCTTGCCAAAGCATTCTAGCGACATCCAAATACCTCGCCTGATAGGCCGCATCTTCCATTCCATTGCCATTGATTCTAAGGGGTTTTACCCCCTTGATTTAAAACTTGTAAGGGGCTTCGAGGCAAATTTTTGCGAATTGACGAAGTGTCTGCTCAAGGTGATCGGGTCGATCGTTTGCTTTCGGATCGTTGCAACATTCTTTCAAACTTTCCCAGATAGGGTGTTTATCAATGTTATACTCTGGATGAGGTTCACACAGATCAAACAGCTCTACCGGAGTACCCTTTGGCAAATTATCACCCATGTCGGATTCGAGACTTTTCTTTGCGGCTAACTCAGAGGGATGAGATATCTCGTGACCGAGTTTATACTGTGTGTGCTCAATCACACCCGCATTCCCGACAAGCCTCTCTTGAATTTTCTCATTCGCCCTCGGATAACGAGTGTTTGCGAAATAGATTTTGTGCGCCTCGTCAACGCACATCGACCAGTCGCGATCCAGCGTCGCCAGAAAGATTTGCCTTTTTCGGACGATTGTTTTCTTGTTAGAATCGCGGCTGAGCCGATAAATAGCCCCAGCAAAATCATCCGCTTCATAGCCCTCTGCCTCAAAGAGTGGGAAATAAGTTTTTGCGTAATCCCGGCAAATATTGTACACGAACCAGAACTCTTCAGTCTTTTCGCCACGGGTTCCCTTGTAGTGCGTCTTCAGGGACTCGACGGGAACTCCCTCCCGCTCAGCATGGTTAACCCACGCTTGTTGAACAACAGGGCAAGTCTGCATTACGTTATTTCTCCAGTAGTTGTCACTGTCGGAGAATCGCTTATCAGCAACGAAAAGCATTCGGTAAGTGTGGCGAGGAAGCATGTCTGGACCCCTGTTAATGTGAAGGGCAAAAGCACCCTTCACCAACTTCTCTTCGACCTCTTTCTTGAACGATCCCGAGATTTTGCTATACCAGTTGATTACGTGGAAGACTGCGACGTTGAAATCCCAGACAACCAGGGGAACTGGATTGCTCTCAAGGACGATAGTTTGTTCAAGCTTCGGTCGGTCAATCATTTTGGCATCGGCAAATTACACCAGTGCGTTGGCTGGTCTTCGTGATTGAGACCGAGCAGGGGTTGCCAACCTTCTCGTGCGGTGAATTCCCAGATGTCGGGCCATCCGTAATCGCCGTTGTCGGTCAGAAAACACACCACGTATTCCCCGTCTTTTGAAGGATAATCCTCAAGGATGTGCCAGTGGGCGTGAACGAGCTGTTTAGTCAACGTTGCCATTTCAGAGTTTGCCCCGCAGGATAGCTTTCAAGGTTTCAATCTCAGCTTTGAGTTCTTGGTTTTCAATCTCTAGGGAAGAAGGTTCCCGATTGAAGTAGGCTCTGGAGACGGTGGGGAATTGCGTTGAGAAGATGGGGCGGATTGCGCGGGCGAGTTCAACGTGCTCCCACTGAGCAATACCTTCGTCGTCACGTACCCCAACGTAATGCATCCAGCTGCGAACATTACCTGTGACGTACATACGAGTGTAACCACCCTGCGGAAGTACGAAGCGGGCGACTTCTTTCGCGATGTCACTTTTAAGGAGCTCATTGTAGGCGAGGTCTGCAACTGTGTAAGCGGACTGCATTGTGTTCATCATCTCGTCAGTCAGCTTTGAGTCATCCGCAAAGATGCTGTTCTGACGATTCCTATGGTCCTGCACCCGAGCCTCTTCAGGAATGTAGTATAGGGAGCCGAATTCGCCAAGCAGATCTTTCAACTCTTCGTTCGAGCTGTAACGTAGCGAAAATTGCTGAAAGCAGAAAGACCGGTGACGAAGCATTTGCGTTGCGATTGCCAGCGGAGTGATCAACTCCACGCACATATAAGCCTGCTCAAACACCGAAACGTGACCTCGCTTGATGCAATACTTCAGAAGACCTTCGAACTTTTCGTTCTCTTGATTCTTCGGATTGCTGACACGAGCGATGTAGGCGATGTGCTCTTCAGCGTCGGGAGTTACCCAAACAAGCCGCGCTTTGCTTGACCCTTCGATAAACCAACAATTATTATTTTTCAAAGTACGCACCCTCTTCCTCAATGTCAGTGTCAAAATTGGGTGCTTCTCGCTCCAGACTCAGTCTCTTTCCTTCGATAAAGTAGCCAGCTGCACGCATAAAGTCTTCGAAGAAAACCAACAGTTCTGGAATAGCAACCTCCGAAGAGATTTCCATCTTGATTTTGGTTTCTCCCGCGCCTTTAGGTGGTTTGTACTTGAGGGTGTACTTCCCGAACTCTAGCATGGTTCCAGTAAGGTGATCAGGGATATTATAGCAGGAATAGGCCACTGGTAAACGGTTAAAAATTCAAATCAATGGAGTCGGCATCAAGGTCGGCTTCATCAAAATCCCCTGCCATCTTCTGAATTGCCTTCAGAGTGTTCAAGCAGTCGTTTTGAGCATCGTGAGTGTCAATCCCGAGGAAGTTCGGCAGTTTTTGCCAACGAAATCCGTCTTTTTTCGTAGACCATTCGCCTGACCACTCCGAGTACTTGTCCATCGCGCAAGACATGCCTGCGGTCTTCGGAACGTCAAACTTGTACTTCTTGAACATGTGCCACAGAAGAGACACGTCGAAGTCTGCGTTCCATGCCACAAGGTGCTTGTCCTGAAGAACAAACGCAATCATCTTAGCAATCTGAGGGAAGATTGGTTGGTTGATTACCTGTTCGTTGCGAATTTTGTGGATGTCCATAACCTTTTCACTCATAGGTTGAGAAGGTTTAATCAACATCGAGAATAGCGGTCTACCGTGAATGTCGAGGATGCAAATCTGGGCGATTTCCGTCTCGGGATCTTCCCGCAACAGCCCGGTGGATTCCAAGTCTAGAATTACGGTGTTGGCATCAGCCAACCGCTCCTGCGCCCACTGGCACGCAGCATCCTTATACTCTTTCAGTGTTTCAGTTGTTGGTTTCATTTTGCTGTGTGAAATTTTTCAATGTGTCAATATCTTCCGATATTTCGGCAGCGTATTCGGCACCGATTCGTTCGCGCCATTCCATCACTTTGGAAAACGCTGTGATAAGATCGGTTGCGAAGCCATGGACATGTTCTATTCCATCGGGGCCATCATACAATTCCCACTTGTAGTACTCTTTGCCGTCGTTTGTGAAGGAGTTGGTAATGTTAACTAACATAACTTACAGGGAGTAGTCCATAATCGGTGTTGTTATAGAGGCCACGATCCAGAGATTTGCCCCCGAGGCGGCGGTAACTGTAGACGGTTGCCAAGAAAGTAATTCGCTCATTCAGCTCTGGGACCCTGCCAATCTTCTTAAACTGTCGTTTCAAAATAAATATGTGAGAGAGGTAGATTGTTTCGCCGATTGGCAACGGAGATACGTAGACATTTACAAGGCAGTAGGAATGAAGGTCGCGCCGCTTCTCATGCTTACGTAATTCTTTCACACGAGCTGATACCCGCACGTGGGTGCCTTCGAGCAGGCGCAGATCTTCTCGACGCCTGATTATGGATGAGCTCACATCACTGACACCTTATCTCTGAAGACAGTATAGCACGGCGGCAAACGGGTAAAGTCTATCATTAGAAACAAACAGCCATGACCCTCGGCAGAGAGACTTTCGGACTAACCAAATCTGAGTTTGGCCAGAAGATATCGAGAATAATTAGTAACTTTCGGTCCAACAGTAAGCTAATCGGCGAACCCCGTGATTTCATCATCCGATGCTGCAAGTTGACAGAGCAATGGGGGAAACTGGCGTCGGACCCTGAGACCACAGTATACTTGCGTAGTATAGACATTGCCAATGGACGTAAAGTGAAGATGGTAAGTCTCGAGCGTGCCGGAACGAAACAACCGGTACCCAAACAAAAACTTGTGGATGCTCTCTATCCGCCCCGGAAGATAGCGACGACAGCGACAATCGAGGAAAAACACTTCAATCAAGTGCGTGTAGCAATGCGCCACGCCATTTTCTATCAGCTCAAGGCTTACAGAGACTGCTGCCAATTGCCTGTGATCTGTCACATAAGTGGCAAGAAAATAATCCCGGGATCCAAATCAGACGTAGACCATGTAGGTTTGACATTCTCAGAAATCTCAGACAATTTTATTCGAGAGAGAAATCTGAAATACTCGGACATTGTTCTTGTTGGGCCGCCGACTGCTAAACGATTCAAAGATACCAAACTCTGGGAAGAGTGGACTCAATACCATTTGCAACACGCCCGTTACGCTCTCGCCTTTGCATCTGCCAATCGCAGCAAAGGTTCGGATGGCTACAAAACTGATGCTGGCCTTATCGGCTCCTTCAAGTCAGAAGACCCTGAATCGCTGTCACTTGACTTTTGATTTACTCTACGAATCTCACCAGACGGTCGGGTCCCAGGCAATTCGCTGCCACCTTGTTCCGGTATAGACATACAAATAAGTCGAGTTCACAGCAACTTCGCCACTGGTTCCGGCATCGGTAGAGGCAGCAGGCGCAGTGACAAATGTGAGTGTGGTGGGAAAGGTAATCGGAACGTTCGCCGCCGAGGTTACTCTGCCTTGAGCGTCTACCGTAAATTGTCCGACATTAGTTGCATCCCCATAAGTTCCGGGGCCCACATCTGTGGCAACCCCTTCAAGCCTCCAAGTTTGAGCTGCCCCCTCCCAGCGATACTGGCTCTGCCCTGGCAAAGGGGATGTTGGGTAGAGTTCGCCGTTGCTGGGGGTGAGAGGAAAGTTTAATAGGGTCACTTTGCTGTCGTACTTCCTTTATAGGTGGTTTTACCCTGGCGTGTTGGGTTTGCTGCGCAAACCAGTCGGGTGCTTCGCACCCTCCGGAAATCCCGCATAGCAAAATTCCCCTGGCGGTAACCAGAGGAAAATCCGATGAGAGTTGCGAAGCAACTCGAACGTTTGGCGCTAGCCGAACTTAGAATGCCACGTTCTCACCCGCCGCGTTAAGCGGCACTTCAAACTCCGCGATAACAAAACTGTTGGAAACTTGCCGAATCTGAATCAGGTAGTCGCCAGGGGCAAAGCAATTGCCAGCGGAGTCAAATTGGTTCGGACCGCCAGAGCCATAGGAAATTACGGTGCTTGTTCCTGGTACGAACAACTCAGTCTCAGCTTCCGTCATTGAGAAGGAGTTGAAGGCAGTGTAGTATGACACATTCAAATCTTCTGGTCCTAGACCACTACCTCTTCCGGTGAACAGAACACCCGAGGTGGGATTGGTAATCTCCACAATTTCGTCCACGGTGGTGCTGCTTTCAACCAGTTGGATTTTTTGGTTCATTTCCAGAGTCAGGGCAGACAGTTCGGAAATTATGTCCCCAATGCCCGGAATTTGCTGTTCGGGGGGCAATAAGGATTGTTCGTAAATTTGATTAGGCGTAAGGTCTCCACTGATCGCTTGAGTTTCTTCGTTATTGTCTTTAATCAGAATTCTCCGGCCCAGAGATTTGGCTTCTGCCAGATCGTAAACGATCGAGTAAGACTCTGGGACGGGGGGAAGCAAACCGTGCCCGTACACGAAACCTGGAGGAAGAGTCGTGTCTTCGGGGGAAAGCGCTTCCCAGGTTCCGCCCTCGGGGACCACAGATGCAATCGCGTCCTCGACAGAAGGGAAAGCGTCTATGTTGATCGCAGCGGTTTTTGAAAAAGTTTCGCCAGAAGCGGTGAAAACGATGTTTAAAAAGGCCATGGTGTCAAGGATAGGAGACGAAGAGCCAAGAAGCAGAGAATGTCCAAACTGGAGAGCCAGTTAACGGAGATCCCGGCCCTGATGAGAGGGGGAAATAAGTTCGAACTTGGTGGACGCTAGTAGACGTCGGTGCGGGACCAGGGTCCGCCTGCACAAGAGTTACCACACCCGTTGAAACGGCACTTCCTAGAACGGCGTATTGAAGATTCGGGAACGGATTTGTGAAAGTAATGTCATAGTAGAAACCTCCAATATTCACAACGGAAGCTACATTGAACGATGAGAAAATAGTAACAATGCCTGCGGGGGTAATTCCGATGTTCACGAAAGCCTTGATAACAGCGCCACCGCCTTCCACCGGCTGCCAAGAGGTGGTGGACGCTTGATAAAACTCAAGGGCATTTAGCGCGGTGCTGTAGCGAACCATGCCGGCAGCACCGGTTGCAGGCCGTTGTAAAACGGTTCCAGAGGGGAGCACACTTGCGCCTTCGTCATATGTTGCTCCAGCTCCGATCACTTTCGTAGTAACCCCGTTCCAGGCGGAGCCGGTATAAAACTCTAGGTCGCCGGTAGTAGTATTGTAACGGGTCATGCCGGTAACGAGCGTACCGGGTTGCTGCGCCGTGGTCCCCGAAGGAAGTATAGCGGCTCCGGCCATTCCCGAGGCATCCTTCGGCACCCCGCTCTCGGGCGTCAAAGCCCTCGTAGCGTCCGTACCAGCGGCAGCTTCGGCCAGAGTGGCAATTTCGATAGCGCCCGCAGCAGCATTGGTAGCAGCATTGATGGCGATGACCGGAGTCGTTGTTCCCGTGGCAACGGTAATGGGGAGGGTGCCAGTTACGCTAGTAACAGTACCGGACCCGCCACCACCACCAACCGCCAGCCAAGAGGTACCATCGCTGTACTCAAGCTGAGGAATTTGAGTATTGTAGCGGAACTGACCCGCGTATGTTCCAGCAGCAGGGCGTTGAAGGGTATTTCCAGCAGGGATATACGCAGATCCCGTCATTCCTGCAGAACTCTTCGGCACCGAAGTCTCAGGAGAGCTATACTTGGTATTGATTGAACCAGCGGCAGCCTCAGCCAGAGTGGCCGGCAACACAGACGAGCTTTGTTTAACCCAAACACCCGGTGGCGAAGTGAAGATATAGTTTACACCATTTGGTGCAGCATAGATTTGCCCAGGGGTAGGGGCAGTTGGAAAAGCGAGGGCCATAGTCTCCTACGTCAAGTTACCAATATAAAAGGTTTTACCCGGTTTCGGGAGGAGTTAAATCTGAACCCAAGCGGGAGACCCGCCATTGCTGTAATAAATGAACTCCGCACCCAAGTCGATATCGTAGTAGGTGGACCCTACAATCGCAAGGTTGGATCCGATACCCGCAGCCAGAGGTGCGGTTGCTTCAGGGATTTTTGTCTTAATCAGACTGTTGCTAGCATCAAGGTTAAGGCCCAGGTCGGGAATGCCGCCGGAAACACCCACCCAACGGGTTCCGTCGTGGAACTCAACGTAGTTAGTGGAGTTGTTGAAGCGCATGTAACCACCCACTGGCGCAGGAGTGGCCTGCTGTTGCGCAGTGGAGCCAGGAGGAAGAACCGCACTTGGTGTACCTGCTGTCGGTACAGTCTGAGAAACAAATGAGCCAGAAGCCGAGGAGGCTACAGTCTGCCAGGATCCACCGTTCCAGAACTCAAACTGATCTGAGTCGTCGTTGAACCGCATGAAACCAGCGGACGGAGCAGTATCGCGCTGGGCGACAGTACCCGCAGGCATCACAGCGGATCCAGTGCTGCTTGTTTTCTCTACGAAAGAGTTTGAGGAGGAAGAAGCAACGGTTTCCCAAGCCGACCCATTCCAGAACTCGAGGGAGGTTGTGTTGCTATTGTAGCGTAGAGCACCCGTGTTAGAAGAGGCAGGTTGCTGAGCGGTTGTGCCTGCTGGAATGTTTGCCGCCCCGGTTGGTCCGGTCGTTGAAACGTAATTGGAGGTATAGCTTAAGCCGGAGGTTGAGCCACTATCCGCAATCAGAATCTGACCGTCTGTACCGACATTCAGAATAGTTTGTTGATCGACACCGGTGCCAACGACAAGTTGGCCCTTGGCGGTCCAGGGAATCTGATCCGGATCAGACCATGCCAGATTAGTTACGCCTGCTGCAACAGAGGCGATGGTAATTTGTTGTCCCGCAGTGCCTGTTGCTGTTGGCCAATTGTACCCGTTATACGCAGTGCTGGCAGCGGTGGGCGTCTGACCCAGCTTCATGACGCCGACAATGGATTGGCTATCTACGGTAATTATTCCGTTAGCAGAGATTGAAATGCCAGCCCCAGCTTTCACTGCCTGGACTTGATTGGATAGGACTGAGCCTTGCCCAGAGTCCCCCATCAGAAGTTGTGCTCTCGTCAAAGCCAAAATTAGATCCTCGAATTTGACACCTATGAACCAGTTTTACCCTTACTTGACCGTGGTTGCGTAGAACGTCGCGCCCGCAGGCGGTGCGGAAGTAAAGCTAATTGTTGACCCTACGATAATGTAAGCTCCTGCCGCCCCAGGGGTCTGAGCAACACCACCAATGAATACCATGATGTTTGAAGTAGGTGAAGGGGTGTATGCGATTCCACCTATTGCCAAAGGGAAGGAGGTTGAGATTCCGTTGAACGATCCTGAGATATCATCAAAGTTGTAGATTGCAGGGGCAGCCGGAGGGTCGTACCCGATATTCAGAAACTGCCAGGTTGTGCCAGTAGAAAGGAACCAATCTCCCTGAGTTACCGTGGTAAAAGAACCACCGGGAGGAGAAAAACCGCCAGCGGATTCAATAATTACAAAATAGTCATTGTTAGTGACAGAAGAGGTTGGCAACGGGGATCCAACTACGAAACCTTGCAGAGTCCCTTCGGGAGTGACGTAGGTCATGACACCCGTGCCAGAGATTAAACCTGCAAGAGTAAGGTTGTTTGAGACCAGCAGAGCGTTAATCTGATTCTGAAGCAACCGACCCTGATTTGCAGATAATGCACTGTCAATCGAGGAGGACGTTACGTTGTCGGTAATTGTTGTGAGGCCAAGATTGCTAACGAGTCCAGCAACACCTGTCGTAGAAAGTATACTAATCGTGCCATCACCTGCCAGCTGGATATTGTTTCCAATTTTAACCCTTCCCGGAACGAGAGCAGTTGCTAAGGGAGTCGTTGGCACCCAGGAAACGCCGTCCCACACTTTTTCTTGGTTGGTTCCCGTATCTAACCAGAAATCGCCGATGGCATTCGCAGTCGGTGTAACGTTACTGACGAAAGAGAAAATCCCGCCAGATGCAGGGGTCATTGGCAACCATGAGGTGCCATTGGAAAACTCGAACGCACCTGTGCTGTCGTTGTAACGAAGCAAACCTTTTGTTGTTGGTACCGGTCTTAGTGCGGTCACGCCCACAGGCATAACTGCCGCACCACTCTGAGGGAAGGTGCTCCCGCCCGGCAATACAGAAATGTAATCCGTATTCCAAGCCAGGTTACCTAATCCGTCATTTTGTAGAAACCCAGCTGCGGGGGCAACGGATCCTGCCGCTGGCCACGCGTAGACAGGAGCGGGAGTTACGCTACTTGTGATAAATCCGAGCAGACTTGCGCCTGCCGGATTAAGACTAATGGTACCATCAGGGGAGATGGTGATCCCGGTACCCTGCTTAACACCTTGTACGTAACCGTTGAGAACCTGCCCGGAGTTTAAGGGTGCTAAGTATTGTGCAACATTGAGCGTCATAGCGCACTCGGGTTTCTACGTCGATACTTGGTTTTACCCCCGTTTTACAGGCAGCCGAGGTTCGTAATTGCGGTAAAGGCAGCGCCTGTTGCGGGTGCGAGCGAGAACGTAATTTGAGGACCGGAGATCGTGTAAGACGTTCCGGGAGTTTGTACGATACCGCCAAGAACGATAATGATATTGTCGAGAGGGTCCGGTGTAAACGGTTGACCGCTCTGGTTGAGGGTGAAGATATTTTGTGCTCCGTCGAACTGCGCCGAGATATCGTCGAGGTAGATGAAAGGTCCACCTGGGATTTCCCAGGAGAGCACCCCGTTGGCAAGATTGTCGGTGAGTTGGAAGCCCTGGGTGGGTGCCTTTGTGTTGGGCCAAACGTAGTTGTTGTAAGCGTTCTGGTTATTAAGGCGAACGAACACAGGAACAGTGTTCCACTTTGCACCATCCCACTCCCACTGTGATGCTCCACTCACAGAGGGGTTAGGGAATACATCCCCAACATTCGGGGCGGAGGGAAAGACAAGGGCCATAGGGGGCACATCCCCAACATTCAGGTCGAAGGGAGAGACAAGGGCCATATTTTGCTACGCAAAATGCTATAACAGGTTTTACCCTCTTGCCCAAAACTCTAAGTTCTTACTTGCCCAGAAATCATAGCATTCTTCACCAAGAACCTCCCAGGCTGGCGGGGAAGTTCGCTTTAATTCTTGTTTCACTTCGTGCAGTCCCGGCATCCCGTAGATCGCATCGTTTTCAGGGTTTGGGTTCTTGAGTCCGGTTGTGGAGGGAGCCCAAGGAGCAACATCAAGATATGTGCAAATAAGACCCATTGTCTCTTTGGGTTTACTCACAATATCGTCGTACTCAAGCAGCAAGAAGCACTCGGGATTCTCTTCGTAACCAGTTTTGAACCATTTCCAGCTTGAATAGACGTACTTCTCCCAGATGACTCGAGACAAGTTCCAAGTGTTTGACTCACGATTTAGTTTACGAACCTCATCCTCAATCTTTGAGTTTGCCCCAATTTTCTGAGACAGAAGAATGAACGACGCGAGTATCTCTGGAATGGGTCGAACCGGAGACAGAATCTGCGGGTCTCTCCCTGTGAGTTTCCGAGCAAGTTCGACATTTTTGGCCCAGCCCCGGTCCTTCTCAATGACGATCTCTTCCTTGATATTCTCGTAAGCACCATAAAGCATCCCCTTGGCAATTCCCCAAACGGGAGATTGAGGGTCCTTTGCGTCGAAGTATGGCGATTCCCCGAGGCTAAACTTCACAGCATAGTTAATTAAATCCCGGACGCAACTGGTGCGCGTAGGGTGCAGATCGGGATGCTGAGACAGCAACGTGCCAAGGACTGTGGACCCTGTGCGGGGTAATCCGGAGAGAAAAGCAAACCTATCCATTTGCCTTCAACTGTGAGAGGACTTCGTTGAAACTATTTGAGTA
>Ga0164293_10003138_pt1 | contig 14095 bp, 13 predicted proteins | sample GEODES118metaG_FD_111487 | JGI IMG/M metagenome (GOLD analysis project Ga0164293, IMG submission 111487) | Eutrophic lake water microbial communities from Lake Mendota, Wisconsin, USA - GEODES118 metaG | ecosystem: Environmental > Aquatic > Freshwater > Lake | place: USA: Lake Mendota...
ATAACCAAAACTTTTTTCCCCTGCTTGGCCCAGTAAAGACCATAGGCAGCAGAAACTGTTGTTTTGCCAACACCACCGGGACCCATTTGAATAAAAACCTGAGCGGTGGGTTTCAAATTTTTACTTCCTTAACTCCATTTAAGTCTTCAGGACCTTTAAGACTTGAAATCAAAGGAAGGTTTCGAATGGGACAATTTGTTTTTTTAAGAATTTGCAAAGCTGTTTTTTGTGAAACGAGTTTATCTAGAATCGCTTTCTGCATCATAGATCTTTGCGACATATTCACTTTTTCTAAATCAAGATGAGTCTCTACGAATCGATTTAAGATAAAACTGACTGGCCATTGAAAGTATTTAAAAACTTCCTGTTGAAGTTCAATGCCCTCAGACACAGGAAGCTCTTCAGAGGTTGTAACAATGTGAAGATGACAAAGCCCTGAGTCTTTCAATATTTTATGAATTTCTCGGGATTGCTCTCCCATGGGTCCTAGTTGGATGGTTTCTCCCATTGCCTCAGGTGCATGAATCAGGCTCAAGAAGTGCCCAGATGCGTAGGCATCAATCACCAAAATTTCGTGATCTCCGTGGGGCCCATGATTTCGGGGGGCACTGGTGATTTGACCCGTAACCGCAAGCTCAGCCAAAGAGGGCGCCACCTGAATCAAACTTCGGGTCACAGGATTTTCGAAAAAGAGGCGATAGAGGGCTTCCACCTTCAGAAGGGAAAGGGCGTAGCTTTTAAGACACTCTTGAGCTGACCAGTGGGCGACCTCAAAATAAGGCGCGATTTGTGTTGGCTGGTAATTGATAGACCGAGACAAAAAATAGCTGAAAAAGCTTCGATCTCCGATTTCAACTAGCAAAGTCTTCTTGCCTGACTTTGCAAACTCGCTTGCTAACCAATAGGAAGCCGTGGATTTACCCACGCCTCCTTTGCCAGTCACAAAGTGAATTTCTTTCAGAGAGCTGATCCCTTTATTGGTCAATTTTCTTGCCTTTTTGAGAGTGTGTTCTTAGTATCCCACAGCATTTTAAACATTCAATATCCTTTAGAGTTTATGTCAGGAGCTTACATGAAATCGAGTGTCGAAAACCTTTCTAGCCTTCAGCGTCGTTTAAATATCGAGATCCCTGCGGCTGTCGTGCAATCTGCATTTCAAAAATATTTCACAGATATTCAACGAAATGTACAATTGAAGGGATTCCGCAAAGGAAAAGCCCCTTTAGCAACTGTAAAGTCTTTGTACTCAGACAGAGTGCGTATGGATGTGGTTCAAGATCTCATCCAAAAACACTATGTTGAAGCTTTAAGCGCTCACAAACTAGACCCTATTGGTAACCCGGAATTTGAATTTCAAGATCCGACTGAAGGGGCAGATTTTAAATTTTCTGCGCAGTTTGACGTCAGACCAGAAGTAAAACTCAAAAAGTATGAAGGTCTCGAGGTTGAAAAAGAAAAGTACAGCTTTGATCCAAAGCGAGTGGATGAGGTTCTTAATAACTTAAGATCATCAAAAGCAAAATTAATTGATGTTTTAGAAGATCGACCCGCTCAAATGGGTGACACGGCTGTCATTGATTTTGATGGTTCAGTGAATGGTAAAAAATTAGATGGTGGCCAAGGAACTGATCATAATCTAGAGCTCGGCTCGAACCAATTTATTGCGGGTTTCGAAGCGGGCATCGTAGGAATGAAAATCGGGGCTGAAACGACCTTAAAATTGAAGTTTCCTAAACCTTATCATGCCGCTGAACTTGAAGATCAACCTGTGGAATTTATTGTAAAGTTAAAAGCTCTTAAGAAAAAAGATCTTCCAGAGCTGAGCGATGAATTTATTAAATCAATTGGTGGCGATCAAGACCTACAATCCCTAAGAAAAACGATCGAAAAGGATTTATCTGAATCTGATATTAAAAAGATTGAAGATGATTTCAAAAATCGTCTTATTAAAAAGTTGGTAAAAGAAAATCCAATGGATGTTCCACCAAAATTGATGGAGGAGCAGAAAAAAGCTTTGATTGAAGACTTTCAAAATCGAATGAAAAATCAAGGTATGTCAGACGCTGATTACGCAGAATACGTTGTCAAATGGGATTCTGATTTCGCAACAAGTGCAACCGAGATGATTCAATCCAGCTTTTTGATCGATGCAATCGCACGGGATCACAGCTTAGTGTGCACTCAAGCAGACGTAGATAAAAAGTTATCAGAGTATGCAGTGCAAACGGGTATTGAAATTCAAAAGATTATGGATTTCTACGGAAAGCCCGAGCAAATGAGCAGACTCACTTACTCAATCACAGAAGAAAAGGTGATTGCTCACTTAATGGCGACAGTAAAAGTAAAAGAAGTCGACGCGGCCTCGTTAAAAGAAAAGCAATAATACCAAGTTTTACTGTTTGCAGTACTTCTGATCTTTGAAGTACTGCTGACAGGAACTGTAAGGCCTATCGCAATCAGAATTAACTCCTGATCGAATCATTTGAATAGCAAATGTTCTGGGTTGAGCACGACTCGCAACTGCAAAAAATTCAAACTAAGAAAAGAAAAAGTTCAGGAATAAACCTATTTTCATTTCTGCATTTTCATTCATCCCGAGATCAATGCCAAACAGCTCAGTAAGAAATGGAGCGAAGTGTCTTCCATACTTTAAGGTAATTAAAAGCCTGGTAGGCTTGGTAGTCTCTTTGAAACAGTTTTTGTTTTACAGTCAGATTTTTTTCTTTAGATCCATAATCAACCCACCAAGCCATTGCATTATCTGTTTTTAAGTTTTGTTCCTGTTCTGCTTTTTCATTTTCACCTTTGAGATGATTCTGAATATCTTTTTCTCGGTTTCCTTTGCTTTTCACAACTGTTTTTGCAAAGGCCTCGGAATCGATTTCTTCAATTTCGATGTCAGGAGTAATGCCTTCTGCTTGAATACTGATTCCCCTAGGGGTGAAATATCTTGCAACCGTCAGCTTCAAACCGCTTCCGTCTTGCAACTTAATGACGGATTGAACAGAGCCTTTTCCAAATGTTTTTTCGCCAACGATCATTGCACGTTTATTATCTTGTAGAGCTCCAGAGACAATTTCACTAGCGCTTGCTGAATATTGATCAACCAAGATAACAACTGGAAATCCCGTGTACTTCCCTTTTTTTGTGGCCATCGTGATTTCCTTTTCTTTTTGATTTCTGCCCACTGTGCTAACGATGGCGCCTTCTTTTAAAAACATATCGCTGACTTTTATGGCCTGCTCGAGCAATCCACCTGGATTTTTTCTGAGATCAATAAGCAAGCCTTCTAATTTTTTATTCTTAGACATGTGTTCTTCAATCATTTTGTCTAAGTCTTTGGCTGTATTTTCGATAAAGCTTGTGATTTTAACGTAAGCAAATCCATCTTCTAAATTTGTGTATTTAACAGAGCGAATTTTTACATTCCCACGAACAATAGGAATATCAATAGGATTCTCAACACCTTCGCGCACCACTTTTAAGACAACTCGTGATCCCTTTTTTCCTCTTAAAAATTGAGAGGCTTCAACAAGGCTTAAACCCTTTGTTGATTGGCTATCAATTGCGACAATTTTGTCACCGGCCTTAATCCCTGCTTTAAATGCAGGTGTGTCCTCGATAGGGGATATGATCGTTAAAATTCCATTTTGAACAGAGATTTCGATTCCTAATCCACCGAATTCTCCACTGGTTTCATTTTCAAATTCTTTAAACATTTCCGGAGGCATAAAGTTAGTGTGAGGATCCAACTCGCGTAGCATTCCTTTAATTGCACCATAAACAAGCTTTTCAGTATCAACTTCTTCGACATAATATTGCTGAATCAGATTCAAAACTTTTGTGAAATTTTGCAAGTTTGTATAACGATCTTTAGCCCAAGCTGGAACTTGAAAAAAGGAAACCGAAACTGCAACAAGAACGGTGAAAATAAGAAAATACTTGTTTAGGACCAGCTTCTTCATTCAAAACTCCTTGCGCTTAGCCATTCGACGGGATTTTGAGGCTCGGCAAAGTGTCGAATCTCGAAATAAAATCCCCTCTTGCCATCATACTTCTTATTTGAGACCTGAGCTAACTTTTGCTGTGAATTGACCTGATCACCTAGTCTTACGCTTAGGTTTTCTAAATTACTGTAAACTGTCGAATAGAAATCTCCGTGGTCTAGGATAATTACTTGCCCCCAATAGGGCAATTGACCAATAAAGCTAACCAGTCCCGAGGAGGCACTCAGAACAGGTTCACCGCCCTGAGTTTTAAAATACAGCCCGGAATTAATGAAGTGTAATCCGCTAGAAGAATCTTTCTTAAGGCCAAATTCGTTTCTGAATGGGGCTTGGATCGGAGGTCTTAGCTCACCACGCTGAGCAGAGAAATCTTGATTTACAGGTATTTCATTTCCAGATTCTAACACAAGCTCACGAATGAGTTTTCGCTGTGCTAATTCTTGTTTTTTGAGCTCTTGAAGTTGTGCATCAACACGTTTTTTCAATATCGATAGATGTTGAAGTCGACTTCTAAAAAGTGTGCTTTCCTTTTCAATTTGTTTTTGGGAAAAAATAAGCTGCTGTGAAAGTTTTTTGTCCTGTTGATTAAAAAATTGAGTCAAATATATTTTTCGCAAATAATTTTGAGATTGATCCAAGGATAAAATGCCGCCCGCGTTTTCTAGTTTTTTCTTTTTATAAAGCAGCGAGACTCGGCTTTGCATGTCTTGAAATAGTTTTACATTTTGTGCTTTTAAAGCATTAATTTTTTGAGATTGCTTCGAGAGCTCAAAGTTAACCCTTTGAACATCTTGTTCTTTTCTGCTTTTTTCAAAAACTCCTTTCTTAACAGCTTCTCGTATTGTGAAAAGCTCGGCCATTTTTTCTCGGCTTACTGGACTCTGTTGAGCCCAAATAATTGAAGACGTTAAGAAAAGGATAAGACAAAATCTCACTTGATCTGATCTTTCACACAGATCTTTGCTGACAGTCCACATAACAAAATCATAAGAGCAGCAATGACAAAAAACTCGATCATGCCAAGGCTTGCAATTTTCTCAGAGGGAACAATTTCGTTTGCTTTTAGCAGTATCAATTTTCTTAAAGCCACAGTCATCCCCATCGAGATCACAATTGAGACTAATCCGATGTTGATGGCCCTGATCATAAAAGGCCTTGCGATTTGCCAATCTGTTGCTCCGATTAAGTGATAGACTTCGATTTCTTTTAAATTCTGAAAGATAAGAGAGCGATTCAGATTCGATACAATTAAGAAAATCAGTAAGGCTATGAATAAGCCGAATCCATAGGAAATTTCAGAAATGAACTTCTTATAGGTGGCTAACCATTGGGCCCAGTCTTTCTGGAAGATGTAGGAATCATAATTTAAAAACTGATTGGCTTCATTGACCACTTTTTGAGTCACTGAATTCAAAGTTTCACTTTTAAGCTCATCATGAAATTGGATGATTGCTGATGATGGCAAACTTTTTAAGAGCTGTTCATCCTCGGCCATGGCTCCCCAATCAGCTTTCATAAGTTCCACAAACAGGCTTTGCGCTTGGGCTTTAGAGACAAGACTGATTTCTTGAATTTCGAACTTGGTCTTTAATGAATCGATCCAGCGGAGCTCCTCATCCCCCAAATCTTCTTTAAAAAAAATCTCGAGTTTTACGTTTCTTTGAGCCTCTTGAGTCATTTGATGAACGGTTTTTGCTCCCAAATACAACGCCAGCACAAACACCATGCAAATCGATAGCACGACCGTGGTCATCATCATTAAAATCCACTTTTTAGGCACGACCATCTTTTACGATTTCCCCATTTTTAATTGTGATGACTCTTTTTTTTCGTCTGCGCACCATTTCATGATCGTGGGTGATCACAAAAACTGTTGTCCCTTTTTGAGTGCAATTTTCGAGTAAGTTAATAATTTCTTCGCTGCGCTCGGGATCTAAATTCCCCGTGGGTTCGTCTGCCATAATCAGGGGGGGGTGATGAATCAAGGCTCTTGCGATGGCAATTCGTTGAAGTTCCCCTCCGGAAAGAACGTCGGGGCTTAAATTTCTTCTTTCGATCAAACCTAATTTTTCAAGTAAAGCTTCGCCTTTTTCTAAGGCTGTCTTTCTTTTTTCGCCTTGAATTATTAAAGGAAGTACAACATTTTCTAAGGTCGTTTTGTCTGAAATCAATTTAAAGTCTTGGAAGACCACACCAATTTTTCTGCGAAATAAAGGTTTTGCAGAAGATTTGATCTGATCTAAGTTAAATCCTGCAACCTGTGCTTTTCCAGAGGACACATCCTCAAAGCCACATAAAATTTTAAACAGTGTGGTTTTACCCGCACCACTGGGGCCCGTTAAGAAAACAAACTCCCCTTTTTGGATGTGAAGATCCACATTGCGCAGAGCATGGACAGGGCCAGGAAATGTTTTGTAGGCGTGAGAGAGCTCAATCATAGAACTTGATTCTAAAGTTTGAAGGTCTAATTAAGTAGAAGACCTTCGTCGCGATTTTAGAATTTTTGGGCTATAAAATCTTTAGCAAATCCTTCGTGCTGATGTTTCAGCGCGATTTTGACAACTTCCGATGAAATCAAATCGGTTCCAAAAATATCGTGATAGGATCTTTTAAGTGTTTTGAGAACAGCCCCTTGGCAATACAATCGCGTGACCAAAAAAGGTTTCTCTTTTCCCCAGTCCTCAGTCTGTAGGTGGTATTGTTTACCGTTGTAGTAAAAATCACTATTTAAACCTTGAATCAACCTGGACTCCTCGTTATTTTCCCCACAGCATTTTCACGCATTAATTTAACGAATTAGAAATTTTTTGGGAAGGAAGAAAAATGGGTATCGTACAAGAGTTCAAAGAGTTTGCAGTTAAGGGGAATGTTTTAGATATGGCCGTCGGCATCATCATAGGTGCTGAGTTCGGTAAAATAGTAAACTCTTTAGTGAGTGATGTGATTATGCCCCCCATCGGAGTCCTCATTGGTGGCGTGGATTTTAAAAATATAGCACTTCCATTGAAGCACGCGGATGACGGCACCGTTTTGGTTGCTATGAATATCGGCAACTTCATCAATACTCTGATTACTTTCACAATTATTGCTTTTGCAGTCTTCATGCTTGTAAAAGCCTTTAATAAAATGAGACCCGCACCCAAAGTCTAAGACTTTGGTCCACATCTAGGTTCGATAACTTTTAAATGTGTCTATACCGGTCTATATTTTAGCCCATGACACTTTTAAATTTTATCGAAGCCTTTCAAATCTTTAAGCTTTCCCACATCTTTACTGGATCTTTTGCGGCCAATTTGAATGGCTACATGGTGGATGACTCAAACCTTGAAGTTATGATTCCACAGAATATTGAAAGTTTTAAAAAGGCAGAAAAAGCTCTGACCAAGCTTGGGTATGAAAACACATTGCCAGTGGGGGCCGATGAGCTTTTTAATTTTTTGGATCAGTACCGACAAAAAAAGGGAATGTCGGTGTGGACATTTCAAAATCCAAGGCTCAAGTCAGATAAAATATCCATTCGTCTTGACATAGACTTCGATCAGTTTGTACCACAAACAGCGACTTATAAAACAAAAACCATTCTGTTTCTAAACCTAGAAGAAACTCAAAAATTGGGATTACGAATCGATGCAGAAACAGCATGTGTAAAAGGACTCAGTGCTGATTTAGTTATCAAAAGATTTGAAAACCTCCGATTTTACCACCAGCTAGAAGCCAAAAAAGAAATGGGAAAATCAAAGCTGATCAGCATGAAAATCCAGCAACCGTTACTCAACGCTTTCAAAGAAAAATCAGAGTTTATGGGTGTGCCTTACCAGACTCAGATTAAGGTGCTGATGAAGGAATGGTTGAAGTGATTGACTTAAGAAAGACTTTAGAGGTTGCAACTCAAACACTCACCATAGCAGGAATTTCTCATGCTCTCATTGGGGGCTTTGCACTTGCCCATTATGGAATTTACAGAACGACTCAAGATATTGATTTGCTTGTCGATGGTTCTGACCCAGAAAAAGTTAAAACATTGATGCTTACAAAGGGATTTAAGCTCATCCATGAAAGCTCAGATGTCCTACAATTTACAGGCGTTGGATATTTAGATTTACTGCTGGCGAAAAGACCTCTCAGTTTAGAAATGCTCAAGCATGCAAACAGCAATAATCAATTGGGTGTTTATATACTTAAAGCCGAGGATATAATTGGTCTTAAAATTCAAGCTTTTACAAATGACCCAAGCCGAGAGCTGAAAGACTTAAACGACATTCAGGAGCTATTGAAGAATGGATAAGATCTCGACTGGGAAATGATTGAAAAATATGCTAGCATGTTCAGTGTATGGAACAAAATAAGCCACCTAAAAAAATAATGACAATGGATGAATACTTCGAGTTTTTAAGGCAATTTTGGCAGATGTTTCCGTATCCAGAAAAACCAAGGCCTAAGAAGGTTTATAAGAACGTGCTGCTTTAAAATTTGGCCTTGACTCCGCCATTTTTTATGAAAATATGGCGGAATGTATTCCAGAATTTTTAAGCCGCCGAAGCAGTCGAGCTATTTTCTCTTCGGTCCCCGTGGGACTGGCAAGACCAGTGGGCTTAAAAGTCACTATGTTGGTGCTATCTATATTGATCTTCTAAAAAGCGATCTGTTTAACGATTTGCGCGCAAGACCTGATCGATTTTGGTCACTTATTCCAAAAAAGTACAAAGGACCTGTGATTATCGACGAGATCCAAAAATTGCCATCACTGCTAGATGAAATTCATTCTTATATGAACAATAAAAAGGGCGAGCTGCAGTTTATCCTAACAGGCTCTAATGCTAGAAAACTACGAAGAGCCAGCGTTAATCTTTTGGCGGGAAGGGCTCGAGTCGAAAACTTCTACCCCTTTTTGGCACAAGAACTACAGGGTGATTTTGATCTTAAAAAGGCTCTCAAACAAGGAATGCTACCAGAAGTTTGGACGGCCATGGATAGCAAGAAGTATCTTGAAAGTTACCTTCAGGTTTATATTGATCAAGAAGTGCGACTCGAGGGTTTCGTTCGAAATGTGGACGATTTTGCTCGATTTCTAGAAGCTGCCAGTCTTTCACAAGCTTCCGTTTTGAATATCAGCAATGTGGCGTCTGATTCAGGTGTGCCACGAAAGACGGTGCAAACTTACTTTGAAATTCTAGAAGACCTTTTGATTTCCTATCGCGTTCCTGTCTTTCAAAGAAAAGCAAAAAGAGAACTGATCAAGCACGATAAGTTTTATTTTTTTGACGCTGGCTTATTTCAAACAATCCGCCCCAAGGGAGTTTTAGACCCTGAATCAGAAATCAATGGTGCCGCACTAGAAACTTTAGTGTTCGCCCATTTAAAAGCCAGCAACGACCTTCTCAGCATGAACTATCAAATCTCATACTGGCATACTAAAAACCACATGGAAGTTGATTTTATTCTGTACGGAGAAAGAGGATTTTTTGCCATAGAAGTCAAATCATCATCTCATATTAGCCAAAAAGAATTGCAGAGCTTGAGAGAATTCAAAATTGATTATCCAAAGGCAAAACTGATTTTAATTTATGGCGGACCAAGCAAAGAGCTTGGGGATATTCAAGCAATTAATGTGGAAGATTTTTTGCTAGGGCTAGCAGAGTTTATTTAAACCAACCCAGAAAAACCATTTTTTCTTTCAAGTCTTTTAAAATGGGGGTTTCGAGAGATCGTTGTAAAGTGGACATGAGTCCACTTTACTCCTGTATTGGGTTTAATTGATTCTGGGGGAATGAATCCCGGAATTTTTCTAATACTCCAAAGCCTTAAGAGCTGAAGCAAGATTATAAATACGAATTCCGTCTATTTCCAGATTGTTTTCACCCAGGTAAACGACAATAGCTTGATGTTTTTTATTATAAAATTCTGCAAAACTTTTGAGTCCTTTTAAATCATGTTTGCCGATATTTTTGGATGCCTTCACTTCAACCGCAAAAAGTTCTTTGTTTTTTTCAATAATAAAATCAACTTCGGAGCCTCCCTCAGTTCTAAACACTGAGACCCTGATGTTTTCATCATGAGCTTTTGCCGAAGACACAACTAACTGAAGAAAAAGATGCTCAAACAGGTTTCCGATTCGATCCGAAGACGCTTTAAAATTATTCAAGCATCCGTTCAAAACGCCCACATCAAAGAAATAATACCGGGGGTGTTGAACCAATCTTCTTCGAGAGGTTTTTGTGAAGGCCTCAACGGGTTGAATAATCAAAGTATCAACTAAAACGTCGAAGTATCTTTTGGCCGTTGTTCTCTCAATCATGGCAGCCGAGGCGAATTTTGAAAAATCAGTAAAGTCACCGCTTCGCGAAGCCATGATTTGAAAATAGCGAGAAAATCCCTCAAGATTTCGAGTGAGCGCTTCGGCCTGAACTTCTTCTTTTAAATAAGTAGCTGCATAGGTTTTCAAAAGTTTTTCAGCCGCCTGTTCTGATTTTTCATTATAAATTCCAGGAAGTAGACCGCGAGACAGTGCACGTGCTAATTCAAAATTGTCCGCAAGCTCTTGATGTGTGAGTGGTCCTAACTCATAACTTAAAATTCGACCCGGTAACAAATTGGCTTGTCCTCTTTTTAGTTTTCGAGCACTGGATCCGGTCAAATAAAATTGTTTAGTTTTATCGTTGTCGATGATGGCTTGTATGGTATTTAAAACTGAAGGAATTCTTTGAACTTCATCTATAAAAATTCTCTTAAAATTTTTTGTCTGGCTTTTAATCAAACCTGGTTGACTTGTGTGCTGAAGAAAACTTTCTTGATCAGCAAAATTAATTTCTAAATCTGGCTTAAGGGCCTTAATCAGAGTTGATTTTCCCGTTTGTCGAGGCCCGAGAAGTAAAATGGACTTACCTAAGTTATTGAAACTTTTCAGTAATAATCTTTTCGTTAGCATGTGCTCATTTTACGTCCGCTTTTGAGCGCATGTCAATGGATTTGAAGGAATTGGCCCAGGGTCAGTGCCTTAAATCCACTGATCCATTTGTGTCATAAAAATTTCAAGTGGAATTATTTTAATATCTTTATAGCTATCGATTTTGTCTCCGCCATAGACATAAAATAAATCTGCTTTTGGGTAGTCTTTCTTAAACTCGAGAAGGCCATCAAAATCTTTGGATTTCCAACGTGTACCTGATTTGACCTCGATCGCTTTTAAACCCCGCTCACCATAAAGTATGAAATCAACTTCAAGGTGAGTTCTTGTGTGCCAATAGAAAACTTCGTAATTCCATTTTTGATACTCGTTGCGAGCCATGAGTTCTTGTAAAGCTATTGTTTCAACACAAGCACCCATCAGTTCTTGATCAGAATCCAAGGGTCCTCGTGGCCGGATTTGCCTAAAAACACCCACATCAAATATATAAAACTTTTTTTGCTTAATGAGTTCCCTTTTTGCCCGAAGTGAAAAAACGCCAATCATTTTTGACAGAAGTAAGTCTTCTAAAATTCCAAAATAATTCATCACTGTTTTTCTCTCGACGGAGCACTCTGAAGAAATATTCGAATAATTAACAACCTGAGCTTGAGAAAAGCTCGCGGCCTCAAGAAATCGCGTAAAACTGCCCATATTTCTGACGAGACCCTCTTGTTGAATTTCTTCTTTTAGGTAGGTGACAACATAGGATGAAATAAAATCTTTTGAATTTGGTTCTAGATAGGCTTGTGGAAGCAACCCAAAATTAAGAGCCTTTTTCAAATTAAAAAGTTCGCCCAATTCCAGTGCAGTTAAAGGATAAGCATGTCTCGAGTAGGCACGGCCGGCCAACAGGTTTGCACCCGCCTTTTTTAATTTTCGGGCACTTGATCCCGTTAGTACAAATTTAAGCTTACGTTCTTCGATCAAACGATGAACTTCATCCAAAAGACTTGGTATTTTTTGGATTTCATCAATAACGACCCAGTCTTTGAAATTGGAAGGAATCATGGTCTGAAGCCTTGAAGGATTTGCTAAAAGCCTTTGGTAAACCTCATCCGAAAGCAAATTAATTAAAATAGCCTTTGGGTATTTGTTCCTAACAAAATAAGACTTTCCAGTCCCCCGAGGGCCAAGAAGAAAGTAGCTATTTTCATGAGGAGCATTGAAAAATCTGGAAATCATTATTCCATTTTTTCACAAAAATAGGAATTAGCAATTCCTATTTGCGAAATCGGTCAATTTTCCTCTTTTTACCTTGTCTTGGAGTACTGCATTCTCGACCCATCGACTCACCTTGAGACAAAATATTTTTCGCATTGAAACCGATAAGTGGTTCGTAAGTTGCTCTAACCATTAGTACCGGGGGTTCTGCTATGAAATCGAATACAAAGTCTATGCTTTTGACACTTGTCTTGGTTTTTATGAGCAGTGTGGGGTGGGGGCAGGAGTGTAATGTAATAACATTAAAACGTGCATTAAAAAAATTAGAAGGCACTTTAGAAGAAATTCGTACAAAGTGTGTGAAAAGTCCTGTCCCAAAAGAAGATGAAGAATTGTGTGGTTCTCAAAAAGAAAAAATAGAAAAAAGAGAGAACGCACAAAAAGAATTAGATGATTGCGAAAAAAAAGAGAAGGAAGAAAAAGAAGCAAAGAAAGACGAAAAAGAAGAAAAGAAAGCTGAAAAAGAAAGAACTGAGAAAATCTGTGAAAAAACCTTAGCCGATATTGATAAGGGACTGGAAAGGTTCTCATCTAAAGACCATGAGAAGGCGCTAAAGTGCATGGAGGGTGGCCTTACATCAGAGGCTGATACAACTGCAGCCGTACTTCGTGCGATGGGCGGCAACTCGACAGCTGATCCAAACGTTTGTGCTATTAAAGCATCAAAATCTCCTTACGCAGATGTTTTACAAAAACAAATGACTCAAATAGAAAAATTGGAAAAAGAAGTTAAGTCAATCAATGAGAAAATTGTAAAGCAAAAAAAAGATACAACGGATCAGTTAGCAGATTTGAATGAAGATCGAATAAAATTGAAAGAAGCTTGGGATAAAAGACAAACAGAGCAGGAGACTGAGCAAGCTCGTGCGCTGAATGCAATGCGAGAGAACCAAATAAAAGTGCAAGAGGCAATTCGAAAGGCCAATGCAGAATTAATCAACGCTAGACAAGATATGGCAAAAGCTGAACGGAAGAGATCAGAGGAATTACTAAAAGCCGGAGTTCAAAGTTTTTCGTCGATGTCAAGAATTTGCAATGCACAGGTGAAAGACTATTACAAAAAAGCAGAGTTGAACAAAAAGAAAAAAAGTGGATCCCTCGGCAGCGCAATGGGCAAGGGCAGCTCTAAGAAAAAAGATCTTCAAAGCTTTATGGATGATTGTTTGAAATCAATGGAAGAAAAAAGAAACGCCATCTATGACGATTCAGCTAATTACCTAGTTCAAATGATTAATAATATCAAGGATAGGCAAGAATCAATTGCGACTCTTGAGGGAGAATATAAAAACCAAATGGACAGTTACAAAAAAGCAATTGAACGTGAGGCAAATGCGCTGGATAAAGATTACAAGGCATTTTTTTACAAAGATAATAATCTTGGTGAAAAGATTAAGCAATACCAACTAAATGCACAACGAGAAGCGACCCAATTAGATATAGATAAAAGAATAGCAGTGCAAGCTCAAACTGCTGCTCAAAATACGAAAGGTGAATATGAAACAGAGGAAATTAAAGATGCAATTGATGGCTTACAGAAACACATGGCTTTAGTTGAGTCTCTTGCTGGAGAAGGATTGAAGGACGGGAAACTAGTAGCTGGAAAGAAACTTAAATGCCCGGAGCAATTTGAACGCTTCAAATCTGAAGTCTCAGAGTATGGTGCACGCAGGACTACCATTCAAGAAAACAAAGGATCACAATACCCCCCACCCAGCCCATCGTCTAGCCCCTCAGAGCTCGTGACCTAACCCGCGAGTTCTGCTAAGATTTCCCCACTATGTTTAAGAAAATTCTCATTGCTATTTCAGCCCTATTTTTACTTTCAATTATCGGTGGTTTTATCTTTTTTAAGGCCGTGAAAAGTGGCCTTCCCGAAATCATCACCGTTGCCGATTATAAACCACTTCTTGTTTCCCCCATC
>Ga0164293_10003140_pt1 | contig 14093 bp, 10 predicted proteins | sample GEODES118metaG_FD_111487 | JGI IMG/M metagenome (GOLD analysis project Ga0164293, IMG submission 111487) | Eutrophic lake water microbial communities from Lake Mendota, Wisconsin, USA - GEODES118 metaG | ecosystem: Environmental > Aquatic > Freshwater > Lake | place: USA: Lake Mendota...
AACAGCCGCGCTTGCCCACCACCGGGGGGCAAGCCGCCCAGATGACCCTCCCCACGGGGGGTGAGCTTGCGGCCGCGCGGGGTGCGGACGACGAGCTCGCAGCGGAGTAGGAACGGCTCGACGTCATCCTCGAGCGTGTCCGGCGCGCTGCTCATCGTGTGGGCGATCGCCTCGATGCCGACCGGCCCGCCGGCAAACACGCGCTGGATCGTTTCCAGGTAGCGGCGGTCGAGGGAGTCGAGCCCGAGGCCGTCGATTCCCTGCATGTCGAGGGCGGTGCGGGCGATCGCCAGGTCGAGCGTTCCGCCGGCCCGGCTCGTCGAGTAGTCGCGGATCCAGCGGAGACGGTTGTTGGCCAGCCGCGGCGTGCCGCGGCTGCGTTTCGCGATCTCGTCGGCCGTGGCGTCATCCATCGGCATCGACAGCTTCGCCGCCGAACGACGGACGATCTCCGCCAGATCCTCGGGGGGATAGAAGTCGAGGTGCTCGCGCATCTGGAATCGGTCACGCAGGGGTGCCGACAGGAGCCCTGGGCGGGTCGTGGCACCGACGAGCGTGAAGGGACGCAGCGGCATGTTGATCGTCCGCGCCGCCACGCCGTCGCCGAGCGTGATGTCGATGCGGAAGTCCTCCATGGCCGGATAGAGAAACTCCTCGACGGCGATCGGCAGGCGGTGGATCTCGTCGATGAACAACACCGAGCCTTCGGCCGCATTACTCAGATAGGGGAGGAGATCCTTGGGGGCGGCCAGCGCCGCGCCGCTGGCGATCTGGAGGGTGGTTCCCAGTTCGCGGGGAATGCAGGTGGCAAACGTCGTCTTCCCCAACCCCGGCGGGCCGTCGAGGAGGATGTGGCCGAGAACCTCGCCCCGCTTCCGCGCCGCGTCGACCGCGATCATGAGGCGCTCGTAGACATCCCTCTGGCCGACCATGTCGGCCATCCGCGTCGGCCGCAGGGCGCGGTCCTCGCCCCCCGGTGTCTCGTCGTCGCCACGGATCGTCGGCTCGCGGTAACTGCTCATGCGTTCACGTCTCCCGGTGACCCGTCAGCCTACCACGTGCCCGCGGCCGCGGTGCACGTCGGCCGGTTTCGATGACCGGCCCGGCGACACTCTTGCCCCGTGTCGATGACAGCCGGGGGGAAGATATCCGGAAGGTCGGGGCAGCGCGTTCGATGCCCGCCACTGGCCAGTCGGGAGGGCCGCCTCGATCAGCGCGATTTGTGCATCGAGCGGTAGATGATCTCGAGCGCTTCCTGGACATCCTTGACCTTCTTTTTCTCCCCCCGCAAGCCGTCGCACAGCCGACGGGCATCGGCGTCGGAATGCCCCAGCGACCGCAGCACCTCGAAAGTCTCGGAGAGGACGTCGCCGGCCGCCGCGGCGATCGGCGTCTCACGGGCCACAAGCAGGGCGAACTTCGGCATCCTGCGGCGGAGCTTGGCGATCATCCGCTCGGCGGTGGCCGCACCGATCCCAGGCAGCGTGGCGAGCGCCGCGGCATCCTGTTCCTCGATCGCCCGGGCGATCTCGCCGACGGGGCGGACCATCGCCCGCAATGCCTTCCGCACCCCGACCCCGTCGACCTCGCAAATGAGGTCGAAAAATTCGCGTTCCACCTCCGACAGGAATCCGACCAGCCGGGGCACGAGGTTGCCCCGTCCGGGTGTGCCTTCGAGAAACTCGAGCGTGTGGAGCGTGACCGCCTGCCCCCCCTTGGTCTGGAGTTCCCGGCGCACCAGTTCCGGCACGAGCACTTCGTGCACCACAGGCCCCACCGTCAGTTCGAGAAACCCGATCTCGACAGCCCCAAGCGTCCCGGTCAGCCGCCTGATCATGCGACATCCTCCGTGCGAAAATCCTCCCCCGCGCCATCGTCGGCTCGGGTGTGGCCCGGCGCGCGGCGGCGCCGGGCCGGCACGGGATTGCGGCCGTCGTCCGCGGCCAGCCCGGGAGCAGCACCTCGCTTACGGATCCGCAGGTGCCAGTCGGCAAGCGCCACCGCCAACGCGTCGGCGACGTCGGCCGGTTCGGGGCGCGTGGCCAGGGCCAATTCGCGCTGGACGGCCGCCTGCATCTGTTCTTTGCCCGCCTGTCCGCTTCCCGTGAGGAGGCTCTTGACCCTTGCCGGCGGATAATTGTTGACCGTCAACCCGGCCTGCGCCGCGGCGAGGCAGATCACGCCCCGGGCATGCCCCATGAGGATCGCCGTCCGCGGAAACTTGGCATGAACGAACACCTGCTCGATCGCCATCGCCGAAGGGGAGAGCGCCGCAAGGACCTCGCGGACGCCCTCGTGGATCGTCGCCAGCCGCGTTTCGAGTGTCTCTCCACGGGAGCGGACGGTGCCGGCCTCGACGAGCTTCACGACACCGCCACGGCAGTCGATCACGCCGTATCCGGTGACATTCAATCCCGGATCGAATCCCACCACCCGCTGCCAGGCCACAGGATCGGCGCGGTCCGACGATGACGGACGCGGCGAAGGGGAGGAGGTAGGCATCCGGGCAGACTACCCGTCAGCACTCGGCGTCCCCAAGGGCAGTTCCCGTGGGCAGCACCCGAAGAGAGCGCCTGCGGACAAGCGCGAAAAGTACACCCCGCTGGGCTCGAACCAGCAACCTTCGGTTCCGTAGACCGATGCTCTATCCAATTGAGCTAGGGGTGCCCAAGGCGAACGAGAGAAGGATACTCCATGGAACGCGATCAACCAAGGTTGCTCTCCGACTGACCGTTTTCCCCCATCGCTTTTCCGCGCCGGCCCTCGCCGGACGAGGTCGGTGCCGGGGAGACACCGGGGGGAAAAAGGAATCCCTGGTCGTCGAGAACGTAGCCCGTAGCGAGCGGATAGCTCGGCGAGTCGTCCGCCCCGCCTGCCGCTCCACCGTCCGCCTGCCCCACCCCGGTGGCAGCCACCACGAGCGTCACTTTGTCGGCCGCGGCTCCGTCCCCGGAAGGGGCGAGCCCGAGGCGGACGCGGAGGGAGGCATCGGGCCACACCACCGCCCCCATCACCACCCTCCCGAGCGACTCCGGGCAGCAGGAGACCTCCTGGTCGATCCGCAGTCGCGAGGGGGGCGTGTTCATCGCCACGAGCCCACCGACCGCCCGTGGCGCGAAGGCCACCACTGGCTCGATGCCGCGAGCCGCCTTGAACGCCTCCGCCGCCCGCCTCGCCTCCCCCAGATCGGCGGGGTCGTCGATCGGGATCACGATCGCGTCGGGGAGGCCGGTGCCGGGGGAGGGGAGGGCCGCGATCGCGGCCACCTGATCGGCGCGGGCCAACCACACCGTCGCTCGCAGCCGCTCGAGTTCCGCTGCCATCGACATCGGCGGAAGCCCGGCATCGATCGCCGCGGCAGCGATCCCGAGCAACGGTCCGCCACAAATCCCCAGATGGAGATGGAGAGGATCGCCGGGCGCCAACGACGACACCATCCGGTCATCGCGACGGATCAGGCAACTGCCATCGAAGGCCTCGGCCGTGGCGGCAAACGCGGGCCAATCGAGGGTCCGGCCGTCGGGATCGGCGATGTCGATCGCCCCCCCTTTTTCATCGATCGCATCGAGACCGGCGCGGATCGCCCCTGCCTGACTGCCGTGCCGCCGCAACCACGCGGCAATCTCCCGGTCGGCGTGGCGCGTCGCCATCATCCGCTCGCGGATCCCGGAGACGGTGAGTTCCTGAAGGGCGAGACGGGCCTCGCGGGGCGAGCAGCCGACGGGGAGCGGCCTGCCGAAGCGGATCGTCAACGGCCGCCTCCGGCCCCCGCCGACGAGCCGCGGCCACTTCCCGAAAAACCGCCCCTCCGAGAACGACAGGACGCTCCCCCACATCCCGTCGATGTGCACCGGCACGATCGGCGCCTCGGCGCGTCCGAGCACCCAATCGAGACCGCGTTTGAAGCCGAGGATCTGGCCGGTCCTCGAGATCCCCCCCTCGGGGAAGATGCCCACCGCGTCACCGTCCGCGAGCCCTTGTTGAAGGGATTTCAGGGCCCGTCCGATCGACTTCGGGCTCGGCTCGAAGAGGATGAATCGCCACTGGTCGGAGAGCATCCTCATGAATTTTCCGCGGATGTTCGGGCCGTAGACCATCATCCGCAGGAGCCGTGGCGCCGACAGGACGAGGACGAAGCCGTCGAGCCAGGAAACGTGGTTGGCCACCACGACCACCGGGCCGGCGACAGGGAGACGCTCCTGATGGCGGACGCGGTACCGCCACCCGGCGTGGACGATCGACGCGACGAACAACCGCAGCGTGGCCCGTGGTGCACACCACACCGCAGCCGCTGCCGCACCGAGCGAGAGGAGCGCGAAGATGGCGAAGATCGCCCGGGCGGAGAGCATCGGCGGCCCCTCCGCCACGAGCGGCGCACGGAGGCGACCGTACGCCAGGGACGCCAGGAACATCCCGCTGAAAAGGAGCAGGTTCGTGGCCCCGAGCACCCCGCCAAGGCGGTCCGGCGGGCTCTTGGCCTGGAGATAGGTCTCGAGCGGCACGTCGAACATCCCGGCCCCGAAGCCGAGCACGATCAACCACACCAGCGGCACCCATGCCGACCAGCCACCGACCTCGACGAACCGGCCGCCGATGGCGGCGAGTGCGAGGAACGCGACGGCCATGATCAGCCCGCCGAGCGGTACGAATCCGAGGTCGACGCGGGGATCTGCCCCCTCCGGCCGCGAGGCCAGTTTCCCGGTCACGACACTCCCCACCCCGATGCCTGCCACGAGCGCTACAAGCAACGGCACCACCTGCCCCTGCGATGTCGCCCCCGCCTCGGTGGCGAATTGGTCGACATTCGCCTGCGCGACCGCGCCGATCGCCCAGAAGAAAACGATCCCCGCGGCGGCCGCGGCGAGTTCGGGGAGACGAACGAGGATGCTCAGGTCACTCCAGGTGCGGGCCAGCGCGTTGAAAGCCGGGGGGGCATCCGGGGCGGCAGGTGGGAGCCGGGGGAGGCACGCCGCAGCGATCACCCCCGCGACGGCGGTGCCCACGAGGAGCATGCCGGCAGGCAATGCCCGCGTCGCTGCCGACACGGCCTCGAGCACCGTCGCATCGGCTACCCAGTTGCCGGCGGCGGTCCCGGCGAGCACGGCCACGAGCGAGACCAGGGCGAACAGTCCATTGGCCGATGCCAGGCGGGAAGAAGGCACGAGCTCGGGAATCACGCCGACGATCGACGGCGTCATCAACGCCGCCTGCGTGCCGATCGCCATCACGGCGCCGAGCAGGAGCCACAAACCCGTTGGCAGCCCGTACCAGCCCTGACCGTTCCCCATGCCGAAGCCGAGGACGGCCGTCGCCCCCGCGGCGATCAGCACCTCTGCAACCTTGCAGACCTGAACGACGCGCGTCTTCGAACGGCGATCGGCCAGCGAACCGGCCAACCATGAAAAGAGCACGTAGGGGAGCGACAACCCCACCAGTCCGATGGTCAGCACCAGGCTGACGCGCCCCTCGTCGACGAGTCGCTTGCCCAGTCCGATCGCCAGCCACTTGATGGCGTGGTCATTGACGAGCGTCAGCGCGCGGACGGCAAGCAGCGACGCGAACCTCGCCCCCCACGCCGACCCCGGCGGGGCAGGCGAGCGTTCGGCGGCGTCGACATCGGCAGGACGGGGGCCGGATTCTCGCTTTTCCAAGGGAATACTCGCGTTGGCGTCCATGGTTCCATCCACCGGCAACGAGGAGCCCGATACGCGACAAGGCGGCGAACACGCCGTCATGTCACGCACGCCGCCGGAATCCCCCCGGAGCGGGTCATGCGGCAGTCCGCCCACCTCGGCACAATCACCATCTTCCCACCCACCGCACCAGCTGTCGCAGCACGACCTGCACCGACCCCGCGGAAGCGTACCAGAGGTTTGCAAATCACAGGGCTTGCAACGTACGCTTGACCACCGAAGCTCGCATGCTTTCGAGCATCTCCAAAGGAATCCTCCGATGACCGCGACCTGCTCCTTCCGTTCCACGCGCCCCGGCCGTTTCGGGGTGGTCCTCGCGGTGTTCGTCGGCCTGATCGGCACCGGCCCTGCCGTGGTTGCCCAGACGATCGTCTACCAGCCGGTCGTCACCGGGTTCGCCCCCGCGGCCGGTCCGTACGTCGCCAACTACAACCCGTCGGGCAACTACGCCGCAGTCTCAGCCTTCTCCCCCCCCGTGATGAGCACCGTGCCGATGGCCGCGGTGTCGAGCCCGGTGGCCACGGTGGTGCCGGCCAGTTCGATCGCGGTGACGAGCTACTCGGTCCCGGCGATGACCACGGTCGCCCGTCCGGTCACCGCCTACTACGCCCCCACCTATGCCGCCGCATCTCCGACCGTGGCGGCCTACGCACCGTCAGCCCCGGTGGCAGTGACCTCCTACTACGCCCCGACCACGGTCTACGCGTCCGCCCCGGTGGCAGTCGCCCCGACGGTCCAGATGGTGCCCACGGCCGTGGCTGTGCCGCTCTACCGTCGCGGCTTGTTCGGCGGCCTCCGTCCCGTCAGGGGCGCCTACTACCCCGCCTACTGACCCCCGCGCCGTCCCGATCGCGATTGCCGCCGGCTCTCCCTGCCCCCGGGCCGCGGCGGTGCTATAGTAGCGACGCTTCGAGGGGACGATTCCTCGAGTGGACGCCATCGGCGTCCCCACTCGTCCGTTGGTGCTCCTGTCTTGCTCAGGGGTGACCGGGCGTGACGCGGTCGCCACGGAACCACGGTCGGATGGCAAAGACGGTCAATATCATCGGGGCAGGGCCGGGGGGTCTCGGCTGTGCCATGCTCCTCGCCTCGGCCGGCGTCCGCGTACGAGTGCTCGAACGCCTCGGATTCCCCGGTGGAAGGACGAGCACGATCGCCACGCCGGCGGGCTATCGGTTCGATCTCGGCCCGACGTTCTTCCTCTATCCGCGCGTCCTCGAGGACATCTTCTCCGCATGCGGCCGGGACCTGCGGCGGGAGGTTGACCTCGTCCGTCTCGATCCGCAGTACCGGCTCGTGTTCGGGGCCGGCGGTGAACTGCTCGCCACCCCCGACATCGCCCGGATGGAGGCGGAGGTGGCGAGGCTCGCGCCGGGGGACGCTGGCGCGTTCACCCGGTTCATGAACGCGACCCGCGAGAAGTTCGTCCGTTTCGCGCCGTTCCTCGAACAACCCTTCGAAAGCTGGCGCGACCTCGCCAACCCCGATCTCCTCAAACTCGTGCCGCTGCTCAAGCCCTGGCGGAGCCTCGACTCCGAGTTGGGGAGCTTTTTTCGCGACGAGCGGATCCGGCTGGCGTTCACGTTCCAGTCGAAATACCTCGGCATGTCGCCGTTCCGGTGCCCGAGTCTGTTCTCGATTCTCTCGTTTCTCGAATACGAACATGGCGTCTTCCACCCGATCGGCGGGTGCGGGGCGGTATCGGATGCGATGGCGAGGATCGCCACCGACATGGGGGTGGAGATCCATTACTCCGAGCCCGTCGAGTCGCTGCGCTTCGAAGGGCGGAGGATCGCCGCCGTGAAGACCTCGAAGACCGAGTACGAAGCGGATGCCACCGTCGTCAACGCCGACTTCGCCCGCAGCATGACACGGCTCGTTCCCGACCGGCTGCGGCGGCGGTGGAGCGACCGTCGGATCGCTTCGAAGCGATTTTCCTGCTCGACGTTCATGCTCTATCTCGGCATCGAGGGGCGGTATGACGTGCCCCACCACACGATCTACCTTTCGGAGAATTACCGCGAGAATCTCGCCGATATCGAGACCCGCCACGCGCTGGGCAGCGATCCGTCGATGTACGTCCAAAACGCCTGCATCACCGACCCGACGCTCGCGCCCGCCGGCCACAGCACGCTCTATCTGCTCATTCCGGTGACTCACCGCCACCCCAACGTCGACTGGCGCCGCGAGGCCCCGCGTTACCGGGAAGTGGCCCTCGACCAACTCGAACGGATGGGGATCGAGGGGGTTCGGGAGCGGATCCGCTACGAGAAGATGATCACGCCCGACGATTGGCAGGACGACTACGAGATCTACCGGGGGGCCACGTTCAACCTCTCCCACGACCTCGGGCAGATGCTCCACATGCGGCCCCACAACCGCTTCGAAGATCTCGACAGGGTGTACCTCGTCGGTGGCGGCACCCATCCCGGGAGCGGCCTTCCGGTGATCTACTCTTCAGCCCGGATCACGACCGATCTGCTCCTCGACGACCTCGGCCTCGAACCCCTCGCGCAGCCGTCGCGTACGGCGGCGACCTACGAAGCCCGCCGCCCGACGGCTGCCGTCTAGGTCTCGTCGCATGTGCCCCCCAATGCCCACCGTCCCAACGATCCAGCAGGAGCCAGCGCCGGCGAGAGCCGAGCCGAGGAAGGGAAGATGAAAGCCCCCAAGGAACACAATCGGGTCGTCGTGATCGGCGCCGGCCTCGGTGGCCTCGCCTCGGCCTGCACGTTGGCGGCACGTGGTTACGCGGTGACGCTTTGCGACAAGAACCCCTGGGTCGGCGGCAAGGCTGCGATCCTCTCCGAGCAGGGCTTCCGGTTCGACATGGGGCCGACGATCCTCACCATTCCGGGTGTCCTCCGGCGGATCTTTGCCGAGGCCGGACGGGATGTCGACCAGGCGCTCGACTTGATCCGGCTCGACCCGCAGTGGCGGAGCTTTTTCACCGACGGCTCCACCCTCGATCTCCACGCCGACGTCCCGCAGATGCAGGAGACGCTCGACCGCCACGCCCCGGGAAGCGGCGCGGGGAACGGCTACGGTCGCTTCATGGAACTCTCGAAGCGACTCCACCGGATCTCGGACGAGTACTTCTTCTGGCGGCCGGTGGGTGGTCTCGGCGACATGTTCGACCCGCGGCGGAGCTTCAACGTCTCGATGCTCCGCGAGGTGATGGGAATGCGCCCGGGGCACACCGTCGCCGGCACCGTTCGGGCCTACGTCCCGGATGCCCGCGCGGCGCAGATGTTCGATCACTTCACGCAATACGTGGGGAGCTGCCCCGAATCGTCGCCGGCCGTGCTGTGCGGCATCGCCCACATGCAGTCGCGTGACGGCGTGTGGTATCCGCGCGGGGGCACCGGCGCGGTGCCACGGGCCCTGGCGACCCTCGCGGTCGATCTCGGTGTCGACATCCGCACCCGCACCCCCGTCAGCCGGATCGTCGTCGAAGGGGGCAAGGTGCGCGGCGTGGTCACCGAACAGGGGGAGACGATTCCGGCGGCCGTGGTGGTGAGCAACTCCGACAGCGTTCGCACCCACAGGGAACTCCTCGAAGGTCCGCCGGCAGCCAAGTTTCTCGGCCGCCGAAAGTACGAACCGGCCTGCTCCGGCGTCGTCCTCTATCTCGGCCTCGACCGCCGCTACGAGCAACTCATCCACCACAATTTCGTCTTCTCGGCCGACCCGCACGAGGAGTTCGATTTCATCTACCGGCAGGGGGAACCCGCCCCCGACCCCACTTGCTATCTGTGCGCTCCGGCGGTCACCGAGCCGGAAGTGGCTCCTCCGGGGGGAGAAGCCCTCTATGTCCTCGTCCACACCCCGTATCTTCGCCCCCACCACGACTGGTCGAAGATGTTCGCGGCCTATCGGAAGCGGATCATCGAGAAACTCGTCTCCACCGCGGGTCTCAAGGATCTCGAGAAGCACATCGTCGTCGAGCGGTTCCTGACGCCGCAGGACATCAACGACCGTTACCACGTCCTCAACGGGGCGATCTACGGTCTGGCGAGCCATGGCCGGTTCCTCGGGGCATTCAAGCCTTCCAACCGGTCGCCGGACATCGAGGGCCTCTATCTTGCCGGTGGCTCCGCCCATCCCGGGCCGGGAATGCCGATGGTGATGATGTCGGGCTGGATCGCGGCCGATACCGTCGACAAGGACCGGCTCATCGAACCGTGCGGTCCGGTCCCGCCGCCGGCGTCCTGCGCCGTGTGACCGGCGGGAGGCCCCGTGAACAGCGACGCCACGGAGCGACATGGCCGTCCCGGAACGGAGGAACTCCCTCCGTTCTCCCACGCGCTCCACCACTGGTTCATGGTCTACGTGCGGCGGTCGATGCGGCACCATTTCCACGCGTTGCGGATGCTCCGTGGCGAGGGGGGAGGCCCTGATCACCCCGACCTCGGCGCCCAACCGGTGATCCTCTACACGAACCATCCCGGATGGTGGGATCCGCTCGTGTTCTTCACCGTGGCCCAGGATCTCTGGCCGGGGCGGATGAGCTACGGCCCGATCGACGCGGCCGCCCTCGGCAAATATCGGTTCCTCGAACGGATCGGCTTGGTCGGCATCGAGCCCGGCACCAGACGGGGCGCGGCCCGGTTTCTCCGCATCGCCCGGGCAGCCGGACGGCGTTCCGACGTCATCTTCTGGGTCACGGCCCAGGGAGCCTTTGCCGATCCGCGCGACCGCCCGGTGGCGATCCGCCCCGGCGTGGGGCATGCCGCAGCCGGCAACGAGTCGGGGCTGATCGTCCCTTTGGCAGTCGAGTATCCGTTCTGGAACGAGCGGCTCCCGGAAGCGTTGGTGGCCTTCGGTGAACCGATGCCGATGGGGCGTGCCGGGGCCCTCGATGCCGACGCCTGGACGACGCTGCTGGCCGACAGACTCGAGGCGACGCAGGACCGGCTTGCGAAGGCCGCGAAGGGGCGTGATCCGACGCCGTTCCGCACGCTCCTTGCCGGAGATGTCGGGGTAGGGGGGGTCTATGATCTCAGCCGCCGGCTCCGCGCCTGGGTGAAAGGGGAGCGATTCGATCCCTCGCACGGTGGCAGCGAGCCTCCCGCCCGGGAGCCGCCTCCATGAACCCCGCCGCTTGGCTTGCGCTTCCGGCGCTCGCGCTGGCCTCGCTGCCGGCGGGGCTGACGCTCTCGAATCTCCGCTGTTTCTCGCGCGCCCCGCGACCGACATCGGGCAGCCTCCCGCGCGTATCGGTGCTCGTGCCGGCCCGTGACGAGGCCCGCGTCATCGAACGACTCGCCACGACCGTGCTCGCCAGCCGTGACGTCGACCTGGAGCTGGTGATCCTCGACGACGACAGTCGCGACGACACGGCTCGCATCATCACGGAACTGGCCACGGCCGATCCCAGGGTCCGTCTGATCCGCGGTCAGCCGCTTCCTGCCGGCTGGTGCGGCAAGCAGCACGCCTGTTGGCAACTCGCCGCCGCGGCCCGCCATGAGATCCTCCTGTTCCTCGACGCCGACGTGACGCTCGCGCCCGACGGAGCGTCGCGGGCCGTGGCCTTCCTCGAGTCACGTGGTGTCGATCTGGCGAGCGGGTTTCCCCGCCAGGAAACCGGTTCGTTCCTCGATTGGCTTCTCCTTCCGCTCATCCACTTCGTGCTCCTCGGATACCTGCCGCTGGCGCTTTCGCGGACCGACAATCGCCCCGGGCTCGCCGCCGGTTGCGGGCAACTTTTCGTCACCGGGCGCGACGCCTATCTCCGCGCCGGGGGGCATGCCGCCATCCGGGCTTCCCTCCACGACGGCATCAAACTCCCCCGCGCCTACCGGACGGCCGGACTTTCGACCGATCTGTTCGACGCCGGCGACGTCGCCAGCTGTCGGATGTACGGCACCGATCGCGAGGTGTGGCGGGGGCTTTCCAAGAACGCCACCGAGGGGATCGCGGCACCGGGCAGCATCCTTCCTTTCACGCTTCTTCTGGTTGGCGGGCAGATCCTCCCCGTGATCCTCCTCCTGTTCGGATTGGCCGGCCGGTGGGCCGGATGGCCGGCCTGGGCGGTGGCGGCGACGTGCGCCGCCGTTTTCGCCGCATGGCTTCCGCGACTCATGGCCGTGCGCCGGTTCGGTCACAGCCTGTCGAGCGCGCTGGTTCATCCGCTGGCGGTGGCGGTGTTCCTCGTCATCCAATGGACGGCACTCGTGCGCCGCACGCTCGGCCTGAAGACGAGTTGGCGAGGGCGGTCGCTCTCACCGCAGTAGCGGGGCGACGTTCAGCCGAGCCCACCCCGCGCGAGCGCCTGACGAGCCGAGAGGGCCGCTGCCTCGGCCTCCGCCACGGTACCGGCGAGGGCTGTCAGGTGCCCCATCTTCCGACCCGGTCGAGGGGACGATTTGCCGTAGAGGTGGAGACTCACCCCGGGCACGGCCAGGGCGGCGGCCCAATCCGGCTCTCCCCGTTGCCAGCAATCGCCGAGGAGGTTCGCCATCGCCGCCGGAGCGCGGGGACTGGTCGACCCCAGCGGCAGGCCGCAGACGGCCCGCACCTGTTGTTCGAACTGGCTGGTGAAGGCCCCTTCGATCGTGAGGTGCCCGGAATTGTGGGGGCGCGGGGCGATCTCGTTGACGAGCAGCCCGCCGTCGACCGTGACGAAGAACTCGACGCACGCCACGCCGACCACATCGAGGCCCTCGAGGATCCGCACGGCCATCCGCCGCGCGGCAGCCACGGTGGCCTCCGGAAGACCGCACGGGGCGGTCGAGAGATCGAGGATGTGGTGGCGATGGACATTGAGCGAGGGCTCCCAGGTACAGGTCGCCCCGTCGATGCCTCGCGCCGCGACGACCGACATCTCGCACGCGAACCGCACCCACCCCTCACAAACCAGCTCCGCCGGCCCGAGCACCCTCCACGCCGCATCGACGTCGGCCGGACCGTCGACCCGCTGTTGCCCCTTGCCGTCGTACCCCGAAGCGCTCGTCTTGAGGACCGCCGGAAACCCAACCTTCGACAGCGCGGCAGTGAGGTCGTCCCGCGAGCGGACGGTTGCATGCGGCGCACAGGGGAGGCCATGGGCGACGAGGAACGCCTTCTCGCGACCACGATCCTGGGTCGTGTAGAGGACCTCAGGCCCCGGTCTGACCGGTACCACCGCGGCCAGGGCCCGGGCGGCGGCGACCGGCACGTTCTCGAACTCGTAGGTCACGGCGGCGAAACGGCTTCCCAGCGCGACCAACCCCACGGGGTCGTCGAGCAAGCCGATGTGGATCGCGTCGCAGTGGCGGGCGGCCGGACAGTCGGCATCCTCGACCACCGCCTCGACGCGGTATCCCATCCGCCGGGCCGCGGAGGCGAACATGGCGCCGAGTTGGCCGCCACCGAGGATGCCGAGCGTGGCACCGGGAAGGATGGCGCGATGCGCGGGGCTGCACGGGGAAGGGGGGGCGTCGCTCACGTCGTTCACGCTTTGCCAGGGCAGGTGATCTGGTCGGCGAGCACCCGCTGCGTCTGCGCCTCCCGGTAGACCCGCAGCGCCTCGGCCAGCGCCGGGTCACCGAGGGCGAGTACGGCCACGGCGAAGAGCGCGGCATTGGTCGCTCCGGCCGGTCCGATCGCCAGCGTGCCGACGGGGATCCCGGCCGGCATCTGCACGATCGACAGGAGGGAGTCGACTCCCTGAAGGATCGCCGACTCGACCGGGACGCCGAGGACCGGGAGCGCCGTCTGGGCCGCCATCATCCCGGGGAGATGGGCTGCCCCTCCGGCCCCGGCAATGATCAGGCGGATCCCTCGTCCGGCCGCCGTGGCGGCGTAGTCGGCGAGTTTGCCTGGGGTGCGGTGCGCCGAGACGATCTCGCATTCATGCGGGATGCCGAACTGCGTCAACACCTGCGAAGCCCGCTCGAGCGTCGCCCAGTCGGAGCGGCTCCCCATCACGATCCCCACGAGGGGCGGGGCGGGGCGGTCGGAAGGAGGAGCAGCCGACACGTTGCTGGGGGTGGTCACGGGTAAGCCTTCGCTGGCGGAAAGAAAAACCGGATCCCTGGCACCACCTTTCGCGAAGCCCGAGGGCCAGGGTGTCTGGCTCGCTCGCTCCCGGTGGCGATCGATGGTGGCGGGGAGACGCATCCACCGCTCCGCACTCCATCTTCCGTTGCCGCCGCCGGGCTTGCAACGGAGCCCGCGCCAAGGGCCGAGAGGAAGGGTCCGCACCGACGCTGTCGCGCGGGCGATTGACAGAGCCTCCCCGACGCCTCGACAACAAGGCAGGAGTCTTCGTCGGGCCAGACCGCGGAGAGCCTTTCCGCCCCCGGAGTGATCCGATGCCGATGGACCACGCCCTCCCCGACACCCTCGCCGTCCGCTGGCCGGGCGGGGTGACGACGCCGCCAGCCGAGACCGCAGCCGCGCTCGACCGCGCCGCGG
>Ga0164293_10003142_pt1 | contig 14084 bp, 11 predicted proteins | sample GEODES118metaG_FD_111487 | JGI IMG/M metagenome (GOLD analysis project Ga0164293, IMG submission 111487) | Eutrophic lake water microbial communities from Lake Mendota, Wisconsin, USA - GEODES118 metaG | ecosystem: Environmental > Aquatic > Freshwater > Lake | place: USA: Lake Mendota...
AGAAGTCGATGTCGCCCGGCTTGCGCCCGACCAGCGGACAAGGCACCCCCGCAATCAGACGCACCGGCCGCAGATTGACGTACTGGTCGAACTCGCGGCGAAACAGCAGCAGCGAACCCCAGAGCGAAATATGGTCGGGTACCTTTTCGGGCCAGCCGACAGCGCCGAAATAGATCGCGTCATGGCCGCCGATCCGATCTTTCCAGTCGGCGGGCATCATGGTGCCGTGGCGCGCGTAATAGTCGCAGCTCGCAAAATCGAAGTGATCGAAGGCCAGGTCGATTCCAAATCGGCTCGCCGCGATTTCGAGGACCCGCAGGCCCTGCGGCACGACTTCATTGCCGATGCCGTCACCCGGAATCACCGCGATCTTGTGTGCTGTCATGTCATTCACTCCTGGTCGAGGGCCAAGCGCCGGCCCTGCGAAAAACGGGACGAAGCCCTGGTCGTCTGCTCAGGCAGGTCGACTCAGGAAAAAAAGGCGTCGAAGCCCTCGAGCGGGCCATATCGACGACCGTCGACCAGCATCCGGGTCGGCCCGGGCATGGCTCGCTGCGCTACCGGATGCGCCGGATCGCCGGGATAACAGATCATCCGGCCATGTTCGGTATCGATCGGTTCGGGCCGAATAATCGGCGGCACACGCGTGGCGGCATCGCGCATCACCTGGTCGACATCGGCATACCGCGACAGATGGGCAAGCGTCATGATCTGAGGCCCGGCCATCTCGATCTCGCTGGCCCAGTAGCGCTCAAGGGCATCTCGCGGCGCAAGCCACTTGGCCGAGACCACTTCACGGGCATCGGTGCTGATCTGCTGGCCCTGCGGCAGGCAGGCGACAAAAAATCGGGTATCGAAGCGGCGACGCATCATCGTCGATGTCTTCGGAGTGACCCATCGCGACCAGGGATGCATCGATAGCGCATCGAGGCTCAGATCAAGGCTGTGGAGGATCTCGGAAAACGCGCGGCCTTCATGCCGCATCGCCCGTGCCCGGGCCGCCAGTGCTTCGTCGGCACCGCGCACCAGCAGCAGCCCCGACTCCTCGAACGCCTCGCGCACCGCTGCCATGAACAGCGCACAGGACTCGATGATGTCGAGTTCAGGTTCACCCAGACGGGCATGCAGGCTACCCAGTTCGGCATCGAAGCGCTGCAGCGACGACTCGAGCGAATCGTCGGCATCGAGTTTGCCGCCCGGAAACACATGGGCGCCTGAGAGCACGTTGTCTTCGCGGGGCCGCTCGAGCAGCAGCACCTGCAGGCCCTCGGGCGCATCACGCAGCAGCACGAGGCTGGCGGCGTGACGCGGCGGGGAAGACATATCGGGGTCGCCGGCGGACGGCTTGGCAGGTTCGCCGACAGGCGGCTTGGCGGGGGAGCCGGCGGACGGCGTGACAGGCGAATTCATCCTGTCGATGTTACCAGCCGCTCAGTCCTTCGCCGACTTCCCGATCTTGAATCCGGCCACGAGCATATGCAGGTCATGGCCACTCGAGTCGAGCGAAGCCGTCGCGGCAGCCACTTCTTCGACCAGCGCGGCATTGCTCTGTGTGACCGCCGACAGTTGCGTGAGGGCGTCGTTGACTTCGCCGACACGGTCGCGCTGCTCGCGCGAACCGGCCAGCACACGCCCCATCGCGTCGGCCACCGAACTGGCTGTTCCGACGGTGTTGGCAACCCGCTTGCCGGCCTGTACAGCCAGTTTCGAGCCAAGCTCGATATCAGAGGTGGAGCGCGCCACGATGCCCTTGATCTGCTGAGCGGCCTCGGCGCTTCGCTGCGCGAGCGACCGGACCTCCTGCGCCACGACCGCAAAACCCCGGCCCATCTCGCCTGCACGCGCCGCCTCGACCGAGGCATTGAGCGCCAGAATATTGGTCTGGAAGGCAATACCGTCGATCAGACCGACGATCTCGGTAATCTGCCGGCTCTGCGCATGCAGCGATGTCATGCGGTCGACCAGGCCATTGACCGTGCCTTCGCTTTCGCGCACCGACCCCACCAGATCGCCCATCGCGCGGTCGGCCTGGCTGAGCGCATCGACATTGTCGGCCACCTGCACGCTCACCGCCTGCATGTTCACTGTCAGGGCATCGAGCGAGGCAACGCTGCGCTCGGTCCGCGACGACAGGTCGACGTTGCCGTTGGCGATCTCGCGGGCCGAATACGACACTTCCTGCGCCCGATCATGGACTGCACGCATCGCATCGCTCATCGCCTGCAGCGATTCGCGCAAGCGGTTCAGCGCCATGGCTACCTCGTCCTGCCCCCAAGGCGTCGGGCGACCACTGAAGTCGCCATCGGCCAGTCGGACGATGTGAATGCCGAGCAGTCGCAGGCCGCCCTGCAGCACCGAGTACATGGCAGACAGCAGATAGAGCGCCGGCAAGAGTGAGATCAGCGCGATGATCAGGCGGGTGAAACGCTCCGATTGCAAGCGCTCGATCCGCGACGCCAGCAGCCTGTCGAGCGTGCTCAGACAGGTATCGTTGAGCGTGATCGCAGCCTCGAGCGCGGCGGTCGAATCGGACCACCATTGGGCCGAGGTCGGCGCAGCCCCGTTGCCCTGCACCCTGGCATCGACTGCGGCAAGCTGCGAGGCGATCGGTGCAAGCCGCGCGGTCAGCCCCAGCGGCCCGGACAGGTCGGGAGTATTCGCAATCGCACGGCCCAGTCCGGCACGCTGACGGTCGATGCCAAGCCGTGCCATCTCAGCCGGCGCTGCGAGCGCCCGGACAACCGTGGCCTCGTTCGCGTTCGGTGGCAAGGCTGCACCGGCCTGCCGCAGACGCGCCAGCGCATCGACGATTCCCGGGCCATCGATCACTGCTGCCTGCATCAGATAGAAGGAGTCAAGATCGGGATCGAGGACCAGCCCGGAAGAGTCGCCAATATGCGAGCCGGCCGCCAGCAGCGCGGCAACCAGTTCATCGTAGGCCGCTTGCAGCCTGGCCGGCGGTACTGACGCGCCTGACTCGGGCAATGCCGACACAAGACGCTGAATGTCGGCGAGCGGCTTGCCTGCATCAAGCAGTCGGCCCGATTCGCGATCGGTCTGCGTCAGGCGATCGATCGCGAGCTTGATCCGCGCGTTGCCTGATGCCAGATCGGCCGACGATGACCCATTGCTGGCAAGGCTGCGAACAGCTAAGGCACGCTGCTCCTGAACCGCGCTGATTGCCGGTGACAAGGCCTGCAGCCAGGCGACACCATCACGCTCCTGGGCAGCGAAATCGATCTGCGCGCCGGCGTTAAACCAGTAGAACTGCCCCAGCAAGCCAAGCGGCACCATGAAAGCCAACACCACCAGCGTCACTTTCGCCGGCAACTTGAGCACCCTCATCAGCCGAACACCCGGCGTCATCAGGCCCTGATAACCCAACAGGCCCGCCCTGGCGGGTTGATTCGTCTCTGCCATGTTTGCCCTTTCCCGCGTTGAACGGGGATTTCCTGTTGGATGCAGGCTCGCACTTCCTGACACCGTTGCATCGTCGGAATAGCACCGGATTCCCCCCGGATTTACGCCCGAGCCAGCGTCAGGGGCGCATCTGCAGCCGTGCAGGGCCTAAGCACACCAGGCAAGCTGCAACTGCTTGTAACCGCCAAGCAATTACCAGTAGACTCGGCGATCTTGAGTCGACCAGCCGTCCGTCGTCTGACAACTGGCCGAAATTCGGCCTTCCCTCAGCCCTCACTTCCGGATTAACTACTATGAAAAAGACCTGGTTTCGGCGGATCGCCGCGACAGCACTTCTGGCAGCGCCCGCGCTGTTGCCCCTGTCGGCTTCGGCCGGCCCGACCATCGACGCGATCAAGGCCAAAGGCGCTCTGCGTTGCGGCGTGAACACCGGACTGCTGGGATTTTCAGCTCCCGACTCAACCGGCCAATGGAATGGTCTGGACGCCGACTTCTGCCGCGCGGTGGCCGCGGTCATCCTGGGCGACCCCAATAAGGTCCAGTTCGTCCCGACCAACGCCCAGAACCGTTTCACCGCGCTGCAGTCGGGCGAAGTCGACATGCTGTCACGCAACACCACCTGGACGTCCTCACGCGACGCGACCATGGGTTCGGTCTTTGCCGGCACGCTCTTTTATGACGGTCAGGGCTTCATGGTGAAGAAGTCGTCCAAGATCACCAAGGCCTCGCAGCTCAATGGCGCGACCGTCTGCGTACAGCCGGGAACCACCACCGAGCTGAACCTGTCCGACTACTTCCGCGTCAAGCGGATGACCTTCAAGCCGGTGGTCATCGCCGAACTGAACCAGGTCGAACAGGCCTTCTTCGCCGGTCGCTGCGACGTCTACACCACCGACCGATCGGGTCTGGCCGCAACCCGTCTGAAGGCACCCAACAAGGACGACTATGTCATCCTGCCCGAGGCGATCTCGAAAGAGCCGCTCGGCCCGATGATCCGTCGGGGCGACTGGGAGTTCTTCAATGCCGTGCGCTGGACGCTCTTCGGTCTGATCGAAGCTGAAGAATATGGCGTGACCTCGGCCAACGTCGACAAACTCAAGACCGACAGCAAGGATCCGCCGATCATGCGCCTGGTTGGCACCTCGGGCGATGTCGGCAAAGGCATGGGCTTCGACAACGACTGGCTGGTGCGCGTCATCAAAGCGGTCGGTAACTACGGCGAAATGTATAACCGCAACATCAGCCCCCTGGGCCTCGATCGCGACCAGAACGCACTCTGGAAAGACGATGGCCTGATGTACGCACCGCCGATCCGCTGATCCCCTTTCAGCTGATCCCCTTCACGCTGATCGTCTGATCCAGTCCTCCCGCGGCGCCTGCCGTCGCGGGAGCGCAGCACCCGCAGCACCACTCTCCTCCAGGTCATGCTCCGAAGCGAACGCTTTCGCAACCTGCTTTACCAGGCTTTGCTGCTGGCGGCTGTCGTCGGCATCGGCTGGTATCTCTTTTCGAACACCCAGCACAACCTGCAGACCCGGCAGATTCAGACTGGCTTCGACTATCTGAGCCGTGAAGCCGGTTTCGAGATCGCCGAAAAGCAGATCGAGTACCAATCCTCCGATTCCTATGGCCGCGCCTTCCTGGTGGGCCTTGGCAACACGCTGCTGGTGGCCGGCATCGGCGTGATCCTCGCGACTTTACTCGGCACGCTGGTCGGCATCGCCCGGCTGTCGCCCAACTGGCTGCTGTCCAAGATCGCTTCGAGCTATGTTGAGGTGATGCGCAATGTGCCGCTGCTGCTGCAACTCTTCGTCTGGTATGGCCTCTTTACCGAGCTGCTGCCGTCGGTGAACGAGGCGATCGCCTTCGGTGACTGGCTTTTCATCAGCCAGCGCGGATTTCGCTACGCCTGGCCGGCCGAACACCCGGCCTGGTCGGCTGTGGGATGGGGGCTGCTTGCCGGCATCGCACTGGCCTTCGGCTGGAAGTCGCTGGCCCGCCGCAGGCAACTGCGCACCGGTCTACAGTGGCCGGTGGCCTGGCCCTCGGTGCTGCTGATCGCCGGCGTGCCCTTGCTGGCCTGGGCCCTGATGGGCGCACCAACCGAGATCGACCGGCCGGTGCTTGAAGGCTTTGACTTCCAGGGCGGCAGGGTACTGTCCCCCGAATTCGCCGCCCTGGTGATCGGTCTGTCCACTTACACCGCCGCCTTCATCGCCGAGGTGGTTCGCGCCGGCATCATGGCGGTCGACCGCGGTCAGACCGAAGCCTCGATGGCGCTCGGGCTGAGCCCGGGTCAGCGGCTGCGGCTGGTCACCCTGCCCCAGGCCCTGCGGGTCATCATTCCGCCGATGACCAGCCAATACCTCAACCTGACCAAGAACTCCTCGCTGGCAGTGGCTATCGGCTATCCCGAACTGGTCGCGGTCTCTAACACCACCATGAACCAGACCGGTCAGGCGATCGAGGCGATCGCCCTGTTGATGGCGGTCTATCTGGCGATCAGCCTGGCGATCTCGGCGTTCATGAACTGGTACAACAACCGCGTGCGGCTGATCGAGCGCTGAAGCCATGGCCGACACCCTCAGCGACACCCGCAGCGTCTCAAGCGCGCCGCCCACCACCTCAGCAGGACCGCTGTCGTGGCTGAAAAAGAATCTTTTTTCGACTCCGACCAACAGCCTGCTCACCGTGCTGACCCTTGCCGTGCTCGCCTGGATCGTGCCGCCGGCCCTCGACTGGCTGGTCTTCAAGGCAGTCTGGGGCCCTCAGCCGCTCGCGGCCTGCGATGCGGTGCGAGGCCAGGGCGCGTGCTGGGCGGTGGTCTGGGAAAAATTTCGCTTCATGATGTTCGGGGTCTATCCCTTCGATCAGCAGTGGCGACCGGCGCTGGTCATCGGCATCCTGGTGTCACTGCTGGTGATCTCGGGCATCCGCTGGTTCTGGCGACCCTCGCTCGCGGCGATCTGGGCGGTCGGCATCATCCTGTCCTACTGGCTGATGAGCGGCGGCCTGGGCCTGTCGCCGGTGCGCACCGAGCAATGGGGCGGGCTGCCGGTGACGCTGATCCTGTCGATCTTCGGCATCGGCTTTGCCTTTCCGCTGGGCATCCTGCTGGCACTGGGCCGACGCAGCAGCCTGCCGGTCATCCGCTCGTTTTCGGTCGTCTACATCGAGGTGGTCCGCGGAGTGCCGCTGATCACAGTGCTCTTCATGGCCAGCGTGATGTTCGCGCTCTTTCTGCCCGAACGCATGCGAATCGACCAGCTGCTGCGAGCGCAGGTCGCGATCATCCTGTTCGTGGCGGCCTATCTCGCCGAGGCGGTGCGCGGCGGTCTGCAGGCCGTGCCCAAGGGCCAGGTCGAAGCAGCGCAGGCGCTCGGGCTGTCCTACTGGACCATCATGCGCAAGATCGTGCTGCCGCAGGCGCTCAAGATCTCGATTCCGCCAATCGTCAACAGCTTCATCTCGCTGTTCAAGGACACCTCGCTGGTGGTCATCATCGCGATCTATGACTTCGCCTACGCGGTGAAGAAATCGGTCGAAACCGATTTCTCCTGGAAAAAATACTTCATCGAAGCCTTCCTCTTTTCCATCGTGATCTACTGGATCTTCTGTTTTGCGATGTCGCAGTACAGCCAGTGGCTCGAGCGAGACCTTGCCCGGAATACCCAACGATGAACGCCACCACTCCCCTGTCTGCCGGCACTGCAGCCACCGCGATCGAAATTACCGGCCTGAGCAAATGGTTCGGCCAGTTCCAGGCGCTGCGCAATGTCGACCTGACCGTGACCCGCGGCGAGCGCATCGTGGTCTGCGGTCCCTCCGGGTCCGGGAAATCGACGCTGATCCGCTGCATCAACCGGCTGGAGCCCCATCAGCAGGGCCGCATCGTGGTCAACGGCACCGAGTTGACCGACGACCTTCGCAATATCGAAGCGGTGCGCTCCGATGTCGGCATGGTGTTCCAGCAGTTCAATCTCTTCCCGCACCTGACCGTTCTCGAGAATTGCACGCTGGCGCCGATCTGGGTGAAAAAGCGCAGCAAGACCGAGGCCGACGCCACCGCCATGCGGTTTCTCGAACGGGTACGAATCGCCGAGCAGGCGCCGAAATACCCCAGCCAATTGTCGGGCGGCCAGCAGCAGCGGGTCGCCATTGCCCGTGCGCTGTGCATGAACCCTTCGATCATGCTGTTCGATGAGCCGACCTCGGCGCTCGACCCCGAGATGGTCAAGGAAGTGCTCGACACCATGCTCGATCTGGCCCGCGACGGCATGACCATGATCTGCGTGACTCACGAGATGGGCTTTGCGAGGGCGGTTGCCGACCGCGTCATCTTCATGGACCGTGGCGAGATCGTCGAGCAGAACACCCCCGAAGCCTTCTTCAGCAATCCCCAGTCAGAGCGCAGCAAACAGTTCTTGCATCACGTCCTCGACCGCTACGAAGACCTTGGCTGACGAGCGGCCGGCGGTCGTCTTCCTGTCGCATCCCCAGGGACGCGACAGCGGCGACTACAGTCATCGTGTCACGCTGCCCGGTCAGGCACTGAGCGCGCACCTGCGTGTCATCGATATCCAGACCTCCCATCCTGATGCGGTTGCCGTCGCGCTCAAGGCCGATCTGCTGGTGGTGACCATGGTCGCCGACCCACTGGTGGCCAGTCTGATCTCGCTTCGCAAGCAGGCCGGCAGGCCAACTGCCTATGAAATCTCGGATGATTTCGCCGACTTCCCGCCCAACCTGCCGGCCCATGCCTTTTATGCGCAACCGCAGATCCAGGCACTGATCGCAGGCATGGCGAGCAACGCCGACCTGCTGCAGTGCTCGAGCCACGGCCTTGTGCGGAAATACGCCGCCCTCAATGCGCGTTACGCGGTCTTTCCCAACCAGCTCACCGAGGTTCCTGAACTGCCAGAGCGAGACCGGATTGCGCCCGATCATCCGGTGCTCGGATGGAGCGGCTCGGCGGGCCATCTCGACGACGCCAGGCTTCTGGCGCAGCTTCTGCGGGCCTGGTGGCGCCATCGAGGCAAGCAGCCGGATGACGGGCCATCGATTCGGATCATGAGTTCACCGCTGATTCGCAGCGTCTTCGAGGCGGCCGGCTGCCTGGTCGACTACCGCCCCAGTGGTGAGTTCAAGGACTATCTCGCCTTTCTTGATGAGATTGATATCGGCTTCGCGGTCATCGGCGACACCGATTTCAATGCCGGCCGATCCGACGGCAAGTTTATTGAGCTCGCCTCGCGAGGCGTGGTCTGTGTGGCCAGCAATGCCGGCGAATACCCGATCAGCCTTCGCCACGGCCAGACCGGCCTGATATTCGAGGACGAGCCCGGCTTTATGACAGCGCTCGATGCGCTCTTCGACAGCCCGGTACTGATCGAGCAGATCCGATCGGCGGCTCATGCCTATGTCCGAAGCGAACGCACCCATGAGCGCGCCGCGCTCGAACGCCTTCGGCACTACCTCCCGCTGCTTCAGGGGCGCACCGGCTGCGGCCCGGCGCATGGCGCCAGCATCGGCACCGACCCCGGACGCGCGCCTGGCACCGGTCTGATCGTCATGACCGATGACAGCGAAGCGGCGTTTCTGGCCGCCATCGGACTGCACAATGCCGGGCAGCTCGAGGCTGCCCTGACCGGCTATATGCAGGTCATCGAGCAGCGGCCCGACTTCTATCTTCCCTGGCAGCGCAGTGCTGACATCGCTCGTGCGCTCGGCGCTGAGACCGATGCGCAGCATTTCGAGCAAACCGCCATCGATCGGCTCGAATCACAGGTGCGCAGCGCCGTGTCGGAACAGCCCGGGTCGTCAGGTCGCGACCCCCGCGGTGGCGGTCATCGTCCCGGGATCTGACGCATGGGTCGCCATCGACGCATCGGTCTGCATCGACGCATCGGTCTGCGACTCGTCGCGGGCCTGCATCGCCCACATGCCGGCATAGCGTCCGCCAAGCGCGAGCAGGTCGTCATGACGGCCCCGCTCAACGATGCGACCGGCCTCGAGCACGATGATCTGATCGGCATCGACGATGGTCGACAGCCGATGCGCAATCACCAGCGTCGTACGGTGCGCGGCGACCGCCCGCAGGGCATCCTGGATGGCCGCCTCGTTGCGCGAATCAAGCGCCGAGGTGGCTTCGTCGAGCAGCAGCACCGGCGGGTTCTTGAGCAGCATGCGGGCGATGGCCACACGCTGTTTTTCGCCGCCCGACAGCTTCAGGCCGCGCTCGCCCACCGGCGTGTCCCAGCCCTGCGGCAGCGAGGCGATGAAGGAACTCAACTGCGCCGAATCGGCGGCCGCGTCGATATCGGCGGCTGCGGCATCCGGCTCGCCATAGGCGACGTTGTAGCGCAGGCTGTCGTTAAAGAGCACAGTGTCCTGCGGCACGATGCCGATCGAGCGGCGCAGGCTCGACTGCGTGACCGAGCGCAAATCTTGACCATCGATGGTGATCGCACCGCCGGTGACATCATAGAAGCGAAAGAGCAAACGGCCGATGGTGGACTTGCCGGCGCCGCTTGACCCCACCACCGCGGTGGTCGTGCCGGCGGGCACCACAAAACTCAGCTCGTGCAGGATCTGGCGGTTGGACTCATAGGCGAAGGCAACCTTGTCGAAGCGGATTTCGGGTGCACCGGTCAGCTTCAGGGGTTGCGCGTGAGGTGAATCATCGACCTCGCGGTTGGCATCGAGCAGGCTGAAGAGGCGCTCCATATCGGCCAGGCTCTGCTTGATCTCGCGATAGAGCACGCCCAGAAAATTCAGCGGCATATAAAGCTGGATCATGAAAGCGTTCACCAGCACCAGATCGCCGATCGACATGCGGCCCTCGACCACGCCGGTGGTCGCACGCCAGACCATGAGCGTGACCGCCACCGAGATGATCGCGGCCTGCCCGACATTGAGCACCGACAGCGAGGTCTGGCTGCGCACCGCGGCGCGCTCCCAGCGCTGCATGCTCTCGTCGTAGCGGCGCGCCTCGAATTCCTCGTTGCCGAAGTACTTCACTGTCTCGTAGTTGAGCAGCGAGTCGATCGCGCGCACATTGGCTTTGGAGTCGAGCTCGTTCATCGAGCGCCGGAATTCGGTGCGCCATTCGGTGACCGCAATCGTGTAGATGATGTAGAGCACCAGCGCAACGCCTGCAATGCCGGCAAACCAGACGTCGTAGTGCAGCACCAGATAGCCGATGACCAGCGAGATCTCCACAAGCGTCGGCAGGATGCTGTAAAGCGTGTACGACACCAGACTGGCAATGCCTCGCGTGCCGCGCTCGATGTCGCGGGTCAGCCCGCCGGTCTGACGGTCGAGGTGAAAGCGCAGCGACAGCCCGTGCAGATGCCGGAAGACCTTGAGCGCCACATTGCGCACCGCGCGTTGAGTGACGCGGGCAAAGACGAATTCGCGCAGCTCTGTAAAGAAGGTCGAGGCAAGTCGCAGCAGGCCATAGGCGGCCAGAAGGCCAAGTGGCACCGCCAGCAGGACGGCAGCCTGCCCGCCGGCCGGCACCAGCAGGTCGACGATCTGCTTGAGCACGACCGGCACACCGACCACCGCAACCTTGGCCGCCACCAGGCAGGTGATCGCCACCAGCACGCGCCAGCGGAACTCCCAGAGATAGGGAAAAAGACTGCTCAGTGTTTCGAAGTCGGAGCGCTCGCGCGGGCGTGGTGCGGCAGGCGGCAGCGAGGATGAGGCAGAAGACGGCCGCATCTATTTCTTCATCGAGGCAACGAAGGCCGCAAGCGCCACGTCGTGTTCGGGTGTGTGATGCGCGATGGCCTGAAAGGCCGCCGATAGCTCGAGCAGTGAATCGAGCCGCATATGCTGGCCCTCGCGCATCAGGCGCTTGGCCATGCGCAGCGCCGGTGCCGGGTTGGCGGCGATGCGCGCAGCCAGCGCCCGGGCCTCGTCCATCAGTCGATCGGGCGCGACCACCTTCGAAACCAGGCCGCAGGCCAGTGCGTCGGCGGCATCGATCGCGTCGCCGGTGAAGGTCATCTCGGCCGCCTTCGACATGCCGACCACCCGCGGCAGCAACCAGGCACCGCCGTCGCCGGGGATCAGGCCTAGCTTGACGAAGCTCTCGGCAAAGCGCGCACGGTCGGAAGCGATGCGGATGTCGCACATGCAGGCCAGGTCGCAACCCGCGCCGATGGCCGGACCGTTGACCGCAGCAATGGTGGGAATGTCGAGCTGGTAGAGCGCGAGCGGGATCTGCTGGATGCCGTGGCGATAGCCGTCGCGGATCTGCTCTGGTGAGCCGGCAGCGATGCCGGTCTTGTCCTGCATGTCCTTGACGTTGCCACCGGCGCAGAACGCGCTGCCGGCACCGGTGATGATCAGGCAGCGCACCTCGGTGTCGCGACCGATGCGCAGGCAGGCCTGAGCTACCTCATCCCATTGCGCCTGGTTCGACAGCGCATTGCGCCGGTCGGGATCGTTGAGGGTGAGGGTCACGACGGCACCGTCGCGGGTTTCCTGCAGGAATCGGTTCATGGCGGGTACGGCTCGAGTGGGGCAATCAGGTCGGGATAATCATCGATGGTAACCTCGCGCTGCCTGACTGCCTGCCCGAGGACATCCCGACCATGCCGAAATTCGAATCGATTTTGCCCCGAGTGATTGCTGCCGCGGTACCCGCCCTGTTGATCGCCCTGGTGCTTGCGCCGCTGACCTCTGCCGCCCAGGTGGTGACGATCACCAACCCGTGGGTGCGCGGCACCGTGGCCGAGCAGAAGGTCACTGGCGCCTTCATGACCCTGACTGCACCCGGCGAGAGCCGGCTGGTCGAAGTGCGCTCGCCGGTTGCCGGCACGGTCGAGATCCATGAAATGAAGATGGATGGCAATGTCATGCGCATGCGGCCGATCAGTGCCCTGGTGCTGCCACGCGGCAAGCCGGTCGAGCTGAAACCCGGCGGCTATCACGTGATGCTGATGGACCTGAAAAAACCGCTGAATGCCGGCGATATCGTGCCGCTCACATTGACTGTGGAAGGCCCCGACTCGAAGCGTCAAACCGTGAATGTGGATGTGCCGGTGCGTGCCCTGAATGCCGCTGCAGGCGCCAGTGCACAGCCGGCCAAAGAACATAAGCACTGATGTGAACTAGTTCACCGCAGCGATGGCTGCATCCAAGCATATTGGGTGGGAACCGACCGTTCGTCGGTTATTTAACTCCGCTCAGGAACAAGGATGTCCACCATGCTGCGATCGAAAAAACTTTCTTTCCGACTGGTCCCGGCGAGCGCGATGCTCGCGATTGTGGCGGTCTGCTGGTCGCCGGCGGCGAGTGCCGGCCCGCTCACGAATTATCTGACCAGCATCGGCGTCAATACGACGACCGATCTCAACCTCAACGACCGCGCGACCAGCTTGTGGACGCCGACCGCGGCCGGCGTGGCCAGAGAGATTCTCGATTATTCGGGTAACAACAACGGGGGCGTCCAGCTCAGAACCGGTGCCGGCTACGGTGGTCAACCCTATGACCTGGAAGCGCTCTATGTGCAAAAAAGCGGCAGCAACCTGATCATCACCGGTGTGGCCGGCGCGAACCCCCTGTTGTACGCCTGCCCTACTGGAATGAACTGCCCCGCGATCAGCCCGACCTTCGGCATGGGCGATTTTTTCCTCGGCTCGCTGTCGGGCAGCACCTTCTCGCCCAAGATCGGGGTGGAAACCACCGGCCAACACTTCACCATGAATGGCAGCGGCAACACCACCGGCTACACCACGCCGCTGACAGCCGGCAAGCTGGTGAACCTGGGTGGCAGCGTGACCACCACTGGCCCCACCACCGGCACGACCTCCAGCCCACAGGGCTGGGAGACCGGGTTGACGAACTGGAATAACGTCCCTGCCCCGTCGCAGATCGCCACCTCGGGCTACACCCCCAACAACAGCACCTCGGCAACGATGGCCTACGAGCAGCTCGGCACCGGCCCCCATTACATCTATCAGGCCACCATCACCAACTTCGCAGCGCTTGGCCTTGGTAACGACATCACGGTGCACTGGGGCGAGATCTGCGGCAACGACTGGCTGCGCACCACCACCGCCGACGTGCCGCTGCCCTCGAGCCTCGCGCTCTTCCTGATGGGTGGCGCGGGTCTGGCCGCCGGCACGCGTCGTCGCAAGGTCTGACACGACGCTTCACCGCCCGCTTGGCAGCGGGCTGCCGTCGAAAACCCCGCCTTTATCTGGCGGGTTTTTTGTCTTGATCGAGCGCGCTGTGCAGGGTCTGTGCCCAGCGAGCATAAGCGAGCGGACCCGGATGAAATCCGTCGCTGGCCACCGCACCGTCGGGCATCAGCGGCATCGCAATATGGCGACGCCCGCTCGCTGAGCCATCACGAGAGAAATGCGCGGCAAGCGCCCGATCGAGGGCGCGAGCATGCAGACCCATCACCATGCGCAGGGGCTGCGGCAAGGCCGGAAAGCGGTCCATCGGCGGCAGCCCCGACCAGATCACGCGCTTCACCGAATGCCGCTCGCGAAGGCGCGCACACACGCGATCGACGTCGGCCAGCCATCGCGACACACCGCACAGCGCGGTGACATCGTTGACCCCGAGCGCTACCAGCGCAATGTCGAAACCCTCGGGCTGATCGGGCATGGCCTCGTCGAGGAGTGCGAGCGCCTCGGCGGTGG
>Ga0164293_10003143_pt1 | contig 14083 bp, 8 predicted proteins | sample GEODES118metaG_FD_111487 | JGI IMG/M metagenome (GOLD analysis project Ga0164293, IMG submission 111487) | Eutrophic lake water microbial communities from Lake Mendota, Wisconsin, USA - GEODES118 metaG | ecosystem: Environmental > Aquatic > Freshwater > Lake | place: USA: Lake Mendota, Wisconsin...
CCCATGGTTTTGCCAAAGCGGCCACACTCCAGCGATGCCTCAAATTTTCGGCGGAGCGGAAACAAGCCCAAGGAAGCGTCGAAATCAGGCGGGGGACTCGATTCATCCCAAAAAAAATCTGCGGCCAAGCAGTGTCACGAAGCTGCCGGGCGGGCTGCCAGTTCCGTGTTGAGCCGTCTCGCCCGCCGAATGGCGACTTGCGGCTCGGCAAACGTGCTGTTCATGAGTTCGCGTAGAGAGAGAGGGCAAGCGCAGAGCCTCGCTGACCCTCAGCATCTGACTAGCCTGGCATCCTATCGCTCGAGGTCACGGAACTGAATCAGAAAATGCTGCACGCGGTTGTTGCTTTCAGTATAAGTTCGAGCTGAGATGCCCCGAAAGCAACGGTAAAACTGAAAGCCTGCGGCGAGGGTCTCGCGAAGTTCAGCTTCATTCAAGTTCAGGTCGGGAGACTCGGCTGGGCCTTCCAAGCCGATTGGCAGACCCTGCGCTTTTGCCTGATCGAGTCCGTAACTTGTCCAGGCTTCAATCGCGTCTACCAGCTGGAGATTGTCCACGACCAGTAGGGCGTTCGTTGAACCAGCGACGGTTGCGGGGCCGAACAACTTGGCCAGTCCTTGCGTGTCATTTGTTTGGGGATTGCCGGAGCTCATGAATCGCGCCGTTTGCTCGGGGAAATACCCGATCGCCAGCAGGCGCTCGCCGAGGTTTACGTGTGGCAACCAGTCGCCAGTCAGTCCCAATTCTGCAGGCAGGGGAAAGCTGTATTGCATTCCGTGGGCCAGACTCGCCCGCTCCGGTTCGGGGATTTCGAGTCCTTCGGGTATTTCGCCGCCACCAAATTCTTTCATGTCCTCGAGCGCCTGGCGGGCGATGGCCAGATACTGGTCACCCACCTGTTTCATGATGTCCGCATTCTTGAAGCCCAGGAGCAACACCAATCCAGGCAGGGGCAAGGGCTGCGATGCTGCGGGCATCGCAGCGTGCCAGCTGCTGCGGGCAATCGACAGGTCGATGACCAGTCCCCACTCCTCGCCGGCAATCTGCGGCATGAGTTGACCGATGGTCGCCTCGGATAGGCCTTTCAACAGTGGCGCCAACTGCTCGAGAACGATTGCCGAACTCTCGGCCTGCTCCAGATCTTCGGCCAGCAGCGGACCATAATGCTCCAGTCCGGCAAAAAACTTCCCGGAGTACTTGCTCATGATCTGCCACTGCTGAGCAGTCGATTGGTCGCGCGAGAAAATCGCTAACAATGGAGTTGTGGTGAGTTGCTCAGGCAGCCGGAGTGTCTGAGCAGTTCCGTTTTCAGCAGGTTGGTCAAACTCATACGAAAACCCTTCGATCCCCTCAGGTGCCAACAGGCCGAATCCGAGGCTGGCCTGCGGGTTCGCCTCGAAAGCTCTCATCTCGCTGGCGAACTGCAGGGCCTCGGATCGAATTGACTCCATGAGCTCGAGCTGCTCAGCCTCGGAAAGCAGTTCGCTTTGTCCGCCGGCAATGAGCTGGTTGAGCAGATTTGCAGCACCTTTGGCCCAGTCATTCCAAGACGCCTGCCTGAGCCGCTTGAACTCGGCAGATTGGAAACTGGCGAAGCACAGTGTGCGGCCGGTAGCGCGGGCCTCCCGTAGCGGCTCGAGCAGCGGCTGATCGACCAGCAACGGCCCGTTCCCGAGTTGATGCAGGTGTTCAAAGCTGGGGGCGAGTGTAAACAGGACGGCTTCGCCGCGGACCGCAAACGCTACTACAAAACGTTTGCCGGCGTAGAACGGTTTGAAGGCATCAATCACGGGGCCAATTTCCGGGTCCACCAGCGAAAGATCGTCCCAAGGCAAGCGATCACTTTCCACTTCAAAGCCGAACCAGGCGAGGCGATCGGCAGTGGAGGTTCCTTCATTGCGATACCGTACGATGTCTGATACCACACGCATGCCGACAGGGTCTTGGGCAATCAGTTGCTGGATGCCAGTGTGCATCAGTTCCAGAAACCCGATGAACACTTCCGGCTCTTCGGCGATTGCCCCTACGACAATGGTCGGGACCTCGAGCTTGCTCAAGTGTTTCTCGCCGACGCTCTGGATTAGTGCCCAGATTTCCGGCGAATCCTCGTCATCGGCGGCCTCCAAAATGGCCGTATTCAGTTCGTCGTAGTAAGCGGAAAAAGCGCTCAGGAACGTTACAGTTTTGGTATCGGCATAGACAAACAATTCGTTTGCCAGCAGACGTTCGAAGTAGGGCCAGACCATTTTCCCTTCGACACTGTCAAGCGATTTGGCGTAGCCTTCCAAATAGTAGCGGAGTGGGTTTTCACCGAATTGCTCCCAGCCTCGCGAAAGCCCTTTGCGATAGGCCTTGCGCATTTTTCGGCCGGCTGGAGTTTCTTTCAGTGCGTTGTAGGCGCGGCTTTCCGTGATCGCCTGCCATATCTGTTTGTGACTGGAGGTCGCCAGATAAAAAGCGGTTTCGGCCGGAACGAAATCAAGTGAGCTCTTGGCCGATGTCGGAGCAGCGATCTCGGCCGAGACTTGTCCATGTAAGGGAGAGCCAAGTCGGAGCGCGACCAGCAGCAGGGCGAGCAAAAGCAACAGGTGCCGAGCGGATTGCTGGGTAAGCGAATTCATCGGGGCGACTCCAGAATGTAGACGGAGGATTTATACGGGCGGCCCGGCGCCAGCCGTTGTTGGCCACGCCGCCAGACGGGGCGCACTGGTCGACTGGGACGATTACCTGCAGGCCGGTCTCTTCCCCCCGGCTATTTTTCCCAATCGATGCGCGGAGAAAAAGGGAAAAGAGAAAACTTGATGGGGAATTAGTTGTCTTTTCGAAACCAACCGAGAAGTCGCCGTTTTCTTGCTCGCAACTCGCAACCACTAAGCCGCGGCTTGGCGCTGGAGACTGGCTTCATTGACGGCAATCACGCTGATGCCGGCGGAATTGGCCAAGGCGAGCATCTCTTCCGGGTTGAGGATAATGGTTCTACCCGATTCGACGGCGAGGAGTTTCGCGCCCACGGCCCGCATCGTTTGGATGGTGCCGAGGCCTACTGTGGGAACATCGAATCGCATGTCCTGATTTGGCTTGGCGACTTTCACCACCACAAAACCGCCGGCGGGGCAAAGTTGACCGGCCCGACGGATGCACTCATCCGTTCCTTCGATTGCCTCGACGGCCAAAACCGCCCGGCCTTTGACGGCGACGCTTTGGCCGATATCCAAGCGGCCCATTTCCTTGGCCAGGTGCCAGCCGAAGCTGATATCGCGCCATTGATGAGGAGTCAGCGGACGGGTGGTGAGCAACCCATCTTGGACGAGCAGCTCCGGAGCGATGGAGGTGGCGGGGAGCATGGTGATTCCGTTTTGGCGAAAGAGGGCAGTCACTGCCAAGAGCAGCGAGTCGTCGTTGCGGTTTTTCCGGCCAGTAAAAAAGTGGTGGAAGAAATGCCGGGCCGTCAACCAGTCCGGGCGATGCTTGAAAAGCGCCCAGCGCTGAAACAGGAGCGTCTTGAAAATCTTGCCGGCCATGGCTGCAGTCTGCACCCCATGCCGGCGGAGGAAGCGAACTTGAGCTCCCATTTGCCCCAGCCCGAACGGTTTCAGTTCCTTGCAATAGGCGGCAATCTCGGGGTTGAAGTGGCCCTCAACTCCCACGCAATAAACTTCGTAACCCAGTTCATGCAGACGGCGGGCAAAGAGCAGGGGAAAGTCGCCCCAGCCGGCGATCAGGCCGATCCGGCGCGCAGCCGTTGGCTCGGCTCGACTCGGTTGGCTGACCGGAGATAAGAGTTGCGGCAGGCTGCTCATGTGGGGCGGGAGGGGTAGTTGGCGACGGGGCTCAAGCGGCTTTGTTTTCGGGGCGGGATTGCTCAATGCCGGGCGACTCGACCGCAGCTTGAGCTGCGGCCAACTGTTTGCCCAGCGAACGGACTTGACTGCGGATCTCTGGCAGCTTGCTGATGCAGGCCATGATTTGCATCTGTTCGCGAATGGGAGTTGCCGGGATGCCGAGATAAACTTCGCCTGCTGGAACATCGTTCATGATGCCGGCTTTGGCACAGAGGGTGGTCTTCTCACCGATTTGGATGTGGTCGCCGATGCCGACTTGCCCGGCCATGACGACATAATCACCCGTTGAACTGCTGCCGGCGATTCCCACTTGAGAACAGAGCAAGTTGTGGCGACCGATTTGACAGTTGTGTCCGATCATCACTTGATCGTCCAGCTTCGAGCCATCGCCAATCGTGGTTGCTTCGAATGTCCCGCGGTCGACGGTCGAATTGGCGCCGATTTCAACTTGGGAGCCCAATTTGACGTGGCCCAATTGCGGCGACAGTTCGTGGCGACCGTTGCGGCTGCGGTAGCCGAAGCCGTGGGCACCCAGGACAACACCGGCATGAATGATTGTGCCGTCGCCGACAATCGTATTTTCATACAGCACCGCATTGGGGAAGATGGTCACATCTCGACCGATACGGCAGTTTTCCAGAATGCAGACACCCGGGTAGATCCGCGAGCCGCGACTGATGACGGTTCCAGCGCCGATGAAGGCACCGGGATAAATGTCGACGTCGGCTTCAATGACCGCGGAAGGTGAAATATGAGCCTCTGGGCTGACTCCAATCCGTGGTCGCCGCACGGGCGGACAGAAGTGGGTCACGACCTTGGCAAAGGCAGCTTCGGCATCTGTAACGACGATGCAGGGCTTGGCGGGAGAAAGCTCGTTACCCGTGACTTCGACACCTGACACAATCGCCGCCGCAGCCGTGGAGGCCAGGAACTGTTGCCAGTGTTGGGGGCTGGTTACGAAGGTGAGTTGCCCCGCGGTAGCCCGGGAAATCGAAGCGGCTCCGGTGACATGCAAGTCTGGAGAACCGGTTACTTGGCCACCCACCAGTTCGGCAATTTGTTGCAGCGAAATGCTCATTCAGGCATCCTTTCCTGACTTGTTGCGTTACCCCGGCCAGCGGAGATGCCATGTCCGGGTCGAACGGCCAACCTTGGCCACCACGGCATCGAACTGCGGGGGAAAGCTCCTGTTTCACTCTGCGGCGGGTGACACGGCGTCCCTGCGGTGTGCGGGCCCCGATGGCAGAATGAGACCCGGTAATCTTACGAGAGGCAGCCGAGTTTCACCAAGAGCAGTTGTCGGGCCGAATGGCCGCTTGAGACAGCTGTTTTTCAAGGGTTCTCGCACGAATTTTTCCGGACTGCGGCAGGAACAGGTTTCCTCAGCCGGAGAGCAGCGAACTTTCCCGTTGGTCCATTCCAGGTCAGTCGGTCCCCCCGAGTTCGGTGCAGCTGGCGCTGGCGACGTTTGAATTGTGCGAATTTCCCGCTCGGTCTATACTGCTGCCTTTGACTTTTCAGCCCATAGTCCTCCCCCGGCCCGTCCGTGAACCCGACCCAGGAACCGATCCAGCCACCCCTTTTTGTCGGTGTCGATGTGGGTGGTACGAATGTCAAATTGGGAGTCGTTGACGACCGGGGCGTGCTGCTCGCCAAGTCCGATTTTCCGACCTGCGAAGAACTGGGGCCGCAGTATGCCATTGATCAAGCGCGGGAAAGAATTGCCGAACTGTTTGCCCGCCACCGGCTCGACTTCTCGGCGGTTGCGGCCGTAGGCCTGGGGACTCCCGGCACCATGGACATCAAACGGGGGATGATACTCGAGCCCCCCAACATGCCGGGCTGGAGGCACTTTCCCGTACGGGACCGACTGAGCGAGGCCCTTGGCCGGCCGGTTACTTTTGCCAACGATGCCAATGCGGCAGCCTTTGGTGAATTTTGGACTGGTTCTGCGGCCCAATATGACAGCATGCTCTTTTTCACCTTGGGAACAGGAGTTGGCGGCGGGATTGTGATCCACAATCTCCTCGTGGATGGCGAACACAGCCTCGGTGGGGAAGTTGGGCATATTCGGGTCGACTGGGGAGCGGACTCGCGGCGCTGCTCCTGTGGTCGCCCCGGACATCTTGAGGCGTACTCCAGCGCAACGGCGATTGTAAAGCGTGCGCACGAATGGTTGCCCTCGCATCCGCAGTCGGTCCTGCATACGATTCCTCCGGACGAATTGACCGCCAAGGAAATCGGCGATGCCGCTGAGGCGGGCGATCTGCTGGCCCAGCGGCTGGTCGATGAAGTGGCCGATTATCTCGCCCGCGGTATTGCGATCGTGGCTAACACGATTGACCCGACAGCGATTTTGTTCGGTGGCGCGATGACGTTTGGCAAACGTCAAACCAAGGTCGGTCGAGGATTCCTTGAGCGGATCCACGCTGGCCTCGCTCCCGAGTTGTTCCCGCAAATGCACCAGCAGTTGGTCCTTGAGTACGCGTCGCTGGGCTCCGATGCTGGTTGCATCGGCGCCGCGGGGCTGGCGCGCAAGGAATACCGGCAGCAAACGGCGGCTCGACCTTAAACCTCGGCTCGATCGTGAGCTGATTGACGTTGAGTTGATTGACCAGCGATTTTGCCGCCTACCTGCGTGTCGGCGAGTCGCACCTGACTCCATCCAGCCTTTATCTCTTACAGATTGCAAGCGACCCCATGGCCGAACTGGACTGCAAGTACATTCGCAACTTCTGCATCATTGCCCACATCGATCACGGCAAGAGCACGCTCGCAGACCGGTTGTTGGAGTTTACCGGGACAGTGCAAAAGCGCGAGATGCAGGAACAGCTTCTCGACGATTTGGCGTTGGAGCGGCAGAGAGGCATTACGATTAAGGCCCGGGCAGTGGCGATGCGTTACACGTACCAGGGGCAGGAATATGAACTGAACCTGATCGACACGCCGGGGCACGTCGACTTTCATTATGAAGTGTCCCGCAGTCTCGCCTGCTGCGAGGGCGCCTTGCTGCTCGCGGACGCCTTTCAGGGGGTTGAGGCCCAAACCGTGGCCAATGCCTATGCGGCGATCAATGCCGATTTGAAGATCGTCCCGGTGATCAACAAAATCGATCTCGCTCACCAACGCGCAGAAGAAGTCGCGGAAGAGATGCATCAGGTGCTCGGCGTTGACCCGACTGAGATCGTCAAGGTCAGTGCCAAGAGCGGAATCAACATCGACCAATTGCTGGCGGCGATCATTGAACGCATTCCTCCTCCCACAGGCGACAAGGCCAAGCCTCCCCAAGCGATGGTCTTCGATTCACACTACGACGAATTTCGCGGAGCAGTGACCTATGTGCGGATGATCGAGGGACGGATCAGCAAGGGGCAGAAGATTCGGTACCTGAAAACCGGGCAGAACTTTGAAGTTCAGGAACTCGGGCAGTTCCGCCCCAAACAGGTCGCTTGCCAAAGCCTGCACGCGGGGCAAGTTGGATATCTGATTTGCAACATCAAATCGATCGATCAGGTTCATATTGGCGATACAGTCACGGTCGCACACGGCGAGCAGGCCGTGGCTCTGCCCGGATACAAGCCGCCGAAGCGAATGGTCTACTGCGGCCTTTATCCTTCCGATGGCCAGGACTTTACCGAACTTCGCGACGCCTTGACCAAGCTCTCGATTAACGACCCCAGTTTCGAGTTTATGCCTGAATCGAGCGACGCGCTCGGGTTCGGCTTCCGCTGCGGTTTTCTCGGCCTGCTGCACATGGAAATTGTGCAGCAGCGGCTCGAGGGTGAAGCGGATGTGGACTTGATTCAGACCGCCCCTAACGTGACTTACGAGATTGTGACCAAGAGCGGAGAGTTACTGGAGATTCATCGTCCCCAGGAAGTGCCCGATGCTGGCGAAATCGAGGAGTTTCGCCAGCCGATTGTCCGCACATCGTTGATCATCCCCGATGAATACGTTGGGCCGGTGATGAAGCTTTGCCAGGACCGCCGCGGGATTCTCAAGTCGACGGAGTACCTCTCTGCGACCCGGGTGATGTTGACTTATGAGTTGCCGCTGGCCGAAGTCATCTATGACATGCATGACAAGCTCAAGAGCATCACCCGCGGTTACGGGACGATGGATTATGAAGTGATTGGTTACGCACCCGCGGATTTGGTGCGGCTCGATATTCTGGTCAATGCCAAGCGTGTCGACGCGCTTAGTATCGTTTGCAATCGCGGCGACGCTGACCGCCGCGGGCGAGCGGTTTGCAAAAAGCTGAAAGAGGAAATTGATCGCCACATGTTTGAGGTGGCAGTGCAGGCGGCGATTGGCTCGCGAGTCATCGCCCGCGAAACGGTCAAGGCAATGCGCAAGAATGTGACCGCCAAGTGTTACGGCGGTGACATCTCCCGCAAGCGCAAACTCTGGCAAAAGCAGAAAGAAGGCAAGAAGCGGATGAAGTCGATCGGCTCCGTCGACATTCCGCAGAAGGCGTTTATGGCAGTGCTCCAAACCGGGAATGAAGAGTAGCGCGGAGCCAGGGGGCTGAGAGGTTCTGGGTGTCCGTTGACAGGTAGAGGGGGGATGCGAGCGGGTTAAAGTTGCCGGTCGCTGAAAGCCGCTCTCACGGCCCCTCTTCCGACGGCCACCAACTGGCACTTGCAGCTCTCCTCTTGCCGTTGGCCGACCGGACTCGCTTCCCGGCACTCGCTCTTGCACTCTCCTTTCTCAAACTCCGCTCGGATAGAATTGGGCGGAGCGCGAAATTGTTCCGCGCGTTCCTGATTCTTATGATCCCCGGCCCCGGTTCGGGCTGCATCCCCTTTTTGTTTGCGAGGCCTGACCATGTCGACTGATCCATCAGTGATCGCCGCTCCCAAAACAGCAGGAAGCCGTGCTTCAGTCGGCAGCGTGGCTGGACGCTGGCTGGTCGTGCTGGTGGGGATTGCAGCCGTGGCTTTCGGTGTCTGGTTTGGTCGGGGGTGGATAGCCAGTCTGGCCGGTGACAAACCCCTGGAGGAGTTGCTCGTCGATTGCCGGTCGGAAGATGAAGACACCCGAGTCAGCGCGCTCCTGGCAATGGGGCGACATCCGGAATACCTGCCGCAGTCGCTCGAGGGAGTTCTGCCCAACCTGATCCATCCCAAAGATACGATTCGAATTTCGGCCGAGAGTGCCGTCCGCAGCTTGGGTGAAGCAGTGACCCCGCATCTCAAGACTTGGTTGGAAGCAGACCGCCCGGACAAATTTTACATGGGCTGTGGCGCGATCACGGCGCTGGGGACAAAGGCTCGGGAATACATTCCGGCCCTGATTGCGAAACTTGATTCCCCGGACTTTGCGACCCGGATGTCCTGCCTGTTTGCCTTGGAGTCGATGGGCAAGGAAGCGCAGCCCGCATTTGACAAGTTACTCAAAATGCTGGATGTGCCAGACCCCGAATTCAACATCCAAGTCCGCGTCTGTTACATCTTTCGCAACCTCGGCGAAGGTGCCCGCCCGGCAATTCCCCGGCTCATGAGATTGGCTGAAGAAGGAGTACTCTCCAGTCGCTCGATGGCTTATCTGACGCTGGGCGCACTTGGCCCCAGCCCTGACCACGACGTTGTCGGGCTGCTCACCAAGCGGCTGGACGCCTTTCATCTGCTTGATCGCGAACGAGCCTTGATCGGACTGGGGTATCTCGGAAAGGATGCGCAACCCGCCCTGGAAAAAATTGAGGGCTTGATGGTTAACCCGGAGAAGTCTGCACAGGCTCAGGCAGCGTTTGCTTTTTGGAAGATTACCGGCGAAAGCGAGCGGCCTTTGAAAGTCCTGGGCGAGTGCCTGGAGAGTTATGACTTTCGAATGAACGCGGTGGAGCGGGCAGGTGACATGGGCGCAGCGGCCAGCTCGCTGGTGCCCAAAATGATTACGTTACTCGACGAGCCGGATGACGAAGCGCTCCGCGAGGCGGTCATCCTCGCTTTTGGCAAGATGGGCCCTGCTGCCAAAACTGCCGTTTCCAAGCTGCGGTCGATTGCCGGCTATGACGACGACATCCTGATGCAGGAAACGGCTCGGATTGCCTTGGAAGCAATTGAGTCCAAAGCGAACGGGAGTGGCAAATAGCCTTTCGGCCAAGTCCGAAGCGAGTCGTTTCAAGGTTGCGAAGGCTCGCGATTTTCCGTTCCGCCTTGGGTATCGCTCTCGAACGGGCGATTTTCGGGTCAAACTTGTAAGGAAGTCGCCTCTCCTGTGTTAAGTCCTTGAGAGGGTGGAAAATGAGTGACTGGCCGGAAACAAGCGAAAGCCTGATTCAACGGGCTCGGGGCGGAAACAATGATTCTGCCTGGAGCGAGTTGGTCGCCGTCTACCAACCTGTTGTCTACCGGATGGCGCGGCGGGGCGGACTGAGTCATGAGTCGGCCGAAGACGTGATTCAGGGGGTTTTCCTCTCGGTCTCCCAGGCTCTCAACCGTTGGGAATCGCGACCTCAGGGACCCCGGTTTCGCCATTGGCTTGGGCGGGTTGCCCGGAACGCAGTGCTGAATGCCCTCACTCGAGCCAAGCCTGACTGCGCGGCAGGTTCTTCAAGCATCGTGCGGAGACTTGAGGAGGTTCCGGCGGACGGGGATTTGACCGAATCGCTGCTGCGTGAAACCCGGCTTGAGGCGATCCGATTTGCGGCGGGCCTGATTGAAGCAGAGTTTTCCCCGAAGACGTGGGCAATGTTTGAGGCGACCAGCATCGTCGGGAAATCAGCGGAGGAAGTCGCGCGCGAATTCGGCTGTTCGCTCGGTTCTGTGTATGCCAGCCGCTGTCGGGTGACGGCACGACTGAGAGCCAAGGTCTCGGAGTTGTCAGACCTCTGGAGTGACGAAGAATGAACCAGTCAGACAGTTGTTTCTCAGCCCGGGAATTACAAAACTTTCTCGGTGGCGTGATTGCCGCCCAACAGGGAGAAGAGATCGAAGAGCATCTCTCGAGTTGCAGTCGTTGCCGCGAGGCCCTGCAGGATTCCGCCGGTGATGGAGCCTGGTGGCAAGAGGTTGAGCAGGCGATGCGCACGGAGCGTGAGTTTGCCGATGAGACTTCTCCCTTTTCCGCCTTCGCTTCCTGGAGCGGTCTGTTCGGGCCAACTGACGATCCGGGGAAGCTCGGCCGGATCGGCCCCTATGAAATTGTCGGGTTGTTGGGCCAGGGTGGTATGGGAGCGGTCTTCAAGGCTTTCGACGCCGGCCTCAACCGCTTCGTGGCAATCAAGGTCCTGCTCCCGCAATTGGCCGCCTCGGCGGCCGCCCGGGCCCGCTTTCGCCGCGAGGGGCAAGCCGCGGCCGCAGTGGTCAACGACCATGTCCTGCCCATTTATGCAGTCGACGAGTGGCGGAATATTCCCTATCTGGTCATGCAGTACGTGCGGGGAGCAACGCTGCAGCGAAAACTTGTCGAGCAAGGTCCACTGCGGTTGGAAGAAATTTTGAGGATTGGCCTGCATGCCGCCAAAGGGCTCGCCGCGGCTCACGCCCAAGGGCTCGTCCATCGCGATGTGAAACCGTCAAACATCTTGCTTGATGGCAGTGTCGAGCGGGCTGTTCTCTCTGACTTCGGACTGGCTCGAGCTGTCGATGATGCTTCCCTGACCCGCAGCGGAATGTTGGCGGGAACTCCGCAATACATGTCTCCTGAACAGATTCGAGGAGACCAGCTGGATCAGCGCTCAGACTTGTTCAGCCTGGGCAGCGTCCTCTACGCCATGAGTACAGGCCATCCCCCGTTTCGCGCCGAGTCGAGTTATGCCGTGATGCGACGGATTATCGATGAGTCGCCGCGGGATGTGCGGGAGTTCCGGTCAGATTTTCCGGTATGGATGCCGCGGCTGATCACTTGGCTGATGTCCAAGAGTCCGGGCGATCGTCCCGCCTCGGCAAAACAGGTCGAAGAATTGCTGCAGCAGTGTCTGGCGTATTGGGAACAACCTCAGCTGGTGTCACTTCCAGCCGAGCTGGCTCAGTCTCAAGTGACAACTCAAACCAGGGGCAGTGGGAGAGTGATTATGACCGTGACCAGTAGTATCTTGCTCGGCTTGTTGACGTACGCAGGCCTCGGCTTATTGTCCCCCAACCAATCCCAGCCTGAAAAGGCGCGGGAGGCCGCCGTGGAATCGAACATTGGCGAGAAAATTCAAGCATCGGAGACCAACTGGGAACCGTTTTCCGGCAAGCGGCTCAAAGAACTGCAGGCCAACAATCAACCTGTGCTCGTATTCTTCCGGGCCGATTGGTGTTTGAATTGCGCGGCTCAGGAAAAAAAAGTGCTGGATTCCCGCGCCGTCAGAAATCAGCTTGATGAAATGAATGCGATTCGCCTCAAGGCGGATCTCACTAAACCGAATCCCGAACTCGAGCAACTACTCAAGGAATTGGGGAACGACAAAGCGACCGTTCCGTACTATGCGTTTTATCCTCGAGGTGGTGCCTCGCCAGTGACTTTTGATGGCTCGCTCGCAACTTCCACAAGCCTTTTGGAAAAACTGGCGCCGCCTGCAGGTGACGTGGCGGCCGATGACCGGCAAGCTTCGACCACATCGGGCGGTTATCGCATCAGTGTAGCCGGTGTCGGGAGCCTTGCCGGGATGGAGTCGCTGCTCGACTTTCGTCCCAATTTCGATCGTCAGCAAATGCAGGGTTCGCAGTTCAATCAGTCCAATACTCAGACTTTTGGGGATGGGCAGGTGTTCAACAATCAGAAGGGTACAGGAGGCGCAGCCGGAGGATTCGGTAGTGCTGCGGCGGGAGGATTTGCCGGTGGAGCTCCAGGAGGTGGAGGGCAAGCTTTTGCCGGGGGCGGTGGAGCGACTTACAGCGGGGTAGGGATTCAGCCTAACTGCGGAATCGCGTTTCAAGTCGAACCGGAGAACTCCCGCGCCAAGAAACAGGAGAACCTGTTCCGCTTGGCCCCCAAGCTGAAAATTACCGATCGCCAAGGGCAGGTGAGTGAATCAGAGGACACTGGAGCACTGCAAATTTCTTATCCGCAATTTCAGCGTCAATTCCCTGGCTCGCATGCTGCTTACCTGAATCTGCCTCAAGGCGAAGCAACGGCGATCCGCAAAATCGAAGGCGTCCTGCTGATCACTCCCGGAAGACGTGTCGAGGCTGTCTTCACTGGAACCGATCCTCAGACCAAAAAGTCAGAGGGAGAGACCTTTCGACTCGGGGATTTCCAGACATCGGGTCAGGGGGTTCAAGTCCAACTGACTTTTCCCGAGACGAAAGCGCTTAAACAGGCCGGAAACCTGTTCGCCAAGTTCGAGGCGTTTCAAGCTTCGGTCAACGCCTATGAAGTTTCAATTGAAGACGACGAAGGTAATGTCTACCTGCCAACGGGGAAAAACAGCAGCGGAGGATCCTCCGGAAGCGTGCAGGGCTTTAGCTTCGACGGTTCCAGTCAGACCCGTTCCAATCAGTCTCCAGAACCGTCGTTTTCGAGCATGACGTTCATTTTTAAGCCCCTCAAAGAAGGTCGCAAGATTCGCAAGATTGTGGCGGCCATGGTGGAAGCGGAAGGCGAAGAGAAGGCGGTGCCGTTTACGATCGAAGTCGGTGAGAAGTAGCTTCGCCGAAATCAGTGAACGCAGGTGGGAATAGCGGGTGCTTCATGGTCAGTACCTGCTGATTCCTGCCTTGGGTTGGATTACACGCAAGCAACTTTTAATTGCCTTCAAGCCGCTTGCAGCCATTCGACAGCCACTCGTCCTGACAGGCGGGTGGCTGGTCGGCTTTCCGGAAAAGGCCCTCCTCGGAGTTAGGCCCACTTGGCCACGTTTGTAAAAGCACGCCCGTGTCATCGGCAGTGCTAGCATCCTCGGCAACTTCTCTTGCGGCAGGCGGCGAGCCTGCTATCCTACGCGGCCCGAGGCCTAGGAGGCTGGTTGCCATTTCGTTGGTTGTGGGCTTGGCAGGGAATCTTGTTTGCAGAAGGAAGCACTGATGTTCCGCTCGGCCGGATGATCAGGCTGCGGCGAGTTCCTGCTGCCGTTGGAGGTCTGCGGCCAAGCGTTCAATCAACTCCAGCCGCTCTCGGCAGATATCTTCATACCGCAGCAACAACTGCAGCGCATTTTGGGCAACAGGCAAAGGCTCTGCCGCGACCTTTTCGAATAGGGTCAACAAGTCGCGCCCGAAACTGAGCATTGCTTCGGCGGGCGTTGGCCGGAGCGAAGCTGCAGGCCTCGCCGCAAGCCCGGACTGCACCTGCCGTACCTTTGCCTCCAGCGA
>Ga0164293_10003148_pt1 | contig 14077 bp, 18 predicted proteins | sample GEODES118metaG_FD_111487 | JGI IMG/M metagenome (GOLD analysis project Ga0164293, IMG submission 111487) | Eutrophic lake water microbial communities from Lake Mendota, Wisconsin, USA - GEODES118 metaG | ecosystem: Environmental > Aquatic > Freshwater > Lake | place: USA: Lake Mendota...
AATATTTCTTAATAACGATAACATCAATCCGAATGCTAATTCAGATGTAGATGGCAATTGTTTTATTAATTCATAATCTTTAGTTAAAGAATATATCTTAATATTATTAGAATTACAATATTCTTGATCGATATGATTCATTCCAGTTGAACATGTATTAATTAATGTTACATTAGTACCATTTAATAATTCATGATCAATTTTATATGTCTGTTGATTTGGATTACAAATTATAGTATCAATTTTTTCTTTTAATAAAAGTTCTCGTACTTCAGCTTTAGATGCAGTTTCATTTAAAAATACATCTCCTTTTCTTTGTAATATATCTAATATACCATCAATATGCTGGATCGGAGTAATAACCGCTATTTTCATCACTATATACCTTGATTATTTCATCTATAACTTGATAAGTTGAATAATTTATATTAAAGTTAATTAAGTCTTTTGCTTTAGTCGTATTTGCAAATCGTTTCATGATTTCTTTATAATTTCCAAATACTTGTTCTCGATCATCAAAAATTAATTCAGATTTTGAATTGGTTTTAGATATAATATATTCAGCAACTTCTCGTACCGTAGTTTGTTCATCGGTACCTAAATTAATAATTTGTCCATTAACTGAATCCATATGTTGTATTAATTTACTTAAACCATATGCAATATCTAATGCGTGACTAATTGATCTGGTTTGCATCCCATCTCCATGAATATGAATTGATTCACCTTTCAAAGCTTTATCTACAAATAATGGTATATGGCCACCTGACCAACTTTTATTAGATCTCCAAGATGCACATCCAAATACTCTAACTACACATCCTTTTAAATCTGATTGTTGAATTTCATTAAAAATAAATTGTTCGCCATACAATTTAGATAACGCATATGAATATCGTTCATTGGTAGGCGGACCTATAGTAATTGATTCGGATTCTAAAAATGTTGTAGAATTTCCATATACATCTGATGTTGACGTAAATATTAAAAATGAGCCATTTTTTACTGCGTCTGATACGACTGTTTCGATCATTTGATAATTTTCCTTTAAAACATCAACTGACTTTATAATACCATTTGCTGGCTTTTTCATTGATGCTAAATGATAGATAGCATCAAACTCTTCTTTCCAAAGATTTAAAAATTGTACTTTTGTTTTTTTAAATTGGAAATTTTTATTTTGATGAGCATTTTTTAAATTTTCAATATTTCCATATGACATATCATCTACGCCTACTACGCTGTGTCCTTGTTCTAATAAAAAATCTACTAAATGACTTGCAATTAAACCTGCAGCCCCCGTTACTAATATTTTCATAATTCGTATTTTCTTAATGGTCCTGTTTGTATATCGTGTTTGTAATATTCTCCAATCAACGTATTATCATAACTTTGTTTAATTGATTCAAAAGTATTTGTATTTTCATAATCCCAGCCCCATCTAGTACGCCATGCATCAAAATTTGAATATTTACCAAAATGATATTCATTTCCTGATTTAGCACCTGTGGCGGAATTAGCATTAATATTGTATTTTTCTTTTAAAAATTGATTATTTAAACAATATAAATTTGTTAATGTTAAACATGGAAAATTTAAATAATTAAACTGCATTGCAATATCTGGTAACCATAAATGAAAATGATATTCATTCGTTGGTTTGATATGTTGATTCCATAATGAAACATTTATACCAACTGCTGCCCACATTGGAAATTCTGAAATAAATGGTTGATTCCAATTTCCAGAATTAATTAATATATCTTGCTGTTTAGGACATAACCATCTTCCGGAATTTGATTGAATTGATAAATGTGCCATTCCAATCATCCCTAAGGGCGTTTCTCCATTATTAAACTTATCTAAACAATCATTAGTATAATCACCATTATCTAAAACATTAAATCCTACTATACCAAAGTTATTTAACTTTTCATTTGAAATATACTTCGATAATGTGTTAAAAAAATCTGCAGATATTGGATATATATCGTGTTGAAAGCATACTATCCATTTACAGTTTGGTCGATTTTCATTAATAAAGTCAATTAACGTCTGTGTTGCCATTTGTACGCCTCGATCTTTATTTTCGAGAAAAACTATATTGTTATCTAAACAAATTTGTTTTCCTTTTTTTATTTCTTCGATCGAAGAATTATCATCTACATTAATTAATTCAAAACCTTCAGTGTTAATATTTTTAATTACCTCACCGCTGAGCATATCATAATTATTTCTAGATGATACGTATATAATTAAATTATCATTCATATAATCCTATATAGTTTAAAATATATTCTTTAATATTGTGTTTACATTTCCAATTTAATATCTCATATGCTAATGTGGAATCGCATAGTGTTAAAAATGCTTCACCTGGTTTATCATCTTCATATATAATATTGTTGTAATTAAACATATTAGCAATTTCTTGTATAGAATAATTTATACCTGTTCCTAGTTCGAAAGTATGACCCCATGCAGTTTTTTCGAATATTAAAAGTAATGCACTAACAATATCATTAACGTGTGTAAAATCTCTTCGTTTAGTACCATCTCCATAAATTATAATAGGATTATTAGTTTCAATTGCATGTTCCCATTTACCAATTATTGTACAATAGCCGCCTTCTTTAAGATGGTGTGGTCCATATACGTTATAAAATCTAGCTATTGACGCATTTAAATTATAATGTTGCTGAAACAAATTAATAATTTCTTCGCCGATATCTTTACTAAAAGTATATGGATTTTTAAACTTACCAGAGTGGTGTGAGCTAGATCCAGCATATACTAATGGAGTATTAGTATCTACACAAAATTTTGATATTTTCATCGTAGCCAATGAATTATTTTCAAAATATTCTATAGGTAAACTAAATGATGGTTGTATCCTGGCGATGGCTGCTAAATGAAATATGATATCAAATTCTCCATATTCAGAAAAATCTTGTATATCTAATAAATCTCGATTAATATATGTCGCGCCTAATATATGATTTTTTTCAGATCCTGTAAAATAGTTATCAATTGATAATACATCAAAGTTATTAGTCATTAACAACTTAATTAAGTTCGTTCCTATAAACCCAGCTCCGCCGGTAACTAAGGCTCGTTTTTTCATAATGTCTCGTAATATGTATTTTGTTTTATTTGTCGTTCAATCGTCTTTGCATGATACAATGAATAATCTTCTTCCATTGGTAACTGTGCAAATGTTTTAATTCCAGTTAACTTTTCGTGCACCTTGTTCTCCCATTGAATTGATGGATGATTCCTATAGATTCGTCCTTGCCAATCCGGCCAATTAATCCAACCCTCGCCATTTACGTTCCATCCCCATTGTTGCATATGATCTTGATCCATTCCTTCCACTGTATTGACTCTTGGCACCCATATCATATCAACGCCATTGTTTGCACTTAATATACCCGGTAAGGCTTCTATAATAAGAGTACATGGAATTTCATCAGCATCAATATTGAATATATAATCACCTTTACACATTCTAGTTAATTCATTTTTCCAATCAGCAAAATGGCCTTGGAATGTGCTTTCCTTCAAAGTAATATAATCCTTAGCAGACCAAATATAGAGTAAATTTATCAATTCAGTAGATGCTTTTGGTTTATCTAGTAAAACACAAATTTCATCTTGTGGTCTCTTATGTTGTAAAAGAAATGGAATCAACCGTTTGATTTCCTCAATTTCATTACAAACTGTTATAGCATACGAAATCTTCATCGGGTGGGTTTAATTTGTGATATTCTGTGATACAACTCAACGTTGAAAGATCCTCTATCTTTCCAAAACTCTAACATACCCCTTAATGTGATTGATCTAGGAGGCAGTGTATTTACAAATTCTACTTTCATTTTATGATTCTTTTTTCTAACATATTAAGTAATGCTTGTACTTCTGAAAATCGTGTGAATCTAATTGCCGGATCTGATTCGAAGAATTCTACATACCATTCATCACTTTCTACCTCATCATTTGCACATGATATAAATTCAAATCCGAGAGCTACACTGTAGGTGTAGTAGTAGAATGGAGATTCGCCATCATGGTCGTCAACTTTTTCAAATCCTAATAATTTAATTTCTCGTTCGGTCATAACTTTTTATTTTATACTTAATAATATGAAAATATTTCTTATTCTCCAACCTTTTGTAACTTAGGTAATTCCACCCTTTTTAGTTGTGGTAACTTAAGTTCTACCGGTTTTGGTATCTTAGCAATCGCATCGGTAATATCATTTAATACTTGTTCGTAAACAGCACATACCGCAGTCTTATTGAACGTGCTATTCACAAAATAACGTTGGCGTTTGGCTCGATCTGCCCATGTTTTATAGTTTTTTTTCACATCTAACAACATAGTACCAGCATATTTATAATCTGGCGTAAACCATTTTGCGCCAGCAATTAAAAATGGATTTTGCGCACTAGGGTGTATTTCCGTTAATTGGCCGGGTAACGCACAAATAAAATCTTGTTTTAAAAAGTCTGCCTGCCCAGAGTAATGTGGAGCTATAATAGGTTTACCGGTTGTAGAAAATTCTAACAGCGGACGGCCAAATCCTTCCGATTTAGTGAATGATACCATTGCTTTAATTTTCGAATGATTGTACAACGCATTCATTTCTATGTCTGATAAATCTCCGTGTAATACATACACATTTGGTAACTTATGCAACTTAAACATGTCTCGTATTTCATTTATCTTGCGATTAATATCTAACTGGTCTAATATGCTATATGTTGCACCACTTGTTTTAAGAATTAATGCCGGTGCGTTAGATTTATTTTTAAATGTATCAAAGAAGCAATATAATAGACCTGATACATTTTTTCGATCTTCACCTAATGTGCCTTGCAACCAATGTCCTACTGATAAAAATGCAAATGATTCGGGTATATCGTTTATATGTGGTAATATATGTGAAGCTTCTGTTGCAGATGATAATTTGTTTCCGTATACGGTCTCATCGAAGTATTCAGGTACAACCTGTATTGTGGTAGTTAATGGTTTATTTAGTTTAGCAGCCGTATTCATGAATACCGTTTTGGTAAACTGACTTGGAACTATAATTAACTGCATCGAATTAAGTTTGTCGATCCAATCTTCCGGGCAAATATCTCCTTCAGTACCTGCAGTTACACCAATATTATATTTACCAACAGGTTGCAATTCATTTGGAACTGAAACTTGAATCCATACATCTGGCTGCGATTGTAATGGTAATGGAACAATTCTGTTAGCTACATCAGCTGAAACTGGATATGTCATTGGAGTTGAGCCCCAAGGCATAGATATCAATTTAATATCCCATTCATTGTCTTTTTGTTCGATGATATTTGAAACTATTTCTCGAGTATGATGACCATATCCAGACTGAGTACATACTGGACCTGCAATTACTATGGTGTGTTTATTATTCATATTTAAAACTGTTTTTGACTATACCATGATACCGGTATTTGTGTATGTTATTGATTCTACTTTATTAAATGTATAAGATGGTCGGGGTTCGTGTTGCATACCAAACATCCAATTGAACATGTCAATCATTTTTTTACCCATTGCTTTTGCAGTTAATCCGTTTTTCATGCAAAAGTCTCTACCCGATAGACCCATTTCATGTCGAAGTGTTTCTGGGGTATTATACCAATACATAATTGCATCAGCTACATCTTCAAATTTAACTCGGTCATCGAAAATATATGGTGTAGCTGGTGATCCTTGCAATGATCGATTGCTAGGAAATACTGGTTTAACCCACACTCCGTGATTTTTATATTTTCCGGTATGATTTGTTGCAAACTCTCCAGTAAATCTAATCCATTCATCAGTCTCATCAACAAAGCCACATTGATCTTGCAACCCACCAGTAACATTGTTAATTATAGGTGTACCTGTTAACATGGCTTCTGTACTACTAAGACCCCATCCTTCATTACTTCCTATATTAACGACTACATCTGCAACATTGTACATGGCATTTAAATCGGTGACTGATAATTTTGTGTCTGAAAATATAATTTTACAGTCTGGGGCTAATGTTTGCGCAACTGCTCGCAAGTCAGTACCATTTTCGTCAACAATTGAAGTATGCATTAGTAATGCAACTTTAGACTTTTTGTTGTCAGGTAACTGACTTACAAATTGTTTAAACGCCAATACTACGTCCCCAGGTTGTTTGCGTCGAATATTTCGGTTATTCCAAAATACTACAAAATCAACAGCGTTGTCTTGCTTGATGCGTTTATGCATGGTTTTATACAATTCATCAGAGGGTGGTAATGGTTTATATGTTTCGTGATTTAATCCATGTGGGACAAATCCAGTTAAAACATCATTCCATTTTTTAGATGTCGTAGTTGGATTAGAATCATAATCAATGACCCCAAAGCCAGCCTGTTTAAGCACTTCTCTGTGAATATTATCAGATTGTTTGCTAATACCCATAATCATATCACAACTAGCATAATATGGGGCATTCCACATTGGATATGGTAAATCATCCCAAATTGAATAATATGTAATTGGAATTTGATATGTTGTTTTTAACTCGTGCTCTAGAGCATACAACCAAGTCCAATAACGAGGGTCTGTAAAATGTAAAATTGCATCTGGTTTTTCTTGATTTAGGATAGTAAACAATATGTTACGGTCTCCATATCCACTCCATGCAATCAATTTAACAGATGCATCTGTTACGCCGGTAATGTTAGCAACATCTTGTGATAAATCAAACGCTTTACCGTGATCTGGATGTTGTAACGCCGCGCCTAGTTGAATCCAATCAAATTCTTCAACTGTATTAAAAATTATTTCTTTGCTTATTGTACCAATTCCAGATGGTAACCGAAAATCATCTGCAAGTAACAGAATTTTTTTCTTTTTCTGACTAGTTTTAGATTCAGTGGAATCATTCATAATAATAACCTGTGTTTATGTTTATAACTTTATAATAAATATCAATTAGTTTAAAATGACAACTGGCTTTTCACGTTTAGATGCAGTAGTATACGCTGTTTTAAGTATAGGATCTAATTGTGATTCATTTGACAGTATGACTAAATATTCACAATGTTCGGCTAATAGTTTCATGCGATGGTGTAATTGACTAAAATGATATGATTTTCCATAATATGACTCGGGCATTGCTGAATATAAATTGTATCCGGAATATGAAGGATTAAATTCAGTATACTGCATTGCAAATTCAATTGCATACTTTCGCACCATATGATTTGCACCTTCTACTCCACCAGCACCTACAATTACTACATCATCCCCAAACCGTGTTTTTAATTCACCGAGAGTTTGTTGCACTTTGCGTTTACTTTGCCAATGTTTACTTCCAATTATTCCAACTCGTTTCATATTATTCTCGAATTCTAGATTCTTTAGGACAATTTGTATAATCAGTTTTGAATGGACAATATTTACAATTAGATGCACCTTTGCCAGCAATTGCTAAGTATTCTTTATCTGCTAACTTTTCGCCTGCACTATCAAAACAATGTGATATAAATTGATCAATTTGTTTTTGTACTTTTTTCTGTGTAACTTTTCCTGCAGATGGTTTATACAATTGTATTCGCTTCTGTGGAAACATAGAATCCTCAATTAATTTGCGTTTAACTATAAAAAATTCAACAGTTATATTTTCTTCTGGAATTCCGAATTGTTTTGAAAAATAGGTTTTATATGCAACTAATTGAGCTGCTTTAAGTGAATCTGATTTTTGATGTTTATTCCACCCAGACCTACTTGTTTTAATATCATATATATGAATAGAGTTAGTTGGTATATGGCGAACGATTAAATCAATATATCCATGCCAATACACTGACTGGTTTAATTCACTAGCTGGTGTACATAATTCAATTTCAATTCCAATCAATTCCCAATCTTTTGTAGAAAAATATTGAGCGCGGCGCTTTCTAAACCATTCTAATATAGCAACCCCATCTTCTAAGTATTCTGCTAATTGTAATGGGTTCGAAAAATGTTCTCCAGTTTCAGCAACACATTTAGTATATTCAGACCGTAAGTTATCAGTAAGTAGTTGTTTTAAATCTAACTGATCTGCTTGTTTTACTGAGTTAGTATATAATACAGTTAAATAATGTTGAATCGTTTCATGAAATGCTGTACCAAATACAGTATCAATTGATGCCTGAAATTCTGCTAACTTATCGATATAATTTAATTTCCATGCCATCGGACATTTTTGAAACAATGACCATTGAGAGTATGATATACGTCTAGGTACGCTATCTACATTGCGTAATGATAGTTTGTATATCGGATTTATATATGTGTCTTGTTTCATACTATATTATATGAAAAAAACCTACAAAAACCAATCAAATAGTAAAAAAGTGCTAACATTGCTGCTAGCACTCTGAATTTAAAATTATTTAATGTATATTAATTTAACGCCGCCGAAATCATCAAATTTAATATTAGTAACAATATATTCTATATCATATTTTCTGAAAATATCATTATATTCAGAAATTAAGCTGTCTTCATCTAGCATACTAGTATCTATTTCCTGTATATCATTAACTGCATCGTTTTTGTTAATAGATGATAAATAATGTAATAATTTTTCTTCCGATATCCATCCTCCCAATTTATTACTTAATTCATTCAAATTTTTTGTGCCAAACCGACGCATATTTTCTGCAAGTAAATCTACTCCAAAGACTACTACAGCATCGTCAGTTATATTAATTCCCCATCCATTAGGACGTTCTCCTCCTAGCTCTGGTACTACCTGCTCTAGTGGCATTTCTGGATTTTTGATGGAAATGCTGTTAGCTTCTGCGAAATCCTGTAAGCTACCTATGCCTATGTTTTTTAGGTACTTCTGTATCAGTAGCAGTACTGTCTCTACTGTTGGATTAACTTTCTTCCAATAAACCTCTCCGTCTTCATCCAAAATTACTATTCCAAATGGTTCTTGTAAGTTTTGCAGTATGAGAGTGTGTAACTCTGCCGATAGTTCCTGTAGGAATGGATTGCTTTCCTTAGCAGCTCTCGAAGCAGAGGTAAGTCCGTTTTCTACTAAATTCAAATTTTTTGTTCCAAATCTACGCATATTTTCTGCAAGTAAATTTTTTAAATTAATTTTTGACATTTTTATTCCCTTTACGTTTAATTTTATATATATATATCAATCGAAAAAATACTATTTTGTAGATTCCAATTTTTCCAACTCTTTTAATGCACGTTGCATATAAAGAATATCATCTAATTTTTCTTCAATGCTATGTTGTAACCATTCTTTAAGAGAAAGATCTGTGCGATCTAGATCCGTACCATATTTTGCTTTGCCGGTTTGGGCTCGGACTATGAATTGGTCAATAATTGAATCAACGATGCTATCCGTTTTTGGAATTAAGCGGTCCAACTGCCAGTTGGATGGAAATCCAGTTACTGGATTAATTGCAATTTGTGTCATTTTACTCCTTTTAATAATTTCTTTTTATCACTTTCAGTATATCCATATAATGATAGAATATAATCGCATCTATTGGAACTTAATAAATTAATATATTCAATTGCTTCAGATTTACTAACTTGATAATGTTCGGCAATTTGGTCTACTAACCCAGGTGTATACTTATCATCTGTTTTACTTTTAATGTATTTTGAGTATGATTTAGTATTTGGAAGTAAATCATGATATAACTGATATGTTTCCTTTGGTCGTAATATACCTATAGTATATCGTTGCAATTCATTTACAAATTCAGTTAATTCCATACGCATTGACAGGTATCGGTTTACCATATATGATGAAAATTTTTTTTGATCTGGCTCAGACCAACTTGCCCAGTCTCGTTTTTTATGTGTAATTCCATCAATTAAATCGAAAAGTGTTGTACTCTTTTTTTCTGCTGCCATTAAATTATAATTTATATTTTTGTTTCCATATAGTTTCAAATAAACTACCAATTCCGAGTTCTAGTATAACTGCGGTATCCGGTACGCCTGGTAATTTTTTATCTAAAATATCATCAATACATTTGTTTCTAAACGTTTTTAATTTAGTTTTTGCATTACTTCTAGTAGATGTTTTAAACACAATTGTAACTGTATTTTTTAAAGTTGGTACAGACATTATGATTTCAATTTAACTGGTTGAAATTCTGGCGGTATTGCGCCGCAATCGTCACATCTAAATACTGGTATTGGTACCATTGTATCTTTGTCTGCCCCTGTTAATAGTTTCGAAACTTTGTTGATAGCAACAACTTGTCGGAAATACATACTTCCACATTCTGCACAACGAATTGGTTGCATATCAGTTAAATTAACATTTGAATTTAAATTTTGTTTTGCCATTATATTTCATTTAATATGTTAACAAACATTGCCATTATGTTAATTTCCTGGTCCACAACATGTGCTGATTTATATTGAGCTTCAGCTATAATCAAAATACATGGGCCTATGTGTCCGGTGGCATACTCATCTAATGTGTCATATAAAAATGTATATAGCGAAGTAAAATCTTTAACCTTACTATCTGCAATGCATTGTCGTATATCTGCGAATCTTTGTTTTCTATCAGATGTTGATTTTAACAAGTCCAATATTTGGGTCATGTAATTTGATTGTACTGCACTAACTTTGTCAATTGTTAATTTACCATTTACTACAGATGCTTGTGTTGCATTAATTGCACGACGAATATCCGGGTATGATGAATTAATAATTGTAGCTACATCTTGTATGTTATATTCAACTTGATTGTGATCTAAAATTTGCACAATACGTTTTGCTACATCTGTTTTACCAGGGGGAGTAATTGCATATGTTTGACATCTAGATTGAATTGGGTCAATTACTTTTTCAATGTAGTTACATGTTAAAATGAATCTAGTAGTCTTACTATATGTTTCCATTAAATTTCGAAGTGCCGCCATAGCGTTTGGAGTCATATAGTCAAACTCGTCTAATATGACAATTTTCCATCGCTTAAATCCAACACTACTAGCAAATCTAGATATCTGATCACGTACTGTGTCTACGCTATTCGTGTCAGATGCATTCAAATACATAACCTGACTATCAACTGCATTTGCTAGTATTTTTGCAAGTGTAGTTTTACCAGTACCAGCTTTACCATAGAATAACAAATGTGGTAATTCGCCAGATTGAATCCAAAGTTTACACTTTTCTATAAGTGATTCATTTCCAATATATCCGTCTAAAGTTGAGGGTCGAGCTGACTCGACCCATAAATCATGTTCTTGCATTATATATAAAAATAAATTAGTTTTGTAATTATACTGATAGAGCTTAATTCTGGAGCATCACCAACCAATATGTTGATTCAAAATCAGACCCTGTAAATTCTAATCTTGCTAACCCATCTGACGAAACATGCAATGTTCCAGAATCGCCTCGGTTTGCAGTTAACACTTCTTTAAGTTTATCTGCAGAAAAACAAATTGGGGATATATCAGCCGTTGTAGTTGAACCAATCTCAAATGAAATATTATCTGCGTTAATCGTGCTATAATTAATTACAAATATAATTTTACCATTCTTCACTTGTACTGCAAAGTTTTTTGCATCTGGTAAGGCATTTTTTGCTTTGATAAATTTATTAGTAAATTCATCATTAACGTCAATTGTAACATGATAATTAGGCTCAGTATTAATTTGAGGCACAGCTGGGATAACGGATGTGTCAGCTAACATGAACATTAATTTCGTAGAGCCTTCATTAATTTTCATTGCGTAATTTTTACCACCACTTTCTTGCACTTGAATATCAATATTTTCACCAACTGCACTTAACATTTTAATTAATGCTCCTGTATGATTAATTCCTAACTCTCCTTGCATAAATGGGACTGTTTTCCACTGCACTCGACCAACGACTGTTTGATCGATATCAATCAAGTTACATGTAATACCTTGATCATTTTGTTGTAAAATAACCGCTTCACAGTTTCCATTTAAATGGTATCTGCTAATAAATGATTGTAATTTACTTTTTTCCATTTGTATTTATTATTTAAAATTTAAAAAATTCTGAAAATTTATTTGCATCTGTTGTTGATATTGAATCCCCGCCAAACTTTTTATATGTTTTTTTGTATGTTTCATACACTTTCATTGCACTGGCTGGGTCTGCAAACATGTCGTGTATTGATAAAATTACAGCATATAAATCGCTAGGAAGCACAGTTTCTAACAACTCAACATGTTGATCCGTTAAATGATTGATTTCTTTAACCATTTGTGCGTAAACATGCACATTATGCACAACCATTCTAGGCATACCTTCTTGCGAAAACCTATCTAATCCAGTAGCAGTTTTTCCTCCTAAATATTCATATGTAAAGTCTTTACATGCTGGACAATCTAGACTGCATGGTACATGTTTAGATTTATCAATTTCAACTGAACCCTTACCTTGTTTCTGATGCGTTTTTCGTCGATACTCTGCATTTTTAGGAAAATATAATTCAGTAAATGTCTGAGTTTTATAGTTACCAGAATGTAAATACGTACCAAATACTGGATATTGTCCCGGGGATGATGAATCTGACATAACCTGTATACGATTATCAGTTAGTTTATTCATTAATGACTGTATAGTCCCTAATATGAAAAAATCTGATATTTTTGATATACCAAGTAAGTGTATGTATTGCACATGGGGCTTTTCAAATTCTCGCTCTTGCAACATAAGAGCAACTACATACATAAAATCTACTAGTTTCTTAGGACCACCAATGCACCATCCATTGAAATCAAAGTCCTTGAACTTGTGATACCAAGTAGAATATTCTTCATTAAAAGTTCCTTGAATAACATTTAAAAACTTTGTTTTACCACTTTGATGTTTTTCAAACCATTTAAAATTATCAAAAGAAATATCCATTGAATCTTGAAATCGATTTTCATACGTAACTCGGGGTGGGATATCCAAGTTTGCAGCTACATCACTATTTGCTTCTAACCAATGAAATATTTTTTCGCGAATAGTACCATCCCATTTCAGTGCACCTGTTGCAATTTGAAATCCACCAGAATCTCCAAATACAAACACATCTTTATCTAACCCTAATTGTTCCCGGAAATCCATTTTCTTGTAATGATGGCCTGCGGTTACGAGAAAATACGGATGTCTCCATTTTTCTGGGTATTCTTTTGAGAAAAATCTCATTGTTGTGCCGTCTTCGAATGTAGTATTCTTTTTAAAAGCAGATACCATCGATCCGGCTGATAACGATGGGATATATAAAAATTCTTTTTTAGTCTTCATGTATTCCTTGTTTGTTTATTAGATGTTTGCAATATTCAGATTCATGCCAAACATTGATTTCTTGTGTCATATCATTGCAAATAATATATGCTTCCATTCTTCGCCCTAGATCTGATATATCAGGAAAATTATAAAATATTCCATCAGCTGGACCGGTACATGTACTTTTCAATACTGCAACTGCAGAATTAACATTGAATGGTTTATACATACGATTTGCTGGGATAAATTCTGGAAATGATCTAAAGTCAGGAAATACTAAATCACAACCAAATGTAGTAGATTCCAAAACAGTCCATGACACGTAATCTTGCAGTGAACTGTTAAATTGCACCTTTGCATGGGCCAACTCTGTGTAGTATTCTTCTTTGGTTAAATTATTTAATAGTTTAAATCTAGGTTCCCGGTTTGCTAATTCATACATTGCCTCGATGGCGCCTGGTAACATTGATTTAAATTCTTTACCAGATGTAGTTACGTGCCATTCCCAAATTGGATTTTCTTGCAAGAATTTTTCTGCAACTGCCAACATGAAAAATGGATTCTTTTCTTTGTCTAATCGGGAAGAATATATAACAACATCTTTCTTTCTAACTATACCATGTGCTAAGGCCTCTATATAGTTTGGTAACTTGTTTTGAGTTAGTTTTTTATGCAATGGCAATGACACAACATGTATTGGGGATTCGAATCCAGCTGCTCGGAGTTGATCGCGGTGAATCGTTGATCCAACAAATATACCAGACATTCGTTTATCTAATCCTA
>Ga0164293_10003149_pt1 | contig 14074 bp, 16 predicted proteins | sample GEODES118metaG_FD_111487 | JGI IMG/M metagenome (GOLD analysis project Ga0164293, IMG submission 111487) | Eutrophic lake water microbial communities from Lake Mendota, Wisconsin, USA - GEODES118 metaG | ecosystem: Environmental > Aquatic > Freshwater > Lake | place: USA: Lake Mendota...
CTGACTTTAGAAGTTCGCAACGAAGCTGCACACGGTGGTATTTTCGATCTGTCTTGATAGATCGGTAATTTGTAAGTAGAATGGGGGGTGGGTAACTGCCCCTCATTTTATGATTACATACATTCAAGGCGGCCTTGGCAATCAGATGTTCCAGTATGCTGCTGGGCTGGCTGTATCCAAACGACTACAAGAGCCGTTGTTTCTAAACAACAGCTTCTACGAAGTAAACAAGAATAGGCAATACGAACTAGGGGTTTTCCCTATATCTGCTACTGTTTCAAACGAACAGGGAAAGCTGATAGAGGAAAAAGGCTTTAGATACCAAGACATTACCGAATCAGGAATGATGGTAGGTTATTGGCAGTCAGAGAAGTATTTTTCTGATATTGCCGACCAAGTAAGAAAAGAGTTTTACCTGCCAAAATCGTCTTTTGACGATGACATGGTAGCGGTAACAGTAAGGCGTGGCGATTACCTGCTATTGCCGGAAGTGTTCCACAATCTAGGCAACGAGTATTACCTAGAGGCTTTAGAGGTATTCCCTGACCATACGGTAGTCGTATTCTCGGATGACCCAGCCTGGTGTATAGATAACCTAGAGTGGGCCGATTATGTAATGCCATGCAATACAGCAGTAACGGATTTATCTCTACTTTCTTCCTTCAAAAACCATATAATAGCTAATAGCTCTTTTGGTTGGTGGGGAGCTTGGCTTGCCAATGGTAATACTGTAGTTAGTCCTAGAAATTGGTTTACCAATGGTTTAGATACTACCGACCTAATACCTGATAGGTGGATTAGGATTTGAAAAAGATAATTGATGTTCAGAATGGAGTTACTCGCATAGCGCACGATGACGGTGAAGGCGGTTTAATTATTCAGTCCGTAACCGATATGAGCGACTTTGTAGAATATACAAAGACTAAATATGCAGAGAACAGTACCGGCAAGGGCTGGGGCGATAACCCCATAGATGCTAAAAACCATATTGCTACATTGCCTACCGAGATCATTAACGATCTGAACACAAAAGGCTTGATGCGTGGCTATTACATCATTGACCCTAAAGGCTTAAAGAAGTGGCTAAACGACCCAGAGAACAGAGTGTTCCGTACTCGTGGGGGGATTGTATGAGAATAGCCGTATGTATTCCTGCTCGTGGGCAGATGGAAGTTGCAACAGCGTTTGACCTAGCCGCAATGATTGGCTACATGGTTAAAACAACTAAGCACGACATAGACATTTATACGGCTGCTGGCACATTGATATTTGACCAGCGCAATCAGTTGGTTAGGACATCATTGGCAGCTAAGTGCGATTACATTGTGTTTATAGATGCAGATATGCGTTTTCCAAAAGACACGATTATGCACTTACTAAAGCATAATAAAGAGATTATTGGAGTAAATGCTACGACTCGTACAGAGCCAGTAATGCCTACAGCTAAGAATTTGACGATAAACGAAGATGGCAGTTGCACCTGGCTACCGATCTACAGTAACAAGTTAAGCGGCATAAGCAAAGCAGATGGTATAGGCTGCGGTGTAATGATGATTAAAGCAAGCGTATTTAAAAAATTAGAAGAACCTTACTTTTACTTTGAGCAGTTGCCAAACAATAAACTGTTAGGCGAGGACATATACTTCTGTATAAAAGCAAAAGACGCAGGGATTGATACTTGGGTAGACCATGATTTATCTATGGGGATAAAGCACATAGGTCAATATAGTTATAGCTGGGAAAACATAGAGAAAACATAATGGGTTATACAAACTACACAGATTTGCAGGCTTCTGTTGCTGGTTATCTAGGCCGTAGCGACTTGTCGGCACAGATTCCTGACTTCATTCGCTTTGCAGAGATTCGCCTGGCAAGAGAGTTGCGTACTCGTTTAATGCTCAAGTCGGCCACAGCGCCAACAGTAGCGGCAGATGCACGAGTAGCTTTACCTACCGACTTCTTAGAGATTCGTGACTTATTCGTGCAGGGAAACCCTCGGATGCCAGTAACCTATCTGTCACCTAGCGCCTTCACAAGAGATGCTAGGGCAGATGAGTCTGGCTTGCCTGTGTTTTATACCGTACTTGCCTCAGAGTTTCAGTTTGCGCCACAGCCTGACACAGTATATACATTAGAGATTTTGTACTATGCAAAGCCTACGGTATTGTCTAGCGCAAACCCATCTAATGTATTTTTGGCTAACTATCCTGATGCCCTGCTGTATGGCGCATTGCTTGAAGCAGAGCCTTACTTAATTAACGATGCTAGATCGCAAACATGGGCAACCCTGTACGACAGAGCAGTTAAGAACATTTCCGATGCAGACCAAGGTGGCGAGTATTCGGGCATTCCCTTACAAATGAAACTTACCTCACGATAGGACTATCATGGCTGAAATCTCAAACTACCTTGAAAATGCGCTGATTAACGCTACTTTAAGAAACACATCGTACACATCGCCTGCGGCAGTTTATATCAGCTTACATACTGCTGATCCTACTGATGCTGGATCAGGCACAGAAGTTAGTGGTGGCTCGTATATTCGCCAGTCAGCTACTTTTGGCGCACCTAGCAACGGTGTATCAACAACGACTGCTGATGTTACTTTCCCACAAGCCACAGGCAACTGGGGAACGATTGGCTGGATCGGTATTTGGGATGCACAGACAACTGGCAACCTTTTGTACCATACCGCCTTGGATGCGTCTAAAGCAATTGATACAGGCGATATTTTCAAGATTGCATCAGGCAGCCTGACCGTCACTTTGGCGTAATGAGCAATGCCAGCCGATTATTGTGGCCCGTTCACAATAGATGATATTGATCTCTTTGGAACGCTGGAGCAGATAAATGTTAGCTTTGATGACCCAATTTGGAACTCAGCAGATACCTGTATCCGTTACGCTGATGGCGCTGTTGCTGGAACTGGTAATGTAAACGCTAACGCTTTTGCAATACGAAACGCAGAAGGCGCAATAACCGGAACAGGTACAGTAGTTGCAGATAGCATTAGGACTCGGACAAGCTCTGGCGCAATAAACGGAGCAGCAACAGTAGTGGCTGATGGTTTTGCTATTCGCAATGCTGAAGGCAGCATTACAGGTAGCGCTACAGTAGCGGCTAATGGTACAAGAGTACGAGTAGGAACAGGGTTAATTACAGGCTTTGGTACAGTAAATGCTAATGGCTTTGCTATACGAGGTGGAGTTGCAAGCGTAACAGGCTCGGCAGAAGTAACGGCAGCTTGTCAGCGCATAAGACTGTTTGAAGGCGCTATAACAGGCACAGGAACGGTTGTTGCAGATGCGATAAGGCTACGCCTTGGCTCAGGTCAAATAAACGGCACAGCAACGGTTACAGCCCTTGGTGGGGTGCAATATAGCGGAGAAGCTAGTGTAAACGGTATAGCTACAGTAAATGCTAATGCGATTGCGGTATTTTCTGCGATTGGCTCTGTAAACGGTAACGCTACAGTAGTTTGCTTAGGTCGAATACTTGGCGATGAGTGGGCAGACGAAACAGCAGGAACGGAAAGCTGGACACCAGAAACACCATCTACAGATACATGGGTAGATGCTAGTGCCGAATCAACAAGCTGGAATGATGTACCTGCAAATAATCCAAGCTGGACAGATAAATCTATTGGGAATCAGACATGGCAATAAGTAGAGTTACTTTTGGGGAATGGACTCCAGACCAGCCAGGATTAACAAACGGCTTGCAACGAGCAGACAATGTATTTGCTAAGGCCGTAGGCTATGGATCTATTAACGCAGCAGAGGATTATTCTGCGGCTGCATCAGAAAACCTAAACAATGTCGTGGCTGCTAGAACTACTGCTACAGGCGTTACGGTAGTATTTGCTGGCGGTGCAACAAAGCTATTTAAGTTAGATACCAGCGATCTGTCTTTGGACAATGTTTCTAAGGCATCTCGCAGCATTACAACGGTAGCTAGAACAACCAATGTGGTAACAATCACTACATCTGCTGCTCATGGCTATTCTGTGGGCGATAGTGTTACGGTAGCGGCTATTATAAACACAGATATAAACGGCACATTTACTATATCAGCCGTACCAACAACTACAACTTTTACCTATACAGACACAGGCACAGACATTGTAAGTGGCGCAGATACCGGCACAGTTACATTTCAATATGTAACGCCATCTAACCAGCGCTGGAGATTTACTCAGTTTGGCAATGTGTTGATTGCAGCAAACGGTGGCAATCGCTTGCAGGGATACAATGTTAATAGTTCTACAAACTTTAGCGACTTAGCGGTAGATGCTCCACAATCCCGATATGTAACGGTAGTGCGTGATTTTGTGGTTTCCGGCTATGTAAACGATGCCACAATAAGACCAAATCGAGTGCAATGGTCTGCTTTGGGCGATGAGTCCAGTTGGACTAATTCTGCTACGACACAGGCTGATTTCCAAGATATTCCTGATGGTGGCGCAATAGTTGGCTTAACTGGCGGTGAGTTTGGCCTAGTATTTATGGATCGCTCTATCCATCGTATGTCGTATGTTGGCAGTCCTTTGGTATTCCAGTTTGATAATATCAGCCGTAATCAAGGCTGTTATGAAGCTAATTCAATCATTCAGTATGGCGGAACATCGTTCTTCCTATCGGATAACGGATTCTACGCTTGTGACGGACAACAAATTATTCCTATCGGAAACGAGAAAGTTAATCGTTTCTTCTTTGATAATGTAGACGAAGGCTTATTGTCGTTAATGTCTGCTGCTGTAGATCCAGCTAGAAAGCTCGTTATATGGGCTTATGCCTCTTTATCTTCTGCAACTGTAGATAAATTATTGATTTATAACTACGAAATTGGCAAGTGGACTAGCGGAACAACTACAGCAAGCCGCATAGCTACATCGTCTACGCCATCGTTTACATTAGAAGGATTGGATGTATTTGGTAATTTAGAGACTATTGAGAGCAGCTTTGATAGTCGTGTTTGGCTTGGCGGTAAGATGCAGTTTGCTGGAGTTAAGGATACTAAAATCGTTACATTCTCAGGCGCAAACAATACAGCCTACATTGAAACAGGTGATATTGAAGTGCCAGGCGCAACATCAGCAATTACGATGGCTAAACCAATTGTAGATAATGGCTCTGGTAATGTGGCTTTGGTATCTCGCAGGCTGTTAAATGAGCAAGTCGTATTCGGTACACAGACTGCCGCAGACTCAGAAAACCGTGTAAGTATTCGTGGCGTAGGTCGCTACCATCGTCTACAATTAACACCTACAGGATTGTGGAAAACCACAGTCGGAATGGACATTGATTTAAATGGTTTAGGGACTAGATAATGTTTAGACGATTACCTCCGTTTGGTGGAGATCAGCGAGCAGTCGCTGAAATCGTCAATGGCATTATGGATGGTAAAACCAACAATACCGGCTCTGTAACATTAGCAACTGGAAACGCAACAACTACTACGATTACAGATGCTCGTATTGGCGTAGATTCAATTATATTGTTAGCACCAAATTCTGCTGCTGCTTTTGCTGATACTGCTCCTTATGGAGCGTTTCAAGACTCTACAGACCAAACAGCAGCAAGCACGACAGTTGCATACCCAATGACATTTGACACCACAGACTTTTCTAATGGTGTTTATTTATCTAATAGTAGTCGCATGAATGTTAGAAACGCAGGCATTTATAATGTGCAATTTAGCGTACAACTAGAAAATCAAGATAGCGCACAACACGATGTAGATATTTGGTTTAGAAAAAATGGTACTAATATCACAGCATCAAATAGTAAATTTACTGTACCAGCAAGAAAAAGCGCAAGTATTTTTGGTCATGTTATTGGGGCAATAAATTACTTTGTAGAACTGGCAGGAAACGATTATATTGAAATTGTATGGCGAACAGAAAGTACAGATGTTTCATTAGAACAAACGCCTGCTGAAAGTAGTCCTACAAGACCAGCAACACCATCAGTTATAGCAACTGTGCAATATGTAGCCCCTAATGCAATGGATAATGTATATATTAGCTCTCAGACCAATGGAAGTGCAGTAATTACTCATTTTGCCAATAGTACGGCAAGCAAAACTTATAAATATGTAATAGTAGGATAAAGGAAATAATATGGCCGTTCAATCAACCACACAAACCTCAAGCATTGACCCAGCATTACTGCCATACCTTACACAAGGTTTGGAAAGGGCGCAGAGTCTATTCCTAACAGGACAACAGCCTGAGTTTTTCCCTGGGCAAACCTATGTAAGCCCATCTGCTGCTACTACTGAGTCTATCGCACAGCAAGAAGCCATTGCTCGTCAGCAAAGCCCTGTACTACAACAAGCGCAGCAGGCATTCCAAAGCTCATTAGGCGGCATTGGTCAAACTGCTGCTGGCGGCTTTTTGAACGCCAACCCATTCCAAGCGCAGATGATCCAAGCGGCAACACGCCCACTAGAGCAACAGTTTAGCCAAGCAGTATTGCCAGGCATCTCTAGTCTTTATTCCAAATCAGGTCGTTTAGGCTCTGGTGCAATGGAACGGGCTTTAGGTACTGCTACTGAAGGCTATGGTCGTGCATTAGGCGATATTACTGCCAACATTGCAGGCACACAGTATCAGCAAGAGCGTGGACTCATGCAACAAGCACAACTAGGTCAAGCTGCATTGGCACAAGCAGCGCCAAGCATTTATGGTCAGCAATTCCTGCCTTCTCAAGCATTGAGCCAAGTTGGCGCACAGCAAGAGGCTATCGCAGGATTGCCTTTACAAGAGCAGATGGCTCGATTCCAGTTTGGTCAGCAATTGCCATACCAACAGTTACAAGGTTATTTGTCATCGGTTTATGGCTCGCCTATGGGTAGCTACGGTACACAGACTACTCAGCAGCCCTTGTATCAAAATAGAACTACAGGCGCATTAAGCGGCGCATTGGCTGGCGGGTTAGGTGGTTATGCTTTAGGCCAAGCCTTCCCATCAATCGGTGGCGCACTAGGGTCAAGTTATGCAGCTCCTTTAATTGGCGCTGTTGGCGGTGGTTTATTAGGCGGCTTTCTTTGATAGTTGAAGAACTATCCCTTAGCCGTTTAGAGGAGTTTTTAGAGATAGTTGCCAAAATGGTAACTGAGGCAGAGTTTTCTTATGCAAAGCTAGAAAAGCACAAAATATTGCAACTTTATAAGAATCCAAATGCCACGGCGTTTTTAGCTATTGATAACGATAAGATAGTAGGTTTCATAGCTGCTTTATCGCATGAATACTTTTTTAGTAATAGAAAAAGAGTTAGTGATTTAGGTTTTTATGTATTGCCAGAATATAGGGGTAGTAGAGCAGCGCTTAAACTTGTAAAATCATTAGAAACATGGGCTACAGAGATTGGTGCAGACGATTTGCATTTAGGACAAACAACAGCAGTAGAGATTGATAAAACCAGACAGTTTTATGAAAGATTAGGTTATAAAACTGTTGGCTTTAATACAGTCAAACATTTAAGGAATTAAATATGTGTGGTGGCCCAGTTGGAGATGTATTAGACACAACATCTAGCGTATTAGGCACAGATGGTGGTGGCGGTGGAATTGTAGGCGCTATAGAGGATGTTGGTCAATCTGTAGGTAGCGGATTAGCAGCCATTGATCCTGGCCCTGCTATTGGTAGCGGATTGGCTGATGTAGATGAGTTTGTGAACGATGAAATCCCTGGTGGCTGGGCAACCGTAGGTGCTGCGGCTGTTGCGGCTGCAACAGGATATGTTGATCCATCTTTATTTGCTGCTGAGGCTGGTGCTGGTGCGGCTAGTGGCGCTGCTGGCGGTACGGCTACTGGAACAGGATTAACTGCTGGCGCTGGCGCTAGTGGTGGATTGTTAGCTAGTGGCGGTACAGTAGGCTCATTGGCTGGCGCTGGATCGGCTGCTGGCATTGCTGGAACTCAAGCTGCGGCAGGCTTAGGATTAACGGCAGGGTCGGCATTAGCTGGTACAGGAGCGGCAATCGGTGGCGGCACAGGCACAGTAGGATCATTAAATCCTGCATTACCTTCTGCTGGTTCAGTTGGTGGAGCTGGCGCAGGATTATCGGCTGAGTTAGCCCCAGGAACAATATTAGGTACAGGACTACCTGGCGGTGGCGAGATTGGCGCAAGTTATATGCTAGGCACAAACGGACTGCCAGCATTAAACGCAGCCGGACAGTTAATACCAGCATCATCGGTTAGCTTTGGTGGTCAAGCAGCTCCAACTGCAAGTCTTAGCGTAAAAGATGCTTTAGATGCAGCAAGGATTGGCAGAGGCTTATTAAGTCAATCGCCTGCCACTCCAGCAGGAGCAACTGCACAATTTAGAGGTAGCACTATGCCTCAAGGCGCAGTAGATTATTCTGGAATACTTAACTTATTACAAGCAAGATCGCCTCAACGCAACCCATATTCTTTATTAGGATAAAAAAATGGCTCAAGATTTTATTTCCGCTTTATTTGGCTCTGCGCCAGATTACTCTAGCGCAATGTCACCTACTCAAATGAATACAATGCAACAAAATGCGTTGGCACAAGGTGGCATTGGTGCGTTAATTGCTTTGCTAGGCGCATCAGGACAAACAGCTAGACCAATCAGTACAGGACAGGCTTTGGCTGGTGCATTAGGCGCAGGTTATGGTGGTTATCAGCAATCATTTGACACTACGCTAAAGCAGATGTTAGCAGCGCAACAGTTAGGCGAATATAGGCGTAAACAAGAGCGTCAAACTGCTTTTGAGCAGGCTATGGCTGGCGCAACAACCATGCAGCCACAAGCTATTCCTATGGCTACTGGAGCTGGATCACAGTTAGACTTGCTTTCACGCCCTGAGTTTGGTGGCGATATGGCTGCCGCAGAAACGGTAGGCGCATTGCGTGGAAACTTGCCAACAGCAAAAACGGTAGATTTTAATAAATTAGTGCAGGCTATCTCCATTGTTGATCCTGTAGAGGCCGCTAAGTTAATGGTTAAAACAGATGCTCGCCCAGAAGGATTAAAAGTTTTTGAGGCTTTCCAAAATATGACGCCAGAGCAACAGGCTGCATTTAAACAGTTCAAGCAATTATCTACTCCATCCACAACAAATGTAGTCAATTTAAGCGAAAAAGGTTTAAATGAAATAGATAAAGATCGGGTAGGAGAATTCTCATCTGCCGCATCATCAGCAAGAACTTTTGCTCAAAACGCAGGAGCAGTAAATCTTTTGTTAAAAGGCAAAAGCGGTGGTGAGGTAGTTAAAATTGGTACAGAACTAGCTAAAAACTTAGGCTTTTCAAATGAGCAAGTTACAGCAAATGATTTGGCAAACTCCCTTGCTGTGCGTGGTGCGGTTGGTGTAAGGCAGCCAGGATCAGGTTCGACATCAGATATTGAATTTAAAGCATACCTAAGCGCTTTCCCATCGTTATCAAACAGCGAACAAGGTCGAGAACTAATGGTAATTGGCGCAGAAGCGTTTGCAAAACGAAATGCTTTATTGTCTGATAAAGCTCGTGAGCTGTATAAAGCTGGCAAATATTCTGATGTTGCAATTGCTGAATACGACAACTCGCTTGGCCCAGTAATTGACCAAAAAAAGATTGAGGAAGTAGCAAAATCATCTGGTGCTGGTAAGCCTAGTACAGCTAAACCTTTACGCAGAACTTTCTAATAGGAATAGACATGGCTGAACGGAAAGTAGTAAAACTAACGGATGGTACTGAGGCTGATTTTGCTATTGGTACATCGTTAGCCGACATTGATAAAAGATTATCCTCAGAAGGGCTAAAGCGTGATACAAGCGTAAAACCGTTTGCAGATCGTGGTGTTGTTGATACTACAATGGCAAAAATTAACCTTCCTATTGTGCAAGGCGCATCTGCACTTTTAGGCTTGCCAGGCATGGTTGCAGAAGGCTTGCAGTCTGGTGCAGAGCTAATTGGTCGAGGATTAGGTTATACGCCAGAGCAGGTTGCCGCTAGTAGACCAGTAATTTCAGCGCCTACTCCAGCATCAATTACTAGAGCAGTTGGCGAGTATATCCCATTGCAACGGGCAGAATCAGGCGCAGGAAGGCTTGCTCAAACGGCTGTACGAAATATTGCATCAGCCCCCGTTCCAGGCGCAATGATTCCATCCTTGCTATCTGCTGGCGGTGAAGAAGCGCTTGCTATTCCGTTTCAAGGTACACCTTTAGAGCCATATGCTCGTGCTTTTGGTAGTATTGCCGCACCTGTGGCTTTTGCACCGTTTGCTGTTAAATCGCCTTTAGAGCGTATGTATACCGAATCTACAGAGCGCATGACTCCAGCACAAATACAAGCAGCATCACAACTGCAACAGCAGTCTTTCAGAGCCGGTATGCCAGTAACTTCGTTTGAGGCTATGCAACAAGCTGCAGGCGGCAGAACAACATTGCCAGCATTACAGCGCCAAGTAGAGGCAGTTCCAGCATCATCTCCACAGATGGCTGAATTTATGGCAGAGCGTGGTGCAGCAACGCAGAGAACACTACAAGAGCAGTTTCCGCAGACCACTCGTACGCAATTAGGTACGCAGATGCAACAGGCCGCACAAGCCGAGGTTCGGGCATTAAATCAGCAATTAGTTAAAGAGGCTGGCCCAGCTTATGAAGCCATTAAAGCCAAAAAAATTCCTATGTCTTGGATGACTAATTTAGAGCGTGAAAGCGCTGTTATTGCAGAAGCAGGTAAGGCGGTTGATAACATACCTGCTTATCAAGACTTGCTAAAAGGCTTCCCTGATAACTCTATTGCTCGTATTGAGTCTATGCGTCAATATTTAGCAGATAAGTACGATAATCTTGCTGTTGCAGCGCAAGGTAAAGTTACTGGCGAAATGAAGGCTTATGAGGCGGCTCGATCAAACTTGCTTAAAAAGGCAGATGAACAAGTACCAGCGTATGCCGCAGCTAGAGATGATTACCAAAAGGCAAGAGAGCGTATTGTTGGCCCATTAACAGAAACGCCAATTCCTAATATTGCTCAAACATCAGAAGTGCCTAAGCAGTTTGGCGAGCTATTCGCAACCAAGGCGGCAGAGATTAACTTAACTCCTGATAAGGTTACGAAAGCAGTACGGGCATTAGCAAAGAGCGATCCGGCATTGCCAGGCGAGTTCTTAAATCAATATATGCGCTCGTCTTTGGAGAATGTTCAACGAGCAGCTACTACGCAAGCTGGCACAGTAGGCCCACGATTTGCAGACACAATCGCTAGAAACACAACTCAAAGGGCTAACCTAGAGGCTGCGTTTGTTGAGGTATATGGTGATAAAGGCAAAGAGGCAGCAAAAGGTTTAAATAATATGCTGCGTATATTAGATGCCCAAGGCCGTAGACTTCCTGCTGGATCTCCTACAGCAGAAAAGGGTATGTTGGCCGAGGCAAGTGTAGGCGCAGTAGGTCAAACGCTTAAACAGCCATTATCTGCTATCGGCAATATGTATCAATCTGTTTTCTTTGCTCGTGACTATAAAAATATTGCTAAGGCAATAACCAGTCCAGACGGTGTTATGGCTTTAGAAAAGATTGCAAAAGCAGGGAAAGATCAGAAAAAAGTAGGACTAGCCTTTACGGAATTGCAGCAAGTTATTAAGGCTGTAGAAGCAGACGAACAGCCACAATAATCAAACAAATAGCTATAATCAAGGAAAATCATGGCATATACAAAATACTCCCTTACCCCAGCTAATAACAATGCTGCTCCTCCTGATGGCGCTCCAGAAGGAATGTTACCATCAGCAGTAAACGATACTATGCGTGATATGATGGCGCAGATTCGTGATGTAGGCGATGGCATTAGGGGCGGCACATATACCATGACTGCTCCTGTTATTACAGGCGGTTCAATCAACGGAACTACAGTAGGCGCAGGCACAGCTTCTACAGGCGCATTTACTACCCTAGGCGCAACAGGTGTAGCTACATTCTCTGCTGGCACAGTATCAGCCCCAGCTATTACTACTACAGGCGATACCAACACAGGTATTTTCTTCCCAGCAGCCGACACTATTGCCTTTACAGAAGGTGGTGCTGAGGCAATGCGTATTGATAGCTCTGGTCAAGTTGGAATTGGTACTACTAGCCCAAATGGTTTGCTTCATGTAAACGGCACTATTAACATCGGGTCGCAAACGCAAAACTCTACATCTACCGCTGTATTGGAAAATAGAGTTACTTCAGACCCAGCTTCTACGGCTAGAGCTGCCATTACTTTAGGTACAACAGCTGGCACATCAAGTAGTGATAGTTACATTGCATTTACAACTAATCAATATGGTGTAAGTCGTGCAGAACGGATGCGTATTGACTCTAGTGGTAATGTAGGTATTGGTACAAGTAGTCCTTCTTCTTATTTTTCTGAAGCCCGTCAATTAGTAATTGCTTATTCAAGCGGAAGTACAGGGGCAACTATTGTTGCAAGTACAGCTGGTAACAGCAATTTATTTTTTGCTGATGGGACAACAGGAGATGAACTATACAGAGGCTTTGTTCAATACGGACACGGCAATGATTCCCTAAGGTTGGGCACAGCAGCTACAGAGCGGATGCGTATTGACTCTAGTGGTAATTTGTTGGTTGGAACTACAACAGCATTACATAAACTTACTATAGTAGACACCAATCCTGTAACAGCAACATTTAAATCAGATTCAGCTAGCGGTTCAGGTTTTTACATTGATAACTCAGGTAGGGCTTCAGGTAAAAAATACGGCATTATTGTTGGCAATGTGGCTAATGGCGCATTGAGTATTAAAGATGAAACAGCAGGGGCTGAAAGGTTGGTTATCGACTCTAGTGGTAATTTGTTGGTTGGTACTACAGTTTATAACGATGCTTTTAAAGGAATTTTGCTTAGTAATAATGGTAGGCTTTATGCTATTGCAGATGGCGCACCATCATTAACAATTAATCGATTAACTAGCGATGGTGATTTAGTTGAATTTAAACAAGCTGGAACTGTAGAAGGCACAATTTCTGTATCAGGCACTACCGTTTCATACAACGGTGGACATTTATCTCGCTACGCACAGACAACCACAGCAAAAGACGAGTCATTAGTCAAGGGCACAGTATTATCTAACTTAGACGAAATGAATGTGTATGTAGATTCTGAAGGCAATCCAGTATCAAATGAACAGTTAAACAAAGTCAAAGTATCCGATGTAGAAGGCGATGGTAATGTAGCTGGTGTGTTTGTAAACTGGTCACACGATGAACAGCATAATGTTGATGAAATCAATATGGCTATGACAGGCGATATGATTATCCGCATTGCAGATGGTGTCGTAGTTCAAAAAGGTGACTTGCTAATGTCTGCTGGTGACGGCACTGCTAAACCACAAGGCGATGATATTGTTCGTTCTAAAACAATCGCTAAAGTAACTTCAAACTATGTAACTTGCACATACGCAGATGGTTCATACTGTGTACCTTGTGTACTAATGGCTTGCTAAAAGGAAAATAAAATGGAATTTACATGGAATGTAGTACAAACAGACTATAACACCTCAGACAAATTTATTACAACTGTTCATTACACAGTAAACGCTGTTGATGGTGATTACATCGCTTCTACTTACGGCACAGTAGGCTATACAGAGGAAGGTGCTTTTACTCCTTATAGCCAATTAACTGAGGCTGTAGTAGTTGGCTGGGTAAAAGAGTCGCTCGGTCAAGAAACTGTAGAAGAAGCATTGGCAGCACAGATTGAGGCATTAAAGAATCCAGTACAAGAGTCTGGATTACCTTGGTAAGTTTTTAAACCGTAGTACAACTAGGAGAACGATATGGGAAAAGATAAACAAACCCCAATCACAGTAAACGATGTAGAGTACATTTTTGAGGACATGACGCCAGAGCAACAAGTTTTGGTAAACCATTGCCTTGACCTAGATAGAAAAATTGGATCTAGCCAGTTTAATCTCGATCAACTTAATATCGGAAAACAGGCTTTTGTTAAACTGTTAGAGGAAGCTCTAACTAAAAAACCAGAAACTATAGACGAGTAAATTATGGCCGACATTGACCCAATAGAATACGGTAAGCTAGTTAATTCCGTAGA
>Ga0164293_10003150_pt1 | contig 14069 bp, 16 predicted proteins | sample GEODES118metaG_FD_111487 | JGI IMG/M metagenome (GOLD analysis project Ga0164293, IMG submission 111487) | Eutrophic lake water microbial communities from Lake Mendota, Wisconsin, USA - GEODES118 metaG | ecosystem: Environmental > Aquatic > Freshwater > Lake | place: USA: Lake Mendota...
CCGGTGCAAGGGGATCAGTTTGAGCAGAAGGATGGGCGCTGGTTCATGGGGGGGAATGCGGGGCGGGAGTGGAATTTTGAAGCGGGCGGGCAAGAGCAGCGGATGAACGTGGGGTTTCAGACTTACCACGAGTGGATCGACGGAATTGGGCTGCATTTGACGCAAGCGAGACGGCGGTTTCAGACGATTCGGGAAGATGACATTTATCAGGGGAACTATGCGCTGTTTGCGGAGTTGGAGTGGAAGTTCAATGATTGGTTGAGGGTGACGCCAGGGGTGCGTGGGGATTTGTTTAGCACGGAGGTGACGAGTGATTTGGCGGTGAATTCGGGATCGTCGGTGGATGGGATTGTGAATCCGAAGTTGGGGGTGGTTCTGGGGCCTTGGGCGGAGACGGAGTTTTATTTGAATGGGGGCTTAGGCTTTCACAGCAACGATGCGCGGGGGATGACGATTTCTCGTGATCCGGTGACGGGGGATCGGGTGACGGCGGCGGATCCGCTGGTGCGGACGTATGGGGCGGAGTTTGGGATTAGGAACGAGTCGATTCCTAAAGTGGTGAACACGCTGAGTGCGTGGTATTTGAAGAGTGATTCGGAACTGGTGTATGTGGGGGATGCGGGGACGAGCGAGCCGGGGCCGGCATCGCAGAAGTATGGGGTGGAGCTGTCGAGTTATTGGAGGCCGACGGATTGGGCGATGGTGGATGTGGAGGCGACGGCGACTTACGCGGAGCTGCTGGACACGCCGGAGGGGCGGTTCATTCCGGGGAGTGTGCCTTACACGTTGAATACGGGGATCACGCTGGGGAAAGGCGAGGGCTTTTTTGGGTCGATCAGGGGGCGGTTCTTTGGGCCGAGGCCGCTGATTGAAGATGGCAGTGTGGAGTCACGCGAGGCGTTCCAGGTGAATGCGCGGATTGGGTATCGGAAGAAGAACTGGGAGGTGGCGGTGGATTGTCTGAATCTGTTCGATCGGAACGACAATGACATTGTGTATTTTTACGAGTCGCAGTTGCGCGGGGAGAGTGCGCCGCGTGAGGACCAGCATTTTCATCCGATTGAGCCGCGGATGTTTCGGGTTTCGCTGACTTACCGGTGGTAGGAGGGTTTGGCTGGAGGGGCGGTGCGACCTGGAGATTGAAGAGAGTGGGGGCAGAGCCCCAGGCAATAAAGAATCGGGGTCAATGCCCCCGACTACAGAATGGGGAGTGCTACCAAGATGGTAGCACCACCTTGGGTTAGAGCATGCCGAGCTTCATTTTGCCTTCGATGCTGATCATGTCTTGGTTCCAGGGTGGATCCCAGACGACGTCGACGGAGGCGTCGTCGATGTCTTCGATGGTGAGGATGCGGCTTTGGGCGTCGGCGGCGATGGTGGGGCCCATGCCGCAGCCGGGGGCGGTGAGGGTCATTTTGACTTCGGCTTTGCGGCTGCCGGATTCGGTATCGACGACGCGGCAATCGTAGACGAGGCCGAGGTCGACGATGTTGACGGGGATTTCGGGGTCGTAGACGTGGCGGAGTTGGGACCAGACGGCTTGTTCGATGTCGTTGGCGTCTTCGGGGACGTTGGAGGAGCTGCCGGCTTCTTCTTTTTTGGAGGCTTCGGGGTCAATGCCGAGGGCGTCGGCGTCTTTTTCCGAGATGCGGGCGAGGCCGAAGTCGGTGGCGACGGTGTAGGTGCCGCCGAGGGATTGAGTGATGATGACTTTCGTTCCGATGGGCAGGTGGACCTGGTCCCCACTGGGGATTTGGACTGCTTCGACGTCGCGTTTGAGTTCAAGGGAGGCGCTCATTTAGGGGAAGGGGGGATCAGGAATCAGTGATCAGTATTCAGTTGTTGGGTTAGTGGAGAGGCGTTGTTAGGAGGTGAAGACGATTTTGACTTTGCCGGGAGCGTGCGCGGAAGGCAGGCTGTCGGAGAGAGTTGGGGCGGTGTTTTGGGTTGGGGTGATGGGTGCGGGGGTGGGAGAAGCGGATTCGGCGTCGAGAGCGGCTTTGAGGGCGCCTTCGACCATTTGGCCGCAGTGGATCTTCATGGGTGGGAGGGGGCCGAGTGGGGCGGAGAGTTCCTGGGCGCTGAGTTGGAGGGCTTCTTCGCGGGTTTTGCCCTGAATGAGACGGGTGGCCATGCTGGCGACGGCGATGGCGGTTTGGCAGCCGAAGGATTGGAAGGAGGCTTTGTCGATGACTTTGCGGCCATCGACCTGTTTGTACTTGAGCCACATCCGGAGCATGTCGCCGCAATCGGGACTGCCGACGGTGCCGACGGCGTCGGCATCGGTCATTTCGCCGAGGTTTTCGGGGTTGGCGAGGGTGGCCTGGAGGGTGGCTTCGTCCATGGGGTGTTAAGCTTCGAGTTCTATACGGTAGCGGGGTAGGGATGGATCCACTTCCTGGCTGTAGGCGTCGATGCCGCCGGTGAGGGCTTTGGCTTCGCCGAAGCCGTGGCCGATGAAGTAGGCGACGGCGTCGAGGACACGGGTGCCGGTGTGGTCGTAGAGTACGAGGGGGGCGGTTTTGTCCCAGGAGGAGAAGATGGTGGCGATGAGATCCTGAGTGAGGAGGGTGGAGCCGGGGATGGCGACGGCTTCGTGTTCTTCGCGTGTGCGGACGTCGAGGATCTGCAGTTGAGGGTGGGTGCCGCGGAGGGTGTCGAGCTGGACGGGGGTGATTTGGAGGGCGGCGTCGGACTGGTGGCTGTCCTGGAGGAGCTGGATGACTTGATCGACAGGGAGGTTTTCGTTCCGGGCGCAGACTTGGGCGAGGGTTTCGGTGGGGTTGAAGCCGCAGCTTTGGCAGCCGCCGATGTGGTAGGCGGCGAAGAGGGCGCGTTGGGCACCGGGACAGGTCTTGAGGACCTCGGTCATGGTCATGTCACCATGGAGAGAGGGTGGTTGAGGGGGTGCTGCGGTCATGGGTGGATGTTGGCGCGGGAGGGGCGGGGGGTCAACCGTTGGGCTCGGGGTATTGGAGGGAGGAGGCGTGGTTGGGGGTGTTTTTAGAGAGGATGGATCTTGACAAAATAGTTTGTATGTATGAAATTTGTAATAATGAGAGTCAATTCAATTTCCAAGCGGCTGATAGCCAGTTCGGCGATCCTTTGGATTAGTGTGGGGCTTGCGAAAGGTGACGTGGTATTGGAGTGGAACGCGATGATGCGGAATAGCTTCAAGAATGAGGGAAGCGGGGCGACGCCGCCGGAGAATTCGCGGACAATGGGGATGATGGGTGGGGCGGTGTTTGATGCGGTGAATTCGGTGAATCGGAGTTACAGCCCGTATTTGGGGTATTTTGACCCGGTGACGCCAGGGGTGGGGATTGATCTTTCGGCGGCGGCTGCCGCGGCGGCGCATGCGGTGATGAAGGCTGTTTACACGGATTTGTATGGGCCTTCGAACGGTTACAATTCGAGTTTTGATTCGTTGTTTTCGACCCAGATGAATGCGATTCCGGAGAGTGTGGCGAAGCAGCGGGGATTGGAAGTGGGGTTGGCTGCGGCGCAGGCGATGATTACTGGTCGGGCGAATGACGGGTGGAATTTGACCTCGACGTATCAACCGCAACCGTTGGGGACGGCTGGAAGGTGGCAACCGGGGAGTCAGACAGGAGGTTGGGGAGCAGCGGCGGGCTCGTTTTTGATGCCTCAGTGGGGCAATTTGACGCCGTTTTCGATGTCGAGCGGGAGTCAGTTCAGGCCGGCGGGGCCGGATGGGTTTGCGGTGTCGAATTACACGAACTGGATCCGGAGCAGTGCGTATACGGCGGATTTTAACTTGGTGAAGGACTTGGGAGGGACGAACAGTTCGATCCGGACGACGGATCAGACGAACATTGCGTATTTTTGGGTGGATGGGCCAGGGACGGCGTCGCCGCCGGGGCATTGGAACCGGATTGCGGCGACGGTATCTGCTGAGCGCGGGCTATCGATTGAACAGAATGCGCGGTTGTTTGGGTTGCTGGGGATTACGCAGGCGGATACGGGGATTGCGACGTGGGAGGCGAAGGTGCATTATGACACGTGGCGGCCGATGTATGCGATCAACACCGCGAACTTGGATGGCAATGCATTGACGATGCAGGATTCGTCCTGGAGCCCGCTGATTCCAACGCCGTCGTTTGGGGCGTATACGAGCGGTCACAGTGCGTTTAGCATGGCGGGGGCGACGGTGTTGGGAGATTTTTTTGGGACGGACAATATCACCTTCACGACGGACTCGGAATCGGTCATGTTGCCTTCGAACTACACGAGGACATATGGGAGTTTCACGGATGCGGCGAGGGAGGCTGGGATGAGTCGGATTTATGGGGGGATTCACTTCATGTCGGACAATTTGGATGGGGCTGTGCTGGGCGGGAATGTGGCGAACCAGGTGCTGAGCACGCAGATGCTGCCGGTGCCGGAGCCGGGGTCGGTTTTGATGATTGGAGTGGCGGCGCTGGGGGCGGTGATGCGGCGTCGGCGGCGAGTGGCGCACGATTGAGTTGCGCGGTCGGGGAAGCGGCGGTTGAATACGCGGCGCGTTTTGACGTGCGCCGCCGGGTGAAGGCCGGGCGGGATGAATGAATTGTTTTATGCCGCCGAATGCCTCTTTGTTTCTAGGTTTGCGTTACCTGCGGCCGAGGCGTTCGTTTGTGTCGGTCATCACGTTGATTTCAATTTGTGGCGTGATGCTGGGGGTGGCGGTGATGGTGGTGGTGATGTCGATTTTCAAGGGGTGGCAGGTGGAGTTTCGGCAGTTGCTGCTGGGATTTGAGCCGCACGTGACGTTGAGTCAGGATGCGCCGTTCGAGGGGCAGGAGGCAAGCGACTGGCGTGCGGTGCTGGCCTGGGCGGAGAAGCAGAGTGGGGTGACGTCGGCGACGCCGGTGGCGCAGGGGATTGTGGTTTTGGATGCGGGCGGGGAGTTGGAGCCGATGGAGGTGATGGGGTTTCGGTCGGATTCGGCGGCGGGGTTAATGGAGCGGCTGAAGAAGCATTTGGTTGATGGCGAGTTCAATTTGGAGGAGGACAACATCCTGCTGACGGACAAGATGGCGAAGACGTTGGGGGTGAAGGTGGGGGACGTGGTGACGGTGAATTCGTCGCGAAACATTCAGCACATGGTGAACTCGCTGGAGGCGTTGGAAGAGGAGAAGGATGAAGCGGTGAAGGATGCGGCGTATGAGGAGGCGTATGTGATCGGGTCGGATTTGACGGTAGTGGGGTTGTTGCGGGGCGATACGGCGGGGGAGCGGGGGTATGTGCCGTTGCATCTGGCGCAGGAGTTGTTTGGGTTGGAGGATCGGGTGTCGGCGATCAACCTGGAATTGGCGGATGCGGAGGCGGCGCCGCTGGTGGCGCAGGCGTTGGAGCGTTCGGAGCAGTTGCCGCCGGATTGGTATCCGGGGACGTGGGTGGATGGATCGGCGTATCAGCTGCAGAGTGTGGAGAATCAGCAGTCGCTTTTGTATTTTTTGCTGCTGTTCATTGTGCTGGTGGCGGCGAGTTGCGTGATGAACACGACGATCACGGTGACGGTGCAGAAGCGGCGTGAGATCGGGATTTTGACGGCTTTGGGGTCACGGCGGGGGCAGGTGGTGGGGATCTTTTTGACGCAGGCGCTGGTGGTGGCGGTGATGGGGATTGGGTTGGGAGTGGCGTTGGGGGCAGTGGTGTTGGCGTGGCGGAATGATGCGCGGGCGTGGATTGCGGAGCTGACGGGGAAGGACTTTTTTCCGCAGGACATTTACTTTTTGTCGTCGATCCCGTCGCAGATGGTGGCGGCGGATTTGGTGTCGATTTGCGGGATGGCGCTGGTTTTGTGTGTGTTGGCGGCGTTGATTCCGGCGTGGGTGGCGGCGCGGGTGGATCCGGCGGTGGCGTTGCGGGATTGACTATTCTTCGGTCTTGACGGTGAGGGGGGTGGGGGTGAAAATTGGGGTTTCCTATCATGAGCGATTCATTCTCCACCCCGAAACTCCCGGCACTGGGCATTCTTGAACCCCTGGGCGATGATGATCGCGACATTTTGAGCGGTTACGGCGAGTTTTTGCCGGCGAATCCGGATCATCCGATCATTGAGGAGGGGATGGGTCAGAATGGGCTTTATTTTGTGATTTCGGGCAAGCTGCATGCGACGTCGACGCGGGCGGGGCACAAGGTGTTGTTGGGGACGATTCAGACGGGGGAGACGATTGGGGAATTGAATCTGCTGGATCCTGCGAAGGCGAGTGCGACGGTGACGGCGGTGGAGTTTTCCCAGATTTGGAAGATTGATGCGAAGAGTTTGGAGTCTTACATCAATGCTTATCCGAGGTCAGCGGCGTGGTTGCTGATTGGGATCGGCAAGACGCTGGCGCATCGTTTGCGGGCGGTGAATGAGAAGGTTGCTGCGTTTTACGCGGCTTGAGGATTGAGGCGGGCTGCGTTGATCGGTCTTTCTTTCTGCTTGCGTGCCTGAGGTGCGGGTGGGAGCTTGGAACTTGTTCTTAAACCATGCTGGATTTCCCTTGCCCCGACTGGACTGTGGCCGCGCAGTTGTTTTTTGCGTTGGTGATTGGGCATTCGGTGGCGGATTTTCCATTGCAGGGAGAGTTTTTGGCGATCGGGAAGAATCGGCGGGTTTTGATCCGGTTGAAGGATCCAACACGGCCACCGGAGATGTGGGTGTTTTGCATGGCGGCGCACTGTTTGGTTCATGCGGGGTCGGTGTGGTTGATTTCGGGGTCTGTGGTGTTGGGGGTGGTGGAGTTGGTGTTGCACTGGGGGTTGGACGTGGCGAAGTGCAATGGGAGGACGAACTTTGCGTTCGACCAAATTGCGCATGTGGCGTGCAAGGCGGTGTATGTGATCGTGGGGACGGTTTTTTTGGCGAACTGAGGAGGGATGCCTAGGCTATGGAACGCACGGCGGTATTGAATGTCGTGGGGTTGACCTCACGTTTGATTGGGGGGGCGACGCCGCGAATTAGGGAGTTTTTAGAGAGGAGTCAGTTTGCTCGGATCGAGCCGGTGCTGCCTGCGGTGACGTGCACGGCGCAGTCGACTTATTTGACGGGGAAGCTGCCGCGTGATCATGGGGCGGTGGCGAATGGGTGGTATGACCGGGAGTATGCGGAGCATCGGTTTTGGAAGCAGCCGAATCAGCTGGTGAAAGGGGAGAAGCTTTGGGAGATGCTGAGGCGGGAGGATCCGGGGTTCACGTGCGCGAAGTTGTTCTGGTGGTTCAACATGTATTCGAGCGCGGATTATGCGGTGACGCCGCGGCCGCTGTATCCGGCGGATGGGCGGAAGGTGTTCGATGTGCACACGCAGCCGATGGGGATGCGGGAGAAGATCAAGAAGGACCTGGGGGCGTTTCCGTTTCGGAACTTCTGGGGACCGGGATCAGACATCAAATCGAGCGTGTGGATTGCTGAGGCGGCGAAGTGGGTGGAGGAGAAGCATTGGCCGAGTTTGTCTTTGGTGTATTTGCCGCATTTGGACTACAACCTGCAGCGGGTGGGATTGGATTGGGATCGGATCCGGCCGGATTTGAATCAGATCGACACGGTGGTGGGGGATTTGATCCGGTTTTACGAGCACCGGAACATTCGGGTGGTGCTGCTGTCGGAGTATGGGATCACGGATGTGGATCGGCCGGTGCATTTGAATCGGGTGTTTCGGGAGAAGGGTTGGATCTCGATCAAGGATGAGTTGGGGAGGGATCAGATTGATTTGGGAGGGTCGAAGGCGTTTGCGATTGCGGATCATCAACTGGCGCATGTGTATGTGGAGGATCCGGCGATGATTCCGGAGGTGCGGGCGGTGTTGGAGGCGACGCCGGGGGTGGAGAAGGTGTTGGCGAAGACGGAGAAGTATTATGCGGGGTTGGACCACGAGCGGGCGGGGGATTTGGTGGCGGTGGCGGATGGGAGGAGCTGGTTCACGTATTACTTTTGGATGGATGACGCGCGGGCGCCGGACTATGCGCGGTGCGTGGACATTCACCGGAAGTGCGGGTATGATCCGGTGGAGTTGTTTTTGGATCCGAAGCTGCGGTTTCCGAAGTTGAAAGTGGCGGGGAAACTGGCGCGCAAGATGCTGGGTTTTCGGATGCTGATGGATGTGATCCCGTTGGATGCGAGTTTGGTGAAGGGATCGCATGGACGCGTGCCGGAGGACACGGCGGATTGGCCGGTGTTGATTGGGGATTTTGATCAGTTACCGAGGTCCGGGGTGGTGGCGGCGAATGATGTGATGACGCATTTGTATCGGTTGTGCGCCAGGCGGCAGGGGTATGAGGGGGTGGCGCTGTGAGCGAGCGGGAGGAGCGGTTGGCGAAGAATGCGGGGTGGTTCATCTGGTTTCGGCTGCTGTTCAATTGCCGGTTTTACTATCCGATCTTTACGATCTTGTTTTTGGATTTGGGGCTGACGATTGGGGAGTTTGCGGGGTTGAATGTGATTTGGGCGATCACGATTGTGGTGGCGGAGGTGCCGTCCGGGGCGCTGGCGGATACGCTGGGGAGGCGAAAGCTGGTGGTGTTTGCGTCGTGGCTGATGGTGGCGGAGATGCTGACGCTGTGTTTGATGCCGGTGGGCAACCATGATGTGGTGCTGGCGTTGTTTGTGCTTAACCGGATTTTGAGCGGGTTGGCGGAGGCGGCGGCGAGTGGGGCGGATGAGGCGCTGGCGTATGATTCGTTTCCGGAAGCGGAACGGGCGGTGCAGTGGCCGAGGGTAATGGCGAAATTGAGCCGGTGGTCGGCGATCGGGTTTATGATTTCATCGATCAGCGGGTCGATGCTGTATGATCATGAGGTGGTGAGCCGGGGGTTGTCGATGTTCGGGATGGGGGAGGTGACGAAGGCGGTGACGATGAAGATTCCGTTGGTGTTGAATTTGCTGACGGCGCTGGCGTGTGTGGCGGTGGTGAGGCAGATGGTTGAGCCGGGGGATGGGGTGAAGGAGCGGGTGGAGGGATGGCAGGTGCAGGCGAAGGAGGCTGTGGGGCGTATTTTTGAGACGGGGCGTTGGATTTGGGGGAGTCAGGCGGTGCTGTGGTTGATTGTGACGGGGGTGGTGTTTGACAGTGTGGTGCGGTTGTTTTTGACGGTGGCTTCGAACTACTATCGGGTGGTGCAGATTGAGGAGCGGTGGCATGGGGTGATAGGGGTGGTGATGTCTTTGCTGGGGCTGGTGACGGCGGGGATCATGGAGCGGTTGGCGAGCCGACATGGGGCGCGGTTTAACTTTGGGTGGTTGGCGGTGGTGGTGCTGTTGGGTTTGGTGGGGGCGGCGATGGCGGTGCCGGGGTGGGGCGGGGTGGTGTTGATTTTGCCGTTGGTGATGGGCATGCGGTTCCTGCACTTTTTTCTGTCGCACTACATGAATCAGGTGATCGATTCGGAGCGGCGGGCGACGGCGTTGAGTTTTCGCGGGTTGACGCTGAATTTGGCGTATGGGGTGATGACGCTGCTGTTTGCGTGGCAGACGCATTTCATCACGCAGCGAACGGGACTGGGTCAGGATGATGTGCGGGTGTTTGCTCAGGCGCTGACGTGGTGGCCGTGGTGGTTTGGGGGGACGCTGGTGGTGGCGGGGGTGTTTTTGAGGATGCGACGCCGGGTGTTAGGATAACTGCTGCTTTTGCATGAGGTCGTAGGGGCTTTGGACTCCGGTGGCGCCGACACCCCGAGCCACGTGGGTGTAGATCTCGGTGGTTTTGACATCGGCGTGGCCGAGCAGTTCTTGGATGGTGCGGATGTCTTTTCCGGATTCGAGCAGATGGGTGGCGAAAGCGTGGCGGAAGGCGTGGGAAGTGACCCTTTTGGGGATATTCGCCGATTGGACGGCACGACGAAGCGCGTTGCCGTAGCAGCCGGGATGGATGTGATGGCGCCTGAAGGTGCCGGATTCAGGATCAGCTGAGAGATCTGGAGCGGGGAAGATCCAAAACCATTCCCAACGGGTTCCAGCAGCGGAGAACTTTCTGGCGAGGGCGCCCGGCAGTGCGACGCCTGGTAAGGTGGCGGCGCGATCAGCGTCAAACAAGGTGCGTGCAGCGCTGATGTGGGAGCGAAGTTTTTCGACCAGTTGCTCTGGAAGAACGGTCACCCGGTCGAGGTCGCCCTTGCCTTGGCGGATGGTGATTTGTCGGCGTTCGAGGTCGACGTCTTTGATTCGCAGCTGCGCCAGTTCCTTGAGTCGCAGTCCGCCGCCGTATTGGACTTCCGCCATGAGGCGGTAGGGCTCTTCGAGTCGTTTCAGAATGGCGAGGATTTCCTGAAAATTCACAATCACCGGCACCCTGGGTGTTGTTTTGCGCAACTGCACCTGGAGGTCCACCTCCTCCTGCCCACAGACCTCTTTGAAGAAGAAAGCGAGTGCGTTGAGCGCCTGTTTCTGAGTGCTAAAGCTTTGTTTTTCGACGGTTACCAGATGGCCCAGGAAGTTCCTGGCGTGCTCTTGTTGGAGCATGGAGCGGGCATCGCCGAGTGAGCGGGCGTAACGGACGGCCCAGCGGCCGTAGGTCTCCCGGGTGCGGAGCGCCAAGCCGCGGCGGCCTCCCGCTCGATCCACTGCGTTGTAAACGCGTTCTTCAAGGGAGAGGACCTCGATGCCGCCAGCCTGGGCATGGCGAAGCCATTCCAGGTACCAACCGATGGCCTCTTTCCACTGGTCCAACTGCCAGTCCTGGCGGGGCTTGGTTTTGACTTGGTGAATCCAAAACGCACGGGCGGCCTCACGTCCAGGTTCCAATTTTTGGGCGATGCGCCAGTCCTCAAACCAGGAGAGGAGGATTTCGAAGCCGGTGCGGCGGGAGTCGGGCACGTTGCGGGCCATTTTGAGGTCCATGCGCCAGGATGGAGAAGCAGGATGATTGCTCATGTGAGCACTGTTCAAAAAATCATTGGATTGGCAAGTGTTTTTTGAATGCTCGATCTAAGTAAGTTATCAGGAGTAACAAAGCGATTCGATATGCAGGGATGCCAGTTGGCTTGCATATCAGCTCATTTGAAGATCCAAATAATCCAAGTAATTCAAATATCAACTTACCTCGACAAAATGCGCCCAAGTCTTGACTTTACCGGCGTTGAGCGACATTCTGAGGGCGAATATGAGTGTTAAAATATCGCCTTTGGCGATATTGAATCACACTAATTACACTTTCGCTAAGAAAATATGGACCAAGAAAAACGAGAACAACTGAAACGAGCATCGCTCAACTTCATCAACAGCGAGCAGTTTATTGGCTACCTCGAAGTCCTTTATGAATCGATCATTCGGGATCCCGGGATGCTCATGAACATCCGTGACGAATATGTGAAGTCGATGAAGGATGCGAGAATCGAGATGGGCTGTCTATGGATGGTCAATTCGGCTTTGACCTCAGGTCAAGTATCGGTCGCGCCGGGACTTTTGATTTCGGGGGCGCACGGAACCGTAGAGTCTGAGGACTATGTCCGATACATCTGCGGAAGATTCAAAACTGGTCATTGGAGCGACGCCGACCCGTCGACGGTCCAGTCTGCATTGGACATGATTAGAGAAGAACATTTCTCGCTATTTCGTGGACGGATGTTGCCGCTTGAGCTGACCGAGAACTACCCGGTTTATTTGTTCGATTCCCTAATCTCAACGGACTGCTTGATTGAGGAAGATGGCCAGATTCGTCCGTCCGTAGTGTGTTTGATTAATCCCGAAGGTCGGGTGAAGGTCTTTCCAATTCCCTTATTCGTCTATGCACGAGCACATGAATTCTGATGCGAACAAGCCGTCACTCCTAACGCCTGCCCCGCCTTCAGTTCCAGCCACCATGACCATTTCAACCTCAACCCCGTGTTCCACCCTCGCCCCCGGTCAGGCGTAGGAGGACTCGATGTTCGGTCAGAAAATATCATGCTCTACGCAGTCACAGCATTTGCACTTTCCTTCGTCTGGCTTGCAGCGTTGGCATTTGCTCCGGGACTAGGTTTGGCGATCCAAGGAGGAACTGAGGAGGTGTTCTCGCTTCCCAAGGAAGTCATATGGGCTCTATTTCCGATTATTTCAGTCTTCATTGCCCTCACCTTCAAGCAGTGGATTCTGTCGTGCCGTCGCTGGAAGATATTCTTGCCTGCTGTTGCACTGCCATGGATAGGCAGCTTGGTGATTGCGCTGGCATGTGGCATTGCGGCTCACACATTGCGGAGCGATCCCAATGGTGGATTCTTCGGAGCACTCTGGTATGCTGTTCTCTACACCATTTTCGGGTTATGGATTGTCATTCCCATGGGGCTTGTGTCACAGATCCTATTGCTGGCGGCCGACCGAGTCTCCAGAATTGGAAGAACCGAACAAGCCGTGCATGGCAACACCCACTAGCCCCTCTGTTTTCGATGTTTCCACCTAATTTCAACACTTACCCCGCGATCAACGTTGGCTCCCGCTAGTGGGTGTGCCATCACTTTGACGTTCTGCAAGTAAATGAAGACACCCCTACGACTCTTGGTGGTTCTCGCCGCACTTCAGTCTCTCGCCTTTGCTGGCGGAGGCAGTGAGGATGTGGTAGCCGATTTGAACGGATGGAAGTTGCGAATTGGAAGCGGCGGAGGATCTGAAGCGTATCTCGAGCGCGAGTCCAACGGAGTTCATTTCCATGGCTGTATCAAGTTCCAGCAGTTCTGGGACTACTTCTTGATTCTCAAGGAGCTACCTAGAAGCCCGAAGAACAAGCCAACAAAGATTTGGATTGCAGATGAGAATGATAAGAGTGAGCAGAATCCATCCTACCTTGATCCCGAACGAGCGCTTCCGATTCTTCAATTAATGCTACTGACTCATCGCGCCAATATCACAAGCAATTCGTCAGAAGCCCTGGAGAAGGAGCTCAACTTGCATTCACCACTTCCCAAAAGTCTCCAGCCGAATGCCAATTTCCGGTTTACCGTGAAGACGGAAGAGGCAGAACAAGCCGTGACTCCTAACGGGCCATAAGCAGTTCAAATTCAATTCATTTTCCTTTCAATCGCTCCCGTAGGAGCACTCAATCGTTGGGCGAAATCAAAAATCCAAATAGGAATACCATGAACGACGAGACGGAGTCATCCTTTGACCGCATATCCAGAGAGATCACCGAGAAGTCCGCAGAGGAATTCTGGAACGACATCCGAAAGATCGGATTGGCCGGGATAGTCGCCATAGAGATATTGCCGGATGGGGACTCCAAGACCGGTATTTCCCACTTCCATCTTCAGTCCTCCACCCATTCTGGGCACTATGCGAGACAGACGTCAGAATGCTATGCCGCTGTCGATTCGCTATTGGAGACTTCACATAAGGTGGTGTCCTCGGGTCGCTCGCCTTTGGATACCAACAAAACCGACTACAGGAGCAAAGAACTCAAGGGCAGCGTAAACACATGGTTCATACTCGCTCGCAAATGAAGAAGCCCAACAAGTCGTGGGTGGACAACCGCCCTTCAGCCTCTCAATTTCAATGCCTTCGCTTTCCAATGGCGGCGGTGCCACCACTTTGACGTTCGTCCAACCAACAGCGTCACTCGCCATGAGTATTGCAGTCGAGACATTTCCGGTGATGCCGACTCGCCCCTGTAGATTCTGCTTCTCGTTGCAGGGCGGCAGTGTGTTCGCCGACTTCGACACGGACGACCAAGATTTGATTTCGCTACGCCGGATTTCCTTCGATGGCTTCGGCTGCTGCCGCATAGAGACACCCATCACGAAGATGAGTTCCGAGGATTCGCGTTTGCTGTTGGACGCTATTGCTCAGGGTGACGTTGGCAGCGAGCCGGTGCAGGATGCTTTACGGAGATATTTTCGAGCTAACTCCGCTGTGATTTGGGATGATGCTCTCACCGAGCATGAACTACTCTGAGTATCGCACCACCCATCAGATGACCACGACCAAATCACAACCAAGGACGAACAAAACGGATGCAGGCAACGGCTCGTATGGCATCTGTCGTGTCATCGACGCTTCCCGCTCGCCGTCGCCTGATCCTTAACGTTCGGCTACAAAATTGCCTCTTATTTGTATTGGCCGCTTCATCTCAAATAATCCCTAATTGATCTCATGAAAATAAAAGTATTCAGCTTCAAGA
>Ga0164293_10003152_pt1 | contig 14056 bp, 12 predicted proteins | sample GEODES118metaG_FD_111487 | JGI IMG/M metagenome (GOLD analysis project Ga0164293, IMG submission 111487) | Eutrophic lake water microbial communities from Lake Mendota, Wisconsin, USA - GEODES118 metaG | ecosystem: Environmental > Aquatic > Freshwater > Lake | place: USA: Lake Mendota...
GACAAACAATATAGTCCAATATCGGCTATCGCCTCATTGTACTATTTGTTTGATACCATCGGCATTTACCACTGTAAGATTTATAAAATATTGGCATATTATATAAATCACATTGGTATAACAGGTAAATAAAAAAAGAGCGACAATAGCCGCTCTTTCGATAATTTATTTTATTGAATTATTTTACAATTCCCATTTTTGCTTCTATACTGAGCGTAGCATGTGGTACGGCACGGAGTCTGGCTTTATCAATCAGCTTTCCGGTAACACGGCAAATACCATAGGTTTTATTTTCAATTCTCATGATGGCTTTTTCGAGGTGATCAATAAAAGTGATTTGCCTGCTGGCCATCTGGCTGAGTTGCTCTCTTTCCATACTCAGGCTTCCATCCTCCATGGTCATATACCTGTTTTCGCTTTCATCTCCACCCATTTCATCCTTACGGGTAATCAATCCCTGAAGATAATTGAGTTCTTTTTTGGCTGCTTCCAGTTTGCGTTGAATGAGCTCACGGAATTCTGCCAATTCAACATCAGAATACCTCATTGAGGGGGTAGCCGGGTTATTTTTTGGTAGATCGAGCACAGAGTTCACGAATATTGGTGCGTATTTGCGAGCAGTAGTGGTGTTGATTTTAGGTAAGGTTACTGCTTTAGCAGGTGCAATTTTAATGTCTTTTGCATTTTTTGCAACCGCTTTGCGTACAATTGGTGCTTTGGGTAATTCCTTTGCTGCAACAGGCTTCTTTTCCGCAACCTGTTTTACTGGAGGTTCGGGTTGTTTTTTAGCAACTGGAGCTGCAACTACTGGTTTTACAACAGCTTTAACTTCTGGTTTTGCTTTTGGAGCAGGAACCGGTTTAGCAGCTGGTTTAGCCGTACTTTTTTTAACAACAACAGGAGCTGATTTTTTTGTAGCCTGAACTGGTTTTGCTTTTATAGCAGGTTTGCTAATGGCTGCAGATTTGCTGGGAGATACAGATTTGCTTACTGCCGAAGCCTTTTTTACAGGTGTTTTCGATGCAACCTTCGTGGCAACAGGCTTTACCGTTTTTGTTGGTAAAGGTTTTGCTACCTTTTTAGCAGGAGCAGCAGCTTTTTTAACCGGTTTGGCCACTACTTTGGCAGCTGGCTTTTTGGGTGCGGGTTTTGCGGCTGGTTTTTTAGATGCCATACTATACGCTTTTTTTAAAAACCTTTACGGTTATGGAGAATTCATTCAAATCTATGGGTGTTCCTGCAGAAAGGTTGGCTTCAAAATCAAGCGTTTCAGCCAAAATTTCGCGGCAAATATAATCTTTATATTCAATTAAAGCAGATTGCAGAACTGCATTTTCACTAAGTTTTACGGTAATCCGGTCAGTAAGTTCAAAACCGTTTTCTTTTCTGATCTGTTGCACACGGTTTACCAGTTCTCTGGCATATCCTTCGCTGATCAGAGATTCGGTAAGTGTGATATCAAGAGCGACGGTTAGCGTTCCTTTTCCGGCGATTTCATAGCCCGGTATTTCATCGGTGAATATTTCGAGGTCTTCAGCAACAATCAGGATAGGTTCTTCTCCGTCAGCCGCTTCTTCGCTGTTGAGCAAATAGGGCCCTTGTAACACCTGTTCTATGGCATTGTTATCAAATTTTTCAATTTCAAGTGCAGCCCATTTCATTTTGGGACCTAATTTTTTACCCAGGGTTTTAAAATTGGCTTTTGCTTTTTTGCGGATGAAATCATTTCCGGCATCAAGGATACTGATTTCCTTGATATTGGTTTCTGCCTTAATGATTTCCTGTACCTGTATAATGGCGCTTTTCATGCTTTCATCTAAAGCAGGAATAAAAGCCTTTTGAAGGGGTTGCCTAACTTTAATATTCACTTTTTTGCGGATAGAAAGGATCAGTGAAGAAGCCTCTTGAGCAAGTTGCATCCTTTTTTCCAATGGTAAGTCTATAAGGGCTGTATCCGATTTTGGGAAAGAAAGATGGTGCACTGAATTTTCTTCATAGCGTGCACTCACTTTATTGAGGTTAAGAAATAACCAATCGGCAAAGAAAGGAGCTATCGGTGCAATGAGGCGGCTGATGGTTTCCAGACATTCATACAGGGTTTGATAGGCGCAGCGCTTATCATGTTCATATTCCCCTTTCCAGAACCGGCGACGGCTAAGCCTAACATACCAGTTGCTGAGTTGCGAATCAACAAACGTTTCAATGGCACGACCAGCCTGGGTGGGTTCAAAAGCATCCAGGTTTTCTTCAACTTTGCTGATGAGGCTGTTCAATTCTGATATGATCCACTGATCTAATTCAGGTCTTTCCTTAACCGGTATTTCTGATTCCTTAAAAGCGAAACCATCCACATTGGCGTAAAGGGCAAAAAACTGATAGGTATTGTATAAAGTGCCAAAGAACTTTCGCTGTACCTCGCGGATGCCTTCTTCATCAAATTTTAAACTATCCCATGGCGATGCATTGGTAATGAGGTACCAACGTGTGGCATCAGCACCATATTGATCTATAGTAAGAAAAGGATCAACCACATTGCCCAGCCTTTTGCTCATTTTATTGCCGGCTTTATCCAGCACAAGGCCATTGCTAACTACTGTTTTGTAAGCAACGCTGTCGAAAAGCAGAACGGCAAGCGCATGAAGGGTATAAAACCATCCTCGGGTTTGATCTACTCCTTCTGCGATGAAATCAGCCGGGAAATTGGCTTCAAAAGTTTCCTTATTTTCAAATGGGAAATGCCATTGTGCGTAAGGCATGGCTCCGCTGTCGAACCAAACATCAATCAGGTCTGCAACCCGTTTCATAGGTTTGCCCGTGGTACTTACTAAAATGATATCATCTACATAAGGTTTATGCAGATCGTTCACCAACCAATTGATATGTTCTTCGGCATTAACGCCATCCGGAGGGAACCAGCAACCTGCTTCGTTCGACTTTTTCATTTCTTTCCGAAGCATGTCAACTGAACTAATGCAAATTTCTTCTGATTGGTCTTCAGAACGCCAGATGGGAAGAGGTGTTCCCCAGAATCTGCTTCTACTGAGATTCCAATCTACCATATTCTCGAGCCAGTTGCCAAAACGGCCTGTTCCGGTGCTGGCTGGTTTCCAGTTGATGGTTTGGTTGAGTTCCACCATACGGTTTTTCACCGCCGTTGTTTTGATGAACCAGGCATCTAAAGGATAATAAATGATGGGTTTATCGGTTCTCCAGCAATGCGGATAATTGTGTTCGTATTTTTCTATCTTAAAGGCGCGGTTGATCTTTTTGAGGTCAACCGAAATATCTACATTAACATCAACATAAGCAGGATCATCTTTGTAATCTTTTACATAACGCCCGCTATATGGGCCAACGCCATCTATAAACTTTCCCTGTTTATCAACCAGGGTGAGAATGCCTAACTTGTTTTTCTTTCCTACCCTGAAATCGTCTGATCCAAAAGCAGGGGCGGTGTGTACGATACCGGTTCCATCTTCTGTGGTAACAAAATCGCCTGTAACAACCCTGAATGGTTTTGCGTCAGGTGTGATGCTCAGGATGTTTTCCATACTTCCGGCTTCTGTAGGAATGAGTTGTTCATAGCCTACCCCAGCCAGCTCTTTTCCTTTGCAGGATGCCAGTATTTTCCAGGGAATTAATTTATCACCAGCACTGTAGGTAGAAAGTTCCAAAGCAGCAGCTTCGGGTTTAAAATATTTAGATATAAGAGCTTCTGCCAATACCACATTTATAGCTTCGAAGGTATAGGGATTGTAAGTACCCACGAGAGCATAATCTATTTCAGGACCAACGGTTAATCCCAGATTTGAAGGCAAGGTCCAGGGTGTTGTGGTCCATGCCATAAAGTACACATCATTGTTATTAGTTGCAGCATAAAATTGGTCCAAACCAGCGGAAGTGATATCATTAACCTGTTTAGCTTTAAACATCACTACTGCACTGGTATCTTTTACATCTTTATAGGTGCCCGGCTGATTCAATTCGTGCGACGAAAGACCTGTTCCGGCAGCGGGGGAATAGGGCTGGATGCTCACACTTTCGTAGAGATAACCTTTTTTATACAATTCGCCCAAACACCACCAGAGCGATTCAATATAATTGTTTTCAAAAGTTACATAAGGATGGTTCAGATCAACCCAATAGCCCATTTTTCGGGTAAGGTCGTCCCATTTATCCTTATATTGCATTACTACTTCACGACATTTTTTATTATAGTCGATTACCGATATTTTTTTACCAATATCTTCTTTGGTGATGCCTAACTGTTTTTCTACCCCTAATTCGATGGGCAATCCATGTGTATCCCAGCCTCCTTTTCGCTTAACCTGAAATCCCTGCATCGTTTTGTAACGGCAAACCAAATCTTTTAAAGTACGGGATATTACATGATGAATGCCCGGCATACCATTGGCACTGGGTGGGCCTTCAAAAAATACAAAGGGCTTTGAACCTTCGCGTAAACTGATGCTTTTTTCAAAGGCTTTTGCATTTTCCCATTGCTGTAACACATCCCTACCGATTTCGGGCAGCTGCAACTGATTGTATTCCTGATATTTAGCTGACATAAAAACCTGTGCCTCTTAAGTTTGATGAGAAATGAAGGCTGCAAAGGTAGCAATTTTCAGTGTCAATTTGTTAGCTGTAAAGCTTTCGAAATAGGGAAGGAGTTAGACTGAAACTGTTAATTAATGGTCTTTTATCCACAAAACTCAGTAATGGCATAATATTCGTTTTTTTCTAATGAAATGCAAATTTGAACAGATGCGCTTACCCTTTGGAATGCTGGTTACAGCTTTGATGCTTTTTATTTGCTCAGATGCACAGGTAAGGAAGACGATTCCGGTTAGCATCGGAGTTCAAGTTCCTGAGGTGGTTCAGGTCAATTTAAAGAAATGGTTCAAAGTGTTGAATAATTTGGAATGGAAGCGTACTTGCAATGGAAATTTTCTGGCACAGTTCACCAATACCTTGAATCAGGCACAGGTGATTGAATTTGAGCCGGGTGGTAAGGTCATCAAAAAAAACAACTTAATCGCTTACAGGAATGCCGGAACATATTCAAAAAGCGATTATTGCCAGTTACCCTGAAATGAGTATTACCGCTTGTATGAGGTTGGAGTTGGCAGGTGTAGATCCTTTTTACAAAGCAACAGTTGCAAAGGCCGATTTTACCATGAAAGAATTACTGATCAGTGAACAAGGCACCATCAGTGCATATATATATTGCTGGTTTAGGGTTTTATTAGGTTAAAACAGGAGTATTCCTGCTCCTGTTCTCTTTTCGTAAACCCAGTATCTATGAAAAATATCCCGCTTTAAAAATCCGGTGTTTGTGAATAACGAATCACGCTATCAGCTCAGTCTGTTTAAGGATAAGTGACGCAAGCACGAGGCAAACAGTTAAATCTGTTTGCCTTTTTTGTTATAAAAGAGCTGCTGTTTTTGTACAGCAGCTCTTTTGCATTTTTTCTTTCCATTAAAATGTGGTGCTTCCGTTAGCCTGAAAAGTATATCGGAAATTGTAATATCGTTGGGTATTGATTTTGATATCATCCGGTGCAGTTGAAGAAGGAGTGATACCTGTTTTATAGTAGTTTAAAATCTCCAGTTTTGCATATTTACCTGAAGCAGTCCTGATCATCATCACCCTGCCCGGTATTGGCGTCAACAGGTTTGATGCGCCATTGTAGTTATACCAACCTTTACCTGAACCCAAAGGAATGGCATATAAAGGTGCCGCATCAGTTCGGAAAGTAGAATCAGCTGATACGGCTGAGATGGCATCGAAAGTGCCCACTTGTACAAATGCCCCACCATTTCCCGGACCACTGGTACCTGCATTGGTTAAAATACTGGTGCCACGAAAGGCAATATCCCAGCGGTTGGTAGCCGAATCGGAGGATGGTACTAAACTATTGTTTTCAATGCTGTAAAAACTGTATTTTCCAGTACCGTAAGGCTGGCCAATGGGAGAGATACCAATAATGGTATCGGCAATCAGGTTTTGTACAGTGGTTACCTTGCCCTGGGTGAATACTTTGAAACTACCGTCGTTGGTAGTATCCACGGGGGTAACTACATCTTCTTTTTTGCAAGATGAAAAAGCAATAATTACTGCAGCGAGCAGGATAGAAAATTTACGCATAGATTTCAGCATGATGTTTTATTTTTTTATGTTGTTTGAAGATTGTTTTTTGAAATTCCAATTCACTCCGGCAAAAAAGGTACGCCCTGGTGCATTGGGCAGATTGGCGGCATCTGTGTAATTGAGCGCGTTGTCGGTTCCCACCTGAAACCGCAGTCCGTTTTTAAGTTGATAACCTGCACTGAGGTTGAGTTGAACAAAGCCATCAGCAAATTCATCCTGCCGGTTATAGATACCATTTCCGTCTTTATCGAATACCACCCATTTGCTGCGGTAAAGGGCACGCATATTCACAAACCAACGTGCATTGGGGGCTTCAAAACCGATTTTGAAATTACCCATATGTTTACTCCGGTTGGGCAGGCCGATATAATCTTTCCGGCTCAGCAGCCTGGTATTGTTATTGGCATCGCGGGTATAATAATAATTGCCTGCTTTTACTTTTTGCCATTCGTCTTTATCAGCGGTTTGAAGAAACTGATAACCTGCATTAAAAGTCCAGCACGGATAAATCAGGAAGCTGATATTGGATTCAAGACCCTGTGTGAAGGCTTGTTTCACATTGATGTAGCTGTAAATTTGAGTATTGTTGATCCGCGTGGCAACGAGTCGCGATTCTATAAGGTCTTTGATATCATTGCGGAAAATATTGAGTTGCCATTGCAATTTCTTCAAAGGGAAAAAAGTAAATCCTGCATTGAATCCATTGGAGTATTCGGGCCTCAGGTTTTGCAATGCATAAAAATCATTTTCATATTGTTTGATCAATCCGGCTGCATCAAGTTGTGCAATGGTTGAACCCGCTTCCAAAGCTCCGTAAACAGAATAACTGCCTGCACTGGTATTGGTGAAATTCAGATAGAGTTGCCTGAAATCGGGAGCCTTGAAGCCTTTTCCATACGAAGCGCGAATCTGTAACCGATCGCTGAAAGCATATTTGGCTGCAATTTTCGGACTAAATGCAGCAGCGTAAACTTTGTTTGCATCATAACGGAATCCGGCAATCAGCGACAATTTTTGATAAGGCGACCATTCCGTTTGAAAGTATCCATAGCCAACACTGTTTTCTTTTTGGCTGTTTTTATCATCATATCTGGATGATCTTACCTTTTCCTGCTGGTATCCGATACCGGTAGTGATATTGATTTGTTTGGATACCTGAAAATTGGTCTGGTTTTCTGCACGCATAAAATGTTGAAGAAAATAATCATCATAACCACCAGCATTGGTAGTGGTCAGTTTTTGGGAGCCTTCAAAACGCGTTCCATATAGCCTAAGGCTGTTAAAGACGGATTTACTGAAGCGGTGTGTAAGTGCAGCACTTACATTGAGGTCTTTGTTGATTTCTCTTCCTGAAGAATTCACGGTTTGTCCATTATTAGAAACGGCCAGTTCGTTCTTGATATGTTCGTAATTATAACGAACAGAGGCATTCAATGCGGTTTTTTCATTCCATCTGTACTGCATTTGAATTTGAGCCGTACTTCTGCTGATGGGAAGGGATGTTCTTTCAACACTGTAAGGACGTATACTGTACCCGTCGGTATTAAACTGGTTCAGAAAGGCTTGCACACCAAACTTGCCAATACGGGTAGACGCCGTAAGGTTCCCATCAAAAGTTTTATAAGTGCCATAACGTAAACCAAGCTCTACATTAGGTTGAAAAGATTTATCGGTGATGATATTGATCACTCCTGCCATGGCTTCTGATCCATACAAACTGGATGAAGGGCCTTTTACGATCTCTATTTTTTTGATATTGCCAACACTGATGCGGTTGAGGTCGAGTACGCCGGAAGTGCGTCCAATTATGGGTTCCCCATCAATGAGTATTAAGGTATAATCAGGATTCAACCCTTGCATCTGCACACCTGCACCAAATCCATTGGTGATGAATAAGCCGGCTTGTTCCTGCAAAATGTCTTTCAAACGTAAGGAAGCTGCCTGGCGAATGGTTTTCTGGTTGATTACTGTAACGGGTACTGCCACATTACCCAATTTTCTTTCATTTCGGGTTGCAGTTACCACCACTTCCTGAAGTGATTTTTGAAAAATACTATCGGGAAACGATTTTTCCTGTGAAAACGCATTTTTACAACAGCACAGCAATAAAACAATGTAGACGATCCCTTTCATTCAGAGCGCAAAGTTGATGGTAGAATCGAATGCGATTATCATGGAATTGTCATAAGCCTATTAAAGTTTTCCGCAGACACTATGTTTTACAATTTCATGACAAGCACCGTTTCATTGTCAATATGAGAGATGATGAAGGTTAGTTATTTGAAAGGAAAAATGACCGATTGGAATCAGTAATTGGCCATTACAGAAAAAACGATGTGCCAACTCCATTGAAAAAAAATCAATGCAACAGCAATTCACAGGGTTTGATGCCGGTGTGTTTTTTAAACGCCGTGCTGAAATGGGAGATGGAAGAATAGCCCAATATCGAGGAAACTTCAGTAACACTTAATCCTTTTTCGTATAAGAGATACTTGGCATGTTCCATGCGCTGGCTCTGGTAAAAATCGAAGATGGTGGTGCCGAAAATTTCTTTAAATCCTTTTTTAAGGTAACATTCGTTGATGGCTACTTTACGGCTGAGTGCCTTAATGGTGATGGGTTCGCCAATATGTTTCAGTAATATCTCACGAGCCAACGTTATTTTTTCCCGATCGGCTTCATTAGATAAGAACTTACAGGTAAATGTAGTTTCCTCCTTATCGCCTAACATGCAATCGGTGCTGTAAAGAAAAAGGATCTGCGTTTGTGCGTTAATGAAAATATTCTCGAGCGTATCGGTATAAGTATGATTGAGCAAAGCTTCAATGGCCATGCGGGTTTTACCACACAAGGGCAATTGTTTTGAAAAAGAAGTTTCATGCGTGAAAGACACCACCTTATCGGTTAAGGTTTGTGCAATTTTATTTGCCTTGGCAAATTGTTGGAGATAGGCAGGTGAAAAACTGAAGCTCAGTACATCCATACTATCAACTTTTTCCACACAGGTTTTTGAGCTGCTGAACTTGCAGAAATCACATTCCGTTTGCTTTTGCCGGCAGTACACATTACCGGTAACACAAAATTTCAATTCTAAACGGTTGTTTTTGGGATTGTTTTTTTCGTAATGGTAAATCAGCATCCCGGTGTCTTCCATGTTCCAATGCGGTTGCTTGCGAAACCGTTGGATCACATAATGAACTGATCCGGGCACCGTGCGGTCTGTTTCCTGCAAACAATCTATTTCATCCTGCATAACAGGTTGTTTATAGGCAAGGCTGAATATGTCGGTAAGTTGATTCATCGAAAAATATCGATGCAAATATACGTATGAATTGTTAATTCTTTGCAGCCGAGTCTCCTCCATTAAACTTTATTTACTAGTACTTGAGGTAATCAGAGGGACCCGTCATTTTTTGTAATTTACTTTTATGTCCATCCACACTGTAGTAAACAAAGAAGGGATTTATTTTATTACGTTTACCTGCCATAATTGGCTCCCACTTATTGAGTTGACCAAAGGATATGATTTTGTCTATCAGTTTTATAATGTATTAGAATCGCAAAGCCATACCATAATTAGTTATGTTATCATGCCTAATCATTTGCATTTTTTGATGCATTTCGGAGCGGGTAGTCTTAACACATTCATTGGAAACGGCAAAAGATTCATGGCTTATGAAATCATTAAGCGATTAAAGTTCAAAGAAAAATATGACCTCTTGCAACAACTACAAATTGCAGTAAGTAATTCAGACCAAAACCGTGGCAAAAAATATGAAGTCTGGATTAAGGGATTTGATGTTAAGGAATGTCGGACGGAAAGTTTTATCCTACAAAAATTGAATTATATCCATCAAAATCCAGTGAGTGGCAAATGGAAGTTGTGTAAATCAGCACAGGATTATTTGCATAGTTCCTGTTTATTTTATTTTAATGGGAAGTATCGATTTTACAAAGTGAGTGATTATAAAGATTTTACACGACGAGTTCCTCATTAAATTTTTCATGTGGGATTTGACGTTTCGGTGAGGAGACTCTTCTGCAACGCGGTTTTCCGCTGTCGGTCTTCACTAATTTTTTCTCCGATGGGTGATCTCCTGACCTGGAGCCAAAAAAAGAAAAGTCCTCTTCGCAAGAGACCTTTTCTGGGAAGGAGTAACTCGAACATAACAAAAAAGGGTGACTTTTTTAGCTCACCCTTTCATTCTTTTGTCGGAAAATAGTGATTTTCTTTTATAAAAGACAATTCGAAATTATTAATTTTCAATTCTCAATTATCCATCTTATTTCGCTGCCTCCACCCCTCCCCAATTCTCCCCTTTCCTGATTCTTATGATTTGAGTTTCAGACACTTTAAAGATTTTTACCAGTTGCTTGTTTTCTTTTCCTTCGTTGATCAATTTCTTCATGAGCATCACTTTTGTAGTTGTCAGCTTCATGACTCCTCTGTTTACTCTTAAGCCTTTTTCCCGCTCCAATTTTTCTTTGATCACATAAGGACTCCCTTTTTGGTGTTCGTAATTTTCTTCAGGCATCATCCATTTCAAATTACTTGTCCTGTTATTGAGTTTATCGTAGTCGAGATGAGCAACGATAGTATGTTTGGCTGAAGGCTTCTTAAGGAAATAATCTGCCACCAGGCGGTGAATAAGAGAATGATAATGGATTGCCCTTGCATCAAAATCATCTTTGCAAATCTTGCTGAGATCAGCTTTTCGCTGCTCAAGTTCCTTTTCAGTTTCTGTAATGATCTTCTTGCTTTCTTTATTATCTTTAAGTGATTTCAATTTTCTTGCGATAATATAAACCTGTTGCTGAATTCGGTCGATTTTTTTTTGAACTTTTTCCTCTCGCGGTTTAAAAAGTTTGATCCTGATAATCTTGTAACCGTTGATCATTGAACCGTTAATAATGTTGCCGTCCGACATCTTATTGAAAGTGCGTAGCCGACCGTAGTTTGATATTTCTGTACGTCCTTTGTTGATACATTCAACGTCAAACTTTATGGTTTTCCATTGTTCTCCATGTAAGTTTTTTGTCATGCTTGATTTTAAATTTTATAGTGAAAATGATAGTGATTTACCAACTCTATCACATTTGCGAAGTTAGGGTATTCATTCAAAGTTCAGCCTGAGAAAAATATTCCCCCCTCCCTTTATAAGCAAATTCTCCGGAACGGCATGTTGCGTAACACCCATTCCGCCATGGATTTTGTGGCACATTAAACATCTATTGACTGATAAACTCGAAAAGTGAATATCAACCGCTCTTTTAGAAAACGTTGCTGGAAAAAAACCGGGTGGTAAACCACGCCTCGGCTAATTGTCCATTTTCCATTATCAATTTAATAAACATCATTAAGTTTCTTAACTTTACCAAAACCCCAATTATGTATGTTTATGATACGGTTGTAGAAGCCATAACGCCACTCCGCCAGCGGGGTTATATGCTTGATTTCAACCTGTATGTAGATCAGGTTCGATGCCAAGCTGAAAATACCTCTCTTAATCCGGCTGAATTTGAAATCATTGAGCATTATCGCTTTGAAGGAAATACCAATCCTTCTGATGAGGATATTGTTTATGCCACTTTAAGCATGGATGGAAAAATAAAAGGCGTGCTAACTTCCGCCTATGGAATGTATGCCGATAACCTTTCTCCCGCCATGTTGAATAAACTCAACTTTAAAATCAATTAGCCCTCGCCTTTTATGGATAGAAAAAAATTCCTGAAACTTGGAACTTTTGCTTTTGCAAGTATCCATAGCCAATCATTACCATCAACCATTGAAATGCCCCTCGTGGTGGCAACCTGGGAAAGCGGACTTAAAGTAAATTCAGCCGCCTGGAAATGGCTCGAAAACGGTAGCAGTGCCCTGGATGCGGTGGAAGCCGGTGCGCGTTCTATTGAAGATACTATCGACTGCTGTGTTGGACTTGGCGGATTCCCCGATCGTGATGGTATTGTTACCCTGGATGCCTGCATCATGGATGAAAACGCCAATTGTGGCGCTGTAGCAGGGCTTGAACAAATCAAGCACCCGATTTCGGTAGCACGAAAAATTATGGAAACTACGCCATATGTGCTTTTAGTTGGACAAGGCGCACAGCAGTTTGCACTCGAAAATGGCTTTACTAAAGAAAAGCCTGAATTATCAGGCGAAGCGGCATCGGCCTATGAAAAATGGCTGAAAAAAAGCAAATATGAACCGGTAATCAATATTGAAAATAAAAAACATAATGGTCCTTTTGCGCCACACTTTTTTGAAGATGGAAGTCCGAATCATGATACCATGGGACTGCTGGCTTTAGATCTGAAGGGAAATCTTTCCGGCGCTGTAACCACCAGCGGGATGGCATTCAAGCTGCATGGAAGAGCAGGCGATTCGCCCATCATCGGGGCAGGTTTGTTTGTAGATAATGAATACGGTGCAGCAACCAGCAGCGGTGTTGGTGAAGAAGTGATCAGGATATGTGGTACCCATCTGGTAGTTGAATTTATGCGGCAAGGCCTTTCTCCCGAAATGGCCTGTAAAAAAGCTGTGGAACGCATCGTGAAAAGAGACCCTAAAAAAGCTAAGGAATTACAGGTTGGTTTTCTGGCCATCAATAAGCAAGGGGTACACGGCGCTTTTGCCATTCAACCCGGTTTCGTTTATGCAGTACACAATAGCAAAGAAAATAAGTTATTCCGAGCCCACTCTTATTTCTGATAAGATACATCTCAATACATTAATCTGTATCATATGAACTATACGCTCGAATTGGTTTCGTTTACCCTACACAGTTGTAAGATTGCTTCCGATCATGCTGTGCAGCGGATAGAATTGTGCGATAATGATGCAGCCGGCGGAACCACGCCCTCAGCAGGTTTCATCCAAGAGGCAAGAAAGATTTATGCGGGTGAACTTTGTCCGATTATTAGGCCGCGTGGTGGAGATTTTGTGTACAGCTATGATGAATTCCAATCGATGCTTTATGATATCAGCATTTGTAAAGATGCCGGATGCGACGCTATTGTGGCGGGTATTTTATTACCGGATGGCAGTATTGATACAATCAGAACTAAAACACTCATACAATATGCATACCCGATGGATTTTTGTTTTCACCGGGCTTTTGATAGGGTGAAGGATCCATTGAAATCGATGGAACAACTTATAGATCTTGGAGTACAGCGTATCCTCAGCAGTGGATTGCAGCCTACAGCTGCATTAGGCGCCCCATTATTGAGGGAATTGATTGAAAAAGCGGATGGAAGAATCGACATCATGCCAGGAAGCGGTATACGAAAATCGAATATCCTTGAAATTGCAAAAGCTTCCGGAGCAACCCAATTGCACAGTTCAGCAAAAGCACTTGCTTCAACACAAATGAATAATGTGAATGAAGCGATGGATGAAAACTTAACCTATCCGGCTATTGATGAAGTGGAATTAGCAGGAATGTTGGATTTATTAAAATCTCTTTAGTAAAGAATATAAAAAAATTAATTTGCAGACTGAATTTCAGGTTATGGAAAACGGTATGCGCAGAAGCCGATTCATCGTAACGACAACTAGAACAGCGCCTTGCAAATGGATGGTAACCTTTTGTAAAGCACTTACACCACACTTTTTGCATACGTATCCATCTTTCCATTTTAGCTCAGCTAAATATTGAAGGCATGAATTCCGATCTGAAAACTTTTGTTGAAATTCAAATGCTGAAAGTGTTGAAAACACAACTAATTTATGTAGTTTGAAAATACTAAATAATTTTAAACTTATCAAAGAACTGTGTTTGTTTTGCGGCTATTCTTTATTGGCCTATTTATTTTAATAGCTGTGTTCAACAGATAAGTGCAATTGATTGACAAACGATTCTTGGAAAAATGGCTTTTAAGGGCCATTTTCCAAAAATCTGA
>Ga0164293_10003153_pt1 | contig 14054 bp, 19 predicted proteins | sample GEODES118metaG_FD_111487 | JGI IMG/M metagenome (GOLD analysis project Ga0164293, IMG submission 111487) | Eutrophic lake water microbial communities from Lake Mendota, Wisconsin, USA - GEODES118 metaG | ecosystem: Environmental > Aquatic > Freshwater > Lake | place: USA: Lake Mendota...
GACCAGGGAGTACTTCATCCCCTCGGTGCCCATCGAGATGCCGTCGCTCACGGTGATCGTGCCGAACATCTGGGGCATGGCGCCGGCCTGATGGGCGGCCTCTTCGGCTCGCCGGGCCAGGTCGTTCAGGCCCAGGTTGCACGGGGTGATCGTGCTGTAGGCGTTGGCAATGCCGATGATCGGCTTGCTGAAGTCGCCATCACCGAAACCCACGGCCCGCAGCATGGCGCGGTTGGGGGAACGCTGAACCCCCTGGGTGATGGCGGCGGAGCGGAGCATGGGCAAGCGAACGGGCGCAGGTTTCAACCTACCGAGGCGCCGATTTCACCAGACCCTCAGCGCTGGGGTTGGAGCTGCTCCAGCTGGCGCCGCACGCTCTCGATCGCCTGGTTCAGGTCCTGCACCTTCTGGTGCAGCTCCCGGTCCTGGAGTGGCTGGTTCAAGGCAGGGGCTTCGCTGGCATCCATCGAGCTCTGCAAACGGGTGAGCCTGGGCTGGCGCCGTGGTCCCACTCCGCTGCGGCGCCGCTCCGCCTCCGAAAGCAGCCACCAGGCCAGTCCTGCCGCTCCGATCAGCGCACCGGCCACCGCACTGGCCAGCACAGCGGAACTGCCCACCACCTCCTCCCGATCCCGTTCTGCCATCGGCCCGTTGCCATGTTGATGGCTGGAGCCTAGGCAGAGTGAGTCAGCGCTTCCAGCTCGGGGCCTGCAAACAGGCGTTCCCGCACACAGCCGATGCCCGGCCGAATCCGGCCCCCTTCATCCACCTCCGCATCGATGCAGGCCGTGTGCAGCGTGAGATCGGGAAAACTCTCAGCCAGCCGCTGCAGGCCGGGGTTGGCCACGAGGGTGGCGATCACGCGCACCCGTTCACCGCTCAGCCCTCGCTGCGCCAGGGCCTGGAGCAGCCGTTCCAGGCTGGCGCCACTGGCCACCTCGGCACAGAACACCAGCACGCCACTGCGCCTGTCCAGCCCCTCGGGCAACTGGGGATCCCCGTCATCGAGATGGAGCACGCGGGTGTTGGGCAACACCGGTCGCGCACCGTCCCACAGGCCAAGGGCGCTGGTGCCCAGCACGCAGGTGAGGATTGGCACCGACCCATCCACCACCTGGCCAGGGGTGATGCCGTTGTCTGTTTCCAACTCCACGGCCCGATGGGGCAGCCATTGACGCAGGGCCTCGTAGGTGAGCCAGCGGCCGAGCTCATTGCTGGCGGTCACGTAGAGGGGGGCTGGCGTCTGCCGATCGCGCAGCACGCTCAGCCAGTGCCCGATCAGGGGGTGGGGGGGAACCACCACCCGCAGGGTCATTGCCATGGTTGCCATAACTTGTGGGTCCAACGTAGGTCTGCGGCCATGGCCCGCCCCTTGCCCCGCCTGATGCTCCGCTCCCTCTGGGCCGGGCTGGCCGCCATGCTGACCCTGCTGATCTGGCTACCCCCGGCGCTGGCGATCACCGCCCCCGAACTGCGCGGCCAGCGTGCTCTGCAGGACCTCCAGCCCGACATGCACGGCCGCAACCTCCAGCAAGCTGAATTCCTCAAGGCTTCCCTGGCGGGCTTCAACTTCAGTGGCGCTGATCTGCGTGGGGCGGTGTTCAACGGCTCCGATCTGGAGGGTGCCGATCTGAACGGCGCAAATCTGGAGGACGTGGTGGCCTACGCCACCCGGTTCCAGGGCAGCGACCTGCGCAATGCCCAGTTGCGCAATGGCATGTTGATGCAGAGCCGCTTCCGCGACGCCGTGATTGACGGGGCCGACTTCACCGATGCGGTGCTCGATCTGCCCGAGCAGAAAGCGCTGTGCGCCAGAGCTTCCGGCAGCAATCCGGTCACCGGTGTGGCAACACACGACAGCCTGGGCTGTCGTTGACGGCATCCACCGATACGATGGGTCAACCGGTTCCGGCGGGGATCAGCCACCGGAGGTAACGGGGAAAGTCCGGTGCAAGGCCGGCACTGTCCCGCAGCTGTGAAGAGTGGCCAGGCCGCTCCAGTCAGAACGCCCGCCGGTTCAGCTCACTTTCGGCGCGGACCGCATTCTCATGTTTCAGTTTTCTGCTCGCGGCAGGGCTCAAGCCCTGACTGCGTCCACCGGACTGTTGTGCCTTGGAGCGCTTGGCCATGCTCCCGTGCACGCCCACCATGTGATGGGAATCACAGAGCTTCAGCCCACGCTTCTCAATGGGCTGCTCAGTGGCCTGGCCCATCCGGTGCTCGGCCCCGATCACCTGCTCTTCCTGCTGGCCCTATCCCTGCTCGGCCTGAGCCAGCCCAGCCGCTGGACGTTGCTGCTGCTCGGTGTGGGCCTCGCTGGCAGCGCTGCAGGTCTGCTGCTGCCCGGACTGCCCCAGGCCGAACTGCTGGTGGCCGCCACCCTGGCCCTCCTGGCTGGGGTTCTGCTGGGCTGGCTGCCCCGGATGGTGCTGCTTCCCGCCATGGCCCTGCACGGCTACGTGCTCAGCGAGGCCGTCCTGGGCTGGAGCACCATGCCGCTGGCCAGCTATCTGGTTGGCCTGCTGATCAGCCAGGGGCTGCTGCTGCTGCTGGCGCTGCAGGTGCTGCGCCCACTGGCACAACGGTTGACCATGCCGGGCCGCCGCTGGTTTGCGCTCGGCCTCCTTGGAACATCCCTGGTGTTCGCCCTTGCCACGGAGCTGGGTTGACATGCAGAACCAACCTGACGCCGGTGGCCGGCTGCCGGTGACGGTGATCACCGGCTTCCTTGGTGCCGGCAAGACCACGCTGTTGCGTCATCTTCTGCTCCATTCCGGCCAGCGCCTGGCGGTGCTGGTGAATGAGTTCGGCGAGGTGGGCATCGACGGTGATCTGCTGCGCCGTTGCGGCTTCTGCCCTGAGGAGGAGATCGAGGGCCGGGTGCTGGAGCTGGCCAACGGCTGCCTCTGCTGCACGGTGCAGGACGATTTCCTGCCCACCATGCAGACCCTGCTGGAACGGGCGCACGCCCTGGATGGAATTCTGGTGGAAACCAGCGGCCTGGCCCTGCCTGAGCCTCTGCTGGCAGCCTTCCAGTGGCCCGAGATCCGCAGCCGCATCTGGGTGAACGGCGTTGTCACGCTGGTGGACGCCGAAGCCCTGGCCCAGGGTGCGCTGGTGGGCGATCCCGCCGCCCTAGAGGCCCAGCGGCTCGCGGATCCGAGCCTCGACCACCTGAGCGCTCTGGAGGATCTGTTCGCCGAGCAGCTGGAGTGCGCCGATCTGGTGCTGCTCAGTCGGGCCGACCAGGTCAACGATGACCAGCTCGCAGGCGTGCGCCAGCGCGTTGTGCCCCTGATCCGTTCCGGCACGGCTGTGCTGCCCGTGACGCGCGGTTCCATTGACCCGCAGCTGGTGATCGGGCTGGCGAGCAATGCCACCGCCCATCACGCTGATTCCAAGGGCCACAGCGATCACGATCACAGCCACCACGATCACAGTCATGTGGCGATCGAGTCGCAGGTGGTGCGGCTCAAGGGTGATCTCGAGCGCCACAGTCTGGAGCAGGCCGTGCTCCAGCTGATCCGCGAACACCAGCTGGTGCGGGTCAAAGGCAGGCTTTGGCTGCAGGGCAAAGCCCGTCCGCTGGAGATCCAGGCGGTGGGGCCGAGGCTGGAGAGCTGGTTTGCCAGCGATGCCGCTGACCCGCGTCCGCCTGGTCTGGAGCTGGTGGTGCTGGGATTCAACCTGCAGCGGCAGGCCCTGGAGGCCGCCCTGGCGGCCCTGATCTGAACATCCTCAGGCCTACCCGGCTGAACCAGCCACAGATCAGCACCGGTTCAGGGATCTCAGTCGAGCGGGATGGCGCCCTGGGCACAGAGACCATCCCAGCAGAGACACGAATCGGCGCTCCAGCGCGCCTGCACCGTGGTCCAGGCTCCTGCACCGCGCTGCATCTGCACCAGCCCGCGGCCATCGTGCTGGAAGCCATAGCGCTCGCCGCCCAGCACAAGCTGCCACTGGGCGCCCACCTGTTGCACCACCATCTGGCATTCGCGCCAGGCGCCGCCATCCACCCGGCAGCGCAGGGGCACGCTGAAGGCTTCACCATCCTGAGCTGCCCCATTGGCCCAGGCCGGGGTGCCTGCGGTGGTGATCGCCATCATGACGACAAGCAACAGCCGGATCAGGGCAGGGTGAGCAGAGCTCTGCAGCGCTGGCTTGGGCCCATGGCCTCGGGAGGAGGAGAACACCATCAGGCCTGTGCGGCTCTCCTCAAGCTGACGATCCCTGCAGGCGCTGAACCAACGGCCTGCCAAGATTTAACAAAACTCCCCCTGCCCCGGTGCCTCTCTACCAAGCACGCGTCCTGGTCTCCCTGAGGCCTTCCGTTCTCGATCCGGCCGGGGAGGCCACCCGGGCTGCTGCGGCGCGTCTCGGTGTTGATGGTGTGCGCCGGCTGCGCATCGGCAAGGCAGTGGATCTCGAACTGGAGGCACCGGACCGCGCCACGGCCCAGGCTCAGCTGGAACAGCTGAGCGACCGCCTCTTCGCCAATCCGGTGATCGAGAACTGGCAGCTGGAGATCAGCGAGTCTGCTGAGGGGCAGCAGCCATGACGGTGGGAGTGGTGGTGTTCCCCGGCTCCAACTGTGACCGGGATGTGCGCTGGGCCCTTGAGGGCTGCCTGGGGCTGACCACGCGTTTCCTCTGGCACGAGGACCGTGACCTGGCCGGCCTTGATGCCGTGGTGATTCCCGGAGGCTTCAGTTACGGCGACTACCTGCGCTGCGGTGCGATCGCCCGCTTCGCACCGTTGCTGGAGGGGGTACGCGATTTCGCCGAGCGGGGCGGCCCTGTGCTGGGCATCTGCAACGGCTTCCAGGTGCTCACGGAGATGGGTCTGCTCCCCGGCGCACTCACCCGCAATGCAAAGCTGCATTTCCTCTGTGAGCCCACCATGCTCACGGTGCATCCTGGTGCCTGCCAGTGGCTGGGCGGCTATGCCGAAGGTGAGACGATTCAGTTGCCGATTGCCCATGGCGAAGGGCGTTATCACTGTGATCCTGCGCTGCTGGATCAACTGGCCGGTGATGGCCAGATCGTTCTGCGCTACGCCGATAACCCCAATGGTTCGGTGGGTGATGTGGCCGGCCTCAGCAACCGGGCCGGCAATGTGCTGGGCCTGATGCCCCACCCTGAGCGGGCCTGTGATGCGCTCACCGGTGGGATCGACGGAGCCAGGTTGCTCTCATCAGTGGGAACCGTCTGAATCGAACGACCCAACCCGAGCGGATGGCCACACGAAGAAGGGGGGCCAGAGCCCCCCGGATCGTGACGGTTTTGGTCGTCGCTGTGCAACCGCTCAGTTGACCGCGGCGAAGAAGTCCTTGGACTTCACCGGATCGGGATTCATGGTCTTGTCGCCGGGCTGCCAGTTGGCAGGGCACACCTCATCAGGATGGCTCTGCACGTACTGGAATGCCTGCAGCACGCGCAGGGTCTCATCCACGCTGCGTCCCACGGGCAGGTTGTTGATCGTGCTGTGCATGATCACGCCTTCGGGGTCGATGATGAACAGACCGCGCAGGGCGACGCCAGCCTCCTCGTCAAGCACCTCATAAGCGCGGGCGATGTCCTTTTTGAGGTCTGCCACCAGGGGGTATTTGCACTCACCCAGGCCACCATTTTTGCGATCGGTCTGCACCCAGGCCAGGTGGGAGAACTGGCTGTCCACAGAGACGCCCAGAACTTCAGTGTTCTTGCTGGTGAAGTCCGCGTAGCGGTCGGAGAAAGCGGTGATCTCCGTAGGACACACAAAGGTGAAGTCGAGCGGATAGAAGAACAGCACCACGTACTTGCCGCGGTACTGGCTCAGGGAGACCGTCTGAAATTCCTGATCCACCACAGCGGTGGCGGTGAAGTCAGGTGCCTGCAGACCGACGAGGCGGGACATGCTCGGGAGGGATTCGGGTTGGTGTCGAACTGGGGATCATTCCGTGGTTACTGAACCTCTGCACGGACAGCCCGAGGGGGCATTGGCCGGCTGCCATGAAGCCGTAACCCGGAACGACTACCAGTTGTTTCAACACTTTACCACGCTCCCAGGGGATGCCTCGCCATAGGCTGAGGGGATTCGATGGGATTCGCGATGGCCTGGGAGCCCGGTGTGCTGCGCAAATACAACAGCACCAGTCACTTTCGCCTGCTCAGCCAGCTGCGCAGTGAGCTGCGGGACAAACCGCTGGTGCGGCCTGGAGAAGGGGAGCGCATCGGCGATGTGAACCGCAGCAAGGGGCTCATTCGGGCCATGGAAGCCAGGGCGGCGCGCAGCCGATCGGGCGCTGGTTGAGCAGCTGGACCCACGCCGACCAACCCAGCGTGAGACGCTGCTACTGAGAATCGCTTGCAAAAGCGCTCCAGGGCGTTTAGAATGCGATTCATTCGCAACAAGCTGGTTTCCCGCGATGGGATTTCGTTTCCTTCCTGATGAGGCCGTGGCTGCGGTGCGTGTGCCGGCCGGTCAGACCGTGTTGATCGATCGCTCCTTGCGGGTGGGTAGCGGCACGATTGAAGTGCTCGAGGGCGTGGCCAGGGTGTATTGCCCCTGCGAGGAAACCGAAGGGATGACCCTCGCCTTTCTCCAGGCCGGTGACCAGCTGCGCACCGATCGGCTGTGCAGTGAGGGGGTCTGCGTTGAGGCTCTCACCCCCCTCTGTTTTCGCAACCACGCCGAGGGCGTGGAGGGCCAGGGCTATGACGCCGTGAATGAGTGGACCCTGCAGTTGCTGCGCATTCGTCATCTCGGTTCGGCTGAACAGCGCCTCCATGCCTTGCTGGGGCTGTTGGTGACGCGGCTGGGGCGGCGCTGCGGCGAGTGGTGTGATCTGCCCTTCCGCCTCACCCACGAACGCATCGGCGAGTTGATCGGCACCACCAGGGTCACCACCACCCGGCTCATCTCCCGCTTCCGCACCGCCGAAATGATTCGCGTTCCCCAGGGTTCACCCGGCCTGCATCTGGCGCCAGCCCTGGTGGATTCCGCCCCCCTGGCTGCTTGATCTGCCGGGATCCATGACGAAATGCTGAGCCTGCCCAGGCCAAAGCCGAAGAACGTCTGAAGGTCCTGACGCGGGAGGCTGCTGCTCGTTCATGGTGTGGAGATGCAGACACCTTCAGCGCCTCCCCGGATTGATCGCTTTGAGCTGCCATCGACGCCATGGCCCATGGGCAGTGCTGCGGTGTTGGTGATCACGCCCCGCCAGCTCAAGGACGCAGCCACCGTGCTTCAGGCGGTACGGGGGAACACGAGTGTGGTGGTGAACTCCAGCTGGCTGGAAGATGCCTCCGGCCAGCGCCTGATTGACTTTGTGTGCGGAGGACTGGAGGCGATGGGCGGCGCCGCTCACCGGATCGCTGAGGAGGTGTTTCTGTTCACCCCCGCTCAGGCCAGAGTTCAGGGCTGGGCTGACAACCGCGATTCACACTTGAAGAGTTGACTTGAAAAGGGTCCCAGAAAACTCTTACTCAAAAAAAACAAACATGATGGCTCGGGGGAGACTTGAACTCCCGACCTTGGGGTTATGAATCCCACGCTCTAACCAGCTGAGCTACCGAGCCGTGATGGGCGAATCCTATCAGGCGCGGGGCGGCAACACCGTGAGGGGATCAACCGCTCCAGCTCCCGATGGGTGGATCTCAAAGTGCAGGTGGGGACCAGTGCTGCGACCGGTGCTGCCCATCAGGGCAATCACTGTGCCCTGACGCACCTCCTGGCCATTGCTCACCATCAACCGGCTGTTGTGGGCGTAGAGAGAGCGGCTGCCATCGGCATGCTGGAGAGTCACGAGATAGCCATAGCCCCCGTCATGCCAACCAGAGAACACCACCCGGCCGGTACGGGCAGCAACGATCGGTGTACCAACGTTATTGGCCATGTCGATGCCACGGTGCATGCGGCCCCATCGCCAGCCGTAGCCAGAGGTGAACACCCCGGTGGTGGGCCAGATCCAGGTGCTGGCGTGGCGGTTGTCGAACTGCTGATTGCCGTTGGGACCGTACTGCGGCGCATCGGGCCAGCTCAGGCCGCCACTGGTGGAGGGGCGCAGGCCCAGAACAGCCCGTGGTCGAGGGGCAGGGGCTGCCTGCACCAGTTGAATTTCAGTCCCTGCCACCAGCTTGGCTGTGTCCAGGCCAGGGTTGAAACGCAGGATGTCCTGCATGCTCGTGCCATAGCGCTGGGCGATCTTGAACAGCGTGTCTCCCAGCCGCACAACGCCCTTGGTGGGCACCGGCGGCGGAGCCTGAATGGAGGTGAGTGACGCGGCAACCAGCTGGTCGTCCAGAGCGGCCTGCACCTTGGGGTCACTCCCGAGAGCGAAACCAACCGCCGGTATGGCAGCGGCCATGGGCAGAGCCAGCATCACACCGATCGGCAGTGAACGGCGGCTGAACAGACGAGGCTTCGGTGCTGTCATTCAGTGTCCCCAAAGATCAGAGCCCGGTGGAGAAGCCAACATCCCCGGACCGCGCAGACAGTAGCGGACTGTCCATGGGGGAGCAAGACCAACGGGCACCATCGCTGGTGTGCGCGGGCTGATCAGAAGGCGCCTGCATCCAGTTGGCGCAGGGCTTCGAACAGCACGATTGCTACCGCCGACGCCAGGTTCAGGCTGCGCACCCCACCTCCGGGATGGGTGCGGGGCCGAGCCATGGGGATGGTGAGCAGGGCGTCACACTCGGCCTGGACCACGGCGGGGAGGCCGTCAGTTTCCCGCCCGAACAGGAGCCAGTCGTCCTGGCTGAAGCGGAAACGGGTGTAAGGCCTGTCGGTGAGGGCGCTCAGGGCAATGAGCCGGCCGCCGCGGCTCTGGCGTTGCTGTTGGAAGGCGCACCAATCTGCATGCTGATGCAGGGGCACATAGGGCCAGTAGTCCAGGCCGGCGCGTCGTACCTGGCGGTCGTTGATCTCGAAGCCGAGGGGCGCCACCAGATGCAGTTCCTGGCCGGTGGCTGCACAGCTGCGGGCCACATTGCCGGTGTTGGGGGGAATCTGGGGCTGGTACAGCACCACGCGGGGCATGGTCACTCAGGCGCTACGGGTTCAGTGATCGGCAGCAGGTCGAGGGCGCGCCCGGCAACCACCAGCCAGAGATGCTGGCAGTGGGCAGAGATCTGATCTTCCAGGCCGCCGAGTCGGTCCCGGAACCGTCCGCCGATGGCCGTGGGCGGCACCACACCCCAGCCCACCTGTTCGCTCACCAGCAACACCCTGCCGCGGCAGTGGCTCAGGCTGGTGAGCAACAGTTCCGACTGTTCCAGCCACCCCTGGCTATCGAGATCGAGCCCGGCGCTCACCCACGTGCCGAGGGAATCAACCAGGGCGAGCTCCCCGGGAGCGAGCCGGTCGAGGGCCGCGGGCAAGGCCAGTCCCACATCTTCACAGCGCCAGTCGGCTGGCCGGCGCAGGCGATGACGACGCAGGCGTTCCTGCCAGTCGGGGTCATCGGGCAACAAGGGCCCTGTAGCCAGATAACGCACACGGCTTCCAGACTGGGCGGCTCGCTGCTCGGCCCAGCGACTTTTGCCGCAGCGGGCCGGACCCGTGATCAGTTCCAGCGCCTGAGCCATGCAGATTCGCCGTTCAGAGGTCAGCCACCACCATTCATGTTGCGCAGAGTCGCCACCGATGAGGGAGACAGGCGATTGAGATAGCGGAAGATCCAGTATTTGAAAATGGTTGCCAGAACCACAGGAAATGTGGCAATGAACAACATGATGAAATTCTCGCGTGCTGGCAATCCAAGGTGATTGGCCACTCCACCTAGCAGTACTGTCCAGCCCTCCGGACTGTGAAAGCCAACAAAGATATCGGTAAAGAGAATAATCGCGAACGCTTTTGCGCTGTCGCTCAGGCCATAGATGACTTCATCAATGAATCCGCGCAGCACCTGGATGTCACGTTTGCCCAGGATGCACACCAGGAAAAAAGCTGCCAGTGCTGCAATGTCGGCCAGCACATTCTTGATCGCTTCCGTACTTTCGTTGTCTGCTTCCTGCTTGAGTTCCTTGGCTCTGTCGGCCAACTGCAATTGAAGTTCTTCAGGACTGGGAAGGGGTTTGCCTTCCAGGAGCGCAGCAAACTCCACTTCTGCCTTGTAGACCCGCAACTTTTCCACCGCCTTTTCTTCCAGGTGGGGCTTGGGATAGCTGATGAAGGTGCTCTCCGGGGCATAGCGGTCCACCAGCGGCCCCATCAGATAGGTCCGGCTGATCTGTTGAACCAGCAGCGGGACCAGGATCAGCAGCAGCAGAATGCGCAGGGATACCAACGTGGAGTCTCTGCGGCGTCGGAAACCCGCCAGCACATCCGCTTCCGCTTCGGGGTCGAGCTGACGCCTCACCTGATCCACCACGCCGATGAGGCTGCGAGGCAGAACCTCCGGTGAGCGGCTGATGGCTGGCAGCGGTTTGCGGCCTGGCCTGTCGTAGCGGGCTATCACCGCTTCCACCAATTGCAGCTGGCGCAGCTCCTGGCCGGCCAACTGGGCACGGTTGGCTTCCAGGGTCACCAGACATTGGCGACACACGTCCAGGGCGGCCTGAAAGCGGCGCAGGATCTGGGCCTGGGTGGAGCGCGGCAGAGCGAGGTTCACTTCAGGCCGCACCGGCCTGTCGTTGTAGTGCTCCAGCTCAATGCTCTGGATCAGTAGTGCGGCTTCATAGGCCCGTTCCAGATCCTGGCTGATCTGGAGCCCCTGGGACTTGCCGAAGGTACCGATCCAGTTCTGCAATCCCATAGCGGATCAGCGAGAGAACACCCACCAGGTGGCCATTGGCACCACAGTGCCCACCACCAGCAGCACCACCACCCAGGTGAAGGCATTGCTGGAAGCGGTTTCGTCGCGACTGGGCACGTTGCTGGTTGGGGTGATCACCTCGGCGACATCGGGGATGCCGGGATCCTCGCCACCCTGAAGCACGGTGGTGATGCGCTGGATCCCGTCGAGGCTGGCCTGACGGAAGCGGGCTCCATCACGGATCGGCGGGCTGATGGTGAAGCGGGCCGTGCTGCGCAGCAACTCGCCACTGAGCTGGCCCGACAGCTGGGCTGAGGCCACCACGGCGGAGGTGTTGGTCTGGGCGTCGATCAGAAACAAGAGCAGGCCATTGGCTTCATCGCCGGGTTGCCAGCGCTGAAGGAGAGCATCACCCAGTTGGTTCAGGCTGACGCCGTAGTCGAGCTGCTTGAGGGTGATGAGGCGGGCATCCACCCGTTCGGCTGTGAGGGCATCCAGCTGACGGGTCACATCAGCGCTGGCGGAACGGCTGAGCACGCCGGCCTGATCCAGCACCCGTTCCGGGGGAAGGGTGTCGGCGAAGTCGGAGGCTGAGATGGCCAGGACGGGCGCAACGGGCAGCGCCAGCAGCAGCACCAGCAGGCAGGCCTGCAGCAGCCGGCCGATGGTGGCGGGGACGGCGGAGATCAGGCAGGGCACGTGAAACGGGGACAGGCCTGGCAGGCTCTAGTTTGCCGCCAATGGTTGCCGCTGTCGCCCCTCCATGGCTCTTCCGTTGCCAGCCAGGGTCAGTCTGGGGACCGGCGCAGCTGGCTTACTGCTGGTGGTGGTCAACCAGCTGAGCACGCCACAGCCCGAGCCGCCCCTGGTGCGGGCCAGTGTGCTGGCTTCCCTGTTCTCCGTGGGCCTGATGTTGGTGGCCGTGCTCTGGACCCGTGCGCTGCCGGAGGCTGCCGAGCGGGTGGATCTGAAGGGGGAGGAGGGGCTGGAGCTGGCCCCGGGGCTGCCCTGGCGGTTGGCAGAGGACCTGGGCTGGGGGAGTCAGATGCTGCTCACCGCCAGTCCGGCGGCGGTGGTGCTGGTGCTGTGGCGGGGTCGGGTTCTGTTGCGCCGTGGCTTGCTGGGCCCCCTGACCTTCAGCCCTGGACCGATCTGCGCCAGGGCGCTCGAGCGCGGTCAGGCCATCTCGCTGGTGAACCTGGCTTTGTATCCAGGCCGAGCTGAATTCGACAGCCTGTTGCCGGGCCTGCCGGCCGTTCTGATTCAACCGATCGCCGCCCAGGGACTGGTGCTGCTCGGGGGCTGGTCACCGCGTTGTTTCAGCCGCAGTGACCTGCTGTGGGTGAAGGGCTGGGCCCAGCGGCTCACAGCTGAAATGCCGGCGGGCGCGGCCCCCGCTGCTGGGCAGAAGGCCGTGCTGGAGCAGGTGCCCGGCGCCCAGCCCCTGAAGGAAGGTTCAGCTGGGTCACGACCCGACCTCCCCCCGGGGAGCTGAATTCCGCAAAGCCTTGCTCGCCGATCCGGCCGTTCAGCTGCTGCGCCCGGGACACCTGGCCGTTGCTCTTGCGCTCCAACACCACTGCTCCGGCGGCGCTTGCCTCGCCTGTCTGCCAGTTCCAGCGGCAGGTCTGAGCGCGTAACTGCTCGCCTGGCTGGCGCAACCGGCAGGCCCCTTGCACCGCCACCGTGGTCGATCCCAGGTTGAGCAGGAAGCCGTTGCCACTGAGCTGGGTTTGGCCGTAGCGCCCCTTAAAGGGGGCCTGGCTGCGGGCGGTGCGGTTCGGCAGGTCGAGCCGGGTGGGGCCGGCCTCCACCCAGGCCTGGCGACTGGGGTCCTCCAGCCGCACCGGAGCCTGGAGATCGAGCGTCTGGGTGACGCTGTTGCCGCTGAGGGCCGGAGATGTGACCCGTTGCACACTGCCGTCGCTCAGGCGGCGGTCGCCCCGGACCGGGCCGGAGGCCGACAGGGCACCGGAGTCCGCTTGCCATCGGAGGGGGCCAAGCTCCAGGCGGATGGGCTGCTGTCCGCGCTGCAGCAGCCGGGGTGAACCGCGCAACTCCAGCCGTTCCTGCTCGATGTCGAAGCGTGCCAGCTGTGCCGTGAGTTGCAGATCGCCCTGCACCAGCCTGGGGGATCGGTCGATCTCCATCCGCTCCTGGGAGGGATACCAGCGCACCCGCATGGCCGTGAGTTCGGCTGGGCGCCCTGGTTCGAGGCGCTGCAGACGGGTGGGACCCTCCAGCTGCACCACTTCTCCATCGTTCACGACCACTGCGGTACTGGCGGTGAGTCTGTAAAGCGGCTGGCCATTCCGGTAGATCACCCCTGTGAGCTGGCGGGCCTGGGCAATCCGCCGGCTGAGGTCATAGCGCGTTTCCGGACTGCTGATCTCCCACAGCGGACGCCCCTGGGAGTCCTGCTGGCGCAGGTTCAGTTTCCGGAACACAAAAGGTGGGGCGCTCTCCTCCTCCACGGCCCTGGGCTGACAGCCGATCAAGGTCAGGCCGCTTCCCATCAGAAGCCACCATGTGATCCAGCGGCCACGGCGGTTCAAAGCGGTTCGTCGAGTTCCAGTCGCTGCATCACCGGCTGGGGTTGGGGCAGGGTCAGACCGGCAGGGAGCCCCCCCCAGGCGAGGGAGGCTGTCCATGACGATTCCCCGTGCATGGACGTTGAGGACGCGAACGGGGCCTGGCCGAGCTGATGAAGCATGCGGGCGGAGAGTTCCGGCAGCAGGGGAGCCAGCAGCACCGCCACCAGACGGCTCGCTTCCAGCACGGCATACAGATCACTGCCCACCTGCTGTTCCTGGCCGGGCTGTTTCATCGCCGACCAGGGTGCGCGCTCATTGAGATAGCCATTGGCGGTGGTGGCGAGCTGCAGGATTGCCTCGGCGGCGGGACGGAATTCCAGCCGATCCATCGCCCCGCGGAACTGGCTGACGGCCTGACCGGCGGCCTGGGCCAGAGGGTGGTTGGAACCGGTCGCAGCACCGGCAGGGGGCACGGCCTCGGCAAACCACTTGCGTGCCATCGAGCTCGTGCGGTTGAGCAGGTTGCCGATCGTGTTGGCCAGGTCGTTGTTCACGAGGTCGCTGAAGCGCTGCTGCTGAAAGTCGCCGTCCTCGCCGAAGGGGATGTCCCGCAGCAGATACCAGCGCACCGCATCGCCACCGCAGCGTTCGAGCAGCACCTCCGGGTCGAGCACATTGCCCAGGGATTTGCCCATCTTCTGGCCCTCACGGGTGAGAAAGCCGTGGCCAAACACACGCTCCGGCAGGGGTAAACCAGCGGAGAGCAGCATCGCCGGCCAGTA
>Ga0164293_10003155_pt1 | contig 14047 bp, 16 predicted proteins | sample GEODES118metaG_FD_111487 | JGI IMG/M metagenome (GOLD analysis project Ga0164293, IMG submission 111487) | Eutrophic lake water microbial communities from Lake Mendota, Wisconsin, USA - GEODES118 metaG | ecosystem: Environmental > Aquatic > Freshwater > Lake | place: USA: Lake Mendota...
AGGTCAGCTAAAAAGAGGTCCTGCCTCGATGTCTGTCAGGTTTGGGTTCTTGCCCTTAGACTTTAGATATTCGATGGCAGCCTGCCCAGCCCAGTCCATCGGGTCCGACATTCTAGGTTCCCCATAAACTCCCCCCTGTTGGGCTTGCCTATTGGTTGGGTCTACACCTGCTACTTTGTTCATCGAATCTAGCTTTGCCTTAATGGCTTCGATATAGTCTGGGTTTGGGTTCATCCTCTATTTATCTATATAGTTTGGATTTTGGCGCGGGGCTGGTTTGGATTCCCCTATGAGCTAGAGATTTGGGATTGTGTCTTAGATACTCTAAGATAATATTCTTCCCCTGGGAATCTAAGTAATTCTTTTACTAGTGGTCTCGAGAGAAAGTTTCTCTGGATGAAAAAATATTTAAATTATTTTCGAATTGAGTACTTCTTGGAAAGAAAAGCGGATAGATCGTCTAGGGTTCTCTTTCTTTTAACATCCTTCTCTTCCTTCTTTTTCTTAGCAGATTGAGCATCTCCAGAATAATTTGGATCGTTTATATCTGTGTCTCCGGCAACCACGTCAGTCTGTTTTTTTCTTCTGACATTATTTTCTGCCTGTCTAAGAATTCCTTGTCTAACTTTGTCTATAATGTTCTGTGCGGATTTTTCAAATTCTGCAGCTGCTGCAATTGGCTGATATGTGGAAACTAGTTTTTGTCTCAATGCATCTGCTTTGGGTATCAAAGAAGCTATCTCATTATCAAAAGCTTCTAACTTTTTATAATATCCCTCTGCTGCCCTTTCCCCGACATTAGGAATGTCATTTTGAATGATGCTTTTTACCTTGTTGACATTCGGAATTATATAACTGTCTTGGAATGAAACAACCTGATCTTTAGAGTCTGGATATGCAGCAATTAAATTATCCAACATATCGTACATGTTTAGAAGTTTTGCCCCAATAGAGTCTGCTAATCTTAATAAATCTTGTGGGGAGGGGGGAACGAATCTTTGTCCCTCAGCTAGAAACGATTGACTTTCCATGGTTGTTTCCAATGGCTTAGTAGCCAGAAGGATCTCGTCCATAATTTTCATTGCCTTTATCTTCTCCTCTGGCGTGAAACCCCGAAGGGCTGCATTAGAAGCAGACTTTAAAAATTTGGTAGCATCTGGAAGATACTGAGTTTCTTGCCCATAGTCGTATTGTCCTCTAGCTCCAAATTCTCCCGGTTGAATTGGAAGATCTGATAGAGAAGCAACTTTACCCTGAAGGAAATTAGACATCTCAACAGCAGTTTTCCACCTTTCTTCTGGGTCTTTTACTGCAATAATTTGTGTCATCAATTTAGGCCAATTGTCAGGATTAAAAAATCCCTTCTTCTGAGCGAAGAAAAAACCATAGAGCCCGAATATCTCAGATAGCTTATATGCTATGCTTCTATATGAGTCTTCTTTTGAAGCTCCCTCCAATATGATATTCGCAGGTCTCTTGAAAGAAAAAGACTCTGTTAAAATAAACTCGCTGAATTTTTTAATGCCCATTAGTAGCTAAAAGTATTTGTAATCCAATTTGTAGAGGATGGCTCGTTTGTGTATTTATCTAGATAGGGTTTATAAGAAGCATTAATTCCCTTCCCCTTTAAATGATTTACGATGGAGATTATCTCCTTCCCGTTATCAGACTCTAGCTCGGAATTTATAGTGCTCTTGAGATCAGAATAATCTGAAGATAGAAATCCATCTTTGGCTCCTAATCCCAGTATTTCTTTTCCCTTGGGGTATTTATCTTTACTTGTAGCTTTGTAATTATCATAAGAAGCTTTTATCACTGCATTAACTGCATCTAGATCCCCTTTTGACTGAATCTTTTTAATAGCATCCACAAGACGAGTAGGGTTCGTTCCTGCTGCCGAAGTAGCCTTAACTATATCTCTAGCTATTTCCTTGATTACGGCATCAGAAGAGACTTTTTTAGCCGAGCCTACCTTCTTTTTATCGAAAGGATATTCTTTGATTTCAAGGAAATTTCCCGAAGAGGATTTTCCTTCAGTTTCTATTTTATCTCCCCATTTACCCTCTTCTACTTGAACCCCGATTTTTCCGTCTGGATAGATATAGTCTATATATTTACCAAGACTATTTCCCTCTGGATACCAGCAAACGGTTGTAACAGGCAGATCCGAAACTTTATTTCCGTCCCATTGAATTCTAATTATTTTCTTCCCGTTATAAGTATCCGGAGAAACTGATGTCACTTTAAAAGCCCCTAGTTTAGACCCTACCACATAGGCCGTGGTTAGCCAGTCCCATTTTTCTTCTGCAGATTTTTTACCGAATTCAGACTTTTCTGCCTCTTTTACCACTTCATTGGATGTAACTTTAACTCCAGAACTTCCAGAACTTCTGGAACCCGACGAAGGTAAAGATCCACTAAAAGAAGGACGTTTCTTAGCATACTCGACTGCAGCTTTAATTTTAAAAGACTCTAATAAAGAATTAAATTCTTTGAATTTAAAGATGGATCTAGCTGATTCATTTACAACGTCTTCTGTCTGAACTCTGTAAACAAAATCTGGTGAAATGTTTCCGGAAGGTTCCATGTCTAGGCCCTTCTGAATGATTTTAATCATTTCTTGAGTCCTTGGTCCAAATTTTCCATCTGTTCCAAATCTAGAAAATTCTTTATACTGAGGAAGCTCTTTAATCTCAGGTATGCCTCCAAACTTATCAATTATTAGTTGTTGGACTTTCTTTATGTCATCATTTTGTTTTCCGACCGTATTCCGATCAAACTCTATGTAGTCATCAACTTTAACTTTTACCTTCTCTTCTCTCGCTTTTTCTGCTGCATTTGCAACATCTGCAGTCTCCCTCTGGATTGCTTGCTCTTTTTTCTGCAGGTATTCTTTCTCCTTCTCAACAGCAATCTGAAGTAAAACATAAGCTTGAATTTGTATAGAAGCAGCCTCTTTATTTATAGAGTCCTCTTTCAGCATTTTTTCCGCAATCTTATCAACCTCACCTGGAATTTCTGCTAGTCTAATAGCTGCTTTTTTAATATCTTCCTTGTTTATATCCTTATTTGGTTTTTCGAGAAGGTCCCCCATTTTAGCTGAAATTTGAGCTACTTCGTTTTGTAGTCTCTGTATTTCTGCAGCCATTCCTGGAGTTTGTGCAAGTGAAGCTAATTTAGCATTTACTAGATTTATTTGTCTAGAGACATCCCCTATCATTCCTTTTTTTCCTTGGAACAACCCTTCAAAAATTTCTCCAGTGTAAGACTCCTCTAATTCTGCCTCTAATTCGTTATCTTCAGCTGCAATCTCAATCTCCTCTAAGAAGCTATCCAACTTAGCATTTATGAAGTTATTAATATGGGTAAGTTCTTCTGGCTGATCCCTATATTGGTTGATCATTACAGTAAGAGCTTCTGTAGATTTAGTCCCTGCTGCAAACCAAGCATCTACTGCTTCCTTAGCTCCTTCTAGCTTATTATCAGCAGCAGCTTTTTGAACTTTTTGTAAAATTTCTACAAATTCTGCTGGCTTATTCAAGACAGGAGTGTTCTTAACTGTGAGAAGATCCAAATCTATATTTGCTTTGGTGTATTCCTTCGAGGGAAAATATGTCTCAGAATTGTAAGAATTTAAAATTGTAGTTAGGATTAGACCCAACGTTTGATCGTAAAGTTTACTAGCTTCTGTTTCGGTAACATTGAGTTCGCTCGAAGAAGTTTCTTCCTCGTAAATAGCATTAAACTTCGAAAAATTATAGATTTTTCTCATTAATTGGACTTAATTATTTTACTCAAAAACTTAAGAAGCAAGAGTTAGTTGAACTCCAACTCCATATCCAGCATCTATTTTACCGGACTTTCCTCCATTTTTCTTCACTTCGGCAAGACCTGATTGTAGTTTATCAATCGGAACTATCAGCTTTAACCAGCCATCTTTAGTTAAATTCTAGGCTGGAACTAATGTGGACATTGCTTTTCTTACTACTGAACTTTGTGGCTGAGCTTCTCCAATTAGATTGCCAGCTTTGTCTTTAGAAAGATTTCTAACACTGATATCGAAATCAAACCAGCTATAAGTCCCATCAACCATGTACTTAAACAATGTTTTAGGGCTAGCAGCAGGAGAGAGGAAAATAATATTGTTATTTCCGGTGCTGTTTCTAACAAGAATATCCTTTGTGGGAAGATTCAAAGTGTCTGCAAGGGTGTATGTTTTTGCAACTGTAGGAGCCGGAGGTGATGCTACATCTGCTCCAGAACCTAATAGTTCTGCGGGTGCATCTACGGCTTCAAAAAGGTATTCGTCGAAATTTCTAATGTTTTTCATTGTGATTATTTTTTTAATTATTTTTACTTATATATCATTCCATCGGACTTTATTATGCACCTTCCGGCTTAAGATAGAAATCTACCATTTCCTTAGTTATCTTGTCTTTCCCAGTAATAGGAAGGAGAGTTGTTCTGATTCCAATAGAGACCGCATTTTTCTTCTTATCGTCGGTGTATTTTGAAAAGTTATCCCAATCAGATCTAAATATATTTCGGAAGAATTTCTTTCCTGCCTCGTTGGGTTCAAAGTCTTTACTTATGATGTAGTCGATGGCTTCTTTGTTATTCTTATATGTTTCCTCCACCATCTCTTTTAACTTACCCATGAATGCATCACGATCAGGAAGCTCCTTCTTTTCTATTTTTTTATCGTCTGCAACTTCTAAAAATTTATCAACGTCAAATTTAACGTCCTTATAGTATTTCTCATTTAGAGATTCAAAAGATCCAAAAGATCTAAATCTTCCAAACTTAAAATCTTCGGATTCTTTTATAGAAAGAATTTTATCTATTAGTTCTTCTGTGATGTCGGAGTCATCAGCCTTCATTCCTAGACCTGCCTTGATTCCTTTGATTACCTTTTCGGTATTGTTTCCAAAGTATCCGTCGCCAGCAAATTTTCCCTTAGTGAATTTATTAAAAGCGTCAGAGTCCTCAGTTTTTATCTTCCCTGTAAACTTGGCGTCTATTAACTTCTGGATTTTTTCAACGGTCTTATCTGATTTGGATCCAATCTCGCTCTTCTTGAGCGTTTTAGAAAATCCTATATCCTTCTTCTTCTCTGCAATTTTCTTCTCCTCGTCTTCATCCTTCTTTTTACCCTCCTCTGTGGATTTTTCTGTTGCCTTTTTGGTTAAATATTCAGAATCTTTTTGTTGTGCACGGGAAAGATCTTCAGTTGCTTTGGTAAAAAGTAGGGCAGCTTCCTTGGTTGTTTCATTCTGAGACGCAAGCTCTTTCTGTTTATCTTCTAATTCTTTAAGTATCTCGGACACTTTTTTTGTGTATTCCTCTATCTTCTCCTCATCAATGTCTCGGTTTTTCATGAAGGCCATCTTTCCGATTTCATCCTCAATCTTCTTTAGTTCTGCGCTTTGTTTATCGGCTTCGTCCTTTAGAAAATCTATAGCTTTGAAGTCCCTTAGAGTTGACTCCGCACTTGTAATTTGTTTTGAGATATCTTTGAGCTTGCCCTTTTTCCCCTTTAGAAAATCTAAAACTTCGTATATTTTTTCACCATCCTCAAATTGTTCAGATTCGTCTTTAGCTTCTTCTGCGGCTTCTTTTTCTGCCTTTTCTATTGCTGCTTTAGCTTCATTGTCTTTAGATGCACTGACAACATTTGGTTTTGTTTTATCCTTAACATAGTCTGAAATTATTTTATTAATCGCATCTTTGTTATTTGGCATCAGTTCATAGATCTTAGAAAGAACTCCAAGGAATGAACTCCCTGCTTTGCTCCAAGCTTCTGCGGTGTCTTTTGCATCGTCTGCAGCAGAACTTTTAACTACATCTAAAATTTTCTTAAATGAATCGACTCCAGGAGCAGCGATGATGGAATCATAATCTGGAAGCATCTTGACATATGGGTTCTCCTTTGACATTAATGTCTGCTTCTTGTAGCAATTTAAGATATTTGCTACAGACATCTGGATTAAGTTCTGAAAATCTGAAATTTTCTTCTCCCCTTCCTCTGCTTCGTAAAGTTTAGAGAAAGATGAAAAATTGTGAATTCTGTTCATAAGGACATTTTTTATTTATGTCCTATATATCTCTTAAAGAAAGAGAATTAGTATGCCTGGTAGGATTTTTCCTCAACCAAAGAGGAGCCAGAAGCAAGGTTAATTTCTTTCTTCACCCTAGCTCTTTCATCGTTGGTGAAGTAGACTTCTCTAGCCAACGAGATGAATCCTTGCCCAAAGTCTTTTCTTCTCTCGCACTCCCTAATGTCGTCCTCAACAACCCAAAGCTTTTGGTTGATAGACTTTAACTCAGCATAGAGTGAAGAGATAGTAGAATCACGGAGTAGATCTGTGCAGTCGCTGGTCAGCTCCTTGTACTCTTTTTCAATATTGGTCAACTTAGCTGGGTCTGTAATGTTTCCCATCTTGATTTCTAGGATTGAGAACTTATCTAGAAGTTCGCCGTTTGAAATTTCTACCTTCATAATTAAATTAGTGGCGGAGGCTTAGGGATTCGAACCCCAGGATACCTTTCAGCATCTTCAGTTTTCAAGACTGACGCAATCGACCGCTCTGCCAAACCTCCGTATTTGATTATTGTATCTATCTAAGATACGTTTGTTCCATTTAACTCCGGAAAAAATCGTGTCCTCCTCTGACCGATTTGTCAAGGAAAAGAACTTTAGACCCTTCTTTGATCTGAGTCATATTTTCTGCAACTGCAAAGGGTGGGTCTAAAACTAAAGCAGGAGGGTTATCATAGAAATATCTATTTAGATGAGACTCGTCGTGCCAAACTGCGATGATCCCTCTAGCAAGATCATCTTGGATATTCTCCAAGATAGATTCCGACATTTTGATAAACTCTTCAGAAGACCCACCGAAGAATCCCCCACAAAAGTACCTGCTGTCCGATCCGATTGGAATATATGCTTTGCTTTCCGGATTCCTTTCCGGAGATCCTGGACCAACGAAGAGACACGGGTGGATAGTTCCAAACATTCCCTCCTTAAGCATATCTGTCGAAATTTCTTCAACGAAAAGAGAATCTACATCTATGTAAAAACAGTAGTCTGCTTCGGATAGATGCTTTCTGGATATCAGAAAATACTCAAATCTCTTTAGAGTAGTAAAGGGCCAAGGCTCGTGTTGAATCTCATTCTTAATAAATTTAATCCTTTTATATTTCTCGAGACCTTCTGGGAGATCTAAGTTTGTGTGAACTATTGCTGTGATATTCTCCCCAGGAAAGAAGAACCCCTCTATTGATGGACAGATAATGTCCAAGAAAGAGATATACTTGTTTGTTGCTATTAGATTTAAAACTATTTTCATCTTAGTGTTGTTGGACTTACTTGTGGATTTGGTATAACTGAATTTTTCCGGAGGAGAGCAGCTCCATTTGAGTTGTCCCCTGTAATCTGGGAGGAGTGAAGTCTGTAATTTAGAAGATAATCATTTACGATTGAAATTTTAACCCCATTTTCTGCTGCTCTCTTCCAGAGAAGGAAATCTTCAAGAGGGACTTCTGATGGATTGTACCTGTTGCTGGTCCAGAAATTTTTAGAGAACGCAACGACAGGATGTGCTATCACATTATTCCCTCCTGTTAGGCTCTTTTCGGCAGGTCCCATCTCAAAGAAATTGAAGTATTTTAGAGTTACATCTTCCCCATTTCTCTCCTCGAAATAACACATATTGCTAGAAACGAGATCTGAGCCATTTCTAATTTCCATCATCTGTTTTTCAATTCGATCTGGGTTATAGAAGTCATCTAGATTAGTATTAAAAACAACATCACATCCGTCAGAAAATGCACGATCGATAATAAAATTCATTGCTTCTGCGTGATTAGAGAATTTTTTACTGTAAAAATCTCTTTCTTGTTCATAGAAGATTTCATCAAAAACTGAATAGTCATCTCCCCCGTAGTTTATCTCATATATTTTAAAGTCTCTCTCTTTCTGGAGGATAGTAGAATTGATGCATTTATCGACCCACCTCTTGGGATAGAGATTCTGTATATTGCTGTGGAAAAAGATTACCCCCTTTTTCATAATTAAATATAAGCAACTAAAATGTCTTTTTCCTGGTGTCCATCAAGAAATTCAAATTTATACTCTGGATTAATTTCCTCGAGTTTTTTATAGATGTCGTCTTTGAAAAATCCATGAACTGGATTGGGTTCTTCCCAGCATCTCATATCATCTATCATGATGGTGTGATCCTTAATAGGATGTTCTTTGATTGCATCCAATTCTTGCATAAGAGGGGTCCAATAATCTCCAAGTGCAGTGTCTCCGCACGAGTGATGTCCATCTAACCAAAATGTGATCCTCTGGTCGATCCCCCTAATAACGTCAGGGAGAACTTTATATGAGTCCCCGTGGACAATTTTCACTTTATGATTCGACTCGAATCTTTTTCTGGTCTCCTCGAAATATTTATCGGATAGTTCGATAGAGATGACTTCAGTAAATCCTGCTTCTAGAGCCTGCTGAACTCCGTCTCCTATTAGAGATCCGGTTTCGATAAAGACCCCATTTTTGTGTCGTCTAAAATTTTCTGTATTTGATGGCATAATATATCTTAAATTTCCATTCCCATGCTCTTGATGGTTTCGAAAAGGAATTGGTTTTTTTCTTCTATAGTGGTTTGTGATGTGGACATCCAACAGGATCCATTCAGATAATGAACAGCAAGATCTGAGATCTTGATAATAACTTTAGAATTTTGTAGAAATCCAGTTGTTGCTTCCCCTAAGTATTCTTCCTGAACCCATTTTACCTTGTATCCTGCATCTACGAGAACGTGGGTTCCTCCTCCCGTGTCGAATCCAGCATGGGGGGAAAAATTGATATGAGAAACAGAAATCCCCCTTCTACCAGCGATGAATCCGGGCCAGAGGTAGGATTTTCCATTATTGATCTGTTGAATGGAAATAAGATCGGAATCACTTAGATCTATATTTTTACAAATAAAGATGTCGTGATCTGTTATACACCAATCTTCCGATTGGTCTATAATCCCCCTTAAGAAATTTAAAGCCGACCCATGAGACATCGAGGATCCTAACCCGGCCGGGTGCGTGTGGTTATAGCATTCAACCCCTAGCTCCTTGCATTTTGATTCAATTTCTGGATTTGATTGGTTGTTAATAACTACCAATCTATACCCTTCGATTTTATCTAGGCATTTCTTTTGGATTTCGATGAAATCTGGTCTATTAAAATGGACTGAATAAACTTTCATGATTTAAGTTATAGATTTTTTACTCGGACAAGTTTCTTTTATTCTAATTCTTTCTTTGACTTTGATAGGGCAGAAGCAATTACCTGGTGCATGTCATAGTATTTATATTCCGAGAGTCTACCCCCGAAAATAAAATTTTCAAGACCCTCCGCTTCTTTTTTATACAGAGAATAAATCTTAGAATTCTTTTCGTCATTGATGGGATAATATGGAACATCCCCTCGAGAATATTCTTTTGGAAACTCTTTAGTTATCCAAGTAACATCAGATTTAGAATTCTCAAAGTGTTTATGTTCCGTTATTCTGGTGTGTGGAATTTCACTCTCCCCGTAGTTTACTATAGAGCATCCTTGATAGTCGGGAATGTCATGTTTCTCAGTTTGAAAATCTAGAGACCTATATTCCAAGTCCCCAAATTTATAGTCGAAGAATCTGTCTATCTTTCCTGTAAACACAATTTTATCCGCGATTGAGTCCCAATAGACTTTATTTGAAAAATAATCTTCTCCCATCCTAACTTCAATCCCGTTCAAAATATTCTGAACCATCCGAGTGTATCCTCCGATAGGAATACCTTGATATCTATCGAAGAAATAATTATCGTCGAAAGTCAAACGAATCGGGATTCTTTTTATAATCGAAACCGGGAGGTCTTTTGGATCTCTACCCCATTGTTTGGTTGTGTATCCCTTTATAAAGATATTATAAATCTCCTCCCCGACTTGACTCAAAGCCCATTCTTCTAAATTTTTTGGATTTTTTATAGGAACCGCACATGATTTAATTTTATCAATGGCTTCTTGTGGGGTAGTAACCCCCCAAATTTGATAGAGGGTTAGCAAATTGATCGGGAAGGAATAGATTTGATTTTTATATTTCACCCTTGGAGAGTGTCTATAGTTATTAAACTCTATAAATCTATTTGTATAATCCCAGATTCTTTTATCGTCGGTGTGAAAAATATGGGGCCCGTATTTATGGATATTGATTCCATCTTTTTCTTCAGTATAACAGTTTCCCCCGATATGGCCCCTCTCTTCTATGACCAGACATTTCTTCCCCTTATCTGTAGCCTCTCTAGCAAAAACAGATCCAAATAGTCCGGACCCCACTATCAAATAGTCGTATTCTTTTTTCATTAATTAAAGATTAAATACCAAGATCTTTCGAAAGCATGCCCTTCGGGGGGATTTACCAGATTTGAACTTTTTTCAAGAATCTCTAAACTCATCTGGTAAAATTCTTTTGAATTTTTCAATATCGATCTCCGGGAAACCCCGAAGATAGCTCCAGTTCCAAATATCCATTTTTTTGATTCTATCTGAGGAATCAATTCAAACGGAACCGTTACACAACAAGATCCTAGTGAGTGCTTGTTCTTCCAGAAGGATCCATTTAGAATCCCGCTTTCTTCCACTCCATCCTTGTCTATTTTCATCTCAAGGATATTTTTTGAGAAGTATTTAAATTCATCGGAGCTATTTAGAAAATTAAAAAAATCAGACTTAAAATTTTCCGATACGTGATCGTCCGGATGAGCTTGGGTAAATATAATTTTTTCTGGGAGTTCATCATAGTTGTTTATGATGTGATGAAGGTAAGTATGAGATTCCCTCCCAACATTATTTAGATTTATAATAGTAGCCAAAGAAGGAAATAGTTCATCTATCTTCTGTCCCTTATTGTAAATAAAAACTTGAGAATCTCCCCACTGCATACTTTTAACCCAGGATAGATCTTCGTTGTATCTAGAAATTACTATGTGGTTTTTAATTTTCATTTACTCTTTAATCGCCCACCAAACATGTCCATCGTCCGCCTTGATATCCAATCCATTTGCGGAAGCAAATCTATTCACTGCATTCGAAACTCCAGGAAAGTTAGAATGGTTGTAGTCGTGACCCGATATCATTCCTCCCTTTCTAACTTTAGGAAACCAGTAATTAAGGTCTTCCGTTACTCCTTCGTCTGTGTGAAGAGCGTCAATAAAAACAAAATCTAGTTCCTCGTTTACGTCCGAAGCAGCCTCTGTTGTAGTTTTTCGAATTAGAAAAAATCTTTCTTCAAAGGGAGACATTCTATTAAGGGTAAAATTATAAAGATCGTCGTAGTTCTTTTGCTGATATTGGGAACCATTCCAAAAGAAAGCATCTGTTGTCTTTTCATAATCTTTATATAGATCTACTCCATATAATTTTTCGAGACTTGTGTTATTCAGAATGTGCTCAGCATGTCCTCCAAAAGCAACTCCCAGTTCTGCTCCTCTCTTATAATTTCTTTCATTAATAATTCTACTGATAACATGATAATAGAGATCACCCCAACTTTTATCCGCCTGGTTTGCGTGGAATTGAGAAATATTTTCCATTATATTGTTTCCGATTTAAATTTTTGAAGTATCCTGGTATTGTAAATTCCGGATAGGTCTGCGGTGTTTGTCCAATGACTTCCGGGATGCATTCTGTGGTAGTATTCTGCCTTTTGGAGGACCTTTATTTTCCCTCCAGATTTCATCCAATAGTAATTAAAAGCAATAGCATCACATCCATAAGGCTCTCTAAGAGAATGATCTTCCTCCTCAAAAATTAAAGAAGCTCTTTCTATATAGAATTTTCTGTAAGCAACAAAATTTCCAGCATTTAGCAGTCCATCAAATCCATAGTCCTTATCGTGGATCGGTTTAACCTCGTTGAATCCAATCGGATCGTTTCCAAATCTACCGTGGTCCCAACATCCTTCACACCTTCCCCAAGGTTCTATATTTCCATTTGCCAGCATCATGTCAGCATAGTAAGAAACATTAGGATCCCAGGGAAATTCTGAATATAGACTATCCAGATAACTTTTATATAAGTAGTTGTCAGAATCCAGGAGAATGACCCAGTCCAGTGTACAATTCTTAATAGTTTCTAGTTTATTTCGATACGCTCCTAGATTAGAGGAATTTCTAAAGACTTTAATCTTATCGCTTCTCTCCTTTAGCTTTTCAACCTGATCAAAATCACTCTGTGGAGAAAAATCATCATTGATTACAATTTCTCCTACCCTATCATCGTGAAGAATGTTATTCAAACATTCTTCTAAAAGTTTTGATCTATTATAGTGAGGAATACCTACTGATATCTTTTCCATGTTATTTAAATTCTTTTACTGTTTCTGCGATTGAAGAAGAACATCCATTCATAGTAAAAAATTTGGGGTATATTTCGTTGATATATTCTCTTCTATCTCTAATTTCTTCTTCTGAAATAGAATCTAGTATTTGTGGAATTCTTTCGATGTCACTCTCTTTTAATAAAAGTGCTAACTTATCCCAGTCGACTTTATCCGAGAATGGTAGCCAGTGGTCCAGATCATCTTCCACTATGTAAATAGGAATTGAGCCTACTTCTAGAGTTTCATACAGTCTGAATGAACTTATACCATATCCACGGGGACATAGAGAAAAAGTAGACTGTTTTAGATGATCCAAAAATAAGGTGACATCGTCTCCGGAATCTTTGAGGTAAAATCCAGGAGCATTCATAAGGGTTTCAAACATCTTAGGTCTAACTCTACTACCTATTCTCCCGATGAAAGAAGCTTTGTAAAAGTCTTTCTCCCATTTTGCTCCGTGAGGATCACACAAAAGAGGAATTGGGATATCTCTTAAAACATTAGAAGTATTACCACAGCAGGAGAAGGTAATAAGATTTGGCATAGAGACTCTTACACCGTCGTCGTATTGAACTACCGTAAAATATGTTTTATCTTTAGGTAATGAATTGCAGAAATTTTGAAGGTCCTGATAAGAGTTCCCCCAGTTGTGGCTAACGTGGTACGAAGTCCAAAATATCGGAAGATAGCAGAGGCCTGTTTCTATGCTATCTTTATTCAATAAAGCATATTCATAAAAATATTCCTCTATAAGAAGTCCCGATTGGTGGACTGGATAGTTGAAGGGCATTCTTTCCCTAAACTTATCTGGTACTTGAACTATTTCCATTATATAATTGAGAATTTTTTCTTAACTCCGTCTGGGGTTTCGTGAAGACTTTCTAGAGTAGTTATCGGTCTTCCGGTTTTTTCCGATATAACTTCTGCTTTTTTATAGTGAAATTTATCGTGGGTATCATCAACCAAAACAGGTTTAGATAAATCAAAAAGATCTAAATAGCTGAGAAGACCTCCTCTATATCCTTTAGGACCATCAATTAAAATTAAATCATATTCTCCAACTTTCTCCATTTCTTTTTTGAGAATTTCTGGATCATACCAGTGGGAATCTTCTTTGAAGAAATCCCACATGAATGGGAATTTTTCCTCTGTGTATTTTATCAATGGAACCGGAAGGTATTGAGATTTATATTTACCGATAAAATTTGGGTCATCTTCAATCGAGATCATATTGTATTCTCTAGAGAGAACCTCAGTTCCAGATCCACTCCCAAGTTCTAAAATTGTGCTTCCTTTTGGTAAAATTCTTTGAATCTCTAAAAAGGTTTCAGGGCAAAGTCCCCATCCGTCGTAGTTATAATCTTCTATCATATTTTATGTTAATGTTATTTCATTTTTTCCTGCTGTATCCAAGTAGTCAATCCTATCCATTTCGGAATAGTTATAACCCCCGAGAATGAAATTTGTCCATCCCCCAAAATAAGGTCTTTCCAGAGATGTAGTTCCTGCAAGTGCAGAGATGCCACACCCAACGTCGATAAAAACCGAGTTACTGTAGTTTTTAAACTTGTGAGCTACCGCTAGCTTAGCTATACCGATTCCAAAAATAAAAACTTCTGACTTTG
>Ga0164293_10003156_pt1 | contig 14047 bp, 6 predicted proteins | sample GEODES118metaG_FD_111487 | JGI IMG/M metagenome (GOLD analysis project Ga0164293, IMG submission 111487) | Eutrophic lake water microbial communities from Lake Mendota, Wisconsin, USA - GEODES118 metaG | ecosystem: Environmental > Aquatic > Freshwater > Lake | place: USA: Lake Mendota, Wisconsin...
CAAGTAAATGGTCTCACAGATTTACAATTAGTTTGTTCCGGACAATATTCAGGAATAACTAAATCCCCATTTGCAACTTTTTTGTTATCGGGAGTTACTAATGATAATGATGTTTTCACTTTTGAAACTTCTTTACTTTCATCTTCCTCAAAATATATAACTAAAGTATTAGGTGTTGATAATTTTGGTAAATCAAGATTTGAAGTTCCAATTTATGTTGAGGAGGCATATCAAGGATCTTTAAATTACGCATATAATCAAGGGTATATTAGAGGTCTCTCTTGTGATTTGATTGCGTTACCGGGAGCAAGAAGTCAGAACACATCATCAATTGCATATAATTTGGAGAGATATCAATCACCTGAAACCCCTTATTTAGTTTCAGAGTTGAGAGGTAATAAGGTATATAATTTGTTTAAATTTATATCAATCTCTGATGGGGATGATGCAAACTTTGAAGTTAAAGTATCAATTGCAAATCTCTCTTTTAATAGTATGTCTTTTGATGTATTAGTAAGAAACTTCTTTGACACTGATGCAAATCCCGTTGTAATTGAGAAATTTACAAATTGTAATATGGACCCAGCATCAAATAACTTTATTGCAAAAAAAATAGGTTCGTCAAATGGTGAATTCGCTCTCATATCTAAATATGTAATGGTTGAGATGTCAGATGAAGCTCCTATAGACGCGTTACCTTGTGGGTTTTATGGGTACACCCAAAGAGAATATCAAGATTATAACATTTATCCATCACCTTATCCTAAATTTAAAACAAAATATTATTTTCCAGGTGAGGTAATCGCTAATCCACCATTCGGTTCGGCCGCTAATGGAGCCCCCGTGGAATCTGGAGGAGATGTTGTTAGAAGAAGTTACTTAGGATTTTCATCTCAGTTTGGAATTGATGAGTCGTTTTTAACTTATAAAGGTAAACAAACACCTTCAAATTGGATACAATCACCTAGTGAAGTCGACGCTCAACGTTGGAATGTCCTAAGTAAAGGTTTCCATATGGATTCAGGTGCAACTGTTGTTACAATTGCAAACACTTCTATGTCAAGCGGAGACACGGCGTTTGAGTGTGGTGTTGCGGAATTTAGAGAAGACCCTGGAACACAAGAAAATCCTTATTACTTCATTTTCTCAAGAAAATATACTGTATGTTTTGCGGGAGGTTTTGACGGATGGGACATATATAGAGAATATAGAACAAATGAAGATAGATTCCAATTAGGTGCGTCAGGTTTCTTAGCAGGAGCTTACCCTAGTACAAGATACCCTACCGCAACAGGTGACGGATTATTCAAACGAATTGTTGTTCAGAACAATACTCAAGATTTTGCAAATACTGATTATTACGCTTATTTACTTGGTATTTTAACATTTGCAAATCCGGAGTCAACAAATATTAATATTTTTGCAACAACGGCGATTGATTATGTTAATAACTCAAATCTTGTAGAAGAAGCAATAGACATGGTTCAATTCTCAAGAGCGGATTCAATATATATTGCAACGACACCTGATTATAAGATGTATACACCGGATTCAACAAATCCTCAAGACATCATCTATCCTCAAGAAGCGGTCGACAACTTAGATAATACAGGAATTGATTCTAACTACACAGCAACTTACTATCCTTGGATATTAGTTCGTGATACGGTTAATAACACTCAAATTTATTTACCACCAACAGGTGAAGTTTGTAGAAACTTAGCATTGACTGATAATATTTCATTCCCTTGGTTTGCATCAGCGGGTTACACAAGAGGTCTTGTGAATTCAATCAAAGCTAGACAAAAACTTACACAGACAGATAGAGACACATTGTATCAAGGTAGAATTAACCCTATAGCAACTTACTCTGACATTGGAACCGTAATTTGGGGTAACAAAACTTTACAAGTCGCAGATTCGGCACTTAATAGATTGAATGTAAGAAGATTATTACTCCAAGCTCGTAAGTTGATTTCAGCAGTAGCTGTAAGATTATTATTCGAACAAAACGACCAAATCGTTAGACAACAATTCTTAGATAGTGTTAACCCTATTTTAGATTCAATCAGAAGAGATAGAGGTCTTTACGATTTCCGTGTAACAGTATCTTCAACACCTGAAGATTTAGACTCTAACAGATTAGTTGGTAAAATTTACATAAAACCTACGAGATCTCTTGAGTTCATCGATATTGAGTTTTTCATCACACCAACAGGAGCATCGTTTGAAAATATCTAAAAATAATAAATTTAATGGGGGTATGAAAGTATCCCCTTTAAATGTCAAATATGAAAAAACAGATTAAAGAAGGATTTAATCCCGAGGGAACACCAGATATGAAATATTATGCCTTTGATTGGGATGATAATATTGTTCATATGCCGACTAAAATTATGTTAAAAACTGAAGATGGCGAGGAAATTGGTATGAGCACAGATGACTTTGCGGAGTATCGACATGATTTAGGTAAAATTCCCATACAATACAAAGGAAATGTGGTTGTTGGATATGCCGACGAACCATTTAGGAATTTTAGAACGAAAGGTGATAAAGATTTTTTAGTTGACTCTATGATAGCTAAAGAAGGTCCAGCGTTTGACGATTTCAGAGAAGCAATAAATAATGGGTCAATTTTTGCAATTATAACGGCTAGAGGTCATAATCCTGAAACATTAAAACAATCGATATATAATTACATTATAAGTGGTTTCAATGGTATAGATAAAGACACATTAATTAAAAATTTAAAAAAATATAGGTCGTTTGTTAATGAAGATGAAATGAGTGACGACGAATTAATTAAATCGTATTTAGAGTTAAATAAGTATCACCCTGTTAGTTTTGGTAATGAAGAAGGAGTGTCAAATCCTGAAGAATTAAAAGTTAAAGCTATGGAAGATTTTGTATCATATATAAAAGGAATGTCTGGAATTATAAATAAAAGGGCATTTATTAAAAATGATATTTCAAATAATTTTATACCAAAAGAACCGGTTATAGGATTTTCAGATGATGATATAAAAAACGTAGAAGCTATGAGTAAACATTTTAAAGATAAACCAGATAATATAGTTAAGACTTATTCTACGGCTGGAGGCATTAAAAAGTTATATAACTAGAGAATAATTTCTTAAAAAAAAAAGTAAATATAAAAATTTTTAATCAAGAGTATATTTATAAAATATAAACACAAAAAAAAAACAAAATTGAAATAACATGGCTGATTTATTAATGAAAATGCCCATACCTTATGAACCAAAAAGACAGAACCGGTTTATTTTAAGGTTTCCATCCAGTTTAGGGATAAATGAATGGTTTGTTGAAAGTGCATCAAGACCAACTATAAAGATTGGTTCAACTGAAATCCAATTTTTAAATACATCGACATTTGTTGCTGGTAGATTTAATTGGGACCCAATTACGGTTAAATTCCGTGACCCAATCGGTCCTTCGGCCGCTCAAGCACTTATGGAGTGGGTTCGTTTACATGCTGAATCAGTTACCGGTCGTATGGGTTATGCTGCAGGTTATAAAAAAGATATCGACCTTGAAATGTTAGACCCAACAGGAGTTGTGGTTGAAAAATGGATTCTTTATGGAACATTTTTAACTGATGTTAATTTTGGGTCTTTAAGTTATAGTCAAGACGCATTGGCGGATATTACCGCACAACTTCGTATGGATAGATGTGTATTGGTTTACTAGATTTACATTTAATATTTACAATTATTTTTATTTAACTTATAATTAACCGTAAAGCAATAAACTTTACGGTTAATTTTTTTATATATGGAAACACAATCAAGAGACTACGGTCAAGAAAATTTTACATTACCACACGATGTGGTTCAATTACCATCACAAGGACTTTTTTATAAAAATAAAAAGAAATCTTTAAAAGTCGGTTATCTTACCGCATCAGACGAAAATATTATAATGGCAGGGACAAACGACTTGACAACAAGTTTATTACGAGCCAAGATATATGAACCTGATGTTAAGATTGAAGACCTACTTGAAGGGGATATTGAAGCGATATTAATTTTTTTACGAAATACGGGATTTGGACCAGAAATGACACTAAATCTTGTTGACCCGGCAACTAAAAAATCTTTTCAGTCTCAAATTATTTTAGACCAATTAAATATAATTAACGGACAAATACCTAACGAAGACGGAACATTTACTATCCAATTACCAAAAACCCAATCAACTGTTAAATTAAAACCACTTAATTACGGAGAGATTATGGACATTAGTAAATTGGCTGAAACATACCCTCAAGGTAGAGTTGTTCCAAAAATCACTTGGAGATTACAAAAAGAAATAGTTGAAATTGATGGTTCTAATGACAAGTCAGTTATTGGTAAATTTATTGAATCAATGCCAATTTCAGATTCTAAATTTATTAGAAAATTTATGAACGAAAACGAACCTAGACTAGATATGAATAAAGTAATAATGGCCCCGTCCGGAGAAAAGCTGACAGTGAATGTTGGGTTTGGGGTCGAGTTTTTTCGTCCTTTCTTCTGATTATAGGAAAAACCAAATAGACGAATTCTATTATTTGAATAAATTTATGAATATCAGTTATGGTGATTTTGAAAAAATGCCATTATTCGTGAGAAAATATTTATTAGATAAATGGATTGAAGATAACAAGAAGGACTAAAAATTTTAGTCCTTCTTCTATTTATATATAAAGTTAAATAATTATGGCAGACAACGAAGGTAGTGCTAAAGAACTTAAAGAAAGTTTTGAAAGGTTAGGTCAACCTATTGATGAAATATTAAACGCTATTGGTAACATGTATCAAGAAGCGAATAGACTTAATGAGTCCTTTGTACAAGGAAGAACTCGTATGGATGAAATGAATGACGCGGTGTCAAGAGCAGCGGCAGGGGTCATTCGTTTGGGTGGTGACATTTCTGATGTTAATACAACAATGGCAGGTATTGCAGAAGGTGCTAGAAGGAATGTAATTGCTACAGAAGACCAAGTTAGTAAGTTATATGCTGCATCTACAATTCTCGAAACTACCTCAAGTTCCTTAGTTGAAAAATTCGCTGAAGTTGGGTATGAGACATCTCAAATCGGAGTTAACTTAGAGGATTCTATCCAGTATGTTCAAAGTGTTGGACTAAATGCTAAGACGGTAATGACCGATGTCACTCAAAATATGTCTATAATGAATAGATTCAATTTCAGTGATGGTGTACGGGGATTGACCAAAATGGCGGCACAAGCGTCAATGTTGAGGTTTGATATGTCAGCAACCGCTACTTTCGCAGAAAAAGTTATGAAACCCGAAGAGGCTATTAATACCGCGGCAGCCCTACAACGATTAGGTGTTGCGGTTGGTCAATTAGGAGACCCTTTTGCAATGATGAATGATTCACTTACTAATCCTGGGGCTCTACAAGATAGTATAATTAAAGCAACACAACAATTTGTTGAACTTGATGCTGCGGGAAATTTTACAATAAATCGTCAAGGATTATTGACTTTAAGAGAAATGGCTACTGAGACCGGAATCTCTTATGACCAATTAACAAAAAGTGCTTTAGCGGCCGCTTCTTTAAATGAAAGGTTATCGGCTATTAGTCCATCATTACAGTTTGATAAACCAGAAGACAGACAGTTGTTGGCTAATATGGCAACAAAGAAAGATGGTGAGTATGTTGTTCAAATTAAAGATGATAAGGGTGCGATTGAATACAAAAAACTTGGTGATATTACCGCAGACGAATTCAAAGAGTTGAGGAAAAAACAAGAAGAAGCTCCAAAAACTTTAGAAGAAATCCAAATCAGTCAATTAGATGTGTTGATAAATATTCAAAAGGCGATAGAATCAAATGTTGCAAAGGGAACTTATGGAATTGCGGGGGCTTCAATCATTAGAGGAAATCTTACAGGTGCGGAAAGAATTGTAAGTTCGGTTGCGAAATCGGTTGACAAAAATGTACCTGAAAGTTCTAAGATAACTGAAAGTATTAATGATGTCGTTAAAAAAATGGGAGTACTTTTTACCACAAAGGATATGGGTAAAATAAGTAATAAAGATTTTGCGATAAAACTTACCTCTCTTGAAAATGAAATTAAAAATAAAGCAAATACTCTTGGTGATAAAGGGTTTGATGCTTTAAAAAATATTTTACGAGATAGCGATAAACAAATTACCGGTAAAAGTGGTATTGAATTAGCGTTTAAAAAATATGCTTCAGAAATTTTGGGAGCAACAAACTCAGAGCTCAAAAAATCAAGTAGTGCTTCTAAAATTACAGGAACAAAAAAAATTGAACCAATAAGTAAATCAAGTATATTTGGAACTAAAAGTTTTGATGGTACTTCGGAAAAAACTAGTAGTAGTGTTCAGACGGTTAATTCGAAAGTTGATTTTGGAGGAGTTATAACAATTAAAGTTGACGCACCTCCGGGTGTTAGTCAACAACAATTAAAAACTTATATGGAATCTGAAGAATATAAAAGATTAATCTACGAATATATATCTCAAAAATCAAAACAGCTTGAAAGAACAAAGTAATTTTTGAATAAAAAATTAACATTAACCTATTTATAAATAAATAGAAAATAGATGGGTAGTCCATTAGATTATATTAGCACCGAAGGGTTTAGAAAAAAACTTATTGCGAGAAATTTGGCTCCATATTCCAAATCTCCAACTAAAGTTGTGCCACCGACAACATATGAGATTGTTCAATCTGATTTAGTTCCTGTTGATAGTCCGGACTCTTTTATAGATACACCATTTTTCGCCGATAAATTATACCCACTTAATAAATGGGGTAATGACGGGGGATACGAACAATTACCTGATTTACCTGTTAATACTATTGCCCCCAATAAAGGTGAATATGGTCCCGGACAACAAGACGCAAAACTTTTAGAAGAAGCCCAAATTGCTGCGAAAATCGGATTTCCAGGGATTGCACCACCATGGCAACCATTAAATGCTTATGGTCCTAATAGTTTACAACAATTAGATGCTGGAGAAGCAATCGTGTCTCCTGATTCAATAAATAACGGACTTACAGGTGGAGTCCCAAATTTATATAACAATCAACCATACCCAACAACTTTTAATTCGTCATCTTATTCATCATTATCAATATTATTATCGTCAGACCCACAAGGTAGTAATGGTCGTTTGAGTGAGGATTCCTTTATCGCTCGATTAGGGGCTAAAACATTAAAAAGAGAGTTTGAGGAAAGAATTGGACGAGCAATTATCCGAGAAACTATAGGTCGTGCAAATATTTTAAATGTTAATAGCAGCACGAATGTTGTTAATATTTTGACGGGTAGAGTTCCATTAATTGAACCCAATTATCAAATTACCGTCCCGTCTAACCCTATAACCGCGGCTGCGGACTTTTCACTTAGATTGACGGGAAGTTTACTACCATTCTCATTAATTCCTGGCTCATATTTTGACCCTAACATTAACCAACCAAAACCAGGGACTATTGCCCAATCCTTAATTGCCAATCCAATTGCTGCTGTAGGTAATTTTGTATCAAATTTATTGGGTGCGGGAAAAACAGGTTCTCAAATTTTCTACAACAATACGGGAGGAGGACAAAAGTCTATCTTATGGAAAAATATTAATTTTAATAAGTATAAACCAAACTACGATAGAACATTAATAGATAGATTAGGTGGTGCGATTGTTGGAAGCCAAACAAATAATGCTAATTTTTATGTTGGGTCAACAACATCTGACCCATCAAGAGTATTCTCACCAAGTAGAGAATTACCCGTAGATGCTTTTGGTAATGAACAACAAGCTCCTGTTTACGGACCTCAAGAACTTGCTCAATTATATGAAGGACCTAGTAAAGAAATTAGACTGGGGGCGAACGGACCAACATATAGTAACGGTGGAGGTATTGAAGGTGGGTTCACTTGGGTTTCACCAAAATACAAAGGAAACGCCGGTAAGAAAGTCGGAGTTGGAGGTGAGGTTACTAATCAAGATGAGGATTTTAAACCATCATCTTATAATAGTACCGAGTCAACAGAAAGAACTTTTAGGGAGGGTTCAATACTTGACGACACACAAAGAATTATTAATAGTCAACCACAAGGAGGTAAAAGATTACAACATGTAGGTAATGCTATTGACCAAGTTTCTAAAGTTTTTAACGATGGATATAAAGAGTTGACAAAAGGTTCTCGGGTTTTAAGGTATGTGGGGTCAATAGGACAAGAAGTTGGAACAGAATATTGTCGAGTATTTGCTAAAGACGTACCATATATTCAATATAATGATTTACAGAAAACGGACGGTATTGTTACTGAAGGTAGAAGGTTTTCATATTCAGTGTTAGATAAAACATATAACCTCAACATTGCTCCCAATAAACAAGAAGGAGGACAAGACTCAACAAATTTAGTTGGAACTTTTAATAATGCCGTTGCTAAAAAATACATGTTTTCAATTGAAAATTTATCTTGGAGAACATCAAATACCCCCGGATTCACAGTTTCTGATTTACCTGTATGTGAAAGAGGCCCCAATGGGGGTAGAGTAATGTGGTTTCCACCATATGGATTAACTTTTAACGAAACCGTAAGTGCGAATTGGCAGGGAACTGATTTTATCGGTAGGCCCGAACCAATTTATACTTACAAAAATACTAGTAGAACAGGTACTTTAACTTGGAAAATTGTTGTAGACCATCCATCGGTTTTAAATGTTATAGTTAATAAAGTTTTGGCTAACGAGACCAATAAAACTAGAATTGATAGTATTTTAGATTCTTTTTTTGCCGGATGTAGAAAATATGATTTATATGAGTTAGCTAAAAAATATTACACAATATCGCCAAATGATTTATTTCAACTTCAAACCGCTTTAAGTTCTAAGGAATTAACACCAGACCAAATTAAGTATGTTGTTAATACTATCGATAGTAAAGACCAAGTTAAAAGCGACAATGGTAGTACTGGCGGAGCCCCCGTAAATGATTTGAAACAATTTGAGAACATTTCGTTTTATTTTGACAATAACATACCAAAAGAATTGGGTGAAAATTATCAAACACTTTTTGACGCATATACTGGTACAACTAGAAGAGACAGATACAATACATATCCAGATTCTGGGGCAACAAATTCGTTTTTTAATACGGTAATAATACCAAATAAAAAACGAATTGATGAACTAATTAATGAATTAGCTAAACAATTAAATAATAACAAAGAAGGAACCGTAACATTATATTTTAAAAGTAGTACATCTCCAAAAGCAACAGAGGCGTCTAATAATATTCTGTCAGCAAAAAGAATTGATTCGGCAATTAATTATATCAAATCAAGTCCAAATTTGAAAAATTACGTCGATAAAAGGTTATTATTTGACCCGACCGGAGGAGTTGGAGAGTTTACCCAAGTTATGGCGTTTGATAGTAAGACAGGTCAATTTAACCCAAAGGGTCAAGTTAATTGTGGGGATAATGATGGTAATAGTCAACCCGCAAATAATGAAGTTTATACAACTAACGCAATGGCTTGTAGACGTGCTTTCATATCAAATGTAGTATCAACATTGAACGCACCCCCTGCCGTTCTACCACCAAAAAAGACTACCGTTGTTACAGGAAATGTCGTTACTAAAACCGAAACTGTTCCGGTTATTGAAACAACCGTAGTTCAAAGAGATAATATAAGTAAAAGGGTTTTAAGGTCATTATTATCTGAATGTGATTATTTCGAAACAATAAAAGAAGAAACACCATTAGTTTACGATAACTTAAGGGATAAATTAAAATTTTTCCAACCTGCGTTTCACTCAATGACACCAGAAGGTCTTAATTCAAGATTAACATTTTTACAACAATGTATGAGACCTGGAGATACAATCCCAACGGTTAAATTTAATAATGGGGTTAGATCTCTTAGTTATAATGATGCAACCAATACTTCATTTGGTGCACCACCGGTTTTAGTTTTACGAGTCGGGGATTTTTATAACACTAAAATAATCCCAACAAGTTTGTCATTAACTTATGAGGAGTTAGATATAAATCCTGAAGGTATTGGAGTTCAACCTATGATAGCAAATGTAACTTTATCATTTAATTTTGTTGGGGGTAGTGGATTAAAGGAATCTGTGGATAAACTACAAAATGCGTTAACGTTTAACTATTATGCTAATACAGAAATTTATGACGATAGAGCAGATTCAACTGATTTAAGTTATAAAGTGATTGATGCTGACTTTTTAAAATCTGCAATTGAAAATAATGTTGCTCCACCAACGATTAACCAAGCATCTCCAAATAATGGTCAAAGTAATGATAAAGCGGTAGGAACAATTCTTACAAATGTGGTTGAAGGTACAAATCAAACAGGAACTCTTAGTTATAGTTCTACTATGGATAAATTGGTTGAAGAAAGTCAAAATTATTTTACAAATGTTGTTAATAAAAATAGAGAGTCATTAAACCAATATAATAACGCGGTTCGACAACAATGGATGTCGGAGAGAATTTACCAAAAAGGTAAATTTTTGATAACTAAAAATGAACCTGAAACTTTCTTATTTGGTAAACCAAATAATTTGGAAAAAAGAGTTGATGAAATATTCGGGCAATTAATTAAAGACATTAAAAATGAAGATGAAGGGTTTATTGATTTTATCTCAAAACAAAATTTTACAAATAGACTTGTAAACCAACTCCAAGAAAATTATTCAAATTTTGTTAATAATAAAAGAGGTTCCTTCCAAAATGCAATTACCAACATAGCTAACGGTATGGTCTCAGTACAACAAAGTTATATTGGGTATATTGGAAGAATTAATGCAATTACTTACGCTGCGGCTTCAGATACCGGAACCGATGGATATCAAGTTTCTGATGGTAAAATTATCTCCTATATTACTTCAGGAACCACTGAAGTCGACCCTAGCTCAACCAATGTAACTAATACTTTAACGGAGTTATATAATGATGTGAAAAAAATTAAAAGCGGTATCACCGAATTTAATCTTATTAGTATCGCACCAACTGAAATTGATTATAAGGGTAAAAAATATACAGGACAATTAGTGTTTGAACCAAATTATAGACTTGAGACTAAAAAAGTGTTCAACCCGTTTAGCGCTGGTTTATTTGATAGTAATAGTGGTTATACCTTTAGAAGAGTTTACATGATAGTATCTAATGATGTTGTAGATTCTAAAAAATATGAATCATTTAAAAACGCATTAATTGGTAATATTTTAAGTAATTCTGCATTAATAGGTAAGGGTGATAATGATAAAATAAGTACGGAGTTTGATAAATACTGGTTAACGATTGCAAAACCGGCGTTTGAAGAAGAAAATGCAATAACTAAATTTTTTATTGATGAAATGGAGAAAAATAAATTAAAGGACTTTTTAAAATATACTCCATTTAATTTAAAGAAAAAAAGGACATTTACATATACTACCGAAGGTGCAAATACCCCTGCTCAACAAACATTAATTAAAGGATTAGGTTGGACTGAAAACCAAAACACAAATAATAAAACTTGGAACGACGAAAGTCCTTCAGATGTATTTATATCAAAAGCAAAACTTAACTAATGGCATATCAATATTATAACAGATATAGTGATTTTAATATCAATGGGGAACAAACTATTGTCCCTTTTGTAAGTATCGGACAAAAACCAACGGATAAGACATTTATTTATAAAGTGGGAAGAAGTAGATTAGATGTTGTTTCACAAGAATTTTACAATTCACCTTTTTTCGGTTGGTTAATTTTACAGGCAAATCCTCAATTTGGGGGGTTGGAGAATTATATTTATGACGGTGCTGTATTGATAATCCCTTTTCCTTTACTACCTTCATTACAGGACTATAAAGCGGCGGTGTCCGAATATTTTTTTTATTATGGCAGGTAGATTACAAGGAGATAACAGTGGTAATATTTTAGTAGAATTTGATTATCAAAACATTGTTGTTGTTGACCCAAATAAAACTATAGATACACTTAATAATATTAAAGAAAGGTTAGTTGACCATGAAAATTTGGTTATGTATGTTAATCTTGAGGCCGAAGTAGTTCAAAGAACAAAATTATCAATTGGAGGTGCTCCCAATGATACCACTCAAACAATATCGGTTGCAAAAATTAATTTTTTACGACCAACTGAGGAAACTTCTTTAACGACAGGTTATTATGATGAGTTAACGGGTAACAATTCTAGAAATGGTACAGGGGATAATCAAATACAAGAAGAAATAATAAGACCACCGAACGGACAGAATCCGTATCTTAAAACATCCGTCGCAAGTCCCGGAGGTAAACCTATTGATAATGGGTTGTTAGGTATAACTAGTATTAGTATCAAAACAAATACTTCATTTGTCCCTACGGTTAGTATGACACTTGAAGATGTTCAGGGAAGGGCCTTATTCCAACTTGGAGACAATTCACCATATTCCGCTTTTTTTAACTTACCATATTGCCCATTTTACTTAACACTTAAAGGTTATTATGGACAAGCGGTTAGATACCAATTAAATCTTAGAACATTTAACGCCAGATTTAATACCTTTAGTGGTAATTACACAATTGAATTAGATTTTGTTGGATATAAGTTTAATATATTAAATGAGATATCGATGGGTAGTTTATTTGCTACACCTCATATGTATAGTAGAACTTTTGATATTTCAAAATCACCGACATCTCCTGAGGGAGGTTCTAATAAAAATATCGAATCACAATCTAAAAGTGATGTAGTATCAAAAGAATCTTCTATATCAACTAATAATACCGTAACACAACTTGTGTCAGAAAAAGGATACCAAAAAATTGTTGAGGTTTATAGTGAATACAAATCGAAAGGTTTAATTAGTCCAGATTTTCCGGAATTGACATTAGCTCAATTAATGAATAAATTACAAGAGTTTGAACGAACTATTCAAAACTCATATCCACCTGTATTAATAGAGCCTTTAACTAATATTAGGACTTATAAGGAAACATTAACCAACTACTTTAAACGAATTTATTCGGATAATCAATCTTGGTTTAACAAATACATGAACCCAAAACCAATAAAATTGAAGGGAACGGGAGAGGAAGTTTATATTTTTAAACAAGAGTATGTTAACAATCCTACTATAAAACAAGAAGCAAATACCTTACTTGAAGGATTGGTTAATGAATTTAATAAGTTATTAGCTGCCAACCCAACTTTAGGTAAAGGTAGTACAACGCCAATAAAAAATAGTATAATATATGATACTTTTAAGAAACAAATTTCATTAAGTGATGTTGATTTAACACAAACAACAATTTCACAAACAGGGATTTTACTACCAACACAGGCAAACATTACCTCAACTGAAACGCTAATTTATGACCAAATTAAACCTACTACAGAAAAAAATAGTTCTGACACTAGAGGACAAACAAATAATGCAAACATTGTTTTACCCCCCGTTTATGTTTTTAGTGAATTCCAAAAACTATTATCCAAGATGGAAACAGAAACTAATAAGAAATTATTGGGTTATGAAACTGAAATTACTGCGGATTTAGCTAAAAAAATTGAAAGCTCTTCAATAGGGTTAGGGTTCAAACCAACTGTAAGAAATATTATTTCAGTTATTATGGCTTCTGCGGAAGGTTTTATTAGATTATTAGATGAAGTCCATACAAATGCTTGGAATGTAAAATACCATCCTATAAGGGCGAATGTTATTTTAAATAACCCATCCTCAGCACTTGGGGTTGATAATGTCCAACATTTTAATATTTCTCAACAAGCTAAAAACCAAAATCAAGGATTGGTTAATGGTCAAGAGCCAATTTACCCATGGCCTCAATTTTTTGTTGAAACCCCTGATGATAAAAAGGGTAGGTTCCAATTAAAATATCCCGGAGACCCAAAATATGTTGATTTAACAAACGGATGGTTGTACGAGGTATGGCCTGAAGTTGAATTTGTTGAAGAATATATGAAAGGACTTACCCAAAAATTTTCTCAACCCGTAACTCAACCTTCAATTGATAG
>Ga0164293_10003157_pt1 | contig 14046 bp, 14 predicted proteins | sample GEODES118metaG_FD_111487 | JGI IMG/M metagenome (GOLD analysis project Ga0164293, IMG submission 111487) | Eutrophic lake water microbial communities from Lake Mendota, Wisconsin, USA - GEODES118 metaG | ecosystem: Environmental > Aquatic > Freshwater > Lake | place: USA: Lake Mendota...
GATGGCAATGAACTGGCCGGCGAGGATCTGATCGAGGCCGCCCCTGCCGGCCTGCTGCGCCGCCGCGCCGAACGCAATTTCGATGTGCGCTTCCACTTGGGCCCTGGCGTTTCGGCCACGCCCACCGCCGATGGCATGGGCGCGCTGCTGAAGACGCCTTCGGGCCGCATCTGGGCGTTCAAGGTGCGGCTGGAAAGCGGCGCGGGCCGCCTGGCCATCGAACCATCGGTATGGGTGGATGGGGCCGGCACCATCCAGCGCACCCAGCAGCTGATGATTTCCGGCGGCACCCAGAAAATGGCCGCCGATGTGCATTGGAGCCTGAAGCGGGCTGGCAAATAGCAGGCTGAGGCGCTAGGCGGGCGCGAATTACTCCACCGCTCCGGAAAGCCGCTCCCCATGACCGACCTCGTTCCCATTCGCCGTGCCCTGCTTTCGGTGTCCGACAAGGCCGGGCTGGAGCCACTGGCTGCCGCCCTGGTGGCACGCGGTGTGGAGCTGGTGTCCACTGGCGGCACAGCGACCGCCTTGCGGGCGCTCGGCCACGCGGTGAAGGACGTCGCCGAACTCACCGGCAGCCCCGAAATGATGGACGGCCGCGTGAAGACGCTGCACCCGCGCGTGCACGGCGGCCTGCTCGCCCTGCGCAACAATGAAGACCATGTGCAGGCAATGGCCGACAACGGCATCGCCGCAATCGATCTGGCCGTAATCAACCTTTACCCGTTCGCCGCCACCGTTGCCAAGGGTGCGCCGCGGGACGAAATCATCGAGAATATCGACATCGGCGGCCCCGCCATGGTCCGCTCCTCCGCCAAGAACCATGATTTCGTCGCCATCCTGACCAGCCCCGACCAGTATGATGAGTTCATCGCCGCGCTGGATGCGAACGACGGCGCCACCCCGCTAGCCCTGCGCCGCCGCCTCGCCGCCGCAGCCTTTGCCCACACCGCCGCCTATGATGCCGCCGTCGCCAGCTGGTTCGCCTTTGCCGATCAGGGCGAAATGTTCCCGGCCGTGCTGCCCGTCGCGCTCACCCGCAAGGAGACCCTGCGTTACGGCGAAAACCCGCACCAGCAGGCCGCGCTCTACCTGCCGCAGGGCCGCAGTTATGGCATTGCCGCGGCGCGCCAGGTGCAGGGCAAGGAGCTGAGTTACAACAACTTGAACGATGCCGATGGTGCGCTCGACCTCATCGCCGAATGGCGGGATGCCGGCCCGGCCTGCGCCATCATCAAGCACGCCAATCCGTGCGGCGTCGCCACCGGGGCGACTTTGGCTGATGCTTATGAAAAGGCGTTCCGGTGCGATCCGGTCTCGGCCTTTGGCGGCATCATTGCGGTCAACCAGCCGCTCGACGGCCCGACGGCGGAAGCCATCACTGGCATCTTCACCGAAGTGGTGATCGCGCCGGGCGCGGATGAGGACGCGCTCAAGGTCTTTGCAAGCAAAAAGAATCTGCGCCTGCTGATCGCCGAACTGCCCGATCCGCGCCGGCCCGGCCTGATGCTGAAGCCGATTTCGGGCGGCATGCTGGTGCAGAGCCGGGACAATGGCGCCGTGCTGCGTGCCGGCTGCCAGGTTGTCACCCAGCGCACACCGACCGACGCCGAATGGGTCGACCTGATGTTTGCCTGGACCGTGGCGCGGCACGTGAAATCCAATGCCATTGTCTATGCCAACGGCGGCGCCACGGCGGGCATCGGCGCTGGCCAGATGAGCCGGCTCGATTCCACCCGGATCGCGGCCCGCAAGGCGATCGACGCCGCTGAAACTGCCGGCTGGCCGCAGGCCCGCACCATCGGTTCGTGCGTGGCATCAGACGCATTCTTCCCCTTCGCCGACGGCCTGATCGCGGCGGCAGAAGCCGGCGCCAACGCCATCATCCAGCCCGGTGGCTCCATCCGCGACAAGGACGTGATTGCCGCCGCCGACGAACGCGGGCTGGCGATGGTGTTCACCGGGATGCGCCACTTCCGGCATTGAGGGCGCTTTTAGCCTTCTCCCCTCCCGCTTGCGGGAGGGGCCTTGGGTGGGCATCTTCCCTAAGCTTGGCGGCGAAGGAGATGCTCCCATGCTCGAACGGATCAAGACGGCACTCGAAACCACGCTTGCCGCAGCCAACGTGCCCGGGGCCGTGGCCGTCGTCGGCAACAGCAGCGGCACATTGGCGGAAGTGGCGGTGGGCACCAAAGGCCCCGGCGGCCCGCCGCTGAGCCAGGATGATCTGTTCCAGATCGCATCGATGACCAAGGCCATCGCCAGCGTCGCCGCCATGCAGCTGGTGGAACAGGGCCGGCTCAACCTTGATGATGATCTCGGCACGTTGCTACCGCAGCTCGCCAACCCGGACGTGCTGGAAGGCTTTGACGACGAGGGCAAGCCGGTCACCCGGCCGGCCGCCGGGCCGATCACGCTCAGGCAACTGCTCACCCACACGTCAGGCTTTGGCTATGAATTCATGTCGGCGGAGCTGACCCAGTTTCGCCAGCACAACCCGGCTGCACCGGGCAGCCTAGCCAGCCTGAAGGCGCCGCTACTGGCCGATCCCGGCACGCAGTGGCTCTATGGCATCTCCACCGATTGGGTGGGGCTGGCGGTGGAAGCCGCCTCGGGCATGAAGCTGGGCGACTGGCTGATCCGTCATGTCACCGGGCCGCTGCGCATGAACGACACGACATTCGCTTTCGACGATGCGGTGAAGTCACGGCTAACGCCGCTGCACGTGCGCACCCCCGATGGTGGCCTGATGCCCTTCCCGGTGCATTTCGGCGGCGGGGATAATGCCGAGTTTCAGGGCGCCGGCGGTGGCCTGATCTCCACCGCGCGCGATTATCTGCACTTTTGCCGGATGTTCCTGAACCGGGGCCAGTTGAACGGTGCCCGCATCCTGCGCCCCGAAACCGTCACCGACATGGCCAGCAACCAGGTGACCATGCCAGCCGGCCGGATGACCAGCAACCTGCCCGGCTTTTCCAGCGATTTCGATCTGTTCCCGATGATGGATTGCGGGTGGGGCCTGGGCTTCCTAATCAACCCGGAACCCGGACCGGATGGCCGCGCTGCAGGCTCGTTGGCCTGGGCCGGCATCGCCAACAGCTATTACTGGATCGATCCCGAATCCGATATCGCCGCCGTGTTGTGCATGCAGCATCTGCCCTTTGGCGAACCGGCCACGGTGGAAGTGCTGCGGGCGTTCGAACGCGCGGTTTACGGCAAATAGGCTCAGGCCAGCAGCAGCACCAACGGGACCGCCGTGCCAGCCACCAGCATCAACACGGCCGTACGCCGCGTCGCGCGGCTGTTCAGCGCAATGGCGGCGCCCAGCAAGGCGGACAGGGCAAGCGCCGCTGCCAACACCGCAATGAAAATCTTCATCGGCAGCGCTGCGCGCTTGCGGGCCGCCCGCTCGGCCTCCTTGACCGGATCAGCTGGCGCTTTCGCTTTAGCGACCGCCGGCTGTTTCGACGGTTCGGCGTGCGGCACCGTCTGATCGATATGCACGCTGCCCATCCACGCCATCCACGCCGGCGGCGGCGCCCCATCCCAGCCGCTGGCCTGTTGCAGCCGGAAGGCCTGCAACCCGCCACTGATGGCAAAGAACAGGATCGCTGGCAGAAAGAACACGCCGATATAAAGATGAAGCTGGCGGATGCGCCGCATTGTTTGAGCGTTCATTTTCCGGTCTCCAGTCGCAGCCTGATCGACGCGGCGTGGGCAGCCAAGCCTTCCACATCAGCAATCGCCGCCCCGGCCGGGCCGATCGCCGCCAGCCCCTGCGGCCCGCAATCGAGAAACGTGGTGCGCTTCATGAAGTCCACCACCGACAGGCCGGAGGCAAAGCGGGCGCGGCGGCCGGTGGGCAGCACATGGTTGGGGCCGGCCAGATAATCGCCGGCCGCTTCCGGCGTGTGGCGGCCCAGAAACACCGAACCGGCATGGCGCATGCGGGTGAACAGCCAATCGGGATCATCCACCATCAGTTCAGCATGTTCCGGCGCCAGCGCATCGAGCAGCGGCAGCGCATCGACCAGTTCGGCGATGGTGATGATGGCACCGAAATCACGCCAGGAGGCGCCGGCCACGGCGGCCGTGGGTAGGGTTTCGAGCTGGCGGGCCACGGCAGCTGCCACCGCATCGGCTTCGGCCGGCGAGGTGGTGATCAGGATCGACTGCGCCACCGGATCATGTTCAGCCTGGGCCAGCAGATCGGCCGCGATCCAATCCGGATTGGACTTGCCGTCGGACACGATCACCACTTCCGATGGCCCGGCCACCATGTCGATGCCGACCATGCCATAGAGCTGGCGCTTGGCTTCGGCGACAAATGCATTGCCGGGGCCGGTGATCACGTCGACACGGGGAATGTGCGCGGTGCCAAAGGCCAGCGCCGCCACCGCCTGGGCGCCGCCGATGCGAAACACCCGGCTCACACCGGCCACGCGCGCCGCGGCCAGCACCAACGGGTTGACCACGCCATCGGGGGTGGGAGTCACCATGATCAGATCACGCACGCCAGCCACCACGGCCGGAATGGCGTTCATCAGCACGGAGGACGGATAGGCCGCCCGGCCGCCCGGCACATAGAGGCCGGCGGCATCGACAGGCGACCAGCGCACACCGGTACGCACGCCGGCATCGTCCACCGCGTCATTGCCTTGCGGTTTCTGGCGTTCGTGGAAGGCACGGATGCGGGCGGCGGCGAGATCGAGGGCGGCGCGCAAGTCGGGCCCCAGCCCGGCCAGCGCGGCATCGAGATCGGCGGCGGGAATCTCCCAGCCGGCGGCGCTCAGATCGACGCGATCAAACTTGGCAGTGAGTTCGGCCACAGCGGCATCGCCGCGCGCCTTCACGCTCGAGATGATGGCGGCAACGGTGGCCGACACATCGGCGGCATCGTCGCGCTTGGCATCAACCAGCGCGGCGAAAGCAGCGGCAAAGCCAGCGTCGCTTGCGTCAAGCCGCTGCGGCATCGGATTTTTCCGTCAGTTCCCGCATGGCATCGATGATGGCGACGACACGGCTATCCGTCTTGAAGGCGGCGCGGTTGGCGATCAGGCGGCTGGTGATGTTGGCGATCACTTCCACTTCTACCAGCCCATTTTCGGCCAGCGTCTTGCCGGTGGAAACCAGATCGACGATGCGGCTGGACAGGCCAACCAGCGGCGCCAGTTCCATCGCACCGTTCAGCTTGATCACCTCGGCCTGCAGGCCGCGCGCCGCGAAGTGCCGGCGGGTGAGGCCGGGATATTTGGTCGCCACCCGCACGTGCGAAAGGCGCGACAAATCGGGATCAAGCGCCGCCGGCTGCGCCACGCTGAGCCGGCAATGACCGATCCCGAGATCGACCGGCGCGTAGATTTCGGAAAAATCGAACTCCATCAGCACATCGTTGCCGGCAATGCCCAGTTGCGCCGCGCCAAACGCCACAAACGTCGCCACATCGAAACTGCGCACCCGGATCACCCGCACATCGTCGCCGGAGGTGGCAAAGGTCAGCTTGCGGCTGTTTTCGTCGGTGAAATCCGCTTCCGGCACGATGCCGATGCGCGCCAGCAGTGGCAGCGCCTCCTTCAGGATGCGGCCCTTAGGGAGCGCGATGATCAGCGGCGTGGTCATGATGCGGCGCGGCATAGCGCGGATGGCAGCGAAATGCCAACGCGGCAGATCAGCCGCGCAGCAACCGAATAATGCCGGAAAAATCGGTGGCAGCACCGCCGTTGTTGACGAACAGCTGGTAAAGCGCTTCCGCTTCCGCCCCCATCGGCACGCTGGCACCGGCACCCTGCGCGGCCTGGCACGCCAGTTTCAGATCCTTGAGCATCAACGCTGCTGCAAACCCACCGGCATAATCGCGGTTGGACGGCGCGGTGGGCACCGGGCCGGGGACGGGGCAATAGCTGGTCATGGACCAGCTTTGCCCGCTGGCCTTGCTGCTGATGTCGAAGAAGGTCTGCGCCTCCAGCCCCAGCTTTTCGGCCAGCACGAAAGCTTCGGCGGTGGCGACCATGGTGGCCCCGAGGATCATGTTGTTGCAAATCTTGGCGGCCTGACCCATGCCGGCCCCGCCGGCGTGGATCACAGCCTTGCCCATCTTTTCCAGGATCGGCTGCGCCGTGGCAAAGGCCGCATCGGGCCCGCCGACCATGAAAGTGAGGGTGCCGCCATCCGCCGCCGCCGTGCCGCCCGAAACCGGCGCATCAACCATCGCCAGGCCTTTGCTGGCGGCCGCTTCGCCCATCGCCTTGGCCGTGGCGACATCGATGGTGGAACAATCGATCAGGATGGCGTGCGGCTGGGCGACGGCAAACAGATCGCCTTCATAGGCAGCGCGCACATGGCTGCCCGCCGGCAGCATGGTGATGATGACATCAGCGCCAGCGGCGGCATCGGCCGCACTGGTGGCCGCCGTTGCACCGCCCGCCACGACCCGCGCCAGCGTATCGGCAGACAGGTCGAACGCCCACACTTCGTGGCCGGCCTTGACCAGGTTGAGGGCCATACCGCCCCCCATGTTGCCGACCCCGATGAAGGCGATGATGGCCATGTTACTGCCCCGTCCAGTTGCCGGGCCGCTTTTCCACGAAGGCGGCCATGCCTTCCTTCTGATCGGCGCTGCCGAACAGGCCGTGGAACAGCCGGCGCTCGAAGAGGACGCCTTGCCTGAGGCTCATTTCGAAGGCGGCGTCGATTTCTTCCTTCACCGCGATGCTAGCCAGCGGTGCCATGCCGGCGATGGTTTCGGCCAGTTTCAGCGCTTCATCGAGCAGCGCTTCGGTGGGAACGACGCGGGCCACCAGGCCGGAGCGTTCGGCTTCGGCCGCGTCCATCATCCGGCCGGTCAGGCACATTTCCATGGCCTTGGCCTTGCCGATGGCGCGCACCAGCCGCTGCGATCCGCCCATGCCGGGCGTCACGCCCAGCTTGATTTCGGGCTGGCCGAATTTTGCGTTCTCGGCCGCAATGATGATGTCCGCCATCATCGCCAGCTCACAGCCGCCGCCGAGCGCAAAGCCGGACACGGCCGCGATCCACGGCTTGCGGTTGGCGGTGACATGGTCATAGCCGGCAAAGAAATTGCCGCCGTACATTTGGGCGAACGACTGCCCGCTCATTTCCTTGATGTCGGCACCGGCGGCGAAGGCCTTTTCCGATCCGGTGATGACAAGGCAGCGCTGTGAAGCATCGACATCATAGGCGGCAAAGGCGGCGATCAGATCGGCCAGCACCTGGGAATTGAGCGCGTTCAGCGCCTGCGGGCGATTAAGACGCACAAGCGTGACGGCGCCGCGCTGTTCGACAAGGATGGTTTCATAGCTCATTTCACTCACCCCATCGTCGGAATGACGAACGCGCTGCCGCCATCCATGCCGCCATCCGGCCAGCGCCCCGTTACCGTCTTGCGCTTGGTCCAGAATTGCACGCCTTCCATGCCGTGCTGGCCGATGTCGCCAAAGGCGCTGCGCTTCCAGCCGCCGAAGCTGTGATAGGCCACTGGCACCGGGATCGGCACGTTGACGCCGACCATCCCCACATTCACCCGCGCCGCAAATTCGCGCGCGGCGTGGCCGTTGCGGGTGAAGATGGCGACGCCATTGCCATATTGATGCTGGCTGGGGAGTTTGAGTGCCGCCTCAAAATCGGGCGCGCGCATGATCTGCAGCACGGGGCCGAAGATTTCCTCGCGGTAGCTCTGCATATCGGGTGTGACATGATCGAACAGGGTCGGCCCGACGAAGAAGCCGCCTTCATGGCCCTGCAGGGTGAAGCCGCGGCCATCCACCACCAGCTCGGCGCCTTCATCGACACCCATCTGGATGTAGCTTTCAATCCGCGCCTTGTGAACGGCGGTGACGACCGGACCGTAATCGGCCTCCGGATCAGTGCTGATGCCGATCCTGAGTTTGCCGATCGCTGGCAGCAATTTGGCGCGCAATGCGTTGGCGGTGTCCTCACCCACCGGCACTACCACCGGCAGCGCCATACAGCGTTCGCCGGCACTACCAAAGGCCGCCCCGGCCAGATCGCGCACAACCTGATCGAGATCGGCATCGGGCATCACCACCGCGTGATTCTTGGCGCCGCCCATGGCCTGCACTCGCTTGCCGCGCGCACAGCCCTGCGCATGGATATAATCGGCCACGTCGGACGAGCCGACGAAGCTGATCGCGGCGATATCAGGATGGGCGATGATGGCGTCGACCATTTCCTTGTCGCCGTTGACGACGCTGAAAATGCCCTCGGGCAGGCCGGCATCGCGGAAAATGTCGCCCAGCAGGTGCGGCAGGGTGGGATCACGTTCCGATGGCTTCAGGATGAAGGCGTTGCCGGTGGCGATGGCGACGCCGGCCATCCACATCGGAATCATCGCCGGGAAATTGAACGGGGTGATGCCAGCGCCGATGCCGATCGGCTGGCGGAAGGCCCAGATGTCGATGCCCGGCCCGGCGCCGTGGGTAAACTCGCCCTTCAGCACATGCGGGATACCGCAGCAGAATTCGATCACTTCCAGCCCGCGCTGGATATCGCCGCGGCTGTCGGCCAGCACCTTGCCATGTTCGGAACTGAGCACGCGGGCCAGTTCATCCATGCGGGCTTCGACCAGTTCCTTGAACTTGAACATCACCCGGGCACGGCGCTGCGGGTTGGTGGCGGCCCAGGCCGGCTGCGCAGCGCGGGCGGCAGCGACTGCCTGTTCGAGCAGATCAGCGCCCGCCAATCGCACTTCTGCCTGCACCTGGCCTGAGTTGGGATCATACACCGGGCTGGTGCGGCTGCCGGCGGCCACGGGCGATCCGGCGATATGATGGTCGATGATGCGCATGAATGGTTTCCTACTCCGGCGAGCCGACCGGTGCCACCCACAGTTGCATCAGTGCATGTGGTCGCCGCCGCAGCCCTCGGGCAGCGCCTGCCGGCAGTGATCCGCGCCGGTTTCGACCTGCAGCGTGGCATGGCCGATGGAAAAGCGGTGGTGGAGCGCGTGGGCGATGTTGGCCAGAACTTCGTCACCCGGGTGGCCGGCAGGCATCACCAGATGCGCGGTCAGCACTGCGCCGGTGGTGCCCTGCGGCCAGATATGCAGATCGTGCACCGCCGCCACGCCGTCCAGCCCAGTGAGCCATTCGTTGACGGCGACCGGCTCGATGCCCGGCGGCACCGCATCCAGCGCCAGCGCCAGCGATTCGCGCAGGAGCCCCCAGGTGCCGCGCAGGATCACGGCCGCCACGGCAAGGCCCAGCACCGGATCAACCCAGGCCCAGCCGGTCTGGCTGATCACCAGCCCGCCGAGCACCACCGCCGCCGACACCCCGGCATCGGCCAGCATGTGCAAATACGCGCCGCGCACGTTCACATCGCCCTTGCGGCCGCGCATGAACATCAGGGGGGTGCCGGTATTAATGGCAACGCCCACCGCCGCAACCAGCATCACGACATTGCCGGCGACCGGAAGCGGATCGAGCAGACGGTGTACCGATTCGAAGACGATGCCCCCGCACGCCGCCACGAGGATGAGCGCGTTCGCCAGCGCAGCCAGAATCGGCGAGCGCTGCAGACCCCAGGTGAAACGCGCGCTCGGCGCCCGTCTGGCCAGCGTGAGGCCGCCCCAGGCAATCAGCAGCCCCGCCACATCCGACAGATTGTGGCCGGCATCAGCGAGCAGCGCCATCGAATCGATCCACAGACCGGCCGCGGTCTCGATGCCAACATAAGCAAGATTGAGCACCACCCCGATGGCAAAGGCCCGGCCGAAATCTGGCGGCGCATGGCTGTGCCCATGGCCATGATGATCATGACCGCCCAGCGGATGGCTGTGAGCGTGGCTGTGCATGGCGGCTTTATGGGTCCCGCGGCGAGGCACCGCAACGAAAAAGGCGGCCCTAGCGGACCGCCTTTTCAAGCAACGACTGGAGCGGGTGAAGAGATTCGAACTCTCGACTTCAACCTTGGCAAAAGTCAGTTCGATGTATTCTCTGGATATATCAATGGGTTATATCGCCGTTTCAAATCCGAACACGATCCGAAGATGGCAATCCGTTTTGCTCAACCCATTGAGATTAATGAGATATAGCTGTCTTGCAGGGTTTGCGAATGTTGGGGTGGGTAAGCCGTATGTCCACCCTCGTTTATGGGCTTTTTGAGGACATTTTGGTTCATTTAAAGTCCACTGCCATGATCCTTGTAGGCTCCTAGCCATTCGATCCTGGACCTCTTATTGGGGTCAACCATGCGCACGATCGGCTTGCTTGGTGGAATGAGCTTTGAAGGCTCTGCAACCTATTATCGTCTGATCAACGAAGGTGTCCGTGACAGAGTGGGCGGTCTCAACTCCGCCGAGCTGATCCTGGGGTCATTGAACTTCAACACCATCGAACGGTCACAGCAAGCTGATCACTGGGATCAGGCGGGTCGTTATCTCGCCGACGCTGCCAAGGGACTTGAACGGGCTGGCGCAAAACAGATGCATACGATGAGCGGCTTCACGAAGCAGCGGCGACACTAATCACCTCGACTGCTTAACAGTTTCTCCATGGAGCGCATGATAAAGATAATCCAATTTAAAAATTCAATCGCTATTGCACCTGCCCATACGATCAAAATTACTACACCAAAGGTCGTCAGCAATATTCCGGCCGCCACCCTGATATGCATTAAAATCACTTTACTGCGGAATGGCGATTCGTCTCGGAGTTGATTCTGAAGTTCGGTTCTGGATTTAATCAGGTATTTGAGGCGTTCACGACTGTCGATTAAAAACTCGGACCGGTTTGAGTATGCTTGTGATGCATCATTTAGCTGGTCGCTTGCTGCAAGCGTCAAACGACGAAGCTTGATCAACTCCGTCGACTTCCCCCTCATTTCATCACAATCTTGGGTTGTAAAATTGTTCCAAGTCGACCCCTCCGGACAATCTTCAAAATAATTATCGAGCCCACTTTCTATAGTTTCCAAATCTTCAGTACCCTCAGAGGATCGAATCGAAGTTAACAAGTCAGCCCTAAACCCTACATTTTCAAAAAAAATATTTTCTTTACTTCTTGCTGCGGCAAATGCCCTTTCGGCATCTGCTCGTTTTGCAGCAAGCGTCCTCGACCCACCTGGAGCGGCTAACTCAGTTATATTTGCTTTTAGCGTAAGGGTCTCAGCGTCTTGATCTGCGAGCTCTCTTTCAAGCCGCTCAATCGCTGCAAGCTCACTCGATGGATACAAGGCAAATATTGCAGCCGTAACTCCCGATGATATGACAATTATGCATAAAACAAATATTGATAAATACTGAATACGGGAATAACGGAACAAAACAAACTGTCTCGAGTTGATGTAATCATCCTCATCAGATGCCGCACTCATCATAATTGCAATCGCACTTTTTAGGAAAACGAACGGAGTGCTGAAAATCGTACTAAACAGCCGGAATATAGATGAGATCGCTGCGAACGGATTATTATTTGAAAAGAGAGCCGTAAATATGAAAAAAACGACGATGAAAGTGACAACCGCAGCAACAGGGTGCTCGATGAAGTTCGTTAAGAGGCTATCAATAAGTTCCATTTCATTCACCTTTGTTTGCTTTATTATAAATAAACTATCGAATCTTTATCTGCCGCAATAGGGAGTCGGTATTAACATCTATTATTTTATGTTGGCGTAGCGGACGACGTCAAGACTGTTTCATACTGGCGGTAGTAGTCGGCGAACTGCGGAACCGTTTTGAGGTAATCCACATCGATCTTAGCTCAACCGTTTGACAGCAATTGACGTCCAGCCGCCGAAGCCGTGAACACGCCCCGTCGTGGGACGTCGATCAGACCAGCCTTGGACATATAGAACTTTGCCCAGTGGATTCGGTTATGGAGGAGACGCTGCTTACGGCTCGGCAGCATCATTTCCCGCTCTTCCTCGATGAGACCCAATCGATCGGCTATGGTATCGGCGGCAACGGGCACTCGTGTCTCGCCTTCCGAAGCCAACGTCAGGACAGGCAGCATCAGCTCTTGGTAACTCGGGATTGCCATGGTCGATGGATAACACGGCGAAGCGAAGGCGCAATGGCACGACGGCAATGGTGGAGATACTTACGACCGCTGTTGATTACCTTCATTCGCAACAGCCATTTCCCGTGCCAACTCCTTAGCGGCCCTTCGTGCGTCGCTGAGGCTGGCGCAAAACGGATGCCTACGGTTGTCCTGAATGTTCAGCGGCAGCGAATATGCGCCAAGCAGCTCGTGCTCCAAGTGCCATGGCTCGGGATGCTCGGTCCAACACACCAAGGCATTCTCATTCAGCCACGTATCGAGCCATTGCTCGCCTTGGTGCGTGAATGTCATCCGCTTTCCGCTGCCGACCCGACGCAGCGGATAGTCGCTTACTGGTGCCAACAAGATCCCAAGCGTTAGCCGCAACGTTGACCCCTCGGCGTTCCCCTTCAGATGGTGGGCGACACGCTTGCGGAGATGCTGGCGGCTGCGCTCGTTCTTTGGCGAGATGCCCACATACAGCAGCGTAAGCCCATCACGAACGTAGCACCCGTCCGTCGGGACGCCCGGCGGCGGGTTCCGAAAAAACCACGCATAGGCGCCACGAGATTGCGGGATCAGGTCTGAACGAAACAGTATCTCAGCCCTGGTCAGCAGAGGCGCACTCTCAACGAACGTCATCGAAACCCCCGCTACCATCCCCCGGAAAGTGAGATACAAAGACCATATGAGCGATGCCTTTGCCAGCCTCGAACGGTTTGTCCGCCACGAAATGCGGATGTCGCATATCTACCAGCCAGTGATGCTACTGGAGCTTCTCAGTTCGGGTGGGCAGACGTCGAGAACGCAGCCCGCAAGTCGTTTGCGCCCAAGAAATGTCCACCGACGCCTGCCGTGTTTGCGGCGTTAGGAAGGCTGGCGGAACGATTGCCGAGCCTTGATGCATCGGTGTTCATCGCTAACGCCAACGGGTCGATTGACCTGTTGTCGACCATCGGGGCTCCCTGCCCGTTCATCGCCAGGCTCACGCTAAGTGCCTAAGGGAGCTTGAAAAACAGAGGGGCAGGTGCCACTCGCAAAGGGTCGATATGCACGGCCTCAATTGGACCCTATTGAAGAACTCTATATCCTCGGCCACCAAGGCAATTACGGATTATATTACGCTGATTTGTTTCGCCTGCATCGGCCCCTCCGGCGCCACCAACTGCAGCACCGACGCCTGCTGCCACACCTTTATCATAACCACTGCCGCCGATAAGTGCCAATCCGAGGCCAAGAGCAGCCCCTATGATCGCCCCACCAGCCGCAGACTTCCCGGCATTGGCGGTCTGGCGAGCGTAGGCCTGACACTCCTGAAGATCTGCCTCATAGCGATTTAGATCCACATTTTTGTTATCGACTATGGGCCGATAATTTGATCCTGTCCCCACGCATCCTGAGGTTAATGCCGCCGCCAATACGATGGCTATAATACTCTTGAAGTGCTTCACAGAAGGAGCCTTACGTAAAAACAAACGTGTCACAACCTTACAAATATATCATCAAAAATTTCGTGGGAATAATCAAATTATGTATTCTATATATACATAAATTTATTTGATATTGATTTTGAGTCGGGTGCAACCCGCCCGTTCATCTCTAGGCTCTAAATCTCGAAATCCTCCTTTCCATAAATAGGACGTAACGATCCTTAATTTATCGGAAATGGAATAATTACAATATGTTGGTAGGACAAAGGCGATATAGGTCACAGTTCATCGACTGGGTTTCCTTAGACGATTGGCGAGCCCCGGTCGCTGTCACTCTGACGCTACGCCAGTGCGTATCTGTTCCAAATGGAACAAGCGCCGTCACCCAGTGGCTGACCGATACAGCCGCCTCCCAGAACATGCGGCATTTCCTGAACAAGCTGGATCGGTCGGTCTTCGGCAAGGCTGCGACACGGTTCGGCAAACGGGTCGGGTGCGTTCCTGTCCTCGAGGGCGGGACTGGCAAGCGTCTCCACTATCACGCTGTCATCGACTGCCCTCGCCCCGAGCTGGCTGGCGACTTCCCACTCTTGATCGCC
>Ga0164293_10003160_pt1 | contig 14045 bp, 16 predicted proteins | sample GEODES118metaG_FD_111487 | JGI IMG/M metagenome (GOLD analysis project Ga0164293, IMG submission 111487) | Eutrophic lake water microbial communities from Lake Mendota, Wisconsin, USA - GEODES118 metaG | ecosystem: Environmental > Aquatic > Freshwater > Lake | place: USA: Lake Mendota...
CGCATTTGCTTCGAACTTCTCTGCGCCTTACCCTTACCCCCAGAGCAATCCACTTGCTTTTCGCGGGAGTGGTGAAATGGCAGACACGCCAGTCTTAGGAACTGGTGCTCCGGCGTGCGGGTTCAAGTCCCGCCTCCCGCACAGATCTTCAGACGCTGCTTTCTGGCAGCGTAGTAGCTTTTTTTGAGCTCGCCCACCCTCTAACAATTAATCAGGTGGGCGATTACTCTCTCGCAATGGCGATTATCAAACCCCTCGGCGCAAGCCTGATAGCGGTGTTGGCACTTGCCTTGATACCTGGCGTAGCAACATCGGCTCAGAAAGTTACTACCGGCGCTACCTGTAAAGTCATCAATCAGAAAATTACCTATCAGAAGAAAATTTATACCTGCGTTAAATCTGGCAAGAAACAGGTGTGGAGTAAGGGAATAGCGATTGCAAAACCTTCGGCATCACCAAAACCTTCCGCTACTCCAGCGCCTTCAGCATCACCGACCAAGACCTCGGCAGAAGAGCCAACAAAGAAGCCAGAGCCAACTTACTTGGAGCGTTGGAAAACAACTGGCTCACAAGCGCTAGCTCCTTTCGATGCAATTTATCCAAAGAAGCTGGCGCAGTTTAAAAACGTGGAACTCATTTGGCGGGTATCTGAAAAAGTTCCCGGTGAAATCAGCGGTGAGATACAGGCGCGTTATCAAGTGACCACTGATTTCTGGAGCTCATACACAAAGTTTGATTTTCCGGTCCAAGTCATAATCGGCGATCTAGATGACATCGAATTCGTTTGTAAGTGGCGAGGTTCTCACTTGCAGATGATCCAACCAAATTGCAACACGAGCTTTCGCACAGATAAGACGCGAGATTGGGATGCTCACACCACTCAAATTGTTGGCAAGGCCACTGATTTTTACTTCATGAGCGATCCCAAGGTGCTTGACTCAGCGAGCTTTATCCCACGAGTTGAGCATGAATTTTTTCACAACGTTCAATTCGCTCAGATGAGTCAATACAAGTCAATCATGCCGTGCTGGGCAGAAGAAGGTGGAGCTGAGTACTTCGGCGTACTTCTTGCAAGCAATGGCAATGCCGAAAGATTTCTCAAATTACGAGCGCTGAGTGTGAGCGCTGCCATGGGCAGAATTCGAAATACCAACTCAACACCTGAATTCTGGAAAGAGTGGTTGTACTCAACAGATATGACATCTATCGTGCCTAATTCGAGCGCATGGGGTTGTAGCGGTGTTTCGATGGAAGGCATCTACCACCAAGGATTGCTCGCCACCGAGTATCTGCACCTCAAACTTGGTACCGAAGGGCTACTAAGTTTCTATCGTGATGCCGGTATCCAAGGCTGGGATCGAGCAATTGAGAACGCCTTTAAGAAGAGTAAATCTGATGCTTATGCCGAAATTGCTGAGTATGCCAACCGCGAATTTCTCATCATAAAGAGTGAGGGCTGGGCGGTTCCATTCTGCCGACAAACGTGCACTAACCTGTAAGCGACAACAAAGGATTGGACTATGGCTAAACCATCACCGGCAAAGGTAAAGAAGCTCAAAGCTGAAGCGATGCGCGCTGCCGCAGAACGTCGCGCAGAGAAAATTGCGCTGCAGAGTGCGAATACCCGAGGCGAGAGCGAGCTCGATGCCTATAGTGAAGTCGACGGTGCTTGGCGTGAATTAGGAATTTCAGCGCCAGCTCGAAGAGCCCTGATTGATGATGGCCACTACAAATTAAGTGATCTCCGAAAAGTCTCATTAGCGGCGCTCAAAGAACTCCACGGAGTTGGACCCAACGTAATCCGCATCCTTGTCTCAGAGATGAAGAAGGCAGATATCCAGTTCCGAAGCTGATGGATGGTTTGCGAAGTTACTTACCGTCCCAGGCGCTCATCTCTTCTGCAAATGGATCAAGTCCCATTGGGCCAAGGCGTAGCGCATAGGTGTGGAACTTCTTCAGATCAAAGTCTGCACCTAAGCGACTCTTTGCATCTTCGCGGGCAGTCATCCATACGCGCTCTCCTACCTTGTAAGAGATAGCTTGTCCTGGAAGTCCAAGGTAGCGATCGCGCTCACTGGCAGCAATGGCATCTCCCTGAAGTGCCTTCTCGAAGAGAACATCTTTGACAGAATCGGCATTCCAAACATTTCCGTTCTCATCCGTGTAGCCAAGGTGGATTCCAATATCTACTACAACGCGCGCCGCACGAAGTGCTTGGTTAGATAGGTATCCCATTTCAATTCCTGGCTCGTCGAATGCACCGAGTTCATCCATAAATCGTTCCGCATAGAGCGCCCAACCTTCGCCGTATCCGCTGATCCAGGCAGAGGAACGCTGGTAGCGACTGAGGCGATCTTTTTCAATTGCCGCAGTTGCAAATTGCAAGTGGTGACCTGGAACAGCCTCGTGATACCAGGTAGAAATCAGGTGCCACCAAGTAAATCCTTCAGTTCCCTGACTTGGAATCCAGGTGGAACCGGCGCGACTGAGGTCCTCTGAAGGCGGGTTGTAATAAGGGGCAGTACCGCTGCCATCAGGTGCGTACTTCACATCGCACTTCTTGATTCGCTCATCGATTTCGAAGTACTGGCCATTCATGCGCTCAGTTGTCTTATCGGTAAAGTCCTGCAAGAAAGCAACAATTCCCTCTTTATCCTTAATAAAGTACTTCGGATCCTGATCGAGATGATCTGCAACTTCGCGAAGCGTCTTTGCCCCTGGCTTAATTTTCTCGGCAATAGACCACATACGGTCATTGATGCGCTTTAAATCCTGCACGCCCCACTCGTATGTTTCACGCAGGTTTAAATCTGCGCCAGTGAAGTAGCGGGCCCAGATTGCATATCGATCAGCGCCAACTGCATCGACCGGATTAGCTTGTGGCAGATAGACATCATTGAGATAAGTCGCAAGTTTGGTGGCAGCTGCCTGCGCGAGAAGAGCGTTGGCATGAATATCTGGATACTTGCCTTCCGGGTCAAAGCGCTTTGCCATATCGACATAGCCGTTATTGGCATGGCTCTTGAGTTGATTAACAACACCTGAAACCTGGCGGCGCGCAACAGTCTTTCCCGCAGCAGCCAAAGTTGAGATGGTGCTGACCCATGAATCAAAGACGGCATCAACAGTTGCAAGTCGCGTCGCGATATTTGCAAAATCTTGATCGTTATTGCGTGGCATGAGTTCAAAAATGCCACGAACGCTCGAAACTGGCGACGATAAGACAGACCAAATCAGATGCTCTTCATCGGTGTCGTGCAGCAAAAGCGTAGATTCAAGTCTTTCTTGCATAACCTTCTTTGCAACTCGATCGATCTCATCGATTGGTTGTAGCGCCATTAACTTGTTGAGTGAATCGCGGTAGAGCGCTGCACCCTCTTCGGAGCCAGCAAGAGAGAGGTCATCCCATTTATCTTGGTTGATGCCATTGCCGAGATAGGTGCAGGTCATCGGCGATAAGAGCGCGGATGCCTCAACGTGGTGGTCGGCGAGTTCGAATATTGGTGAGCGATGAGTCATGGGCAATGTCTACCAGTTTTGCGCTCAAATGGATAGGAAAGAATGAGATTGAGTGTGAGCTAGACGAGGAAACTGTATGCCACAAGAACTGCGCCGACTGCTAAGGCAATAAATCCAGCGCTCTTTGCTGATAGCAACTTCTTACCGAAGGTGGTCAAGGAGAGAAGTAGCAGCGCTGCACCAGGTATCACGAGAACTAGGCTCTTCGAAAGGTTCCCAGTCTCGCCAGTTTGATAGCGGAGATTAATCAGACCTACAGCCAAGGCAGCGTAGGAGCCCATCCGGAAATTGTTAATGCGCGGAGATGTCATGGGCATAAGGGTAATAGCAAAGGGCGCCGGTTTCCCGGCGCCCTCGCTATCTTTACTGACTTAATTAGTGGTCAGCTGGCATGCCTTCAGCATGTGACTTCATGCGTGCAATCTTGAAGATTGTGAGTCCGAAGACGCACTTAGCAAGAATGTCTGCAATTGTGTAACCAACCTGTACGCCTACGAATGATGTAGCGAGTTCAGCGTTAGGTGTTTGTGCATCGAGGCCCATACCTAGGATGTAGGAGATTGGGTAAACGCCCCATGTTGCGATCAAGAGAAGACGAAGACGCTTCACTGTTGCTGCAACACCCTCTGGCTGGCGGTCAAGTGACTTACCAAGCTCTACGAAGAGTACGTAGAGGATATAGAGGAATGGAATTGTTGAAAGAATACCGAATGTCCACTGGGTACCTGGGTCATTTGAAACTTCACCTGGGTATCCAAGGATGATCATTGCTGCGGCTGCTGGAACAAGACGCATGATCAATGACTTAGCAACTGCTGCTGCAAGTGCTAGTACTGCAATTACCTCAACGAGAAGTAGTGGAACAGTAAGAAGCCAATCTACATAACGGTATGCCTCGTTAAATGCACCTTCTGTGCCAGAAACATCAATCTTTACATTTTTGGTGCCTGCAACGAGAGTTGATGACTCATTGAATGAGTTGAAGATTCGGTAGTAGTGGTAGGCCGCAATGAATGTCACCATTGATGACATCACTAGAGCTGTGCGGTACTTTGCAAGAACGCGACCTTGTGAAACGAGGGTGTAAACAGTTGTTGCGAGCATTGACACTAATCCAAGTGAGAAGACCGCATACACGGTGTTCCACTGATTGGCGCTAAGTTCAATCATTGTCATATCTCCTGAGCCTTTCGTGACTCTTCAACAGTGCGAACCGTTTGGTCCGTAAGACCGAAAGGTCAAGAGGGAAGCCCAGGGCACCATTGACCTTCGATGGTGTAATTGTGAACCTGAATGGTCATTAATTCTCGAATACTTGCGAGTAATTTGCGACTTTTTTCGGTCTTTGCCGGAAATTGAGCGTAAATCGGGGGTGAGATTAGAGAATTTCACCCAAAAGGGTTTCAACGCGCGCCTTGATTTCATCTCTGATAACGCGCACCGGCTCGATGCCCTGGCCGGCCGGATCCTCGAGTTTCCAATCCTCATAACGCTTGCCTGGGTAGTACGGGCAGGCATCCCCACAGCCCATGGTGATGACGACATCTGACTGCTGGACCGATTCAGGGGTGAGAATTTTCGGCTTCTGGTCTGCAATATCGATACCGAGTTCGGCCATCGCTTCGACGGCAACCGGGTTAATGGAATCCTTGGGGGCCGAGCCGGCTGAGAGAACTTCTACGCGATCGCCGCCGAGTGCGCGCATAAAACCCGCTGCCATCTGAGATCGCCCGGCGTTGTGAACGCAGACAAACATAATCGTTTTTCTGGCATTAACGTCTTTGAGGTTTCTTTGATTTTCAGTCATGGTTAGCTCGATTCTTTAGTGTGATGAGAAGCAAAGTAACGCGCTGCCAAATATCCGATGGCAGCGCCCACTATTTGAGCGGGAATAAATGCTGGAACTGATGCTGGGCTGATGCCCGCAAAACTATCTGTGAAAGTCCTGCCGACGGTAATTGCTGGATTGGCAAAGGATGTCGATGAGGTAAAGAAGTAAGCGGCAAAGATAAAGAGTGCAACACCTGCTGCAATTTTCTCGCTCTGTTTTTGGGCGATAAAGTGGAAAATCAAAAAGACCAGGCCTGCGGTAGCAACAGTTTCGCTGAGCAGAATGTTCCATCCCCCGCGAACTTTGCTTGACTCTTGATATGCATCGCGAGTGAAAATCAGATTGGCAAGAAGTGTTCCTGATATGGCTCCGATGATTTGAGCAATAGTGAAGCTCAATGTCTGCGCTACTGATGACTCTTTACGGAGGTAAAAGATCCAGGAAACTACTGGGTTAAAGTGTGCGCCGCTGATGGGTCCAAAGAGGCTAATCAGTAACCAGAGAATTGCACCGGTTGCACCAGCGTTGATTAGTAATTGAAGGCCGACATTTGACGTTAAATCTGTGGCCATAATTCCTGAACCAACGACTGCAAGGGCTAAAGATCCTGTTCCCACCAACTCTGCTATCGCTTTTCTCACCCGTTAAGCGTACTTGCCGAAGGTGTACACGAGGTAAATTCATGGTTTCGATAAAGATAAAGTGTTTCAGCGCGTATGGTGGGCACATGGCCAAGATTCCGCTCGCAATTAAGCCCCCGAAGCTGCGTGGGTGGTTTCACCTTGGCGCAACGCCGGCCGTCTTTATCGCATCTCTCGTTCTATTTATATTAAGCAAAGAATCACTCAAGTTTGCAGTTGCACTCTATTCAGTCACTGCAATCATGTTATTTAGCGTTTCGGCCGTCTATCACCGAGTGCCATGGTCAGCGTCTAAGAAGAAATTCTGGCGACGGTGGGATCACGCAAATATCAATCTACTGATTGCCGGTTCGTACACCCCTTTTGCGGTAGCTCTTCTCGAACCCCGCGATCGCAACATTTTGCTAGCAATCATTTGGATTGGCGCACTCTCTGGGGTGGCAATCAGAATTTTCTGGTTGAGCGCTCCTCGCTGGTTGTATGTTGCAAATTATTTACTTCTTGGTTGGGTTGCCGTTTTCTACACGCCAAAGCTGTATGACCGCGGTGGACTATGGGTCCTTATTCCAATTCTTATCGGTGGCTTGCTCTATTCCATCGGTGCAATCTTCTATGCGCTCAAGCGCCCTGGCCGCGCTGCCAAATATTTCGGCTTCCACGAGCTCTTCCACATCTTTGTCCTGGCAGCCTGGATATCTCAATACCTCGCCGTCTGTTTCGCGATTTACCGTTCGAGGTAAATCGCGAGAAGCGACCCAGGGCGATTTACCGTTCGAGGTAGATAGGCTCAGGAGTCTCCACGCTTGCGGGCGATTTACCCACGCCCCCGTGATGCCCTAATCTTGCCTTCTGGATTGAGGCAAACGATAAGGATTAATAATGGCAGAGAAGAAGGACTTTCTTAACTGGGTCGGATTCCGCGAGGAGTCAGAGCGCACCTCAGTGGGCAATCCGGTAGACCGAATCCGCGAACTCGAATCAAACCTAGCTGACCTTCGCTCTCGCCGTGACATCACCTCTTTAAGCAAGGAAGAGTTTGAAATCCTCGCGACTGAAACTGCGATGATGATGATTAAGTCTGCGCAGGCCCGCGAGGCAAAGGCATTTGCCTCATCCGAACGCCTGGTCAATGAATCCACACGAAATGCAAAAGATCTCCTTGAAGGTGCAGAGACCAAGGCGCGTTCAATTCTTTCCGGTGCTGAAGCGCGCGGCCGTAAGTACATCTCAGCAGCAGAAGCTGAAGCCCAGGATGTCATCAATGAAGCCTCGCGCGAAGCTGAGTCGCTGATTGATTCAAAGCGTCGTGAAGCAGCTGCTCTGGCATCTGCTGCTCGTCGCGAAGGCGAGCGAATTGTCGCTGACGCCGCCAGTGAAGTTATCGAATATCGCCGTTGGCTCGCCGAGGTGATCTCTGAATCAGAGCGTCTCTATCGCGTGCAGTCACAAGCACTGGTCGCGGCCGAACAAGCAATTGCGCAATCACGTCAACGTCTAGATGGCGCCTTTGCCCGCTTGGCAAATATGCAGGCGGTCGTCAATGACTCGCTCAATGAGGATGGCACAGTCCGACGCAAAGAACCGATCAAGGTAGAGAGCCGTCGCACTGCACCAGCACTCGATGCACCTTCTGCTCGCGCACCAAAAAAGAGCGTTGCAAAGAAGACTCCTTCAAAGCGTAAGTAATCTCTATGGCTACCAAACGCGGTATCCAATACATTCCTGCCATCGATGGTTTACGAGCCATCGCTGTTATCGCAGTACTTTTGTATCACCTTGGCTTTGATTGGATCCCTGGCGGGTTTCTCGGAGTTGATCTCTTCTTCGTTATATCTGGCTACGTCATCACTCGTTTGCTGCTCGACTCAATCGAAATTAGCGGGGGCCTAGATCTCCCCGCTTTTTATCTCGCTCGAATTCGTCGCCTGCTTCCACCCCTTCTCTTTATGGTGATTACCACCATTATTGCTGTTGGTATCTGGGCTCCAGACACCATTAAGCGATTGCTCATTGATACTCCTTTTGCCCTGACCGGCACTATGAATTGGTGGCTCGTTGGTCGCCAACTCGACTATTTCGAAGCAATTGGGCGACCATCACTTTTGCAGCACACCTGGTCGCTTGCGGTTGAAGCTCAGTTCTATTTTCTGTGGCCACTGATCCTGCTCTTAGTTCTTAAATGGTTTGGAAAGAAGCGAGTGGCAATAGCTTCATTAGCTATTGCATTCGCATCAGGGCTAGCGCTCTTGTTTGTCTCATTTTCAATTGATGCCGCAAATGCAGCAAGTGTGAGCCATGTCTATTTCGGAACCGACACTCATAGCATTGGGCTCTTTCTCGGAGCGGCACTTGCCGTCAGCTGGGTACCGCAGAATTTCAAGGAAATTGTTACTAAAAAAGCGCAGAACTTTATTGATGCAATTGGGGTAGTTGGATTCATTGGAATTCTTGCCGCTTTCTTGCTCATTGATGAGAGTCAACCGACTCTTTATAAGATTGCATTCCCGTTAGCTGGCATATGTGGCGCGGCAATTATCACTTCGGTCGTCCATCCCGCTTCACGATTTGCACCGATTCTGCAGAATCGAGTTCTACTATGGATTGGCGAACGTTCGTACGCAATCTATCTCTGGCACTGGGTAATATTTCAGGTTACCAGGCCCGCCATAGATCTTGAAGGTAGAAGTTGGGCGCTCTACGCCTTGCGAATTCTCATAGTCTTTGCACTCGCTGATATTTCGCTGCGGTTGGTAGAACTTCCAATTCGTCGTGGCGTAGTCAAATATTGGTTTAAGGGTTTGAAGTACCGCACTGCAGAGAAGCGAAAGAGTCAGCAGAAGAAATTTGTGGCTCTCACTCTCATCCTACTTATTGCAGCAACCTCAATTAGTGTGCGTGCTATATCTATTGGCAATGAGCGTCAGGCAGAACTTCTAGAAACTTTCGAAGAACGCCCAGTGCAGGTTGCGCCTACTGATACCGGTATTTGGCTCACGGGAGACTCTGTCATTCTTGGTATTCGTAGCGCGCTATCCGAGCAATCACCACTTTCGCTGATCAACGCCAGAGTAGGTCGCCAAGCAGATGAGCTTTTGACCGAGATTCTCAAGGACTTACCGAACTCACCTACCGGCCCAGTCGTCCTGAACTTGGGAAACAATGGAGCGCTGCGAGAAGAACAAATAGTGGCCATCTTTGATGCCCTCAAAGAGCGCGAGCAAGTGGTGATTGTCGATACCGCTGTTCCAAGGCCATGGCGCGAAAAAAACAATGAACTCATCGCTGCCACAGCATCCAATTATGGCAATGTCGATGTTGTGAAGTGGAGCGAAATTTCAGAGGGCCATCCAGAGTATTTCGCTCCCGATGGAGTCCACCTCGTCGGTACCGGAGTAACAGCCTATGTTCAGGCAATCACCGAATTACTCAATTAAAAGAGGTAAGAAAAAACCCCGACCGTGTACGGCCGGGGTTTTTCATTTTTTGGAATTACTTGAATTCGCCTTTGAAGCCAAATGCATCTGCTGTTCCGATTGATCCATCTGAGTAGATTGCTGAGATACGAACAGATGTTCCGCCGTTATCAGAAACCTTTGTGATGTCCTGGGAAAGAGATGTAGCTGGAAGTGATGCAATCTCATTCCATGTCTTGCCGTAAGAAATCTCCACCTTATATCCGGTGACATCTCCTGCCGGTGCATTCCAGGTAAGAACAATCGCCGACTTGGCAGTATCTTTCCAAACACCCTTCGCATTTGTTGGCGCATCGCCAGTTGCCATTGCCGCCTCTGATGACTCAGGTGTTGGCTCTGTTACTGGAGCGGAGCTCTCAGATGGTGATGCTGAAACAGAAGGCGCAGGTGCTGCGGGCGCATCATCAGAATCTTTTGACTGACCTGCAACCACAATTGCAGCAAGAACTACAACGCCGAGCAATACTGCAATCAATACGCCCTTCGATGAACCTTGACGTGGAGCAGCTGATGGCTTTGTTGTTGCTGCAGGCTTAACAGGTGTTGGGGCAACAGGTGTTGACGCAACATTGACTGCAGGTCGGGTAGAGCCATTTGGAACTGGTGGAATAACAATTGAGGAAGCAGCAGCTTTCTTCGCCGGCGCTTTCTTAGCAACCTTCTTGGCTGTTGCCTTCTTCGCTACCGCCTTCTTCGCTACAGCTTTCTTAGCTGTTGCCTTCTTGGCGACCTTCTTAGGTGCTGCCTTCTTCTTCGCTACAGCTTTCTTAGCTGTTGCCTTCTTAGCGACCTTCTTAGGCGCAGACTTCTTTGCTACAGCCTTCTTCGCTACAGCCTTTTTGGCAACTTTCTTTGGTGCTGCCTTTTTGGCTGTCGCCTTCTTCTTCACTGGTGCCTTCTTCTTTACTGCCACAATTTTCTCCTTGCGATAGCGGTAATCGATCAACTGCCCTCGGCCACTCGACCGCGAATGATGGCTAAAGTTTACCTTAGGTTGTAGCTCGTACTTGAATCAAAGCCGCCACGAATCACCCTCACCTACAAATTACTTCAGCGCCTCAATTACAAATGGGGCAATTGCACGCAGCGCTTTCCCGCGATGGCTCACCGCATCTTTCTCCTCGGCGCTCATCTGCGCACTGGAAATACTCATTGCCAGCGGGGCAAAGATTGGGTCATAGCCAAATCCATTCGTGCCAACGGGTTGATGAAGTATGGATCCGTAGAATCGTCCTTCTTCACAATACGTTTGACCGCCCGGAAGATAGAGCGCAGCCACACAAATAAAGTAGGCGCCGCGCTTACTGTCCTCCACACCTTCCAGCTGAGCTAAGACTTTTGCAAGATTTGCCGCATCGTCACCATGGAGCCCGGCCCATCGCGCCGAGAAAATTCCAGGATCGCCATTGAGGGCATCGACACAGAGCCCGCTGTCATCTGCAATTGCTGGTAAACCTGTCGCCTCAGACATTTGACGCGCCTTAAGCAGGGCATTCTCCTGAAAAGTCGAGCCAGTCTCTTCGACATCGTGCAGACCTGGAAATAGATCAAGCCCTACTAGCTCGATTGCATCAGGTGCAGCAGCATCGAGAATGCGCCTAAATTCAACGATCTTCCCCTGATTGCGAGTAGCAAGGAGAAGTTTTGCTGCCATTATGCAAGTGCCTTCTTCTGCAGCTCTGTGAGTTCGGCGCACCCGGCAACTGCGAGATTAAGAAGTGAATCAAGGAGTCCGCGATCAAAGGGGGCACCTTCGGCGGTTCCCTGAACTTCAATGAAGCGACCGTCTCCAGAACAGACCACATTCATATCCGTCTCTGCGCGCACATCTTCTTCATAGCAAAGATCAAGCATCGGAACGCCATCAATAATTCCCACACTTACCGCCGCTACTGAATCTGCAAGTGGCTTTGCACCGGCCTTAATGTGACCAGCTTTCTGCGCCCATGAAATTGCATCAGCAAGAGCAACGTAGGCACCGGTAATTGCTGCGGTGCGGGTTCCGCCATCTGCTTGAAGAACATCGCAGTCAATCACAATTGTGTTCTCGCCAAGTTCCTTCATATCTACAATGCCTCGAAGCGAGCGACCAATAAGTCGTGAGATTTCTTGGGTGCGGCCTCCGAGTTTGCCTTTAACGCTTTCGCGATCAGAGCGAGTATGAGTCGCGCGAGGAAGCATTGAATACTCAGATGTGACCCATCCATTGCCGCTATCTTTGAGCCAACGCGGAACGCCCGGGGTAAATGATGCAACACAGAGCACGCGAGTCTTTCCGAATTCAACGAGGACGGATCCTTCTGCATGATCAAGCCAGCCACGAGTGATTTTGATTTCGCGGAGCTGTTCTACTGAACGTCCATCATTGCGTGCCATTGTGTTACCTATTTCTCTTTGAGTGGAGTGAGTTCTATTGCTATAGAACTTGGTGCTGAACGGTTCCAACTTCTGGACCTAAAAATCTCCGAGCAAGTCCTTCAAAAGCCGCCGCATCACCGGTTGCCAAGAATCTATGGGTTGGTGGCGGAGCATCTGCTGCCCGAAGAAGTGAACCTTCGACTAAAACGCGATAGAGATCCTTCGCGGTTTCTTCAGCGCTGGATACAAGTGAAACCTGATTTCCCATAACGTAAGAAATCACACCGGTCAGCAATGGGTAGTGAGTGCAACCCAAAACTAGAGTATCTACATCAGCTTCAATCATCGGCGTTAGATAGTCACGGGCAATCTGGGTGATCTCAGCCCCTGATGTCTCTCCGCGTTCTACAAATTCAACAAAGAGCGGACATGCGCCAGATGTAATCTCTAGATGTGGAGCTGCTGCAAATGCATCGATATAGGCCTGCGAATCTATGGTGGCGCGAGTTCCTATCACACCAATTTTTCCACTACGTGTAGCAGCAACAGCGCGACGAACTGCAGGTTGGATTACTTCAATAACTGGGATGCTGTAACGCTCGCGAGCATCGCGCAACATGGCAGCACTTGCTGTGTTGCATGCGATTACCAGAGCCTTTACGCCTTGATCAACAAGAAAATCTAGAGTCTCTAATGAAAAATCTCGTACCTCAGCAAGTGTCCGAGGTCCGTACGGTCCGCGCGCAGTATCTCCGATATAGAGCACTGACTCGTTTGGTAATTGATCAAGAATTGCTCGAGCAACAGTTAATCCACCGACTCCAGAATCGAAGATTCCGATTGATGCGTTGCTCATGCGCTAATCGTACGAGGTCATGCTAGAAAAGAGGAATTACGCCCAGAGAGTTCCATCTAATTCTTCAGTGGCTGCCTCAAGATCGTTGCCATAGATACCGGTAGAGAGGTACTTCCATCCACCATCGCAGACAATAAAGGCGATATCGGCATCACGGCCGTCTGCGACTGCCTCTTTAGCTATTGCAAGTGCGGCGTGAAGAATCGCACCTGTTGATATTCCGGCGAAGATTCCTTCTGTGTGCAACAAATCGCGAACTCGACGTACAGAGTCTTCGGCCCCAACAGAGAAACGACGAGTCAAAACTGAAGCATCGTAGAGCTCTGGAACGAAACCTTCATCGATGTTGCGTAGGCCGTACACAACTTCGCCATAGCGTGGTTCTGCAGCAATGATTTGTACATCGGGTTTTACTTCGCGCAGGTATTTGCCGGCACCCATCAAGGTGCCAGTTGTACCAAGCCCCGCTACAAAGTGAGTAACGGTGGGAAGATCTGCAAAAATCTCTGGACCTGTTCCTTTGTAATGCGCCAGAGTGTTTGCCGGATTTCCATATTGATAGAGGAAGACATATTCAGGGTGTTGGGCAGCAAGTTCCTTTGCAACCCGCACCGCTTCATTTGATCCACCTGCTGCGGGAGAAGAAATAATCTGTGCACCCCACATTTCGAGTAACTCTCGACGTTCTGGACTGGTGTTCTCTGGCATGACACAAATCAATGAGTAGCCGCGAACCTTTGCTGCCATGGCAAGTGAGATTCCGGTATTGCCGCTTGTCGGTTCAAGAATCGTTGCACCTGGTTTGAGCAATCCGCTCTTCTCTGCCTCGTCAATCATCGAGATTGCCGTGCGATCCTTAATCGAACCAGTGGGATTTCGATCCTCCATCTTTGCCCACAGTCGAACATTGGACGCAGGCGAAAGTCGAGGCAGACCTATCAGAGGTGTGTTGCCAACTGAGGATTCCAGACTGTCAAAGCGCGCCATAAGTAATTTTCTTTAGAGCGCAGCGCGGGAAGATCCACCTGCAACGGCAGGAAGAATTGTGACGCTATCGCCATCTTTGACTGGTGCATCTAATCCACCAAGGAAGCGAACATCTTCATCATTGATGTAAATATTGATAAAGCGGCGTAGTGCGCCATTTTCGAGAAGTCGCTCTGCTAATCCGGCATAGTTACTGTCGAGATCGGCAATAAGTGCGGCAAGAGTTGATCCTTGCGCTTCTACGCTCTTCTGGTCTTTTGTATATGGACGAAGAATGGTTGGGATACGGACTTCAATTGACATGGGCCAAGTATGTCGAAAAAAGAGCCTATTCGGTAATTGAAACTTCTTCTTCCGTCACTACGCCATCAATAATTCGA
>Ga0164293_10003162_pt1 | contig 14041 bp, 6 predicted proteins | sample GEODES118metaG_FD_111487 | JGI IMG/M metagenome (GOLD analysis project Ga0164293, IMG submission 111487) | Eutrophic lake water microbial communities from Lake Mendota, Wisconsin, USA - GEODES118 metaG | ecosystem: Environmental > Aquatic > Freshwater > Lake | place: USA: Lake Mendota, Wisconsin...
AAGACTTTTTACCCGATACACTTCTGTTTTTCGTAGGGCAGATGCAAAGGGGTAGAATCGTTTTTCTTCACTGCGATTTTTTTTGATAACAACATGTACCCACTAGGCTTACTTTGAAAAAGTGAGAGGCATTTGGCCCCCTCTCCACAGGAGAGGGCGGGGGTGAGGTTAGATTCAAAACAAGTTTTTTAAAATATTTTTCATTAAAACAATTTAAAACCTTGAAATTGACAGAAACCGGAAGGAAGTCCTTTGCAAGCGTTCAAGCCGTACTTGAGTATCCCGACTTCTTGGATATCCAATTGCAATCGTTTACTGAATTTTTCCAGATTGATACACCAGCCGAAAGCCGTAGAGCTGAGGGTTTGTATCAAACATTTATGGATAACTTCCCGATTGCAGACTCGCGTGAGAACTATGTTCTTGAGTTCGTTGATTACACCATCGACCAACCAAAATACTCTGTAGATGAGTGTATCGACAGAGGTCTAACTTACTCAGTGCCATTGAAAGCAAAATTAAGATTGCTTTGTAATGACTCTGATAATGAGGAGTTTGAAACCATTGAGCAAGAAGTGTTCTTGGGAAATATCCCTTACATGACAGGCCGTGGTTCATTCGTAATCAATGGTGCCGAAAGGGTAATTGTATCGCAATTACACCGTTCACCAGGCGTGTTTTTCTCTATGAGTAAGCACACCAACGGTACCAAACTTTACTCTGCAAGGGTAATACCTATGAAGGGTTCATGGATTGAGTTTTCTACTGACGTAAACAACGTCATGTATGCATACATCGACCGTAAAAAGAAATTCCCAGTAACTACGCTACTTCGTTCTATTGGCTACGGTACTGACAAAGACATCTTGGATTTGTTCGGTTTGTCAGAAGAAATCACTTCTACAAAAGAAAACCTTCAAGCAGTAGTTGGTCGTAGATTAGCCGCGAGGGTTTTGAAAACTTGGACGGAAGACTTCGTGGACGAAGACACCGGTGAGGTGGTTTCTATCGACAGAAACGAAGTGATTCTTGAAAGAGATTCAGTAATTTCTGAAACTGACGTTGAACTTATTCTTGATACGCAAGCAAAATCTGTGATTCTTCATAGAGAAGATGCTAACGTATCGGAGTTTAACATCATTTATAATACACTACAAAAAGATAGCTCAAACTCTGAAAAAGAGGCTGTGGAGCAAATCTATCGTCAATTGAGAAACACCGAGGCACCTGACGAAGCTACGGCTCGTGAGATTATCCAAGGTTTGTTCTTCTCTGACAAACGTTATGACTTAGGTGAGGTTGGTCGTTACAGAGTAAACACCAAGTTGAGCCTTGATACGCCTTTGGAAACTTCGGTTTTGACCAAAGAAGATATCATCTCTATCGTTAAATATTTGATTGGTCTTATCAATTCAAAGGCGGTTGTCGATGATATTGACCACCTTTCAAACAGACGTGTACGTACGGTAGGTGAGCAGCTTTCTGGCCAGTTTGGCGTAGGTCTTGCTCGTATGGCCCGTACCATCAAAGAAAGAATGAACGTTCGTGACAACGAAGACTTCAAGCCTGTTGATTTGATCAACGCCCGTACTTTGTCTTCAGTAATCAACTCTTTCTTTGGCACCAACCAGCTTTCTCAGTTTATGGATCAAACCAATCCATTGGCCGAGATTACCCACAAACGTCGTCTTTCTGCTTTAGGACCAGGCGGTCTTTCTCGTGAAAGAGCAGGTTTTGAGGTTCGTGACGTTCACTACACGCACTACGGTCGTCTTTGTACTATCGAAACGCCAGAGGGTCCAAACATCGGTTTGATTTCTTCGCTATGTACTTATGCGAAAATCAACTCAATGGGTTTCATCGAAACACCATATATGAAAATAGACGGTGGCAAAATGACTGGAACTATCGAGTACCTAACAGCGGAAGAAGAAGATGGTAAGCACATTGCGATGGCAACTGCCGATACCAAAAACGATGGAAACTTTAGTGTGGACTTGTTGAAATGTAGATTTGAAGGTGACTTCCCATTGAAGCGTCCTGAAGAAATCGAATACATGGATATTGCTCCAAACCAGATTGTATCTATCGCTGCTTCGATGATTCCTTTCCTTGAGCATGATGATGCCAACCGTGCCTTGATGGGCTCGAACATGCAACGTCAAGCTGTGCCTTTGTTGCGTCCAGAAGCCCCAATTGTGGGTACTGGACTTGAAGGTAAATTGGCTCGTGACTCTCGTACTTTGATTGTTGCTGATGGTGAAGGTGTTATAGAATACGTGGATGCTCAGAAAATTGTAGTTAACTACGAATGGTCTGACAACCAAAGACTTGTAAACTTCGATACAAACATGAAGACTTACAACCTTATCAAATTCAGAAGAACCAACCAAGATACTTGTATCAACTTGCGTCCGATTGTATTGAAAGGACAAAAAGTTAAAGCAGGCCAAATATTGGTAGAAGGATATGCTACACAAGGTGGTGAGCTTGCACTTGGACGTAACCTACAGGTTGCTTTCATGCCTTGGCAAGGATACAACTTTGAGGATGCTATTGTAATTTCTGAAAAAGTTGTTCGTGACGATATCTTTACTTCGATTCACATCGAAGAGTTTGACCTTGAAGTAAGAGATACAAAACGTGGAGAAGAAGAACTAACGGCTGAGATACCTAACGTATCTGAAGAAGCGGTTAAAAACCTTGACGAAAACGGTATCGTGAGAACAGGTACGCACATCAAAGAAGGTGATATCTTGATTGGAAAAATCACCCCAAAAGGTGAGTCTGATCCAACTCCAGAAGAGAAACTTCTTAGAGCCATCTTTGGTGACAAAGCGGGCGATGTGAAAGATGCTTCGAAAAAAGCATCTCCTTCATTAAGAGGCGTAATTATCGACACCAAATTATTCTCTCGCCCTACAAAAGAGGAAAGAGTAAAACACAAAGAGGAGTTGAAAGTATTGGCCAAAAGCCACAGCAAGGCGTTGATGGGGCTGAAAGGCGTCATGATAGACAAAATGGTAGCTCTTTTAGACAATGAAACTTGTAATGGAGTTAAACATAAATTTGGAGAAGAGTTAATTTCTAAAGGTGTTAAGTTTAATAAATCTAACATCTCGAATAATTTATTCCCAGACAAAAACCCATTTGTTGACGAAAGTTCATACAACGTTCCAGAAGAAGCAAACCTATTGGGCGACATTATTTTGGAAGGATGGGTAAGCAATGAAGAGACAAATTCTTTGTTGGTTTCATTGGTTAAAAACTATTTGACCAAAAGAAGCGAGCTTATCGGTATTTACAAGAGAGAGAAATTTGTACTTGAAGTGGGCGACGAGCTTCCAGCAGGTATCGTGAAATTGGCCAAAGTGTACATCGCTAAGAAACGTAAGTTGAAAGTGGGTGACAAGATGGCGGGTCGTCACGGTAACAAAGGTGTGGTAGCAAGAATCGTTCGTGACGAAGACATGCCTTTCTTGGAAGACGGAAATACCATGGACATCGTTCTGAACCCACTTGGTGTACCTTCAAGGATGAACATCGGTCAGCTATATGAGGTAGTCTTAGGATGGGCAGGTAGAAAACTTGGCCGTAAATATGCTACTCCTATTTTTGACGGAGCTTCTGCTGAAGAAGTAAATGCGGAAGTAAAAGAAGCCGGTTTGGGTGAGTATGGACGTACGCAGCTTTACAATGGTCTTACAGGTGAGCCTTTTGACCAAAAAGTAACGGTGGGTATCATGTATATGCTTAAGCTGGGTCACTTAGTTGATGATAAAATGCACGCTCGTTCTATCGGACCATACTCGTTGATTACACAACAACCATTGGGTGGTAAAGCTCAGTTTGGTGGTCAGCGTTTTGGAGAGATGGAGGTGTGGGCACTTGAGGCATTCGGTGCTTCTCATGTACTTCGTGAAATCTTGACGCTTAAGTCAGATGACGTGTTGGGTAGAGCTAAGGCTTATGAAGCTATCGTAAAAGGTGAAAACCTTCCGAAGGCAAGTATTCCGGAGTCGTTCAACGTATTGGTGCATGAGCTAAGAGGTCTTGCATTAGAAATCACTCTTGTTTAATTAAAATATATCATTTTCATTAAAAGCATTAGAAAATGTCATTAAAGAAAAATAAAAAGCTAAACAGCGATTTTAATAGCATAACCATCAGTTTGGCCTCTCCAGAATCTATTTTGGAAGGGTCTTACGGTGAGGTTACGCAACCCGAAACTATCAACTATAGAACTTACAAGCCAGAGATGGGCGGTTTGTTTTGTGAGCGTATATTTGGGCCGGTAAAAGACTGGGAATGTCACTGTGGCAAATATAAAAGAATTCGTTATAAAGGAATTATCTGCGACCGTTGTGGTGTAGAAGTTACTGAGAAGAAAGTGCGTAGAGAAAGAATGGGCCACATCGAATTGGTCGTTCCGGTAGCTCACATTTGGTATTTCAGAAGCTTGCCTAATAAGATTGGATATATCCTAGGTCTTTCATCTAAAAAACTTGACCAAGTTATTTACTACGAAAGATATGTAGTAGTACAGGCAGGTATCAAAGAAGAAGACGGTATTACCAAAATGGAATTCTTGACAGAAGAAGAATATTTGGATATTTTGGATAAGTTGCCAAGAGAAAACCAAATGCTTCCTGACGAAGATCCAAACAAGTTCATCGCCAAAATGGGTGCTGAGTCGTTGTATATGTTGCTTTCGAGAATCAAATTGGACGAACTTTCGTACGAATTGCGTCACCAAGCAGCTACTGATACATCTCAGCAACGTAAAGCCGAGGCTTTGAAAAGACTTAAAGTGGTGGAGTCATTCAGAGATTCACGTACCAGAATAGACAACAGACCTGAGTGGATGGTAATCCGTATGGTGCCAGTTATTCCGCCAGAATTGCGTCCTTTGGTTCCTTTGGATGGTGGTCGTTTTGCTACATCTGACTTGAATGACCTTTATAGAAGAGTAATTATCAGAAACAACCGTCTGAAAAGACTGTTGGAAATCAAAGCTCCTGAAGTAATCCTACGTAACGAAAAACGTATGTTGCAAGAAGCAGTAGATTCACTTTTTGACAACTCACGTAAAGTAAACGCCGTAAGATCAGATGGTAACCGTGCCTTGAAATCACTTTCAGACATGTTGAAAGGTAAGCAGGGACGTTTCCGTCAAAACTTATTGGGTAAAAGGGTTGACTACTCTGGCCGTTCGGTTATTGTGGTAGGACCAGAGCTTAAACTGCACGAGTGTGGCCTTCCAAAAGACATGGCTGCCGAGTTATTTAAGCCCTTTGTTATCAGAAAACTTATAGAAAGAGGAATAGTTAAGACGGTAAAATCTGCTAAGAAAATTGTAGATCGCAAAGATGCAGTGATTTGGGATATTCTTGAGAACGTATTGAAAGGACACCCAGTTATGCTTAACCGTGCTCCTACGCTTCACCGTTTGGGTATTCAGGCATTCCAGCCAAAATTGGTGGAAGGTAAAGCTATCCAATTGCACCCCTTAGTTTGTACAGCCTTCAACGCTGACTTTGACGGTGACCAGATGGCTGTACACGTACCACTAGGTCAAGAGGCAGTAATGGAAGCTTCAGTATTGATGCTTTCGTCGCATAACATCCTTAACCCTGCCAACGGAGCACCTATCACGGTACCTTCTCAGGACATGGTTTTGGGTCTGTATTATGTTACAAAAGGGAAGCGGTCAACACCAGAAGAAGTAATTGTTGGTGAAGGAAAAACCTTCTATTCTTCGGAGGAAGTAATAATAGCTATAAACGAAGGGCAACTTTCGAAACATGCTTTTATTAACGTAAAAACCAAAATAAAAGACGAAACAACTGGTCAGATAGTTGAGAAAATTATCGAAACTGTGGCTGGTAGGGTATTGTTCAATCAGTGCGTTCCTGAAAAAGTTGGTTATATCAATGAGCTTTTGACAAAGAAAAAACTTCAAGGAATTATCGGTAGAGTATTCAAAGAAGTAAGTTTTGCTCGTACGGCTCAATTCTTGGATGAAATCAAAGAATTAGGATTCCAGTCGGCCTTTAAAGGTGGTTTGTCTATCGGTTTGGGAGATATCATGATTCCAGAAGAAAAACAAGCATTGATTGAAAACGCTAGAGGAGAAGTAGAAGAGGTTCAAAACAACTATATGTTTGGTATCATTACTGAGCGTGAGCGTTATAACCAGATCATCGATATCTGGACACGTGTAAATACAAGGTTGAGAGAAACTTTGTTGCGTCAATTAGAAGACGACCGTCAAGGATTTAACCCTGTATATATGATGATGCACTCTGGAGCCCGTGGTTCGCAGGAGCAAATTCGTCAGTTGGGTGGTATGAGAGGTTTGATGGCGAAACCACAGAAAAACATTGCGGGTTCTGTAGGTGAAATCATCGAAAACCCAATCCTTTCTAACTTTAAAGAAGGTTTGGACGTTCTTGAATACTTTATCTCAACACACGGTGCACGTAAAGGTTTGGCCGATACCGCCCTAAAAACTGCCGATGCTGGTTACTTGACTCGTCGTTTGCACGACGTAGCCCAAGACGTAGTTATCAATGAAGTAGACTGTGGTACTTTAAGAGGTATCAACGTGTCGGCTTTGAAAGAAAACGACGACATCATCGAGCCATTGTCAGAAAGAATTCTTGGAAGAGCTTCAGTACACGATATCATTGACCCTATCACCAAAGAGTTAATTTTGGTAGCGGGTGAGGAAATCACGGAAGAAATAGCAGAAAGAATTGACGAAACAGCGATAGAAACTATCGAAATTCGTTCGGCTCTTACTTGCGAAACCAAAACTGGTGTTTGTGGTAAATGTTATGGTAGAAACTTGGCGTCAGGTCGTATGGCCGATGTGGGTGAAGCCGTAGGTGTTATTGCATCACAGTCTATTGGTGAGCCGGGTACTCAGCTTACACTTCGTACGTTCCACACTGGTGGTACTGCTATGAACGTGTCTGTTGAAGCCAACATCAAAGCCAAATTCAACGGTAAACTAGATTTTGACGATATCAGAACAGTAGAATCAATTGACAAAGAAGGAAATCCTGCTACCATCGTTATTGGTCGTAGAGGTGAGGTGAGAATTATCGACGAAGCTACTAAGCAAATCTTGATTTCTAACGTCGTTCCTTATGGTTCAACACTACAAGTGAAAGACGGTCAGAAAATAACCAAAGGAGATGCCATCTGTCACTGGGATCAGTTCAACGCCGTTATCTTGTCAGAATTTGACGGTACTGCTGCTTATGACTCCATAGAAGAAGGTGTTACTTTCCGTGAAGAAGCCGATGAGCAAACTGGTTTCCGTGATAAAGTAATTACAGACTCGAAAGACAGAGCTAAAAACCCATCTATCATTGTTAAAACTGCAGACGAAGACAAGGAGTATAACCTTCCTGTTAACGCTCGTTTGATGGTAGAAGATGGACAACAGATAAAAGCGGGTCAGATTTTGGCCAAAATACCAAGAGCAATCAATATGAACCGTGACATCACGGGTGGTCTTCCAAGGGTAACCGAGCTTTTCGAAGCACGTAACCCTTCTAACCCAGCTGTGGTTTCTGAAATCGACGGTGTAGTATCTTATGGTACTATCAAGCGTGGTAACAGAGAGATATATGTGGAGGCAAAAGACGGTACTAAGATCAAGTACATGGTGTCGTTGTCAAAAATGATATTGGTACAAGAAGGTGACTTTATCCGTGCAGGAGAGCCACTTTCTGATGGAGCCATTACGCCTTCAGACATCTTGAGAATCAAAGGGCCAACCGCCGTTCAGGAGTACTTGGTTGATGAAACTCAGGCCGTATATCGTCAGCAAGGTGTGAAAATCTCTGATAAACACATTGAGGTGATTGTACGTCAGATGATGCAGAAAGTTGACGTTCTTGACGCTGGTGATACGATGTTCCTTGAAATGCAAGCCGTTGACAAATGGACTTTCAGAGAGGAGAACGATAGAATCATTGACAAGAAAGTAGTTATGGATGCTGGTGCATCTGAAAACTTCAAACCTGGTCAGATCATCACCAACCGTGAGTTTAGAGACGAAAACGGTAGATTAAAACGTGAGGACAAAAAACAAATGACTGTAAGAGATGCTCAACCGGCTGTATCACAAGTGATATTGCAGGGTATCACTACTGCGTCCTTGGGTACTGAGTCGTTTATATCTGCGGCATCGTTCCAAGAGACCACCAAGGTATTGTCAGAAGCTGCCGTTAAAGGTAAGCGTGACGACTTGGCGGGCTTGAAAGAGAACGTTATCGTGGGTCACTTGATACCAGCAGGTACGGGTCGCAGAACCTATCAAAACATACAGGTAAACACTGTAGAAGAGATAGAAGCAGCCAATGCCCGCAGAATGGCCGAGCCACGTAAGAGAGAATATGTAGATTGATATAATCTCGAAACGATATAAAAAAAATCCCCTTCGGAGCAATCTGAAGGGGATTTTTTTTGGAAAAAGATATTTTTTATTACAATTTTTCTACTATTAAACCAACATTTAACCCACATTGCTCAAAAAGCTCAAAATTGAAGCTCAAAAAAAATAATTTGCCTTAAATTTCAATTATTTTTAGTCAAAACCCTGTCATTTTAGAGGTTTCGATTTGCTATATTATTAATAATGAGCATTTTATATTTCAGAGATTTGGTTTGTAGTACACAGGGGAGTTGACTTAGTGGTCTGATTAGCAGTACCTTTGTTGCATGTATTTCAAGTCATCCTGTCGAACCAATCCAGAAACCAAAAAGCTGGACAGCTATTACAGATTAGTGGAGAGCTATCGTAATAGTTCAGGACGTGTGTGCCATAGGACAATTTTAAATATAGGTTTTTTAGACGAAGATATAAGCCCAGAAACTTTGAATCTAATTGCTCGCAGACTTACAGACATGTATCAGCAGAAAATGTCTATTTTTCCGGAGTCAGACCCAATTGTACTAAAGTTAGTCACTGAATTTTGGAACAAAATTGTCAAAGAACAGCGTCTTGACCTGACCTTATATAACAAAGACAGTCGTATGATTGATGCCGATACGATACGTCATAACAATATCAGAGAGATAGGTACAGAATGGATGTGCTATAACACTTGGCAGCAACTTGGGATTGATAAAATACTGATAAACAATGGTTTTAGTGAGTCGGACGTACAATTAGCCCAAACACAAATTATAAGCCGAGCCGTTTATCCAGGCTCAGAACTGGCAACATCGAAATGGATAAAAGAAAACTCGGCAGTTACCGAATTGACAGGTTATGACATAGGCAAAATCAATAAAGATCGCTTATATAAAAATGCTCTTAAACTCAATAAAATACAAAAAGAACTAGAAGAGCATCTTTCAAATAGAACCAATGAACTGTTTGACATTCAGGACAAAATCGTACTATATGACCTTACAAATACCTATTGGGAGGGAGAAAAACGCAACAGTACTTTGGCCAAGTTTGGAAGAAGTAAAGAGAAGCGTTCAGATTGTAGATTGGTGATGTTGGCGTTGGTAGTCAATATTTATGGGTTTATTAAACACTCATCCATACATGAAGGCAGTTTTTCAGACAGTCAAGGACTGGACAGAGTAATACAAAGCTTAGACAAAACCACGGGAAGCCTCAGACCACTTATTGTACTTGATGCAGGCATAGCCACTAAGGAAAACCTAGCGTTAATACGAAGCAAAGGCTATCATTATTTATGCGTAAGCAGAACCAAACTAAAGAACTATAAATTTGACCCAGACAGCTTGGTAACTCACTTAGAGACAAAGTCTAAGAAAAAAGTAATTCTAAAAAAGATACTCACAAACGACAATACAGACTATTGCATAGAAATAAATAGTGAGATTAAAGCTCTCAAAGAACGGGGAATGCAAAGGCAGTTTGAGGAACGTTTTGAGGGTGAATTAGAAAAAATAAAGACTTCTATACACAAAAAAGGGGGAGTAAAACTCAGTGACAAGGTAAATCAAAGAATAGGTCGAGCCAAACAAAAATACCCTTCAGCTCAAGGAAGGTACGACATTAATCTCACTTATGACCCTACCAACAAAACAGTCGTCCAAATGAGGTGGTCACTCAACGAACAAAAGGAAAGACAGCTCAACGATAATCTAGGAACATACTTCATCAGAACAAGTATGAATATGAACGATGAAGTAATGGTATGGAACGTCTACAATACCATAAGAGAAATAGAAAGTACCTTTAGAACCTTAAAAACCGATCTGGATTTACGCCCCATTTACCACAAAAAAGATGAATCAACCATTGCTCACCTGAATCTGGGCTTACTTGCATATTGGCTAGTAAACACAATCAGATGCCAATTAAAAGGCCACGGAATAAACAATTGTTGGACAGAAATAGTACGAATAGGAAATACACAAAAAGTAATTACTACATCAGGCTACAACAAGGCTGAAAAAGAAATAAAAGTACGCAAATGCTCAGAACCTGAACTAAAGCTAAAAACACTTTACCATGCTCTGGATATAAAAAACAGACCTTTTACAAAAATAAAATCTGTAGTACACAAACCGAAATCCAAAAATCTACAACTGCCTAATAAAGGGCTACTTAGCACCGCTTAGTACGCAATGTGGGTTAAGTTCCTAATTTTATCATTTTTCACTTTCAGCAGTAGTTTCAATGCCATTATTACCATTGAATAGTTGGTAATAGCCCTAAAAATTTGGCTGCATCAAGCAATGATTTAAAAAATAAAAAACTCGACTACCTTAAGGCTCCTTTAATTTCTATAAATTGAAATTGAGGAACTGAATTAGATTTAATAATAATTGATTCAGAAATTTTATTTAAAACATCTTCTTTAATATCTATTGTAAAGGATATTTTTTTAGTTTCCCAAGGATACAATACAAAGGAACTATCAGAAATAACTGTGCATAAACAACTAGGGTGGACATTTGTCACTTGAATCGAATGCCATCCTTCATTTTTTATAATGATATGCTCTATTTTGGATTGCCCTTTCTTTACTATTCCCAAATTAATTTGTTTTCCACTTACTATTCTTAATTGTGATTCCTTTGTTATGCAGCTCGAAACTACAATTGCTAGAACTAATATAATTTTATTCATTATTTTCTATTTTTTTTATATAATTCTCTCTTGAACTAACATATGTGTTGTGTTCAATGTCGGGGAATCCTTCATTCTCATATTTTACTATTAAGGACTTATCAATAATAAATTCTTTTGGTAATTGTATAACTCCCATTTCTTTAGAAAAGACTGCGGTCGAATCATACAAGGTGAGAAAATTATTATTTTCAGGAAATTTTTTTGCGGACTTCTTGAACGTTTGAAAATTATCTGGATTCCCAGTATTAATATTTAAAAATATAATATCCTTCAAGTATGTTTTTTTTTGAAGTTCCACTAAAAAAGGAATTTTTTGAAAACAGTAGCTACATGAAGAGTCCCAAAAATTAATAATTAGAATTTTATTTTTAAGACGACTGAAGTCTAAAACATTTCCATTTTTATCGTACAAAGAATCTATTTTTTTTACTTCTTTTCGATAAGATACTTCTCTGTCAACAATTATTTCGTTCAGATTTGGAAGAATCCAGCTCGAGGATAAAATGGCTAGTAATAAAAGTAAAACGATTCTTCCGTTAACAATCTTTCCCGATTTCAGACCAATGAAGTATGCTAAAAAAATAAAAATTAAAACAGTTGGTGAAATTATTTTTGTACCATCAAAGTTAATTTTAAGTCCATACAATTGTATAAATAAAGGTAAACCAAGAGCAAAAAGGATATTGAAAATAGAAAATTCATTGTTTTTTTGAAGCCATTTAACGATCTGTCCTAAAAAATAAAAAAGGAATGTTGCAAATATAATAGGGTATATAATTTGACGAAAAGAAAAAGAATATTGTAAAATAAATGTAAAAACTAAACTAGTTAAGAAAATAACAAGCTTCTTCATCTTTGAAAATGTGATTTAAAATATTAATATTCATCCACCACCATTGAAAGGTGGTGGATAAATTAATTGATTATTGTTCAATAGGAGTATAACTACAAAGGCCGTTACAGTTTTGAAGCCAAAAATCTCCACAGCCAAAGTTGGATTCTCCACATCTTGTTTTAGCACATCTTAAAGTGCCTGCTGTATTACTACAATCATAGACGTTGTTTCTTGTGCAATCACAGTTGCTAGTACTTACTTTAGCATTCTTTATTGTGTTTAGTGAAGTTTGTTCACCTTTTTTATTCAATGGAAGATTGTTCAATTCCATAAAATCATCTACAGTGAAGATGGATTGACTTTTTTTTCTCCATTCAGGAAGTGTTTGATTAAGGAAAGTTGCTCTCGCCAAATTTTCTTTCTCAGCAAATATTTCAAGTTTTAAATAGCTCTTTAAAACTAATATTGCTTCTTTTTTTTCAGGGGAGGTAGTTTGAGAAATATAATTTCCTAGATTTTGATTCCAAACTTTCAGTTTTTCTTCAGGAGTTAGTAAATTAAATAAGTGACGTTTCATGTTTTTTGGTGCATTCTCGAATTCACTTGTAGCATCATATGTGCTTGGGTTTTCTGCAAAATCAAGAACTTCTGTTTTTTTACAACTAAGAATAGTAAAGGATAATAGTAGAATACAAATTAAATGTTTCATTTTTGTTTTTTTTTAAAAGTATGTGCTTCCTTAAAGGTGGAATAGCATTTACCTATCAGAAAAGTCTGATTTACTGTGTGTTAATTGATAAATTTATCTAAAATTACTTAAATTTGGTACAATTTATGTAGGGGGGGGTGAATTTCCCTAATTTTTTTAAATAAAATTATTATACGGTAATTTCTGATTTTAAAACTATAGGGGTTTGGTTTTTAAGGCCGAGCCACGTAAGAGAGAATATGTAGATTGATACTATCTCGAAACGATATAAAAATTCCCCTTCGGAGCAATCTGAAGGGGATTTTTTTTGGTTTAATGGGTTGGTTGTATATTTGTAGTGTGATTTTTATTTAAATAGACTATCCAAAGTCACCACTTGATCTATATAATTCACTTTGTTTGTGTTTTCAATCGCACCAAAAGTTGTTATCAATGTGGTAAAAATGTGTTTTTTTGTTTTAGACTGATGTCTAAATACATTTCTTTTTATGGCAATATTATCCACGTCCTTTTTTGTTACTTCGTACATTTCCGAACTAAACTTCATTTCGCATAGATTTATACAATTATCTGTTCTATCTATCAATAAATCGATTTGTGTTCCTGGCAATCCGTCTTTGGGTTGTGCAAAAAACGATGATATTTTAGTAGAAACCCCGCCAATACTCAGAGCTCCTTTTATTTGCTTTATATGGTAAAAGCAGATGTTTTCAAATGAATATCCGCTCCAAGCTTTCCATTTAGGCAGATTACTCATACTTTGAAAATCAGACTTTGCATTTTTGGATAATTTGTCTAGAAATGTGAGATAAAACATCGAGTATTGGTCAGACAAACGATAAAGACTTTCTCGCTTTAGTTTTTCGTGAGAGGCGTAGATTTCTATAAAACCCGATTTCTCCAATTCATCCAATATTTCGGAAAGCATTCCTCCGTTTTTGAATCTAGAGTTTTCAATGATTTGGTTTCTTGTCATCCCCATCCTTTTCTTTGCCAAGGTTTTAATGACTTCCACGTGGTTTTCATGATTGTCGAATAATGATGAAAACAGCCTTTCAAATTCATTTCGGAGATATCCATCTTCCTCAAAACACACATTTTGAATGTTCTGAACAGCTGACAAACCCGGTTTTAACTGGTCGAGATACATAGGTACGCCGCCCATGGTCATATAGATTTGTGTTATTTGGTATCTGTTTAGTCTTATTTGTTTAGATGCCAAAAACTGTTCTGTTTCGTTTAATGTAAATGCATGTAGATAAATCAGCTTCGTTATTCTGTTGTGCAAGCCGCCTTTGTCGTTAATTACTTTTTTTATCATCCATGAAGCTGCCGAGCCGCATATAACTACCACTATCTT
>Ga0164293_10003166_pt1 | contig 14038 bp, 14 predicted proteins | sample GEODES118metaG_FD_111487 | JGI IMG/M metagenome (GOLD analysis project Ga0164293, IMG submission 111487) | Eutrophic lake water microbial communities from Lake Mendota, Wisconsin, USA - GEODES118 metaG | ecosystem: Environmental > Aquatic > Freshwater > Lake | place: USA: Lake Mendota...
GGCAGGGCCGTCCCGCCGACACGATGATCGCGTTGACGAATCCTCCGTATTACTGCGTGCCGCTGTACCCGGGTGGATCGAACACGTCGGGCGGTCCGCGTCGTGACGCGGGCGGACGGGTGCTCAACCCGTGGGGTGAAGCGATCCCCGGCTTGTACGCCGCGGGCGAACTCGGTCAGGTACTCGGAATGTTGTACCCGGCCGACGGTGCGAACCTGTCGGATGCGTTCTGTTTCGGGCAGTTGGCCGCCGAAACCGCGTTGGGTGACGCGCGATGATTTGCGACGCGCATCGGGGAAGGCGCCGTGCCGCGGTGCTCACCATCGGCATGTTGTGTTCCGTGATGGCCGGTTCGTGGTCGGGAATCGCGCAAGCGCTGCCCGGAGAACAGCGCTGTACGTTTGCGCGCAGCACGCAGGGGCGACCACTCGAGGTCATCCGTCGCGGAACCCCCGACGGCGTGCGGGTGATGGTTGTCGGTGTCATCCACGGTGACGAAGACGCGGGGTTGCAGATCGTCGACGAGTTGCTGACCATCGACGTTCCCGAGGGCATCGATTTGTGGATCGTGCCGACGATGAACCCCGACGGAACGGCGGCACAGGTGCGCGGCAACGCGAACGGCGTCGACCTCAACCGTAATTTTCCCTACCGCTGGGCCCGCATGGGCAAGCGGGGCTACTGGCAGTACTCCGGTCCGCGCGCTGCATCAGAAGTGGAGACTCGCGAGATGGTGCGATTCATCCGCACGGTGCGTCCGCAGCTCGCGATCTGGTACCACCAGGATCTCAACCTCGTCGCGCCGGGTACGGGATTCGAAGGGCAGATCCGCGAACGTTACGCGCAACTGACGAAGCTTCCGATGAAGACGATCACCGGCGGTACGTACACCGGCATCGCCGCCACGTGGCAGCGCAACCGGGTTCCCGAGTCGATGGCTTTCGTCGTCGAGCTCGGCCCGTCGCTGCGCAGCGGTGACGCACTCATGCACGCGAGAGCGGTGATGTCGGTCGCCGGCATGTTGCGAGCTGCGCGGAGCCCCGTCAGCGGGGAGACGCAGTGCCTAGCGCCGTGACAACCACGCATCGAGTGATCGTTGCAGCTCGTCGGTCGAACCGACGAGTTCGTTCAACGAGCACTGGATCATGAGGTTGACGACCTCGTTCGGATTGTGAAAGCGGCCCCGCCAGTCGGAGAACCATCCGATCGAGTACTTGCCGAGCGCGAACGCATAGCCGAGTTCCCACGCGGTGCCGTCGTCGGTTGTGATGCCGTTGAGATTCGCGACGACGACGTCACAGCGATCGATCGCCGAGCGATCGTTCTCGTAGATGAGTTGCACGTTGTCTGCAGTCTTCGGCGGGTTGTCACGGTGCGGAAGGAAGGTGTCGAAGCCGGCGCGGCGCACGAGCTCGTCGATTGATTCGATGAACCAGCGCTCGCCTTCGTCAAACAGCGGGCCGGCGATGTATGCGTACGGGCGTGCAGTCATGGTTCTCGGTACAATATCCGTCATGTTCCGACGTTTCTCCCGTTACGCAATCGCTGCAGCACTCCTCGGTGGTGCGGTCGGCGTGTCGGCATGTTCCAACAACGATTCACAGGCGGTGATCAACGTGGCCGATTCCATCACCATTGACGTTCGATCGGCGGAGGAGTTCGCAACCGGGCACCTCGCGAGGGCGTTGAACCTCAACGTCGAGGACGGCACCCTGCAGTCGACGCTCGCCTCGCTCGATCCGAGCGACTCGTACATCGTCTACTGCCGCAGCGGGCGCCGTTCGGCAATCGCCGTCGAGCAGATGGCGGCAGCCGGATTCGCCAACGTCACCGACCTCGGCTCGGTGGAGGATGCATCGCGGGCGACGAGTATCGCCATCATCAACTGAGATCGGCAATCCGGCCCCGCATCCCGGGCTCGGAATACTCCGTGAACGTGCGGGGTGGGCGAGTGACTTTCAGCGCGGGTGAGCCGCGAACCACTCGCGTGCCAGTTTGAGAATTTCGCCCTCCGTCATGGCCGGAAGATCGGCGTGGATCGCACCGATCACCTTGTGCGCGGTTGTCGGGTGTTTGCGCTCGAGGTGCTGCACGATCGCCACGAGCGAATCTGCCTTGCCCTTGCCGTGACCGATGAGCAGGATCGTTCCTGCGTCGGCGATCGCAGCGGAAATCGATTCGAGATACTCGGGTTCCGTTTCGTGAATGCGGTGCATGTGGTGATGCTGGCCACGTCGGACGTGGTGATGCACGTTCGAGCGGCTCGGCGGAACGATCTTGTCCGGCGTGGAGCCCGGGGTCGTTCCGGTGGCCCACACGCGGGCCTCATCGTGGGTGACGGTGACGACGACGAACTTCTCTGAAATCTCTGCCATGTGAATCACAGGACAATTCTCTCGCCGTACGCAGGTACGTGCGTACTCCACCCGAGATCAGCGGCAATCGCATCGGCGAAAGCCGCAGCTGTCTCCGGTTCGCCGTGCACGACCCACGTATGCCGCGGCGGCTCCGGGCACGATCCCAACCACGTGAGCAATTCGTCACGATCGGCGTGTGCCGACAGCGCATCGAGGTGTACGACTTCCGCGTCAAGAGGCACGTCTTCTCCGTAGACGCGCACCAACTTCGCACCGTTGACCAGTGCATGACCGCGGGTGCCTGCGGCCTGGTAGCCGACGAACATGATCGTGTTGCGCGCGTCGGGGGCGAGTTGGAGGAGATGGTGCAGCACGCGGCCGCCGGTCGCCATCCCGCTCGCCGACAGGATGATCATCGGCTCACGCCGGCGCGTCAACGCGATCGATTCCTCCACGCTGCGTGTGTACTCGACCTCGTTCCACATGCGCGCGCACTGCTCGGTAGTGAGTCGGTGCTCGGACCGATGTCGCGTATATAGCTCGGTTGCATCGATCGCCATCGGGCTGTTCAGCACGATGGGAACGCGCGGGATGCGTCCCGCCTCGCGCAGGTTGCCGAGTGCGTGCAGCACCGTTTGGGCGCGACCGACGGCAAAGACCGGGATGAGCACGGACCCGCCCCGTGCGATCGTTCGGCCGACGACATCGGCGAGCGTCGCTTCGACGTCGATCGCCTCGTGATTGCGGTCGCCGTAGGTCGACTCGGTGACGATGTGATCGGCCGACGGAATCGGCTCGGGCGGCAACATGACGCTGTCGTTCGGTCGTCCGACATCACCGGAAAAGAACACGCGTCGGCGTGCACCCCGGTCGTCGACGGTCATGAGCACGGATGCGGCACCGAGGATGTGTCCGGCGCGGCGGAACGTCACCTCGATGCCGGCTGCAATCGTCGTCACCTCGTGCAGATCGACGACCGTGAGGGCATCGAGGGCTCGTTGCGCATCACGAGCGGTGAACAAGGGGAGTGCCGGCGAATGGCGCGATGATCCTTTCTTGTTCGCGTACCGCGCCTCTTCCTCCTGGAGATGTGCAGCGTCGGGCAACAGCAACTCGAGCAGGTCGGCCGTCCCCGGGGTGCAGTACACGGCGCCCGAAAATCCTTCGTCAACGAGCCGCGGCAGCCATCCCGAATGATCGATGTGGGCGTGGGTGAGAACGACCGCATCGATCGTCGACGCATCGACGGGAAAGCGACTCCAGTTGCGGCGCCGTTCCTCGTGTTGACCCTGGAACATTCCGCAGTCGACGAGCACCCGCGCCGACGAGGTTTCAACGAGGTGCCGCGAGCCCGTGACGGTGCCTGCCGCACCGAGGAACGTGAGAGTTGCTATTGCGAGAGGGCTTCGATGTAGTCGACGATGGCCGCCACCTCATCGTCGGTGAGGTTCACCATGGGCATTTGCGCCGCATAGCCGACACGCTTCTTCGCGTCGGGGTTGACGATCGACTCGACGAGGTAGTCACGGTCGACGACGACCGATGAACCACCGCGCAATGCGGCCGTGGTACCGATGATGCCCTGCCAGGTCGGACCCGTGCCGCCACCGAAATCGGATCCGTGGCACGATGCGCATCCCTTCGCCTGGGACAACTCGAGACCGCGCAGTGCGGATTCGGAAAGACCGTCGGTACTCGGACCCGATCCGCCGCCGGAGCAGGCGGCGATGAGGAGTGCGGATACGGCCACGAAGAATGTCGTGCGACGGGTCATGCGTTCAGAGTACCGTCCCCGTCATTGCCGCCCGCTCGTCAGGTGCGACGAACACGTGTCGCTGCCGCACACGGAACGCTGAGTTGTAACGGTCACACCCTCCGTTACACGGCGAACATTCGTCCTTTGACGCTGGGGTACGCTCGGGTCGGTGCCGGGCAACCGGGCCGTTGTGACAAGTGGAGGACACACCATGACTGCGACACTCGCCGTTGGAACGGACGGATCGGAGAATTCGGTCGGTGCCCTGAAATGGGCGCTGAAGGAAGCTGCGGCGCACGGCTCGAGCGTCGAGCTCATCTATTCGTGGGATTTTCCACCGATCATCGATCCGATGGGTGTCGCCATGTTGCCCGCCGCCGATGAGATGACGGCATCGGCGCACAAGTTGCTCGACGAAGTCGTGAAGCAAGCCGGTGGTGCAGGTGTCGTCAAGGTGACGTACAAGATCGTGCGCGGCGCACCCGCCACTGCGCTGCTCGACGCGAGCAAGCGAGTCGACGTGCTCGTCATCGGTCGGCGCGGTCACGGCGGGTTCCTCGGGTTGTTGCTCGGTTCGGTTGCGCAACAGGTCGTGCACCACGCCGAGTGTCCGGTCGTCGTCGTTCCTGCCTGAACGAACGCATCGTTGAGCCCCGCCAAACTGCGGGGCTATCCAACTAATCGCCGGGGGTGATGAACGGCGTACCGTCCCGCGTCTCGACGACGCGAATCGGATGGTCGTAGACGCTCGACAACCGATCGGCGACCAGTACGTCGTGCGGAGTTCCGTATGCGACGCTGCGACCGGCGTGAATGACGAGCACCTTGTCGGCGTGCCGACGTGCGACATTGAGGTCGTGCAGCACCGCGACGACGGCATGGCCCTCGTTGACGAGACCGCGGGTGATCGTGAGCATCTTCTCCTGCTGACCGATGTCGAGGGCCGCCGTCGGCTCGTCGAGGAGCAACAGCGGGGTTTCCTGGGCGAGTACGCGGGCGAGAGACGTGCGGGCCTGTTCGCCCACCGACAGCGTCGGGTACGTACGTTCGGCGAGATGAGTGACGTCGAGACGTTGCATCGCCGCCGCAACGACGTCATCGTCGCGATCGTCGAGCCACGGATTGCGACCCATTGCGACGATTTCGCGGACGGTGAACGGGAAGGCGATCGAAAGTTGTTGCGGGAGTACGGCACGCAACCGGGCGACGTCGCGAGCGGCAAGCTCGGTGAGCGGTCGGCCGTCGAGTTCGACGCTGCCGGCGGACGGTTCGATGTCGCCGGCGAGCGCACCGAGCAGCGTCGACTTTCCGGCTCCGTTCGGGCCGATGATGGCGAGAAGTTCGCCGCGTTTCACCTCGAAGGAAATGTCGGTGAGCAGGGTGGCGCCGTTGCGTTCGATGCCGAGGCCCCGCGCGCGCAACACGACCGCACCCGGGGCGACTGCGTCGTGCACGTTCGCGGGGATCATCCCCAGCCTCCTTCTGCGCGTCGGGTCGTGCGCAGAAGAACGAGGAAGAACGGTGCGCCGATGAGTGCGGTGACGACGCCGAGCGGCAACTCCGCGGGAGCGAGAAGCGTTCGTGCGGCGAGATCGGCGAGCATCGTCACGCTCGCACCGAGCAGTGCCGCCGTCCACAAGAGGTGACGGTGACGCGGTCCGATGAGGATGCGCATGATGTGCGGCACGAGCAGTCCGACGAACGCGATCATTCCCGTCGCTCCGACGGCACTCGACGCGAGCAGCCCGACGACGGCGATGGCCTGCAGGCGGACCGCTTCGACGCGAACTCCCAGATGTCCCGCACTGCGGTCTCCGAGAGCGAGCGTGTCGAGGACGCGGGCGAACCTCGTGCTCATGACGACGCCGAGAATGCCGAGGGGGAGAACGGCGGCGACGGTGCGCCACGTCGCGAGCCCGAGAGTGCCGAGACTCCAGAAGGTCACCGAACGAATTTGCGCGTCGTCGGCAATGAACACGGAGAATCCGATGACGGCACCCGCGAACGCGTTTATTGCGATACCGGTGAGGATGAGCGTGACGACCTCGGTGCGCCCGCCGTGGCGCGACAGCGCATAGACGAGTGCGGTCGCGAGCGTGCCGCCGAAGAATGCCGCAACCTGCACGCCGAGCGGCAGGGCGTTCGCGCCGATGATGATCGCGATGACGGCGCCGACGGATGCACCCGCAGACACGCCGACGGTGGCCGGTTCCGCGAGGGGATTGCGGAAGATGCCCTGCATGATCACACCGGCGAGCGCGAGCGATGCACCGACGACGACCGCGAGGGCGACGCGCGGCAGCCGCACCTGCCAGAAGACTCCGTGCGCAACCGGATCGGTCGACGTACGAGTCGGCCCGTCGAGCAGGATGCGCACGACGTCGCCGATTCCGATGCGGTAGGCGCCGGATGCGAGCGACACGACGGTGACGACGACGAGCAACGCGGCGAGTGCGATTCCGACGACGAGCGTGGGTGGTCGACGTCGCGTCGTCATGGGCGAACCAGTCTCGCGGGAGATCATCGCGGCGCCATGACGGCGGCGAACGACTCCGACAGCTTCTCGATGAGTCCCCCCGTGCGCGGGCCGAACGAGAGGAGAAGGTCGTCGTCGACGGCAACGACGGCGCGGTTGCGGGCCGCCGCCGTTTCGGCGATGCCCGGCAACGAGAGCAGGCCGTCGAGATCGCCCACCGACGTGAGTCCGTTCGTCATGACGAGCAGCACATCGGGATTCGCACTGACGAGCGCTTCGCTCGTCAGTGGCGTGTAATTGCCAAGCCCGCGTTCCTTGCCCACGTCGATACCACCGACGGCAGCGATGAGCTCGTCGGCTCCGGACCCCTCGCCGCCGAGCAGGTACACCGACGCCGTTCCCCGCACGTAGAGGAATGCAACACGCGGCACGCTCGGAAGCATCTGCGTGCCGCGCAACGCCGCGGTGATCGACGCATCGGTTGCGGCATTGAGATCGACTCCCGATTGAGGAACGCCGAGTGCGGTGGCAATGAGCGTCACGCGGTCGGGCATCGACGACAAGGTCCATGCCTCGGGGGCGATGAGCAGCGGCACGCCGGCGAGGCGCAACTGCTCGATCGATTCGGGCGGACCGCTGCGCGTGTCGCCGATGACGAGCGTCGGTGCGAGGGAGAGGATGCTCTCGGTCGTGATGTCGTGACCGTTGCTCACCTTGGTGACGTCCTGCAGCGCGGGGAGCACGGTGGTGCCGTCGCGACCGACGATCGCGTCGGCAAAGCCGAGGGCGACGACGATTTCGGCGATGGCGCCGTTGAGCACGATGATCCGCGACACGTCGGTGACGCGAACCGCCGCGTCGTCGGCCCCGACGACCTCGGCCGGAAGAACGGGCGTACGCGGCGGCAGTACCGGGAGGGCGACGTCGGTGGAGTCGATGATGAACGGAGCATCCGACGCAGACGCAGGGGGCTGAGTCGTCGCGACGGTGTCGCCGATCGCCGTTTGCGGTGCGGAGTTGGCACCGCACGCCGTCGTCATCGTGACGAGTGCGACTGTGCCGACTACGACAGTGCCGAGTGCAACGAGACGTCGTGAGAGTCGTTGCATCGGTGATAAGAGTAAAGGCATGGAGATCCTTCGCGGCCATCGGTGCACGCACCGCACGTTCGTGCGCATCGGGCTCGGAGTATGGATGTACTTCGCCGTCACGGCGTGTTCGACGGGTGAAAACGCGCTTCCGGCGACGGCCGACGGACCGACCGCCACCGCGTCCGCGGCACCGTCAACGACGCTCGCTGCCGAACCGATTCCCGCGACGACGTCCGCCGGCGCCGTGACGACTTCACCGAGTACCGACTCGGTCGTGCCGACGGGCGATGCGTCGTCGGTGACGTCGACGGTTGTTCCGCGCGCCTCTTCCGCAACCACGGTGAGCGTCAATTCGTCAACGATTCCGAGTACTTCTGCACCGGTATCGCGTGCCCGGCTCGTCGTCAGTACCACGACCCGGCTGAATCCCGACGGCGAAAACGTGACGGTGCGCGGATCGGGATTCGACGTCTCGAAGGGCATCTATGTCGCAGTGTGCAACCAGCCGCAGGTGCTCGGTCGTCGGTGCGTCGGTGGCATCAACATCGACGGTTCGTCGCCGCAGTCGATTTGGATCTCGTCGAACCCGCCCGGATACGCCGCCGGATTGCCGATTCCGTTCGGGGACGGCGGAGTGTTTTCCGTCACGCTCCTCGCCAAGGCGGTGTCGCCAAACATTGATTGCACAAGGGAATCGTGCGGCATCGTCGCCTTCGCCGACCACACGCGGTCAGACGACCGGTCGCAAGACGTGTTCATCCCCGTCACTTTCGGATAAGACGTCACGTCATGAACACGCACTCATTCCCCCTCGAAGCACGGCACGGTGCGCGTCGCGCCCGTCGCCTCGCAGCCATCGCCGCAACGTCACTCATCGTCGGTCTCGGCTTCGGCGCCGTTCCGGCATCGGCGTCGGTCTCCGCAACGGTGAGCAAGCAGGCGTCGTTGCTCGACGGCGAGAAGGTCACCGTCACCTTGTCGGGTGTGCCCGCAGGTCAGGGCGTGTACGTGCGCCAGTGCTACCAGGCATCGCGAGGTCAGCGCGATACGACCGGCTTGAAGTGCAACGGCAGCATCCAGCAGACCGATCTCATGGCGTGGGCGACGATGGACGGTGCGCGCGGCTCGCAGCCGGCAACCGCTCCGATCACACTGACGTTGCGTGAGAGCGTCACCGTCGGCGGAGTGTCGTACCCGTGCGGTGCACGTGACTGTTCGATCTTCGTCTACCGCGACCATCGCGGATTGTTCGACGCGTCACTCGACACGGTCGTTCCGTTGATGTTCCTCATCGAGCCCACGGTTCGCCTGCGTCCGACCGGTCTTGCCGCCGACGGTGCCACGGTGAAGGTCGGGTCGAGCGTCGCAGTGCGCAACATCGCTCTGCGAACGACCGATGACGTGCGGGTGAACGTTCGCAGCCTCTCGCCGAAGGTGTGCTCGGTGTCGAAGGGTTCGTCGACCACGACGGTGCGATACCTGCGTGCCGGAGAGTGCACGCTCGCCCTGCGGGCGAAGGGTGACTCGGTCGTCACGAAGGACCTTGACTTGCGTCTCACCCACACGGTGAACTGAAGTTCATGCAACGGCGGCGCCAGGTGCTTGTGCACCTGGCCCGCCAGTTTGCATTCCTCGGTGCAACCAGCATCGGGGGTCCCGCGGCGCACATCGCAATGATGCGGCGTCGGTTCGTCGAACGCGACGGTGAGCTCACCGATGCCGAGTTCGGTCGTCTCGTCGGTGCGTGTTCGTTGGTGCCCGGACCGAACTCGACCGAGTTGGCGATGACACTCGGTGCGCGGCGCGCCGGTGTGCCGGGGTTGTTCGTCTCGGGTATCTCGTTCATCCTCCCCGCCGCAGTCATCGTCGCCGTCGTGGCCGCCGCCTACGAACGTGCGGTGACTTCCGACGTCATCGATGTCGCACGTCAGTGGCTCGTCCCCGTCGTCGCTGCGCTCATCGTGCGTGCCCTCGTGTCGCTGCGAACGGTTGCCGTTGCGAATGCACGCGACCTCGCCGTCGCGTTGTACGCGATCGTTGCAAGTGCACTCGGGGTTCCCGAACTCCTCGTCATCGTGGTCGCCGGTGTGATCGTCGCAATCCTTTCCCGACCGACCCGCGGAGCGGCGGTGCTCGTGCCGCTGTGGGCACCGTGGAGTCCATCGCTCGTTGCGGTGTTCCTCGTGTTCCTGAAGATCGGATCCGTCATTTACGGCAGCGGCTACGTGCTGCTCGCGTTCCTCGAAACCGACGTCGTCGGTCGCGGGTGGGTGAGCGAGCGGGTCCTCATCGATGCCGTCGCGGTCGGACAGATCGCACCGGGACCCGTTTTCACGACGGCGACGTTCATCGGTTGGCAGTTGCGCGGAGCCTGGGGTGCGCTGGCAGCGACGGCGGGGATATTCGTCCCGTCATTCGTCTTTGCCGGGCTTATTCCGCGCATCGTCGCGTTGGCCGATCGTCGACCGATCGTGCACGACTTCCTGCGCGGGGTGACGACGGCGTCGTTGGCCGTCATGGTCGTCGTGTTGTGGCGGCTGGGTGACACGACCCTGCGTTCCCCGCAGTCGATCGCCGTCTTCGTTGCAACGGGCGCGTTTTTGTTGTGGAGGGAACGGCGCCGAGAGTAACGTGACGGAGAACACACCCGCCCCGCGGCGGGTGTCCGTCCAAAGGAGTCTCCATCGTGAGTCGAATCGTCCGAGCCGCACTGCTGCAAACGAATTGGACCGGCTCGAAGGACACGATGATCGACGCCCACGAGAAGGCTGCACGCGACGCCGCGAAGCAGGGAGCGCAGATCATGTGCTTCCAGGAACTCTTCTACGGTCCGTACTTCTGTCAGGTGCAGGATCCGAAGTACTACGACTACACCGAGGCGATCCCCGACGGCCCCACGACGAAGCGCTTCCAGAGCGTCGCGAAGGAACTCGGCATTGTGCTCGTGCTCCCGATGTACGAAGCCGTGCAACCGGGTCTGTATTACAACACCGCGGCGGTCATCGACGCCGACGGTCGCTATCTCGGCAAGTACCGCAAGCAGCACATTCCGCAGGTGAAGGGTTTCTGGGAGAAGTTCTATTTCACGCCGGGGACCGACGGATATCCCGTGTTTGACACGGCGGTGGGCAAGGTCGGTGTGTACATCTGTTACGACCGCCACTTCCCGGAAGGATGGCGCGCGCTCGGAATCAACGGCGCCGAAATCGTGTTCAATCCGTCGGCGACGAGTCGCGGACTTTCCGAGTACATCTGGCGTCTCGAACAGCCCGCGTCGGCGGTGGCGAACATGTACTACGTCGGTGCGATCAACCGCGTCGGCATCGAAGCCGAGTACGGCGACGACGACTTCTACGGACAGAGCTACTTCGTCGATCCCGAGGGCAAGTTCGTCGGTGAAGTCGGGCATCCGTACGACCCCGAACTCATCGTGCGCGACCTCGACATGGACAAGATCAAGATGGTGCGCGACCGCTGGGCGTTCTACCGCGATCGCCGCCCCGACGCGTACGACGAATTGGTGCGTCGCTAGATCGCGACACCGCACGACGATCATCACAACGAACACGACAACACCCGCAGAAGACCACGCGAAGCAACCCGGACGAAAGGACCACATCGATGGCCAGGATCCTCATCAAGAACGGAACGGTCATCAGCCCGACCGGTCGGCACGAGCAGGACGTGCTCGTCGACGGCGAAAAGATCGTCGCGCTGTACGCACGGGGCGTCGCCGAGTCGACGGGTGTCACCGCCGACAAGGTGATCGATGCGACGGGGAAGTACGTCGTACCCGGTGGCATCGACGTGCACACCCACATGGAACTGCCCTTCGGTGGCACCGCCGCCGTTGACACGTTCGAGACCGGAACGATCGCCGCGGCCTGGGGTGGCGTCACGACGATCGTCGACATGGCGCTGCAGCGCTACAACGAGAACGTCCAGCTGGGACTGGCCGAATGGCACCGCAAGGCCGAGGGCAACTGCGCCGTCGACTATGCGTTCCACCAGATCATCGGCGGGGTTGACGAGCAGGCGCTGAAGGACATGACGTACCTCGTCGAACACGAGGGTGTCACAAGCTTCAAGCTGTTCATGGCGTACCCGGGGGTGTTCTACTCCGACGACGGTCAGATTCTGCGCGCCATGCAGACCGCTTCGGATAACGGCGCCACGATCATGATGCACGCCGAGAACGGCATCGCCATTGACGTGCTCGTGCAGCAGTACCTCGCGCGCGGTCAGACCGATCCGAAGTACCACTCGTACTCGCGGCCCAGCCTGCTCGAAGGTGAAGCGACGCACCGGGCGATCGTGCTGTCGAAGGTGGCGGGAAACATCCCGCTGTACATCGTGCACATGTCGGCGTCCGAGGCACTCAATCACGTGGCGAATGCGCAACACGAGGGTATGAACGTGTTCGCCGAGACGTGCCCGCAGTACCTGTACATGACGCTCGAGGATCACCTCGCCCGACCCGGATTCGAGGGTGCGAAGTTCGTCTGCTCGCCGCCGATCCGCTCGAAGCACGATACGCACGCTCACCACAAGGACCTGTGGAAGGGATTGCGAATGAACGAACTCGCCGTCATCTCCACCGATCACTGCCCGTTCTGCATGAAGGACCAGAAGGAGCTCGGTCGCGGCAACTTCTCGAAGATTCCGAACGGCATGGGCGGCGTCGAGCACCGCATGGAGCTCATCTACCAGGGTGTCGTACTCGGCGAGATCAGCCTTGAGCGCTGGGTCGAGACGTGTTGCACGACTCCGGCGCGCATGTTCGGCATGTACCCGCAGAAGGGAATCATCGCCCCCGGATCCGACGCCGACATCCTCGTGTGGGACCCCAACCGCAAGACCAAGATCGGCATCAACGACAAGCACCACATGAACATGGACCACTCGTCGTGGGAGGGGTTCGAGGTCGACGGCAAGGTCGACACCGTGCTGTCGCGCGGAATGGTCGTCATCGAGAACGACGCGTACCTCGGACGCAAGGGACACGGCAAGTACATCAAGCGGGGACTCAACCAGTACCTGCGCTAGTTCATCGCGCGTTCACGCGCCGGTGACACGAATCGATACTGCAAACACATATACACGTACGACGGGAGTTCAACGTGAAGAAGATCAGCCACTGGGTGAACAACAAGGTCGTGGTCGGCACGTCCGGTCGCACCGGAAAGGTGTTCAATCCGGCAACGGGCGAACAGCAGGCCGAGGTCGACCTGGCGAGCGTCGCCGAAGTCGACGCCGTCGTCGCCGCGGCGAAGGCCGCGTCGCGCGAATGGCGTTCGACGAATCTCTCGCGCCGCGCCGAGATCATGTTCCGGATGCGCGAGCTCGTCGATGCGAACCGCAAGGAAATTGCGTCGTTGCTCACGCTCGAGCACGGAAAGGTGACGTCGGACGCCCTGGGTGAAGTGGCCCGCGGTCTCGAGAACATCGAGTTCGCCTGCGGTGCGCCGCACCTCATGAAGGGCGGCTACTCCGAGCAGGCCTCGGGTGGCGTCGACGTGTACTCGATCCGCCAGCCGCTCGGTGTCGTTGCCGGCATCACCCCGTTCAACTTTCCGGCGATGGTTCCGATGTGGATGTTCGCCAACGCGCTCGTCACCGGCAACACCTTCATCCTCAAGCCGAGTGAGAAGGATCCGTCGGCGTCGCTGTTCCTCGCCGATCTGCTGCGCCAGGCCGGGCTGCCGGACGGCGTGTTCAACGTGCTGCAGGGCGACAAGACGGCGGTCGATCGTTTGCTCGAGCATCCCGACATCGCCGCGGTGTCGTTCGTCGGATCGACGCCGATCGCGAAATACGTGTACGAGACCGGCACCCGCAATGGCAAGCGCGTGCAGGCCCTCGGTGGGGCGAAGAACCACATGCTCGTCCTGCCCGACGCCGACCTCGACATGGCGGCCGACGCTGCCGTCAGCGCGGCGTACGGTTCGGCAGGCGAGCGCTGCATGGCGGTGAGCGTCGTGCTCGCCGTCGAGAGCGTCGCCGATGCGCTCGTCGCGAAGATCGCCGCACGCGTGCCGAACATCAAGGTGGGGCCCGGCAGCGACGCCGGCAGCGAAATGGGTCCGCTCATTTCCCGCGAGCACCGCGACAAGGTGGCGACGTACGTCGATGCCGCGGTGAAGGACGGCGCGAAGGTCGTCGTCGACGGCCGCGCAGCGATGAAACGGGAGGGGTTCTTCCTCGACCCGACGCTCATCGACCGCGTCGCACCGGGAATGTCGTGCTACGACGACGAGATCTTCGGCCCCGTTCTCTCGGTGGTGCCCGTGTCCTGCAACAAAAAGGGACTGAAGCTGATCAAGGACAACGAGTGGGGCCAAGGAACGGCGATCTGCAC
>Ga0164293_10003169_pt1 | contig 14036 bp, 11 predicted proteins | sample GEODES118metaG_FD_111487 | JGI IMG/M metagenome (GOLD analysis project Ga0164293, IMG submission 111487) | Eutrophic lake water microbial communities from Lake Mendota, Wisconsin, USA - GEODES118 metaG | ecosystem: Environmental > Aquatic > Freshwater > Lake | place: USA: Lake Mendota...
CCAGGCGATCGCCGAGAACAAGCTGGCCGAAGTGGCCATGCAGCGCACTCAGCTCGAGGAGCTGATGCAAAGCCTGTCCCGCTCGCGCGACGAGAACCTGGTGGTCGACATCGAGTCCTCGCTGCGCCTGGCGCAGCAGCAGTCGCAGCTCTCGCTGAGTCCCGAGCCGCTGCTCGCTGCCCTGCGTGCGGCCGACCAGCGCCTGGCGCGGGTGAGCCAGCCCCGTCTCGCCCGCGTTCGGGCCGGCATCACCCGGGACATCGACCGCATCAAGGCGGCGGCCGTGACCGATGTGCCCTCCTTGCTTCTGCGGATGGACGAACTGGCCCGCGGACTGGAGGAGTTGCCGGTAGCCAATGCCGTGGGCCAGGCGGCCGCGTTGGCGTCGGCTTCCAGCGCTGCCGATGCCCCGACCGCGGGTCGCAGCGCTGGCGCAGCCTCTGCCCCGGCGGCCGCCGCCTCGGCGCAGGCCTGGTGGGCGCGCTGGCTCGCGCTTGTGCGCGAGGAGGCCCAGGCCCTGCTGCGCGTGAGTCGCATTGACCAGCCTGATGCCGTACTGGTCGCACCCGAGCAGGCCTTCTTCTTGCGGGAGAACCTCAAGCTCAAGCTGCTCAATGCCCGCCTGTCCCTGCTGGCGCGCCAAACCGACCTGGCGCGTGCCGACCTGGCCCAGGTGACCCAAGCCCTTGGACGCTACTTTAGCCCCGAGTCGCGCAAGACCCAGGCTGCCTTGGCGACCCTGCAGCAGATGCAGGCTCAACTGCGCAATGTCGACCTGCCTCGCATCGACGAGACCCTGGCCGTACTCGACGCTGCCGCGGCCGGCCGCTGATCTGAGGAGTCATCCCGATGCGCGCGGCCCTCTGGTTCCTGGCACTGTTCGGCGTGGCGGTTGCGATCGCCCTCTTCGCTGGCAACAACCAGGGGACGGTCACTGTGTTCTGGCCCCCCTACCGCATCGACCTGTCGCTGAACCTGGTGCTCATGTTGGCGGTCGGCGGATTCGTTTTCCTCTACGCGGTATTGCGCGCGCTGTCTGCGCTCTTCGACCTGCCCCAGCAGGCCAGGCGCTGGCGCAATCAGCAAAAGGAGCGGGCGGTCCATGGCCTACTGGTCGATGCGATCGCCCATTTGCTGGCTGGGCGATTTGTGCGCGCCCGCAAGTCTGCCGAAACCGTGCTGGCTCAGGAAGCTGCTTTGCAGGCGTCCGAACGACACCTGCCCCATGCCGAGCCGCTCCGGGCACTGGCCCACCTGCTGGTGGCCGAGAGTGCCCAAGCCCTGCAAGACAAGTCCGCCCGCGACACCCACCTGCAGCAGGCCCTGGCGCCCCAGGCCGGCCGCGAGGGCCTGGCGATGCGCGAAGGGGTGTTGATGCGCGCAGCCCGCTGGTCCCTGGACGAACGCGACCCGCAGGCCGCCGGCCGCTGGCTTGGCGAGCTGCCCCTGGGTGCGGCTCGCCGCACGCTGGCGCTGCGCATGAAGCTCAAGGCCTATCGTCTGCTGTCGCAACCGGCCGAGGCCCTGGAGACCGCCCGGCTGTTGGCCAAGCACCGGGCCTTCTCGCCCTTGGCCGCTGAGAGCATCGTGCGCGGGCTTGCGATCGACCTGCTCAACGGCGCCCACGACTCGGCCCAGCTGCTGCGCGCCTGGGGTGACTTGGAACCGACCGAGCGCGCCATGCCCGACCTGGCCATTCACGGCGCGCTGCGCCTGCAGGCTCTTCATGGGGATGCGCAGCTGGCGCGGCAGTGGATGCTGCCGGTCTGGGAGCGCCATTCGGAGCTGTCCGACGCGCAGAAGGTGCGGCTGGTGCAGGCCCTGGAGGCCGGCCTCGACTCCATCGACAGCGCCTGGCTGGCCCGCTTCGAAGCCGCCCAGCGTGCCAACCCGCGCGATGCGAGCCTGCAGTACCTGGCGGGCATGGCCTGCATGAAACGCCAGCTCTGGGGCAAGGCCCAGCAGCTACTCACCCAGGCCGCCCTGGGCCTGCGTGATGCCCGCCTGCACCGACAGGCTTGGCGCGCGCTCGCGCAGCTGGCCGAGGACCGTGGGGACGCCGAGACGGCCGCCCAGGCCTGGAAGCGGGCGGCCACCGAATGAGCCGCTGACCTGGGCGCTGCCTCGCGGCATTCCCCGGTCTGCCGACATGCCCGCCATGAAAAAGCCCGACACCGCTTGCACGGGCCGGGCTTTTCGAGTTCTGGCCCCGTAGGGCCAGAACGGATGACGCTCAGCGCGGGGCGCCAGCCTCGAAGGGCAGGGTGACCTGGCCCAGGTCCTTGCGGGTTTCGACCAGGACCAGAGGACCTTCGTCGATCACAACGATCGGCGGCCGCTCGCGCGGCACATGCACCGGCTTGGGCTCGGCCGCGATCGCGGCCCGCACTGCCGCCACCTTGTCGGCGTCGGAGTTGACCCACTGAAGGCCCGAGCCGCTGGCGACCTGTTCGAGGTCGGCCACTGACAAGTGGAAGGGCTGCACCTTGGGCAGACCTGCACGTGCGGGCGATGTGCCTGTGGCCGGTGCTGCCGCAGCGCGGGCGGGGGCCGGTGCAGGCGTGGGCGCTGGGGTCGGCGCGGGGGATTGGGCGCGCGCAGGGGCCTCAGGTTGGCTTGCTCCACCTTCGTGGCGCGGGGCTTCCTGTGCGGCACCGTCCTCGGTGGCAAAGCCGGTGGGGTAGCGAGGGCGGCGGGGGGTATCGGCGTCGGCGCCGTTGCCCTCACCCGTCGCGGTCTCCGCGGGGCGGCCGGCTTCGGACACGCCTGCCTCACCCTGCGGGGACTCTTCGCGCGGTCCGCGGTCGCCACGTTCGCGGCGGTCACGGCCGAAGCGGTCGCGGGAGCGGCGGCGGCCTTCGCCGCCTTCACCCTCGGGGCGCTCGCCACGTTCCCCACGTTCACCACGCTCGTCGCGGGGTTCGCGCTGGTCATCGGTGGCCTGACCTTCGCTGCTTTGGCCGTTGGCTTCGCTCAGCGAGGCCTGCTCGGCGCCCTGACCTTCGTCACGCGGACCACGCTCGCCGCGCTCGCGACGTCCGCCACGCTCCCGGCGACCTTCACCACGCTCACCGCGCTCACCGCGCTCACCACGTTCCCCGCGGGGCGCCCGGTCATCGCGGTCGGCCTGGAGTTCCTGACCCTCGACCGGCTCACCGGCGGCGTTCAGGGCTTGGGCGTCAGCCGGCAGGGCCTCGCGGCGCTCGCGCGGCCCGCGGCCTTCACGTGCCTCGCGCGGTTCCCGCGCTTCGCGACCTTCGCGGGGCTCCCGAGCCTCACGAGGCTCACGGCCTTCGCGCGGTTCACGCGCCTCACGAGGCTCACGGCCTTCGCGCGGTTCACGCGCCTCACGAGGCTCACGGCCTTCGCGCGATTCGCGCGGCTCGCGGCCTTCGGCGCTGCGCTCTCCACGACCCTCGGTGCGTTCGCTGCGGCCTTCGCCACGACCTTCGCCACGACCACGCCCGCGGCCTTCACCGCGCTCGTTGCGTTCACTGCGCTCGCCGGTCTCTGCGGCGGCGCCTTCGCGGCCGCGGCCCTGGCCTTCGCCTCGCTCGCTGCGTTCACCACGCTCACCGCCACGGCCACCACGGCCGCCGCGACCACGGCCGCGCTCACCGCGTTCACCTCGCTCGCTGCGCTCACCGCGGGCGTCGCGACGTGCGCCGCCGCCATCGGTCTTGGCGTCCTTGTCAGCGGCCGCTGGCGCAGGTGCCGGGGCAGAGGCGCCAAACAGGCCCTTGAGCCAGCCCATGAAGCCGCGCTCGGCCGGCGCCGGTGCCACGGGGGCGGGGGCCGGCTTGGGTGCGGGCGCAGGCGCGGCTTTGGCCACGGGCTCCGGCTTGGGCGGGGCGACAGGTGCCGGTGCGTCGGGCAGCACACCCTTGATCACCGGCTCTTGCTTGTTGGTGCGCTCTTGCGAGCGGCGGGTGACGGTGGTCGGGTCCTCGACCTCGACCGCCATCGTGTAGCTCGCCTGCAGGTTGTCGAGTCGCGCGTCGTCGTGCTTGAGGCGCTCGAGCTTGTAGTGCGGCGTGTCCAGCGACTTGTTGGGGATCATGATCACCGCGATCCGCTGCTTGAGCTCGATCTTGGCGATCTCGGTCCGCTTTTCATTAAGCAGGAACGAGGCTACTTCCACCGGCACTTGCACATGGACGGCGGCCGTGCCGTCCTTCATGGACTCTTCTTGGATGATGCGCAGGATCTGCAGTGCCGAGCTTTCCGTGTCGCGGATATGGCCGTGGCCACCGCAGCGCGGGCAGGGAATGGAAGCGCCTTCCGACAGCGCCGGGCGCAGGCGCTGGCGGCTCATTTCCATGAGGCCGAACTTGCTGATGGTGCCGAACTGCACCCGGGCGCGGTCTTGACGCAGCGCATCGCGCAAGCGGTTCTCGACCTCGCGGCGGTTACGTGACTCCTCCATGTCGATGAAGTCGATCACGATCAGGCCGCCCAGGTCGCGCAGCCGCATCTGGCGGGCCACCTCGTCGGCGGCTTCCAGGTTGGTGCGGGTGGCGGTTTCTTCGATGTCGCCGCCCTTGATCGCGCGCGCCGAGTTCACGTCAACCGAGACCAGGGCCTCGGTGTGGTCGATCACGATCACGCCGCCGGAGGGGAGCTTGACCTCGCGGGCATAGGCCGACTCGATCTGGTGCTCGATCTGGAAGCGGGAGAACAGGGGCGCGTCGTCGCGGTAACGCTTGACCCGGGCCGCGTGCTCGGGCATCACGTGAGACATGAACTGCTGGGCCTGTTCGTAGATGTCGTCCGTGTCGATGAGGATGTCACCGATGTCGTGGTTGAAGTAGTCGCGGATGGCACGAATGACCAGCGATGACTCCTGGTAGATCAGGAAGGCGCCCTTGGCGCCCTTGGTCGCGCCGTCGATGGCGGTCCACAGCTTGAGCAGGTAGTTCAGGTCCCACTGCAGTTCCGGGGCGCTGCGGCCGATGCCCGCGGTACGGGCAATGATGGACATGCCGTTCGGGTACTCCAGCTGGTCCATTGCCTCCTTGAGCTCGGCCCGGTCCTCGCCCTCGATGCGCCGGCTCACGCCGCCGCCGCGCGGGTTGTTGGGCATCAGCACCACATAGCGGCCGGCCAGAGAGACGAAGGTGGTGAGGGCGGCCCCCTTGTTGCCGCGCTCTTCCTTCTCGACCTGAACCAGCAGCTCCTGGCCCTCTTTGATCACGTCATTGATTCGGGCCTGGGAGACCGAGACGCCGGGCTGGAAGTACTGCTTGGAGATTTCCTTGAAGGGCAGGAAACCGTGGCGGTCTTCGCCGTAGTCGACGAAGCAGGCCTCGAGCGAGGGCTCTACGCGGGTCACGACCGCCTTGTAGATATTGCCCTTGCGCTGCTCGCGCCCTTCAATTTCGAGTTCGTAGTCGAGGAGCTTTTGTCCATCGACGATGGCCAGCCGGCGTTCTTCCGCCTGCGTGGCATTGATCAACATGCGCTTCATTGCGTCACCTTTTCATTTCGATACCATGCGGCCCCCTTTCGAGGGGGCCCACGATGCCAGGCGAGGCTTCGAAGCGGGAAGGAATTGCCGGAGTGGACGTGCGCGCCGAGAGAATTTATCTCGGCGGGCAGATCCAAGGCGCGTGGATGGGTGCGAGAGAGGGTTGGCGGCCGTGGTGCTGGCGCCCCTGAATGTCGGCGACCTGGAGGGTCGCCGGTAAAGCCGCGCGGGTGGCGCGGGTTGCGGGCGCGGGCAGGGCGACGGACGGCTGCCACAGCAGTCGCGCGACGAATTCCCACAGTACCGGCAACAACACAGGTGTTCTCGCTTCAATCCGCCAGGCAGCACGGGTCTGCCTGGCTTTTATTCCGTTTCAGTGCTTCGAAGTCCAGCCACGTCCACCATGTTCCGCTGGGCCTTCTGCGCGTTCCGGTGGCGACGCGTGAAGGGTCGCATTCGGATCGGGCGGAAGGCCGGCAGTTCCCGGGCAGGGCGGCGGCATCGGCCTACCAGCGCGCGCTCGTGATCAGATTGGAGGTCTCTTTCATTGACCTGTTCATTGTTCGCTTGGTGGTACTTCGACGAAGGCGTCGACTAAACTCCAAGAGAATCAACCACTTACAGCTAGGCGCTAGTGAATCGCATTATAGGGGCCGCAGCGCGCACTTTTGCGGGCCCGACCCAGAACGTTTGCATCTTGCCGGTGGACGAGGAATCCGCCGGCCAGCGCCTGGACAACTTCCTCCTGCGTCACCTGAAGGGTGTGCCCAAGACCCATGTCTACCGCATCATCCGTTCCGGCGAGGTACGGGTGAACAAGGGGCGTGCGGCGGCCGACACCCGGGTGGCTGCGGGCGACCAGATCCGGGTGCCCCCCATCCGGCTGTCGGAGGCGGCAGTACTGAAAAAGGAGTCGCCGGCCCCTGCCCGGGACTTCCCCCTGCTGTTCGAAGACGAGTACGTCTTGGCCCTCGACAAGCCCGCCGGTGTGGCGGTGCACGGGGGCAGCGGGGTGAGCTTTGGCGTCATCGAGCAGCTTCGCCAGGCCCGGCCAGGCGCGAAGTTTCTGGAACTGGTGCACCGCCTGGACCGCGAGACCTCCGGCATCTTGCTGGTGGCCAAGCGCCGCTCCGCCCTGACCCGGCTGCAAGACCAGTTCCGCGAGCGCGAGACCGGCAAGACCTACCTGGCCCTGGCCTTGGGCGCCTGGCCGGCGAGCCGCAAGGTGATTGACCTGCCGCTGCACAAATACCTGCAGGCCGACGGCGAGCGCCGGGTGAAGGTGGTCGCCAAGGACGACCCCGATGGCATGCGCGCCATCACCCTGGTCAAGGTGGCCCGTCGGCTGTCGCTGCCCCCGATGCCAGGCGAGCCCGCCGCGCCGCAGGAGGCCAGCCTGCTCGAAGTGACCATCAAAACCGGCCGTACTCACCAGATCCGGGTGCACCTGGCCGCCCAGGGGCATCCGATTGCCGGCGACGACAAATACGGCGAGTTCGACGCCAACAAGGCCATGCACCGCATCGGCCTGCGCCGGATGTTCCTTCACGCCTGGCAGTTACAGTTCGTCCACCCGGCCACGGGCGAGCGCATGGCGCTGACCGCGCCGCTGCCGCCGGAACTGCAGGCGCTGCTGCCTCCCGCCGCCACTCCCGCTACCACCGCGACCTGAACCCACCCCGCAGATGCGACCGCGCCGTTTTGATCTCATTGCCTTCGACTGGGATGGCACCCTGTTCGACTCCACCGCCATCATCGTGCGTTGCATCCAGGCCGCGGTGGTCGACGTCGGCGGCGCCCGGCCCAGCGACCGCGACGCCGCCTGGGTGATCGGCATGGCACTGGGCCAGGCCCTGGCCCACGCCGCGCCCGACGTGCCGCCCGAGAAGTACCCCGCGCTCGGCGCCCGCTACCGCCACTACTACAACCGCCATGCCGAAGACCTGAGCCTGTTCGACGGGGTGCTACCCCTGCTGGCCGACCTGCGCGGGCGCCATCACTGGCTGGCGGTGGCCACTGGCAAATCGCGGCGCGGCCTCGACGAGCTGCTGGTTCGCCCGCAGATGCAGGGCCTGTTCGACGGCAGCCGCACCGCCGACGAGACTGCCGGCAAGCCCGACCCGCGCATGCTGCATGAGCTGATGCGCGAGTTCGGCACCGAGCCCGAGCGCACCTTGATGATCGGCGACACCACCCACGACCTGCAGATGGCTGCCAACGCGGGCTGCCCCAGCGTCGCGGTGAGCTACGGTGCGCACGAGCCCGAGGGCTTTGCACCCCTGGGCCCTCTGGCGGTGGCGCACTCGGTACGCGAACTGCACGACTGGCTGCTCGAGAACGCCTGACCCGCTGGCCGACGCATCGCTACTCACCGGCCCAACCGCTACCCCCTTTTCCCGCTTCCTTAAACGTTTGCCCCGCATTGAACGACGCCATGGATCTGTCCGTCATTCCCCTGTGCAACAGCGCCGACCTGCTCGAAGGCGGTGAAGCCGTCCCCTTTGATGTGGTGCACGGCGGTCAGACCTGCCGCGCCTTCGCCATCCGCTTCGAGGGCCGGCCCCATGCCTATCTCAACCGCTGCAGCCATGTGGCGATGGAGATGGACTACCAGCCCAACCGTTTTTTCGACGACACCGGCCAGTGGCTGCTGTGCGCCACCCATGGTGCCGCCTATTCCCCGGAGACCGGTGACTGTGCCGGTGGCCCTTGCAACGGCGGCCTGGTCAAGATCGCCCTGTCCGAGACAGATGGCGTGGTCCACTGGCATACTGAATGGAATCTGCAGCCGGTCGTTTTCTGAGCCCTCTCCGAGGGCACCAGGCCCCCTGTATCACCTGCGCAGCTTTCTTCCATGAACGAACTCCCGCCTTCCAGCCCACCGCCGGAGCCGACGTCCCGAACCGACGCTGGCTCCGCCCCGCCGATCAACGAACCGTCCCCTGCCAGGGCCGCGCCAGCACAGGCTGCCTCAACCGCGTCTTCGTCAGCCAGCCCGGGTTGGGAGCGCGAGACGCTGGAGCGCTTGGTCTTCGCCCAATTGCGTGAGCAGCGCTGGACGCGCCGCGCCAACCTGTTCTTGCGCTCTGCCTGGCTTCTGTTTCTGGTGGTCCTGGCCTGGGCCGTCTTTCACCACGGCGAGGCGGGCATGGCCGAGGTTTCGGCCCCGCACACGGCGGTGGTCAGTATCAAGGGCGAGATTGCGGCCGAAACCAATGCGTCGTCTGAAGCGGTAGTGAGCGCCATGCGAGCCGCCTTTGCGGACGGCGGCGCCCGTGCCGTGGTGCTGCTGATTGACTCCCCGGGCGGCAGCCCGGTGCAGGCGGGCATCATCAATGACGAAATTCGCCGCCTCAAGGCCCTGCACGGCAAGCCGGTCTATGTGGTGGTGGAGGAGTCCTGCGCTTCTGCCGCCTACTACATTGCCGCTGCCGCCGACCGCATCTTTGTCGACAAGGCCAGCATCGTGGGCAGCATCGGTGTGCTGATGGACGGCTTTGGCTTCACCGGCCTCATGGACAAGGTCGGCGTCGAGCGCCGCCTCATGACCGCCGGGGAAAACAAGGGCTTCCTCGACCCCTTCAGCCCGCAGACGCCCCAGCAGAAGGCCTTTGCCCAGCAAATGCTTGACCAGGTGCACAAGCAGTTCATCGAGGTGGTGCGCGCCGGACGCGGCGACCGGCTCAAGGAAACCCCGCAAACCTTCAGCGGCCTGTTCTGGACCGGTCAGCAGGCGGTTGAGATGGGCCTGGCCGACCAACTGGGCAACCTCGACTACGTGGCCCGTGAGGTGGTGAAGGCCGAGGACATCATCGACTACACCCAGCGCGAGAACGTCGCCGAGCGCTTGGCCAAGCGCTTTGGCGCGGCGGTGGGCGCCGGCGCGGTGAAGGCCCTGCAGGCCTCGGGCCTGCAGCTCCGATAGATAAGGCCTCGGGCCTGTAGCTCCGATAGACAAGGCCTCGGGTCTGCAGCTCCGATAGTCAAGGCCTCGGGCTCGCAGCGGCGCTGGGCAGGGCGCAGGGCTCAGCGCCCGATCGCAAACACCGCCGGCGCGTCGCCAACCCCCTCGGCCGCGCGCTGCCTCCACGCTCGTACCGGCATGCTGCGGGTGCGACAGCTTGCCAGGGTCAGCCCGCTGCTCACCGACAACCGGGTCTCGGGCTGCAGGGCCTGCAGCAGCGCCTGAAAGAGCGCCATGTTCCGGTAGGGCGTCTCGATGAACAACTGGGCCTGGCCTTCCCGCAACGCCAGAGACTCCAAGGCGCGAATGCGCTGCGTCCGCGCCGCTGCATCCTGCGGCAGGTAGCCGACAAAGGCGAAGTTCTGGCCGCCCAGCCCGCTGGCGGCCAGCGCCAACAGCAGTGACGACGGCCCCACCAGCGGGATGACCTCCAGCCCCATCGCATGGGCGGCGCGTGCGACCGAAGCGCCTGGGTCGGCCACCGCCGGCATGCCCGCCTCGCTGGCCAAGCCGATGTCGTGGCCCGCCAAGGCCGCTTGCAGCAGAGGGCGGGCGTCAAAGCCGGTGCCGGCATCACCCTTCTTGTGCACCTCGCGCGGCAGCTCGGTGATCACTTGCTGCTGTATCGGTGCTGCCAGGGGGTGGATGGCATCGACCCGCTTGAGGACGGCGCGCAGGCTCTTGGCGTTTTCGCAAATCCAGTGCTGCAGGCTGGCCGCGGCCTCCAGCGTGGCGCCGGGTAGCACCTGCGCGATAGGCACCTGCTCGTCGCAGCCAAAGTCCAGTGGCACGGGGACCAGCAGCAGGCGCCCGTGGCGGTGGCCGGATCCATCGGACGATGCCGGGCCCGCGTTTGGCGGGCGGGGCGGGGCGGACTGTGTCATGCCAGCAGCTGCAAGCCAGCTTCGCGCAGCATGCGGCAGGTGCGAATCAGGGGCAGACCCACCAGTGCAGTGGGGTCGTCGTTGTCGATCGCTTCGAGCAGCGCGATGCCCAGGCCCTCGCTCTTCGCGCTGCCCGCGCAGTCGTAGGGCTCCTCCGCGCGCAGGTAGGTCTCGATCTCGGCGTCCGACAGGTCGCGAAACCGCACCCGCACCGGCGCCAGGTCCAATTGCTCGAAGCCGGTGGCATGGCAGACCACCGCCACTGCGGTTTGGAAGATGACGGTACGCCCGCGCATCAGCCGCAGCTGTTGCACCGCGCGCTCGTGCGTGCCGGGCTTGCCCAGCGGCAGTCCGTCGAGGTCGGCCACCTGGTCCGAGCCAATCACCAGCGCTTCGGGGTGGCGCAGGGCTACGGCATGGGCCTTGGCCAGGGCCAATCGGCGCGCCAAGGCCTCGGGGGATTCGCCGTCCAGCGGCGTCTCGTCCACCTCGGGCGCGTCGACCTCGAAGGGTAGACGCAACCGGTTCATCAGCTCGCGTCGATAGCGGGAGGTGGAGCCGAGCACCACGGTGCGGTTGGCGCCAGGAGCGGCGGGGGAGGAGCGGGCAGCGGTGTGGTCGGTCGTGGGCATGGGCGTCTGGGCCCCGGCTCTCGCGAAGCGCGGAATCAGTCGGGCGGTGCGGGTCGGGGCTTTGATTCTCTTACACTGCCCGGCATGTCCAAGGAGTTCAGCGCTCAGCGCCTCGACGTCAAGGCCTTCGCCGAGGACGGTGCCCAGCTTTCCGGTCAGGCGCCGCTATCCGGCTTTGAGCGCCTCATGGCCGAAACCGAGGGGCGGGGCGGCGAGCGGCTGATGAGTTGGGAGGCTCAGGGCGAGATCCGCAACCCCCTGCATGTGCACCCGCATCTGTGGCTGCACCTGCGCGCCGGCGCTTGCCTGTCCCTGGCCTGCCAGCGCTGCCTGTCGCCGGTGGATGTGGAAGTGACCGTCGACCGCAGCTTCCGCTTCGTGGCCGACGAGCGCATGGCGGAAGCCGAGGACGATGCATCCGAGGAGGACCTGCTGGCGCTTTCGCGCAGCTTTGACCTGCTGGGCCTGGTCGAGGACGAGATGCTGATGGACCTGCCCTTGGTGCCGCGTCACGCGCATTGCCCTGAGCCGCTGCCGGCCCCGGTCGACGACCTCCTTGACGAGGCGGAAAGTAGCAAGCCCAATCCCTTTGCCGTTCTCGGACGGCTCAAGAAGTAGTCACATTGCCCTGTGTCCGGGCTGCCGCCTTTGGCGGTAGGGCGGCGTGTTTCCTCCGGGCCACCTGGGGCGCCTCGTCAGGGCGTCCCCCGTCCCCGTCCCAAGGGGCCTCTATGTCGCTGGAGCCTGTGCAGGCCTGGGCTATAATCCGTGGTTTTGCGCAAGCACCCACGTACTGGTGAGCGGTCTGGCGACAGACTGCACCCGGCCCGGCTTGCAACCCCACTCAATTTTTTAGCACTGCCGGCTCGGACCTCGTTCCCAAGCCGGGCGCAGCAAACAGGAGTCCGTCATGGCCGTTCAACAGAACAAGAAGTCGCCTTCCAAGCGGGGCATGCACCGCTCGCACAATGCCCTCAATGTGCCGGGCATCGCGGTCGAGCCCACCACCGGTGAAACCCACCTGCGGCACCACATCAGCCCCAACGGTTTCTACCGGGGCCGCAAGGTCCTCAAAACCAAGAACGACGCCTGATCACCGGCGCTGGCGCCTCTCCCGACTTGGCCCTTGTTGCCCTGCGGGTTGACGCCCCTCCCCTCGTGATTGCTTCCTCCCAAAGGCCCGACGCCGCTTGTGCGGTCCGGGCCTTTGTCTTTGCCGGGCCCGCCTGCTGGGCCTGTTGCCTGGAGGCACTACAGTTGTGTCCATGACCACTTTGGCCGTCGACTGCATGGGTGGTGACCACGGTCCCCGCATCACGCTCCCCGCTTGCAGGCAATTCCTCGAGTCCCATCCCGACGCGCATCTGCTGTTGGTGGGCCGCCCCGAGGACTTGCAGTCCCTCCGGCACCCGCGCGCCCAACTGGTCCCCGCCAGCGAGGTGGTCGCCATGGACGACCCGGTGGAGACCGCCCTGCGCCGCAAGAAAGATTCCTCCATGCGGGTGGCCATCGCGCAGGTCAAGGACGGCAAGGCCCAGGCTGCCGTCTCGGCCGGCAACACCGGCGCCCTGATGGCGCTGGCGCGCTACCTGCTCAAGACCGAAGAGGGCATCGAGCGCCCGGCCATCGCCTACCCTATGCCCAATGCCCGCGGCACCGCCACCACGGTGCTGGATCTGGGCGCCAATGTCGACTGCACCGAGCAGCATCTGCTGCAGTTTGCCGTCCTGGGCTCGGCCCTGGTGTCGGCCCTCAGCCATGTTGAGTCGCCCACCGTGGGCTTGCTCAACATTGGCGAGGAGGAGATCAAGGGCAGCGAGGTCATCAAGCGCGCCGGCGAGTTGCTGCGCGCCGCGGCGGCCAATGGCGACCTCAACTTCCGCGGCAACGTCGAGGGCAACGACATCTTCAAGGGCACGACCGACATCGTGGTCTGCGACGGCTTTGTTGGCAACGTGGCGCTCAAGACCAGCGAAGGCCTGGCGGCGATGATCGGCGGCTTCCTGAAGGAAGAGTTTTCCCGCAACCTGTTCACCAAGCTGGCCGCCCTCATCGCCCTGCCGGTCCTGGCGGCTTTCCGCCACCGCGTCGACCATCGGCGCTACAACGGCGCCGCGCTCATGGGCCTGCGGGGCCTGGTGTTCAAGAGCCACGGCTCGGCCGACGACTTCGCATTCAGGCATGCGCTTGAGCGCGCGTATGATGCGGCCCGCAACAACCTGCTGGAGCGGGTGAGGGCGCGCATCGCCCACGCCGCCCCGCTGCTGGCAGCGGGTGCCGCTGACGTGGCCGCTGGTGCCCTTGCGTCGCAACCCGCTTCAATGCCTGCGGCTGCACCCGCCGAGGCCGCCTGACCGGAAACACATGACGACCTATTCCCGCATCACCGGCACCGGCAGCTACCTGCCCCCCCGCCGCGTGACCAACGCTGACCTGGTGGCTGATCTGGCCCAGCGCGGTATTGAGAGCTCTGACGATTGGATCGTCGAGCGCACCGGCATCCGGGCCCGTCATTTCGTCGACGCCGGCGTGAACACCAGTGATCTGGGTGCCCAGGCCGCCAAGCATGCGCTGGCGGCCGCCAACTGCCAGCCCTCGGAGATCGACCTCATCATCGTGGCCACGTCCACGCCGGACATGGTCTTTCCGTCTTCAGCGGCGATCCTGCAGCGAAAGCTCGGCGAGCTCATGGGCGCCGAGGGCGCGCTGGCGGGTTGCCCGGCCTTCGATGTGCAGGCCGTGTGCAGCGGCTTTGTCTACGCGCTCACCGTGGCCGACGCCATGATCAAGACCGGCGCGGCGCGCAAGGCGCTGGTCGTGGGCGCAGAGGTCTTTTCGCGCATCATCGATTTCAATGACCGCACCACCTGCGTTCTGTTTGGCGACGGCGCTGGCGCGGTGGTGCTCGAGGCGTCTGACACGCCCGGCATCCTGGCCACCGACCTGCACGCCGACGGCCGCCATGTCGACATTCTTTGCGTGCCAGGCACGGTGAGTGGCGGTCAGGTCCTGGGCAGTCCGCTGCTGCGCATGGACGGCCAGGCCGTGTTCAAACTGGCGGTGGGCGTGCTGGAAAAAGCCGCCCGCGC
>Ga0164293_10003170_pt1 | contig 14035 bp, 15 predicted proteins | sample GEODES118metaG_FD_111487 | JGI IMG/M metagenome (GOLD analysis project Ga0164293, IMG submission 111487) | Eutrophic lake water microbial communities from Lake Mendota, Wisconsin, USA - GEODES118 metaG | ecosystem: Environmental > Aquatic > Freshwater > Lake | place: USA: Lake Mendota...
CCGCCACGGCCGAAAACAAGCGCTTTCGCTGCGGCGGAGCGAGAAAACGGGGGGAGTGCTCCACCGCGATCACCCCGATCGCATCCACCCCGAATTCCGCCACGGCCGCCGCCTGGGCAGGGTGACGGAGTCCGCAGATCTTCAGGAGGGTCACGGAATCCAGCCAAGGGAGCGACCCTACCTTTCTAGAATCGCCAAAACCCCTCCTGGCAGGGCTGATCCGTGGCCATGGACGAAGGTTGGCAACTGCTCAAGATCCGCGGCATTCCGCTGAGGATCCACCCCACCTGGTTTGTGATCCTGCTGATGGCCACCCTGGCCTTTGAGCGGCAATACCGGGCAGAGCTCAGCGCCCCTCTGGCCGGCCTCAGCCAGGGAAGTCTGTGGAGCCTCTCGTTCCTGACGGCGCTGCTGTTGTTCGTCTCGGTTCTGCTCCATGAGCTGGGCCATTCCCTGGTGGCTCTGGGCCAGGGGGTGAAGGTGCGCAGCATCACCCTCTTCCTGCTCGGCGGCGTGGCCAGTGTGGATCGGGAATGCTCCACTGCCCGCGGTGCGCTGATGGTGGCGGCCGCCGGTCCGGCGGTGAGCCTGCTGCTGGCCTTCGCCTTGCTCGCCAGCAGCCATGCGGTGAGCCATGGCTCGCCACTGGTGGGGGCCATGGTCACCCAGCTGGGCGAACTCAACCTGGTGCTCGGTTTGTTCAACCTGCTGCCGGGCCTCCCCCTGGATGGGGGGCTGATCCTCAAGGCCCTGGTCTGGCAGATCTCCGGCAGCCAGCGGCGGGGGATTGAGGTGGCCAATGGGAGCGGCCGCTTCCTCTCCTTCCTGGCCGTCGGCCTGGGGAGCGTTCTGTTGCTGCGCAACAACCCGATCCCTGGCACCTGGTTGCTGCTGCTCGGCTGGTTCGGACTGGGGGCCTCCCGCAACCAGCGGCAGATGCTGGTGGTTCAACAGGTGCTCAGGGATCTGAAGGTGCGGGACGTGGCCCAGAAACGCTTCCGGGTGCTGGAGGCCTCCACCACCCTGCGGGAACTGAGCCGCCTCCAGCTCAACGAAGCCACCCCGCTGCGGCCGCCTGTCGAAGGCCTTCCCGACTGGCTGCTGGTCTGCGATCGAGGCCGCTGGCAGGGCTTCATCGACGAACAACCCCTGCAGTCCCTGCCCGTGCAGAGATGGGATGGAGAGCAGGTGGGAGATCACCTGCGCCCCCTCAGCGAACTCCCCAGCATCGAAGATTCCGCGCCGCTCTGGCAGGCAGCCCTGCGGCTGGAGGAAAGCCAGAGCCCCCGGCTGCTGGTGCTCAGTGCCGCCGGTCTGCCCTCCGGCACGATCGAGCGACCCGAACTGGGGGAGGCCGTGCTCCAGCGCCTTGGCCTCAGGATCCCGCCACCTCTGCTCGCCACCGCACGACGCCAGAACGAGTACCCCCTGGGCATGGCCCTTGGTCAGGTGGCCCGCGGCATGGTCAGCAGCGGCGAGGTTTCCTTCACCCCTCAGCAGGAAGCAGGGGTTTCAGGGGACAGGCCAGCGGGCCGATAACGCTCGAGCCGAGCAGCGATCGCCTCCCTTTCCCAGACCTCCAGGGGTTGATTCCTCCAGGCCATGCCTGGGCGAGCGAAAGGGAGATGGAGCTCCCCCATGCGGCGCAAAAGCTTCACCAGAGCATCCCCTTCCAGCCCCAGCGCTGGCAGATCGGGCGGGCTGGCGCCGAACAGGGCCTGCCAGAGCCGGATGGGGGGACGGAGCAGGATCGTTCCGTGCTGCAACAGCCGCCCCCCTCTCCAGAGCTGGGCGCTGCCGATCCGTTTGGCCCCATCGGGATGCACCAGATCGGCGCTGGTGCTGAGGGCGAAACAACTGCTGTGGGCAAGGCCAGCCCGTTCGCGGCCGAAGGCCAAGGGCAGATCCAGAGCGGCGAAGGCCTCCTGCAGCCATCGGCAGGCCTGGAGGTAGGCCTCCTGGCGACGCTGCGGCGGATCCGGCCAGATCAGGGCATAGGTGAGGCAGCCGGCATGGAGCACCGCCCGGCCGCCACTGGGACGCCGCACCAGATCCAGGCCCCCTTCCTGCAGCAGGGGCAGCCAGTGGGGGTCGAGCTGCCGCTGGTGATGGCCCAGCGAAAGGGTGGGTCGCCGCCATTCGTACAGGCGCAGCACGGGCATGGAGGCGGTATCAAGCAGCCACTCGTCGATGGCCATCTGCCAGGCACCCCCCAGGATGAGCGGCGGAATCCAGCGGGCCTCTCCGGCCACAGCGATCGGGGATCCAGGATCGGAGCTCATCGCGCGCAGGGATTGCAGGGCCAATGGGTACCGACTGGATGGCCGAACTGGTGCCCCTGCTGCCGATGTTGCCACTGGGGCTGCTGGCAGGACTGCTCTCCGGACTGCTCGGCATCGGCGGGGGGCTGATCTTCTCGCCGATCCTGCTGATGGCGGGGCTCTCCCCCCATCAGGCTCTGGCCACAAGCACCCTGGCGATCGTGCCCACCACCATGGGGGCCAGCTGGTCGCATGTGCGCAGCGGCACCCTGCCGGGAAAGGCCACCGTGGTGATCGCCACCGCCGCCTGCCTCGCCGCAGGCCTGTTCAGCCGGATCGGCAGCGGACTGCAGGGATGGACGCTGCTCGGCCTGCAGGCCCTGATGTATCTGATTCTCTGCCTCACGATCGCCCCCCGCGAGGACGCGGATGAGCGGCGCGGAACCCAGGAACCTTCCTGGCTGGCCCTGGCCCTGGTGGGGCTGGTGGCCGGGGTGGCCAGCGGCCTGCTGGGGGTGGGCGGGGGCCTGGTGATGGTGCCGTTGATGGTGCGATGTGTGGGCCTGCCGATCCATCTGGCCATCCGACTGAGCACCCTGGCGGTGCTGGCTTCGGCTTCCGTGGCCGCCACCGGCTTTGTGGCGGATGGCAGGGCGCAGACCACGCTCGGCCTTCTGCTGGGGGGCACCGCCGCCATCAGCTCCCGCTGGGCTGCCGCCCGGCTGCAGCGGGTCAGCGCAGACCAGCTCACCGGGCTTCTGCGCCTGGTGACGCTGCTGCTCGCCCTGGACAGCGGCCGCAGGGCCCTGGGACTAGCCCTGCACCTTCATGCCTAGGCCGAAGCGGCCGGCGGCAGGGGGTCCCAGAACCCAGCATCGAGCTCAAAGCCCAGCACCGCGGCCATCTGCCCCAGCCCCTGACGACAATTCAGAGCGGCGGACTGGGAGCAATGGTCCAGCAGAAAAAGACGGTGGGTGATCCAGAGCTCCAGGCTCTCGGGGGCGAAGCGAATGCCCTCGTTGCGGTGAAAACCATGGGGTAGAAGCATGGCCACATGGCGGGTGAGCTGGCCGCTGCTGCGCTCCAGCAGCAGCGGAAGCCAGGGATGCACGGCATCCGCCCGGAGACTCCAGAGCCGCAGTTCGGGAATTTCGGAAAGTTCGCGGGGGTCCTCAGCGGGTCGGGGCCAGTCGAAACGCAGTTCCAGCTGGCCGGCCAGGGGCAACAGCTGCGCAACGGGCAGGGTCCCGAGCAAGGCGAGGGGAGCAAGGTCGAGGCGGCGGATCTGCTCGGCCGTCACGATCAGCGAGGTGGGGAAGGGGTCGGAGGCCGTCAAGAGCTGTGACAGGGCGAGGCCGGAGGCTGGACCGTAGCGAGGCAAGGCCGAAGAATGGGTCCGTCGCGTTCGATCCGCTCCGATGATCACCCAGGCCGAAATCTTGATTGCACTGGTGGTGGCTGCCCACGCCGGCGTGTTGGCCGTTCGCCTCTGCTTCAGCCTCTACAAAGCCTGAATCCCCTCGGCGCCCCCTTGGCAGTAGGCCCGCAGCCTGCTACAAGCGGAGCGTCAGCAGGTCCGCCGGTGCGATCCCGATCCCGTCCCCGCCCGCAGGGGCTCCGTTCCGGCTCCCAGACCCTGGATCCAGGTCTCTCCAGCAATCCCTTCTTCCTGGCCACGGCATCAACGGCCAGGGAAGGGGTTGCTTCTGACGCTTCCAGTCCGTTTTCCGGCCAGCGGCTTTCCCGCCGATTCGACGGCCTACGCCGGCAACTCGATCGATTGGATCGAGTTCTGTTCAGCCCGAATCTTCCCTCTCCCTCCCTGCGAGCGAAAGGTCCGGGCCGGCCCGCTGCCATGAGCAGCGAAGCCCACCAGCTCACCCTCAGCAACGAGCGTCAGGAACTGATCTGCAGCGTGATCGGCCTGGTCGTGAAGGTGGGCATCGTGGCCGTGGCGGGCACCAGCCTCTGCCGCCTGGCCGGGGCCTATCAGCAACGGATGGAACGCCAGGGAGAGCTTTCCGCCGTGCTCGAGCTCGAAAGCGCCAAGCTGGCCAAGGCGCGGACCCGGTTCGATCTCCTGTTCATGGTGGAGGGGGAACAACGGCTGATCCGTGAACAGAGCCAATGGATCGCCCCCAACCGACTGCGGATCGTCTGGCGCTCCAACAAGCCGTTTCCAACTGTTGAAACCGCCGCAGCCGCGGGGGCTTCCGGCACGTCCCGTCCGTAAGTTGGGGCGCCGCTCCCTCGACCGAACACCCCACCATGGTTAACGCTGCCGGAACCCCTGGGACCGCCATGATCACCGGAGCTTCCTCCGGGGTGGGCCTGTTCGCCACCAAGGCACTGGTGGCCAGGGGCTGGCATGTGGTGATGGCCTGCCGCGATCTGGAGAAGGCCCACCGCGCCCAGGCCGCTCTGGCCCTTCCCGACAGTGCCGTGACCCACCTGCAGGTGGACCTCGGGGATCTGGACAGCGTGCGCAGGCTGGTGCACAAATTCCACGCCACCGGTCGGCCCCTCGATGCCCTGATCTGCAACGCGGCTGTCTATAAGCCGAGGTTGAAACAACCGGAGCGGTCGCCCCAGGGCTACGAACTCTCGATGGCCACCAACCATTTCGGCCATTTTCTGCTCTGCCACCTCCTGCTCGACGACCTCAAAAAATCAGCTCACCCCTCCCGCCGCCTGGTGATCCTCGGCACGGTGACGGCCAACTCGAAGGAACTGGGTGGCAAGATCCCCATCCCTGCCCCTGCCGACCTGGGCGATCTCTCCGGTTTCGCGGCCGGTTTCAAAGCTCCGATCGCCATGGCCGATGGCAAGAAGTTCAAGCCTGGCAAGGCTTACAAGGACAGCAAACTCTGCAACATGATCAGCACCCAGGAGTTGCATCGCCGCTTCCATGACTCCACGGGGATCGTGTTCAGTTCGCTTTACCCCGGTTGTGTGGCTGACACCCCCCTGTTCCGCGACACACCAAAAGCATTCCAGGTGATCTTTCCCTGGTTCCAGAAGAACATCACCGGCGGCTACGTGAGCCAGGCCCTCGCCGGCGAACGGGTGGCTGAAGTGGTGGCCGATCCCGCATTCGCCACCTCCGGCGTGCACTGGAGCTGGGGAAACCGGCAGCGCAAGGATGGGCGGCAATTCAGCCAGGAGCTCTCGGAAAAGGCCAGCAATCCCGCCACCGCCACACGGATGTGGGATCTCTCCATGAAACTCGTGGGCCTGGAAGGAGAAGCTGCGAGGCAAGCGTGATCAAACCATCCCCAACAGCCTTAGGGATGTAGCAGTTTCCGCACTGGAGCTGCAGTAGGTGCTAGCTATCGTGAAGCTTCTTCCTTCCCTCCGATGTCCCGCACCCTGCGCTGGGCGTTGGGTCTGCTGTTGATCGCAGGCCTGCTCATCGGCGCCTTCTTCTATCTCCCCTTCAGTCCCTGGATGCCAGGGGGCACGGTGGGCAATGTCCCGAACCGGGAGGTGGTGAACGGCACGGCCCTGAATCGCCACTTCCCCCAACCGGGCCCAGGTCAGCAGATCGTCTTCACCCAGGAAAAACGGGGGTTCAGCCAGGCACGGCTGAAGCAGGGGAATGAGGTGAGGGCGCTGCTCTCCATTTCCGATGTGACCACCACGCCGGTGTCCCGGGCCAAATTCAACGGCATCGAAACCCTGCTCAAGGGCTGGCCCCTGGTGGACCAGGGTGCCCAGGCCAGCGCCTTACTGGTGGCCGATCGCTTCCAGGTGAAGGTGATCGCCCAGGGCATCGGCATGGATGCGGGTCAGCGCCATGAACTGCTCGAGGATTTCGACCTCCAGGGCCTCGCCAGCCTGGAACCCGCCTCGCGCAAGGGCTCGCTCAAGCCCGCTCGGGACACCGCCACCGCGCCCCAGGCCCTGCCCCCAGGCCGGAAGCAACCCCTGAGATTTCCCTTCCCCGCTCGCCAGAGGCAAATCGCGAGTTCCGTTTCCTCCGCCCTGGAGCCAGCCACATGAGACCCACCGTTCTGGAACGCCTGGAGCGACTGCCCCGGCGCAACCTCACCGTTATGGCCCTGCGTGGCATCAGCACCCTGGTGCCGGGTGGCTGGGAGAACATCACCAGTGGCGACGAACTGATCCGACGGGTGATGGGTAGTTCCGACCCGGAGCTGATCGCCCAGGTGAGGGCAAGGGCCAACGAACTCAGCAATGCCCGCCATGAAGGCTATGGGCGGGCCCTCTCCCTCTATGACGCGGTCAACCGGTCCCAGAAGGCCACCGGTGGCCTGCGGGTGCTGGCCAACGTGGCGGGCGGGCTTCCGATCGTCAAGCGCCTGGCGATGATCGCCCCCTCCAGCGATCTCCTCCAGGCTGTCGATCTCAGCCTCAAGGTGGGAGCCGAGATGCTGGCATTCACCCAGGTGAACGGCCTGCCGGGGGACAGCTTCGGAGCCTTCGGGGCCTCTCTGAAGGACTACGCCGAAGAAAACCGGGTGCGGATGACGGCCCTGATCTGCTACGACGCCCTGCTACCGCTGGGGGATCGGGCCCTGGAACGCTTGGATGGCCTGCTGGGAGCCGCCAGCGGCAGGGAGCTGCACCAACTGCCCTCCTATGCCGGCATGGCCGCCATGATTCCGGGCCATGGCGATGAAGCCCACCTCAATTTCCTGCGCCGCAGCGTGGACGAATGGAAAGGCTGGGCCGGAGGCTTCATCAGTGAATTCGGCCTCACCAGCCAGAAGGCCGTGAGGGCCCTGGAGAGAACCATCGGTCCCTGGCAGGGAAGCCTGGAGGGGCTGGCGGCGTTCCTTGACGCCTTCACCGAGACCTATGCCCACACCGGCATCCAGGCGGTGGCCACCCGATTGGTGGAGAGGGCAGCAGCCGAAATCTGACCCCATAGGGGACCATGGAGCACGATTCACCAATGAGGGAGCATGCGCTGGTCTGAAGGACGCCGCAGCGACAACGTCGAGGACCGGCGTGGCATGGGCGGTGGTCCGATGGTGGCCGTCGGCGGGGTCGTGGGTCTGCTGGGGTTGCTCCTGGCGTTGATCGTGGCCCTGTTGGGAGGGGACCCCTCGATCATTCTTCAACAGCTGGCGGGCGGTGGAAGGATGGCCCCGGCCCCGGCCAGCATCAGCCGCCCTCGGGCCACAACGGCCCAGGAAAACGGCCTGGCCGACTTTGTTTCGGTGGTGCTGGCCGACACGGAAGACACCTGGGAGGATGAATTCCAGCGCAATGGTGGGGTGTACAAGCCAGCGAAGCTGGTGATCTTCGATGGGGTGGTGCAGTCCGCCTGTGGCATGGCCCAGGGCGCCATGGGCCCCTTCTATTGCCCCAGCGATCAGAAGGTGTACATCGACCTCAACTTCTACCGCCAGCTGCGCCAACAGCTGGGCGCCCCTGGCGACTTCGCCCAGGCTTACGTGGTGGCCCATGAAATCGGCCACCACGTACAGCATCAGCTGGGTATCGACCAGCAGGTGCAGAAGCTGCAGCGGCGCCTGCCCCAGGCCCAGGCGAACCAGCTTTCCGTGCGCCTCGAACTCCAGGCCGACTGTCTGGCTGGGGTGTGGGCCAACAAAACCGCCACCCAGCGCCGCACCCTGGATGAGGGAGATATCGAGGAAGCCCTCAACGCCGCTTCCAGGATCGGGGATGACAACCTGCAACACCAGACCAGTGGCAGGATCCGGCCGGAAACCTTCACCCACGGCAGCTCAGCCCAGCGCCAACGCTGGTTCGTCACCGGCCTTCGCAGCGGTGACATGAACAGCTGCGACACCTTCAACAACGACCGGGTCTGAAAGAATTGCCCTGCCCGCAGAAACCACGGGCAGGGCAATCAACCAGGTCCATCAACCCGGTCAATCAATTCCGGCGGTCAATCAAAGCCCAGCAGGTCAAAGATCTCGCGATCCTTCAGGGATTCCGCCTCCAGCGGCTCCACATTCTCCAACATGGCGGTAGCCAGGCGGAGATATTCCTGCTGCACGGCTTCCACTTCCGGGGTGGACTCCATCTCAAAGATGGTGCACTTCTTCAGCCGTGAGCGGCGGATGGCATCGAGATCTGGGAAATGGGCCATGGTTCGCATGCCCACTCGCTCATTGAAGCGATCAATCTGGTCGGTGTCCCGGCTCCGATTGGCCACTACACCGCCAAGTCGCACCTTGTAGTTCTTGGCTTTGGCCTGAATCGCGGCGATGATCCGATTCATGGCGAAGATCGAATCAAAGTCGTTGGCGGTAACAATCAAGCAGTAATTGGCATGTTGAAGCGGAGCCGCAAATCCGCCACAAACAACATCACCAAGAACATCAAAGATAACAACATCAGTGTCTTCAAGGAGGTGGTGTTCCTTCAAAAGCTTCACCGTCTGCCCCGTCACATAACCGCCACATCCCGTGCCGGCCGGAGGACCACCCGACTCCACACACATCACACCATTGAAGCCCTCGAACACAAAATCTTCCGGTCGCAATTCCTCGGTGTGGAAATCAACCGTTTCCAGAATGTCGATCACCGTAGGCACCATCTGCTTGGTGAGCGTGAAGGTGCTGTCGTGCTTGGGATCACAACCGATCTGCAGCACACGCTTGCCCAGCTTGGAGAAAGCCGCAGAAAGATTGGAGGAGGTCGTGCTCTTGCCGATGCCCCCCTTGCCGTACACGGCAATCACCAAGGCACCTTCCTCAATGTGGAGGGAAGGATCCTGATGCACCTGCAGACTTCCTTCGCCGTCCTCACGGCGATCAGGAGCGGCGGCACCGGGATTATGGAGGGTGGCGGTCATAGGAAAAGCAGGCGATGCCGGGGATCGCGGAGGCGAGCACCGGCTTTGAAAACACTAGGAACGGGTGATCTGGGGAGGGTCGGTGGGACGTGGAAATCGAAACATCGATTCCGCCCGAATAATCGAATGCGAATAAATACCTAGGCCAATCCCTCAGCGGCTGAAGTGGGCCTTGGCGTCATAGAGAGCCTCCGCATCGATGCAGGCCAGGCCCCTTTCCCTGGCAAAGGTTTCCGTATTGCGCCGCACCTTCCCCCGCACGAAGAAGGGAATCTTGTTCAGTTCGGCCTCCCCGTCGGGGGTCCATACGGTCCCATTGGCCGGTGGAGCAGCGAGCGCCACGGCGGCTTCGGTGGCGACAAGCTCCGGCTGCTGGCCGGGTACGGCCTGCTGATGAGCCGGAACAGCCATCGGGGCTCCGTCTCCCAGATGGCTGCGATGGCCATCCACGAATTCGAAATCCTGGCGGAACATGCCGATCAGATGTTCCTCCAGGCCCATCATCAGCGGGTGCACCCAGCTGTCGAAGATCACATTCGCCCCCTCCCAGCCCATCTGGGGGGAATAGCGGGCGGGCACATCCTGCACATGCAGGGGCGTGCTGATCACCGCACAGGGAATGCCCAGACGCTTGGCGCTGTGGCGCTCCATCTGGGTGCCAAGCACCAGTTCAGGCACCGCCTCGGCCATGGCCTTCTCCACCGCCAGATAGTCATCGGTGATCAGGGCCTCCAGACCCAGTTCGCGGGCAGCGGCACGCACCTCCCGGGCCTGTTCGCGGCTGTAGGTGCCCAGGCCCACCACCTCGAACCCCAGTTCCTTGCTGGCGATGCGGGCAGCCGCCACCGCATGGGTGCCATCGCCGAAGATGAATACCCGTTTGCCGGTGAGATAGGTGGAATCCACCGAACGGGAATACCAGGGGAGGCGGGAAGGGGGGTCCAGCGACGGCGGCTCCATCCCCAGCAGGGTATGGAGCTCCTCCAGGAAGGCCACCGTGGCACCGATGCCGATCGGCACCGTGCGCAGCGCCGGCTGACCGAAGCTGCGCTCCAGCCAGGAGCACACGGAATCGGCGATCTCCGGATACAGGCAGACATTCACATCCGCCTCCGGCAGCCGCATCAGGTCCGCAGGCCGGGCCCCCAGCGGAGCCACCACCGACACCTCGATCCCGTGCTCTTCCAGGAGGCGGGTCACCTCACGCACGTCATCGCGGCAGCGGAAGCCCAGCAGGGTGGGGCCCAGAAGATTCACCCGGGGCCTCCTTCCCTCCTCCCGCCAGCGGCCGGGGGCTGGCCGGGGCGCTCCCGGGGCCGGCATCTGGTTCTTCAGCAGGCCGCGCACCAGCTGATAGAAGGTTTCGGCAGCACCCCAGTTCTCCTTCTTCGAATAGGCCGGCAGGTCCAGGCTGACCATCGGCACCCCCAGGTCCATGCCGGCCGCGAGGGCTCCCGGCTGGTCCTGGATCAGTTCAGCGGTGCAGCTCTCGCCCACCAGCAGGGCCTCGGGCTGGAAACGCTCCACCGCATCGCGGATCGAGCGCTTCACCAGTTCGGCGGTGTCACCGCCGAGATCCCTGGCCTGGAAAGTGGTGTACGTGACGGGCGGACGCCGGCCACGCCGCTCGATCATCGTGAACAGCAGGTCGGCATAGGTATCCCCCTGGGGGGCATGCAGCACGTAGTGCACCCCCTCCATCGAGGTGGCGATCCTCATCGCCCCCACATGGGGAGGGCCCTCGTAGGTCCAGAGCGTGAGTTCCATTACAGACAGGGGGAAGGAGGAGGGAGGAAAGGGAGGTCGGATTTGTCAGGGAAGAGAAAGGCGCTCACGGCGCCGCAGCGGACGGGAGAACAGCTCGGCCAGCTCCCCGGCCTGATCGCAGCCATGGATCGGACTGAACACCAGCTCGATCGACCACTTGGTGGCGATGCCCTCCGCCTCAAGGGGATTGGCCAGGCCCAGACCGCAGAGCACCAGATCAGGGCGCGCCTGACGCACCCGCTCCAACTGCCGTTCCACGTCCTGCCCCTCACTGAGCTGCACGGAATCGGGCAGCAGGGCGAGTTCGGCCTCCATCAGCTGACGATCGAGGTAGGGCGTGCCCACCTCCACCAGTTCCATGCCGCATTCCCGCTGCAGAAAACGCGCCAGGGGAATCTCCATCTGGGAATCGGGCAGCAGGAACAGGCGCTTGCCCGCCAGCAGCTGCCGATGGGGCTCCAGGGCAAGACGGCCGCGCTCCACCAGCGGATCGAGCACCTGGGCCACCACCGCGGGGTCGATCCCGAAGGCGGCAGCGGCGGCCTCCATCCAGCGGCGACTGCCCTCCACCCCGAAGGGATAGGGAGAGGAGATCAAGTGGGCGCCACGGCGCACCAGGGCGCGGGCGGTGCCGCTGAGAAAGGGCTGGGCCAGGAGAACCCTGGTGCCGGAGCCCACCGGCGGCAGTTCGGTGGAGCGACGCGGCGGCAGGCTGCGCACCACGGGGATACCGAGACGCTGAAACAGGGCCTGGAAGCGGTCTTCCACGGCATCGGCCAGGGTGCCTACCAGCAGCAACTGGGGTTCGTCGGAGGCGGGCATCAGGGGGAGCAGGGCCTGAAGGGCCTGGTCCTCCCCCTGGGTGAAGGTGGTTTCAATGCCGCTGCCGGAATAGTTGAGAACCCGCACCCGGCCGGCCAGCTGGCTGGTGAGCCGCTCGGCGGCCCGGGCCAGATCCAGCTTGATCACCTCGCTGGGGCAGGAACCCACCAGGAACAGGGTGCGGATCTCGGGGCGACGCTCCAGCAGATCCCGCACCAACCGATCCAGTTCCTCGTTGGCATCGGCCAGGCCGGCCAGATCCCTCTCCCCCAGAATCGCCGTGCCGAACCGGGGCTCGGCGAAAATCATCACGCCGGCGGCCGATTGGACCAGGTGGGCGCAGGTGCGCGAGCCCACCACCAGAAAGAAGGCATCCGGCATGCGCCGGTGCAACCAGACGATTGAAGTGAGGCCGCAGAACACCTCACGCTGGCCGCTCTCCCGCAGGAGCTCGGGGGGCGAAGGCAGGGACACGCCCATGCGGGGCTCGCGGAAAGGAACCTTCCACTGTTAGCCAGGCCGGAGCGCCCCCTGGGCCGATTGTTGGATGAATTCGGGATCAGGCTCGCTCCGGCCCCCTGGCAAAGGCTTCAGAGCCGGCGGCGGAAGCCTTCGCTGAAGGCTGCCGGAACCCGCTCTCCCGATTCCGCCGCACGGCTGAGCTTCCAGACGTTGCGGCTGAGGCGCCGGGCAGCCAGACCGCCCCGTTCGACCGCAGCGGCACCCGGGCGGGCACCCAGCAGCTGGGTGACCTCGGCGGTGCTGAGGGGGGCACCTGTCTGCAGGGCCAGCTGGATCAGTTCCAGACGCTGACGCAGGCCAGCCAGATCGGCGGCGGCGCCGGCTTCCTCCTCGTTCCAGAGGGCGGCCCCCAGGGGAGGATCCTGGTCGGCGGCCATCTTGCGCATCAAGCCGAGGCCGATGAAGGCAAGGGCCTGCTCAGGCTTCACCCCCTGCTCCACGGCATGAACCATCCAGTCGGGCATGGCGGCGCGGGCCGGATCGGCGGGCATCGCTTCGGCCGGAGTGGCGGGAGCGGGGGAATCAATGCCGGCAGCGTGAGGGTGCTTGGGGGCCATGGAGATCCCGTGGAGGTTGGGCGGACGGTACCGGCCCGATCGAGACCCGCAAGGGGGGCACTCAGCTGCGCCGCAGCCAGCCCGGAGCCCCACCGAACCAGCCCTCGATGTCGTCATCGCCTGGCCGGTAGGTGGCATCCGGATCGGAGGGGCCGAGATTCATTTCGGAAAGCAGGTGGTCGATCGCATCCAGCGGCTCGCTGCGACTCTGCTGACGCCTGCGCGCCTGCTGCAGCCAGGCGGCCACGGTCTGGTCACGATCCACGAATTTCTGCAGGTAGATCCTTTCCTCCAGAGTCACCGGCTCGTCCCTGCCGATGCGGTTGAGGATTCCCTGGAGGCGCAGACGCGTGGAGGGGGTCAACATCGTCCGATCGAACAGGGTGATCTGTGTGATAGCCACCCCTGATCCTTTCGACAGAAAATCAGCCCCAGGGAAGCGGTTTTTGTCAGGAAGCGCCGATCCCCACGGGGTAGGATCCCCCCACTTCCCGGCGCTGCCGTCAAGCCTGGTCCGGCTTTCCGGAGTCCAGGCAGGAGTTCCAAACCCTGGCCGGCTCTTCGGCGCGATGGTGTGACGGCGACGTGATCGATTCCAATCCATCCCGCTCCCAGCCCCGCTTTCCCTCCTCCGAGGAGCGAGCCCTCAGTCGGCGTCGATCGGCTCTGCGGGTCACCGGCAGCGAGATCACCGGCAGTGGGGTGCTCGGCAGTTCCGGCACGGGGGAGGCCTCCGGGGCCAGCTGTGTGATCACCACAGACAGCGAAGGTCGGCGCATCGCCCGCCAGTCGAGCCATGTGCAGTCGATCGAACTGCGCACCTACGTCTTCCTCGACTCGCTGCAGCCCCAGCTGGCCGCCTACATGGGCACGGTCTCGCAGGGCTTTCTGCCGATCCCCGGTGACGCCTGCCTGTGGCTGGAGGTCTCTCCTGGCATGGCGGTTCACCGGGTCACCGACATCGCCCTCAAGGCCAGCACGGTGCGCCTCGGCCAGATGGTGGTGGAGCGGGCTTTCGGTTCGCTGGCGCTCTATCACCGGGATCAGAGCAACGTGCTCCACTCCGGCGAAGTGGTGCTGGAGGCGATCGGCAGCCGCATCGAGCAGCGCAGCCGCTGCGAGGTGACCTGGACCGAGATCATCCGCGCCGTCACCCCCGACCACGCCGTGCTGATCAACCGCCAGAACAGGCGCGGCTCGATGATCCAGTCGGGAATGAGCATGTTCATCCTCGAGACCGAACCGGCCGGCTACGTGCTGGTGGCCGCCAATGAAGCGGAGAAGGCCTCGAACATCACCGTGGTGGATGTGAA
>Ga0164293_10003171_pt1 | contig 14030 bp, 14 predicted proteins | sample GEODES118metaG_FD_111487 | JGI IMG/M metagenome (GOLD analysis project Ga0164293, IMG submission 111487) | Eutrophic lake water microbial communities from Lake Mendota, Wisconsin, USA - GEODES118 metaG | ecosystem: Environmental > Aquatic > Freshwater > Lake | place: USA: Lake Mendota...
GAAGCTAAAATAATTAACAAAACTGTTGAAAGTATTATTGAGGATAAAAAACAGATTAAACAATTGTTTAGTGAGGTAGCTGAAATAAAAGCAAATCCAAGAGTACAAATTCAAATTGATACTATTAGGGATACTGTTTTTGTTACAGAAAAGAAAAACTTTTGGGGTAAAAGTAAAAAAGACACAGTACAATGAAACAGTTTTTTTGTGATGAAAGTGGAAGTCTAAGCATGAAGCGTTTATGCGGATTGCTTTGTGTTATTGCGTTATGCGTTACTATGTACCATAACTCCTTTAGTGAGGAACATACTGCACCTTCAACTATATTGGTTGAGTCAGTAGCTTTATTGGCTTTTGGTTGTTTAGGTTTAACCTCTGCTGAAAAAATATTTAAGAAGAAAAATGAAACTATCTAAACATTTAGATTTAAGCGAAGTTACACGCAGCGAATCTGCAAAACGTAATCAAATTTCAAATATGCCAACCGGTGAGCATATTGCAAACTTTATGATATTGGCTGAAAAAGTATTTGAGCCTATCAGAGAACATTTTGGCGTTCCAATTCATATATCATCCGGGTACAGAAGCAAAGAGTTAAATGCAAAGATTGGGGGAAGTGCAAGCAGTCAGCATTGCAAAGGTCAAGCCATTGACATTGATATGGATGGCAGCACCAATGGAGTTACCAATAAGATGGTCTATGACTACATTAAGGACAACTTAAAATTTGACCAATTAATTTGGGAGTTTGGAGATGATACTAATCCGGATTGGGTTCACGTTTCTTACAATGAAGGAAAAAATAGAAATCAAAAATTAAAAGCAATCAAATCAAATGGCAAAACATCTTATACTGCTATTACTTAGTTTCTCACTATTCTCTTGTGCATCTAAGAAAGTAGCAATAAACAAAACACAAGTTGAAACACACATTGATAGCACAGTTGTCGAAAAGAAAGATAGCGTTTCTGTACAGCAGAACGCTATTTCTGTTAAAGAGGATGTTGATGAGGTTGAGATAGTACCAATTGATTCAACTCAGCCAATAATAATAGGCGATAAAAAGTACTATAACGCTATAGTTAGACTTAAAAAAACACGTAGACAAGTATTGGATACGTCCAAGATTACTGTATCTCTTTCGTCTGAGAATAAAGTTTCGGTAAAGAAGCATTTAAAATCAAAAGTGTTTGACAAAAAAGTTGAGAAGAAAGCAAACTATTGGGTATTGTTATGGCTCTTATTGATACCATTTACATGGTTTGTGCTAAGAAGGTTGGCTCTAAAATGATAATTTTTATTTACTATATTTGTATAAATTAAATCAAAATCAAATGGCAAATTTAACAACAGAAGAATTAGAATTTATTAAATCAGGAACGCAAGAATTTACAAAAATTAAGATTAGTCTTGGAGATATTGAGTTGCAAAAACAAAATCTAATTAAACAAGCTGATGTAATAATGGAGGCTTTTAAAAATAATGAAAAAGTTCTGATTGCTAAGTATGGCGAAAATGCTGTTATCAATATGCAGACAGGAGAAGTTAAACAAACACAAAATGGGAAAGATTAATTCATATGCTATTGTTGCTTTACCAAAATTAAATGACAAACTTGTTGGTACAAGTGTTGGTGGAACACCGCTTAATAAAACATATAACTTTACGCTTGAAGATTTATTGAGTTTGTTTGAAGCAAATTTTAATGCTGATTCTATTGTAATTTCAGATATTCCTGTTTATGCAGATAATGCTGCAGCGTTATTAGCCGGTTTAGCTGTAGGTCAAATTTATAGAACAGGTGATTTCTTAAAAGTAGTTCATTAAAATTCATATCTAATGTCAAGGATTAGTACATACGAAGTTGTACCTGTACCTAAATTAGCCGATAAGCTAATTGGTACAAGCGTTGGTGGCGAAATAGAAGATGTAACGTACAACTTTACGTTACAAGAATTATTGAATCTATTTATTCCTTTCATTCCTGCAAATAACTTGCAAGGGGTTTTAAATTTTGGCAATACAGCTACACAAGATATTAATCTATTTGGTACAATTACTACTACTAATCTTGACGTAACAAATACCTCAAATTTATTTATAACTTATTTAAATGATGAAGTTCATATAGTAGGTTCTTTATTTGACTCGAACGATTTTGTTGGTACTGCCGGTCAAGTTCTTATAAGTACAGGTGCAGGCGTTGAATGGTACAGCCTTCCTCCTATTTTTACTCCCAATTTACAACAAGTTTTAACTGAAGGAAACACATCAACGGTTGATATTATTCTAACATCAAACCTTAGTGCATTAGATGTTAGCTCAGATACAGCAACTTTTTCTACTGATATAACGATTGACGGAACATTAACCGATGGAACCGCATCAGTTGGTACCTTAGGTAAGGTATTAAGTAGTACCGTAACAGGAGTTCAATGGGTTGATTTACCTTCTTACTCAGCAATTTCTCCTTTATTTTTTAATTCAATAACCGGTGTTTTTTCTATTCAAGTAGCAAATTCAACTCAAAATGGTTATTTATCTTCTACGGATTGGATAAACTTTGATGGTAAACAGAATGCAGGAAATTATATTACTGCTCTTACGGGTGAAGCTACTGCTACAGGACCCGGCTCTGTTGCTATTACACTTTCAAACACTGCTGTAATAGGTAAAATATTAACAGGTCTCTCAGTTACAGGTGCAGCAATAACAGCAACCGATACAATATTACAAGCATTTGGCAAAGCACAAAATCAAATAAACGGTAAGCAAGATGCTATTACCTTAACTACAACAGGTACATCGGGTCCGGCTACTTTATTAGGTTCTACGCTAAATATTCCTAATTACGCAGATGGCGGTGTTTTATCACTATCAGCTATTGGGTCAACTCCAAACGCTAATGCTGCAACTATTACAGGAACAGTTTTAAACTTACAACCTGCTGATGCATTTTTTGGTGGTGTTGTAACTACAGGAACGCAAAGTTTTGCAGGAAATAAATTTTTTGGTGGGACTGTTACCTTTGGTACAGGTTCGACAACTGCAATAGATGGCTCAAATGGTCGTGTTGTTTTAGATAAATTACGAGTTTATAATGCCGTTCCTGCAACACAATATCATGATATATCAAGTTCTGCAACTTCAAATTACACTCTTACTATTCCGAATTTTGGTGGGACAATGATACTTGATGCAGGGACCCAAACAATGACAGGTGCTAAGACTTTTAGTGCAAGTCCAAGTTTGGGTAGTACCGCAGGGGATTTGTTTTGGACTTCCATAAACTCAAGTCCTACACAAAGACGAGGACTATTTATGGCTGATGGGGCAACCATCAATATGCAGATTTATACAGGCGGAAATTCTACGCTTGGAGCATTTACAGAGGGTGTACAAACCTTAGTTATAGGAACAGGTGTAGCAGGTGGTGGAGGCAGTGGTGAGAAGATATTATTTCATAGCACAGGCAGAGGTAATATGTTTGCGATTGATGCAGCGACTCAAGTTAATACATCTTATTTTAGTTTAAATGCAGCAGCAGGTTTAACAGGAACTACTGCTAACTTTACAGGTCAGCTAACATTAGGCTCTACAATTACAAACGGAACATATACATATACTTTACCATCTGCAACAGGTACATTAGCTTTGGTGGGTGGTGTAGGTGTAGGTACAGTTACTTCAGTAGGCTTATCAATGCCTGCTGCTTTTAGCGTGGCAAGTAGTCCAATAACAAGTTCAGGAACGATTGCAGTAACAGGTGCAGGTTTAGCATCGCAGTATATTAGAGGTGATGGACAGTTAGCTGACTTCCCAACAGGCGGAGGAGGAGGTGGTTCTTCGGTATCTTACTATCTAAATGGTTCTGTTAATCAGGGAACATTTGGCGGTAATACGTACTACGAAATGAACAAAGTGCCTATATTAGGTGCAGGTACAGATTTTACAATTTCTTCCAATGGTTACATTGCTCAATTCTTAACGGATGCAAATGACCCTAATTCATTGTTAATACCAGCAGGTAATTGGAATTTTGAAACTTATTTTAGTGCTTCTTCGGGGGGTGGTTCTCCTTCTTTTTATGTTGAACTTTACAAATTTGATGGAACTACGTTTACTTTAATTGCGAGTAATTCAGCAACTCCTGAATTAATATCATTTGGTACATCAATACAACCTTATTTTTCAGCCTTAGCAGTACCCGAGACTGTATTGTTAGCAACCGATAGACTTGCTGTTCGAATTTTTGTTAATAATTCAAGCAGAACAATTACGTTACATACGGAAGGCGCTCACTTATGTCAAGTAATTACCACATTCACCACAGGCTTACAGGCATTAAACGGACTAACCAAACAAACACAATACCTTGCAGTCGGCACAAGTGGAACTGACTTTGCTATTTCAAGTTCAGTTGATACACATACTTTTAATTTGCCTACTGCGAGTGCTACAAATAGAGGTGCATTAAGCTCAGCGAATTGGAGTACGTTTAATAACAAGCAGAACGCTATTACGCTAACTACAACAGGCTCGAGTGGTTCAAGTACATTTATAGCAGATGTTTTAAATGTACCTACCTATACTTTATCAGGTTTGGGAGGTGTTCCAACATCAAGGACTATAACAATTAACGGAACTTCTCAAGATTTATCAGCAGATAGAACATATAATGTAGGAACTGTTACAAGCGTTGCTGCTTTAACTTTAGGAACAAGTGGAACTGACTTATCATCAACAGTAGCAAATTCAACCACAACCCCTGTAATTACGCTTAACGTACCTACTGCATCGGCTACCAATCGTGGTGTATTATCATCTGCTGATTGGACTACCTTTAATTCAAAACAAGATACTATCACACTTACAACCACAGGTACAAGTGGAGCAGCAACATTTATCGGAAACACTTTAAATATACCTCAATATCAAAGCGTTCTAACAAACCCTGTCACAGGAACAGGTACTACTAATTTCTTACCTAAGTTTACTGCTGCAAGTGCAATAGGAGATAGTGCTATTACTGACGATGGAACTACTGTTACATTGGTGAGCAGAGCTTTATCAGGAACAAGTGCTACGTTTTCGAGTAGTGTTACTGTGGGAGGAAGTGGTAGTACAATAGGCAACTATTTAAAGGTTTTAGGTTCAACAGCAAATAATGCCAATTATCCTAATATTCAATTAGTCGGTGGTACTGAAGTTAATAATTATCCATTTATTTCTTTAGGTAATGGGGGAGTAAATTTAACTATAGGTGCAGGTTATCATACAGTAAATTACCCTCAAAGGGCACAAATAGCAATGGATGCAGTTAATTATGGCATTTCTTTGCAAACATCACCTTCAGGTAGTCCAATTGATAGATTAATTGTAACATCAGGTGGTAACGTACTAATAGGAACTACAACAGACGCAGGATATAAATTAGATGTTAATGGTACGGGTAGATTTAGTGGTGCATTAACAGGAACAAGTGCTACGTTTAGTGGGTTAAATGATTTTATAAATAATACTGCTGCATCAACTACAACCAAATTCATTAGAATAGGTAATACTTCGGGTGATATGGCTATTGGCGTTGAGGGTTCTACTCCAACTCAAATAAGCGTAGCAGATGGTGGTATATCTTATTCAACAGTATTAAAGACAGTAGGTACAACATCCTTAATTTTAGGTACTTTAAGCAAGGCTGCATTAACTATTAATACAAGTCAACAAGTTACATTAGCACAAGCGTTAACAGGAACAAGTGCTACGTTTTCGAGTGGTATTATTTCCACTGCACCAAGTAGTGCAATAGGTTTAGAGTTACGAGCAAGGTCAGCAGATGATTTTTCTCAAATGAACTTTACTAATAATGCAGGTTCAAATATTAATGGTTCAATAGGAGTTGAAAAAGTAGGTACTAATGGTGGCTTAATGTATTTTTATACTAAACCTGATGGAGGAACTATTGCTGAACGTATGCGTATCACATCAGGTGGAGATTTGCAACTTGCAAGTGGTGTTGCTACATTTAATAGAAGTGGTAAAAAAATTGAATTAAACGCAAATGTCAGCAACTTAAATGTTGATGCTGAGATAGAGATAACAAGTGGAATGAATTTATTCTTTAAACTTGGTGGTTCAGAACGTATGCGTATCACATCAGGTGGTAACGTATTAATAGGAAGTTCCACAGATGGAGGTCAAAAATTTCAGGTGGCAGGAAATATGATTAATAATGTTGGTAATAATGTACTTGTTCATCGTGTTACAGGAGCAACAACAGGATATATATATGGTTATTGGACTAATACAAGTGGTTCATTGCTTTATGGTGTTGAAGGTTCTACAGCTGCTCAATTGCAAACAGGTTCATCTCCTTGGGATGCAGTTATAACAACCGCTCAAGCAAATGGATTATCTATTGGGGTTAATCAAGTTCAATTTATGCGTATCACATCAGGTCGTCAGGCATATATTAGTGGAACAGGAAATGCTCTTAATATAACTTCAGATAATAATACATTAAGTTTAGGATTAGGTTATCAAGGCACATATAGTGGTTATTTGGGAGGATTTGGTTCTGCATTATATGGTTATTCAACAAATGGAGGATATGTTTTATTAAACTCTTCATCTGTTTGGGTTGCTGCATCAGATGCAAAACGTAAAAGAAATTTTGAAACTTACTCAAATGGTCTTTCAGCAATTTTAGGACTGCAGCCTAAACTTTACAATATGGATTTCCAAAAAGATGGAGATGAAAAACAAGTGGGTTTAGTTGCTCAAGAAGTTAAAGACTTTATACCTAAAGCATATGAAGATAATAATAACTTTATAGGATTAAATTACAATGCTATTATAGTTACTATGGTAAATGCAATAAAAGAATTAAAAGCAGAAATAGACATTTTAAAAAATAACTAATTATGAAACAAATCACACCTATCTCTATATGGGATAATGGCATAGTACAAGAAGCAACAGTATTAAATGCCTATTGTATTAATGACAATTTAAGTACATCTGCAACATTTTACTACACTCTTTTAAGTGAGAGTATGCAACAACTTGCACAAGGTAATTTAACTATGTCAGGAGATGATTATGATGCGTGGCAAACTAATGACTACGCTTATGATTGGGTAGCAGGTCAACTTAATTTAACTATTATAGGAGATTACGTTCCTCCTGTTGTTGAGCCAATAGTTGAAGTTTCAGAATAAATTATTACTTTTATATAAATCAAATTAAATCAAAATGAAATTTAATCAAATTAACACGTTAGTTGCTAACCTCAATTCCGTAATCGGTTCTCAAGAAAGCAAAACTCAAAAGAAGTTATTCCGCATCTACGAGAAAATCAAATCTCATCACGAAACATTTCAGTCAGAAATCGAAGGGTTAAGACTTGACAATGCACAGGTGGATGAAAAAGATTGTTTAATCCTTGATGAAAAAGGTGGATACAAGTTCAGTAAAGAAGGACTCAAAAAACTTACTAAGGACATTACCGAATTAGGTGAGAAGGAATTTGACTTCACCCCTATCAGTATTGTTAATCCTCAAGGCTTAGAAAAATTTTATTTTCTTAAAGATTGGGTGACAGGCGTTAACTTCCTTAAAGAAGAGGAAGAAGAAGAATTGTAATGGACATTCGTAAAATATCAATAGGACCGGACTACAAGGGTGGTGCCATGCATTATCTTGTTGGTCAAAAAGTTCTTGGAGATACGAGTGAAATTCATCTTATAAAAATTGATGGAAAGAAAAATTCAATCAAAATTTACATCATAAACTTGAATAAGGAAGTGATACTTTGGAAAGAGTTCACTTCCACTATTCCAATTTCAATTGAATATAACATTAACTTCTAATGAGGTCGCCATTCTATTTCATAGCCAAGCCGGTTAATGGAAAGCGATACGATAATACAAAAGAGATAGGTGGTGTTGACTTTATTGTCAGCACCTCTGAAGAAGACCACAGGTTTTCTAACCGATTTGCAGAAGTCGTTGAGTTGCCATTAGATTATTCCGGACCTATTCAAAAGTCAGATACTCTTCTTGTACACCATAATGTCTTTAAGTTTTATAATGACATGAAGGGCAGACAAAAGAGTGGTAAGTCTTTTTTTAAAGACGACCTATTTTTTATTGAGCCTGACCAATTCTTTATGTATAAGCACAACGCTACGTGGTATGCTTATGATAGATACTGTTTTGTTAAACCAATTGGCATTACAGAGAGTTATATCAAGAAGCCTTTTTCAGAGGAGCCACTGATGGGTATAATGAAGTACCCTAACGAATACTTATTAAAGAAAGGCATAAACCCCGGGGATATGATTTGCTTCTCTCCTGACAGCGAATATGAGTTCACAGTGGATGATGAAAAGTTGTACAGAATGTATGACCATCAAATAACAATGAAATTATGAATATGATTACACTTGATAATATAATAAAAGACCCGGTTGCTTATGTTGATGACATACACAAGTATGGCTTTCAAGATATTGCAGATGGAGAGAACATATTTAAAAACATTCAGCCAAGAGATAATAACGATGAGTTCGCTCAGTACGTTTCTGAACTATTTGACCAATACAGTGTTTCATTTAACTTTGTAAGGAAGTCTCCATTAAATCAAAAAGAACCAAATTTCATACATACTGATGAAATGATGGGTGATATTACTTGTATTTTATACTTAAATGAACAAGCACCTGACAATGATGGAACAACTATCTACGATAAAGATAAAAATCCTTTACTTACAATGTACTCTAAATTCAACCGCATGGTTGTATTTAACTCTGATGCCCCACATTCAAGGAATATTCTTGAGAACTTTGGCTCAGGTGAACAATCTCGATTGGTTCAGGTAATATTTTTAAAAGCTAAGTAATGAGAGACACTAAAGAGATAAAGTCAAGAATCATTGAAGCCGGGTACAAAGCGGTCAACCATCTTGTAAAAGTGGCTGAGGAAGATATTATTAATACCGAGTCAGATACTGACGTATCTGCTGATAAAATGAAGAACGCAGCAGCAGCTAAAAAGTTAGCTATCTTTGATGCGTTCGAAATACTAAGTAGAATAGAATTAGAACAAGAAAATCTTGACTCCGCAGAGCGTGGAGTAAGCAGAACAGATACAAAACAAGGATTTGCAGAACGAAGGTCAAAGCAATAGTCTTTGCCGTATAATAGAAAACTATATACCGGCAGGTGTCATCTCTAATAAAAACAGAGTGAAGTCTTGGCTCTATGGCTATAACGAGCAATACAATGTCATAGTAATTTCAAAGACAGGTCAGATTGGTCAAATTGTAGAAATAGAAGGACTGAAGATAGCATTGCCTGCCACTCCCGATAAGTGTCTCCAAAGACACGCATCAAAAGCTGAACAATATTGGGAACGCCAAGAACTCCCCCGTGATTTAGCAAGAATACAAACCATATTTCAATGGAACGAAAAATCAAAAGAATTTAAAAATCGTTGGGTAGACTACATCGAGAACGAGTTTGATTTTCGTGAGCAAGGTTTTTGGTTCATGAACAATGGTGTTAAGACCTACATAACCGGTTCTCATTATATGTACTTGCAGTGGTCAAGTATTGACGTTGGCTATCCTGACTTCCGTGAAGCCAACCGCATCTATTGGATATTTTGGGAAGCCTGTCGTGCCGACCCGAGGTCATTTGGTATGATATACTTAAAGATTAGACGTTCGGGATTCTCATTTATGTCTTCATCTGAATGCGTCAATATAGGTACGCTTGCACGGAATGCACGTATAGGTATATTGTCAAAGACGGGACCCGATGCTAAAAAAATGTTTACCGACAAGGTTGTTCCTATCAATAGTCGTCTTCCATTTTTCTTCAAGCCTATCATGGATGGTATGGACAAGCCTAAAACTGAATTAGCTTTCAGGATACCGGCATCCAAGATTACCAAAAAGAATATGTATGACACTGACGATACAGAAGTAGAAGGTCTTGACACGTCAATAGATTGGAAAAATACAGACGACAACTCATATGATGGAGAAAAGCTATTATTCTTGGCTCATGACGAAAGTGGAAAATGGACAAAGCCGGTTAACATCAAGGAGAATTGGCGTGTAACTAAGACTTGTCTTCGATTAGGTAGCAAGATTATTGGTAAGTGTATGATGGGTTCAACCTCAAATGCATTATCAAAAGGAGGGCAGAACTATAAAGATATGTTTGAGGATTCAAATTTATTAAAAAGAAATGCCAACGGTCAGACTAAGAGTGGTCTATATTCCTTGTTTATTCCCATGGAGTGGAACATGGAAGGATTTATTGACAGGTATGGTCATCCTGTATTCAGAAAGCCTAAAGAACCTATCATGGGAGTTGATGGCAATTGGATTACAAATGGAGCAATAGACTATTGGGAGGCTGAAGTAGAGTCGTTAAAGAGTGATGCCGATGCGTTAAACGAATTTTATCGTCAGTTTCCAAGAACGCAGTCTCATGCTTTCCGGGATGAGAGTAAGCAGTCCTTATTTAATTTGACCAAAATCTATCAGCAGATTGACTACAATGACTCAATGATTAAGGAACACTACCTTACTCGTGGCTCATTCTCATGGAAAGATGGCATTAAAGATACCCAAGTAATATGGACTCCTGACACACGAGGTAGATTCAACATCAGTTGGGCACCACCAAAACATATGCAGAACAATGTGCATATCCGCAATGGTGTTAAATACCCGGGTAATGAGCACCTTGGTTCATTTGGTTGTGACTCCTATGACATATCAGCAGTAGTTGGTGGACGTGGTTCGAATGGTGCATTGCATGGTCAGACTAAATTCCACATGGACGATGCTCCTGTAAATGAGTTCTTCTTGGAGTATGTTGCTCGTCCGCAGACAGCAGAAATCTTTTTTGAGGAAGTCCTTATGGCAATAGTATTTTATGGAATGCCTATCTTAGTAGAAAATAATAAGCCAAGACTTTTATACCATCTTAAAAATAGGGGGTACAGAGGATTTTCTATTAATAGACCTGACAAGCAGATGTCTAAGCTAACAAAAACTGAACGAGAATTAGGTGGTATTCCAAACTCTTCGGAAGATGTTAGGCAGGCACACGCTTCAGCAATTGAGTCGTACATAGAGAAACACGTTGGATTAGATTTAGAGGCTAAGTATAGAGACCCGGAAGAAATGGGAACAATGCCATTTACAAGGACTCTTGAAGATTGGGCAAAGTTTGATATTAACGATAGAACCAAGTTTGATGCTTCGATAAGTTCCGGATTATGTATAATGGCTAACCAAAAGCACCTCTACATTCCTGAGAAAAAAGAATCAAAAATAATTATTAACTTCGCTAAGTATAAAAACGAAGGTACAACAAGTCAATTGATTAGATGAAAAACGACATAAAAATAGAGATAAATGCCACTTCATTTCCAAGTCAGTTAGCAACTGATGCAGAAAAGGCTTCGGATGCATTTGGGTTGCAAGTGGGGCAAGCTATCCAATATGAGTGGTTCAGAAAAGATGGTAACTCTTGTAGATACTATAGTCAATGGAGAGACTTCCGTAGACTTAGGCTTTATGCTCGTGGCGAACAATCAATTGCAAAATATAAAGATGAGTTAGCTATTGATGGTGACTTATCTTATTTGAACTTAGATTGGACTCCGGTCCCTATCCTTCCTAAATTTATTGACATTGTTGTCAATGGTATGTCTGATAGATTATTTAAGGTTAAGGCTTATGCACAGGATGCAATGTCTCAATCTAAAAGAAGCAAATATCAAGATGAATTAGAGGGGCAAATGATTTCAAAAGATATATTAACAACTATTAAAGATAAAACAGGAGTTAATGCATTCACTATAGACCCCGAAGAGTTACCGGAAAATGACGAGGAGTTAGCATTGTATATGCAACTTAAGTATAAACCTGCTATTGAAATTGCTGAGGAGGTAGGTATTAATACCATATTTGATGAAAATCATTATGAAGATATTCGTAAAAGAATAGACTATGACACCACAGTTATTGGTATAGGTGTTGCAAAACACGAGTTTCTTCAAGGAGCAGGCGTTAAAATATCGTATGTTGACCCGGCTAATATTGTCTATAGCTACACAGAAGACCCTTTCTTTAAAGATTGTTTTTATTGGGGTGAGATTAAGACGGTTTCATTAACAGAATTAATGAAGATTGACCAATCTTTAACCAAAGAAGATTTACAAGAAATTACTCAATACAGTCAAGGATGGTATGATTATTACAATGTTGCTCAATTTTATGAGAACAGTTTGTTTTATCGTGACACTTGTACACTAATGTATTTTAATTATAAGTCTACCAAGAAGATAGTTTATAAGAAAAAGATACTTGAGGGTGGCGGTTCAAGAATTATTGAGAAAGATGAAAACTTTAATCCTCCGGTTGAAATGATGGAAGAGGGTAAGTTTGAAAAAATTGAAAAGACTATTGATGTTTGGTATGAAGGCATTTTGGTAATGGGTACCAATATCCTATTACAATGGAAGATGTCTGAGAATATGGTTCGTCCTAAGTCCGCATCTCAACACGCATTGCCTAATTATGTTGCTTGTGCTCCACGTATGTACAAGGGAGTAATTGAGTCTTTATGCAGAAGGATGATACCATTTGCTGACTTGATTCAAATTACACACTTAAAACTTCAGCAAGTAATTGCAAGAGTTGTTCCTGATGGTGTATTTATTGATGCCGATGGATTAAATGAGATTGATTTAGGAACCGGTAATGCATACAATCCTGAGGATGCACTTAGATTATACTTCCAAACAGGTAGTGTAATTGGACGTAGTTTTACTCAAGATGGTGACTTTAATAATGCAAGAGTGCCTATCACTCAGTTAAGTTCTAACTCAGGTGCAGGTAAAACGCAGATGTTGATTACCAACATGAACCACTACATTGACATGATTAGGTCCGTAACCGGTCTTAACGAAGCAAGAGATGGTTCTAAACCTGACCCTAATGCATTAGTTGGCATACAAAAATTAGCAGCTTTAAATTCAAATACAGCAACAAGACACATCTTGGATGCATCTTTGTACATTTATCGTTCATTAGCCGAGGCTTTAACTTATAGAATTGCAGACATTTTAGAATACTCAGACTTTAAAGAGGAGTTTGCTAATCAAATTGGAAAGTATAACGTATCAATATTAAATGATATTAAAGACCTTTATATTTATGACTTTGGTATATTCATTGAGATTTCACCTGATGAAGAGCAGAAAGCACAGCTTGAAGCTAATATACAAATGGCATTGGCTAAAGGAGATATTAATCTTGAAGATGCAATCGACATTCGTGAAATTCGTAACATTAAAATGGCTAATCAGTTATTGAAAATGAAACGAATTAAGACTCAAGACCGTGAAGAAAAAATGGCTATGCAAAAACAAGCCATGATTGCTCAGCAGCAATTAAAGTCTCAAGAAATGGCAAGTCAAGTTGCGTTACAGAAAATTGAGATGGAGACAAGGTCTAAAATGCAAATTAAACAAGCAGAAGTTGCATTTGATATACAAAGGTCTCAGCAAGAAGCTACATTGAAATCGCAATTAATGCGTGAAGAGTTTGAATACAACTTGCAGTTACGTGGTATGGAGGTTAGTGATTTAAACGCAAGAGAGCAGATGAAAGAAGATGCAAAAGCAAAAAGAATTAGTCAACAAAATAGCGAGCAATCTAAATTAATTAATCAAAGAAAGAACAATTTACCACCTATGAGTTTCGAATCAAATGAGGATAGTTTAGACGGATTTGATTTAGCTGAATTTGAACCTCGTTAGAATATAAAAATTTTTATCTAAGTTTGTATAAATTAAATCAAATCAAATGGAATTCAAAGTAAGAGCATTAGACATAATTGAACCAAAAAGTGTTCAAGAAGTAGAGCAACAATTGCTTGATAAGCATGAACAAGAAATGAACCAAGGTAATGGTTCAAGTGAAGAAGAGATAGCGGCAGC
>Ga0164293_10003172_pt1 | contig 14027 bp, 8 predicted proteins | sample GEODES118metaG_FD_111487 | JGI IMG/M metagenome (GOLD analysis project Ga0164293, IMG submission 111487) | Eutrophic lake water microbial communities from Lake Mendota, Wisconsin, USA - GEODES118 metaG | ecosystem: Environmental > Aquatic > Freshwater > Lake | place: USA: Lake Mendota, Wisconsin...
GCCGTAGTGGACGGCGAGGTGGAGCTTCTCGAGCTCGGTGGCCTCGTCGCTGGTGACGGCCGAGTTGCCGATGTTGGCGTTGATCTTCGTGCGTGCGGCGATGCCGATCGCCATCGGCTCGAGTTTCTTCGTCAGATGGACGACGTTGGCCGGGATCACCATTCGCCCACGGGCCACCTCCGCGCGGACGGTTTCCTCGGAAAGGTCTTCACGTTTGGCGACGAACGCCATCTCCGGGGTGATCGTGCCGGCACGGGCCTGTTCGAGTTGGGTCATGGTGTGGGGCTCCGACGCGACGAAGGGAGGGGAGCGGCATGAAAACACCGCCACGGACGATCTCGGATGGCATCGATCCGAGGCACCGCTACGGTAGCAGAAATCAGCGACGCCAAGGAGCATCCGGCCGGGACGTGCGGCAGATCGCCAGGGAAGGTCAGAGGGATTTGAGGAACTCGAGAACGGCCGCTTTCTCCCCCTCGTCGAGGAGGTTGGGGTAGTCGTGCCCCCCGGCGCCCTTGCCGTGCTTCGTGGTGTCGAACCAGCCACGTCGCTCGGCTCCGCGGAGGGGCTTCACGGCGGGCGTGTCGCGGGTCTCGATGGCCAGCCCGACGCGGGTTGCATCGTAGGCATCGGCCAGTGATCCCCCGGCCGCCGGAGGGGCATCGAGCCGCCGCCACACGGCCGGCCGCTCGTCGGGATGGAGAACGTGCCAGAGCGTCGGCACCGAGCCGTTGTGGAAGTAGGGGGCGCTCGCCCAGATCCCGTCGAGGGGTGGGGCGACGTATCCGTCCGGGGCGTCGAGCCCCTCGGCGCCGTCGTCTCCGGCAAACCAACTGTCGTTGAGTGCCTTGCGATCCTTGACGGTGAGCGAGTCGAAACGCACCCGATCGGTGCCGATCTCGTCGATCGACGCCATCCGCTCGGGATACTGCCGGCCCGGGCCGCCCCGGGGACCGTCGTACGTGCCGTGGCAGTCGGCACAGTGGGTGGCGAACAGTCCCCTCCCCTGCTCCACCAGTGCCGAATCGATCGGGCCTTCCCAGGCCGGCGGTTCGAGCGATTCAAGCCACGCCTCGATGTCGCGGAACTCCCCCTCCCATTCGCGGAATCTCTCCGGGCCGTTCTCCTTGACGAGGAGGAACTGCATCAGCATCCGGTGCCCCTTGGGGGCGAAGCCGTCGGCGTAGATCCTTTTCCGGGACGCGTAGTGCCACCATGCCGGGGCGTCCATGTCGTGATGCGCGAGATCGAAGCGGGGGGGCTTCGGGACGATCGACAGGTCGGCGGCGCGGTGCTGCATGAGCGCGACACCGAACATCACGGCATTCGTGGTGCCGTGGGTCGTGCCCAGGGGCATCAGCAGCCCCCCGAGATCCATGTGTCCGAGCGCCTTCCCCTGGGAGAGTTTCACCTGCCGGACCTCCTCGGTGAGTGTCTCGAGGGCGTACCGCGTGTTCGGGGCTCCGGGGACGACCCTGCCGGCGACCGTCCCCTGGTGGCAGGCCAGACAGCTCATCGTCCACCTACCGGCCGAGTCGACGACGTACTGGAGCGAGCGGGAGGGGTCTTCGGGGTGAGGCGTGAGGCCATAGCGATCCATCGTCATCCGCCGCCGTTCCCGGACGTCGGCCGAGGCAGCGGTCGATTTCGCCGGCTCCTCCCAGGTCGTCCACAGGGCGTCGAACACCTCCTGGTCGAAATCGGAGGGAAGATACGCGCGGTGAAGAAGGTGGTCGAAGCCGGCCGCCGCGGACGGCAGCGATTGCCGCGTCTCGGTCGGAGGCGTCTCCGAGGCCAAGGCGTGGGGCATGCCGGGGTACGGGGCTGATGCGGCGACCAGCGCCGCGGCCAGGCTGACGATCATGCCGCCGAATCGACGTTCGGATCCGGATCGATTCATGGCATACTCTCGGTCACCGCCCGTACGGGGCATTCCCTGGAAACGGGGAGCCCCCCCGCCCTTCCGGCCGCCTTGCGACCACCCCGCCAGTATAGGCGGCTCCGTCTTCCGTATGAGCGGCTCCCCTTCCCCGGCTTCCCGTCATGGTCACCTCGAATCCCCTCCTCATACCGGAATTGCGCGTGATGCTCGCCGAGGGCGACGTGGAGGGCTTGCGCGGGGTGGCTGAGGAACTCCACCCGGCGAGCGTGGCGGAGTTCTCCGAGGGGCTCGAAGATGGGGAACTCTGGCAGCTTCTCGATGCCCTCCCGGTCGCCCACCGGGCCGACATCTTCCCCTACTACCCGCTCGCCCGGCAGGTCGAACTCGTCAAGGCTGCCGACCGCCAGCATCTCGGCCCGCTCCTCGAGACGATGGCCCCCGACAACCGGGTCGACCTCCTCAAGGAACTCGAGCCGGAACTCGTCGAGGAGATCCTTCCCCTCGTCGCCAAGGCGGAACGCCACGACATCCGCATGCTCCTCTCCTGCCCGGAGAACTCCGCCGGGGCGTTGATGACGACGGAGTACGCCTCCCTCCCGGCCGACATCACCGCCGGCGAGGCGGTGGCCCGCCTCCGCTCCCAGGCCCCCGACAGCGAGTCGATCTACTACATCTACGTCCTCGACGCCGATCGGCGCCTCGTCGGCTTCATTTCGCTGCGCGACCTGATCCTGGCCCGGCCGAATGCCCTCGTCGGCGACCTCATGCAGCAAGATCCGATCAGCGTCGGTATCGAAGAGCCGCGCGACGAGGTGGTGCAGAAACTCGCCCGCTACGACTTCCTCGCCATCCCGGTCGTCGACGACCGCAACCGGCTCGTCGGCATCGTCACCCATGACGACGTTCTCGACGCCGTCCGCCAGGACGCGACCGACGAGGCGCAGCGGGCCGCCGCCATCTCGCCGCTCGGCGAGAGCTATCTCGACGCCGGGCTCGTGACCATGACCTGGAAGCGGGGGGTGTGGTTGACGATCCTGTTCGGTACTGCCGCGGTCACGGCGATGGTTCTCGCCCGCAATCCGATCGCCCACCCGTGGCTCGTGGCGTTCATCCCGCTGGTCATCGCCAGCGGCGGCAACTCCGGCAACCAGTCGGCCACGCTCGTGATCACCGCCCTGTCGTCGGGCGATTGCCGCCTGTCAGACTGGCCGCGGATCCTCCGCCGCGAAGTGGTCCTCGGTCTGCTCCTCGGGGGGCTGCTTGCGGTGCCGGGATTCCTGCTCGCACTGTTCTACGCCCCGAGCGCCCTGCAGGCGCTCGTCATACCCTTGACGATCATGGGGGTGGTGATGCTCGGCACGCTCGTCGGCTCCGTCCTCCCGCTCGTCTTCCGCTCGCTCGGTCTCGATCCGGCACTGATGAGCAATCCGTTCGTGTCGGCGATCGTCGATGTCGTCGGGATCGTGATCTACATGGCGATCGCCGTCCTCGTGCTCGACTGACGGGCACCGCCGCCGATCGGGCTCATCCGAGCTTGCGGTCGACCGCCTCGGCGACGCGCCGGCAGACGGCCATCATCGTCTCGAACGCGGGGATGTCGAGCGTCTGGCCACCGTCGCTCGCCGCCCGCTTCGGGTCTGGATGGACCTCGACGATCAGCCCGTCGGCACCGGCCGCCACGCTCGCCGCCGCCATGCTCGTGACGAGGTTCGCATGCCCGGTGCCATGGCTCGGATCGACGACCACCGGGAGGTGGGTGCGGGCGTGGAGCCAGGGAACCGTCGCCAGCGGGAGGGTGAAGCGGGTGTGGGATTCGAACGTGCGGATGCCGCGCTCGCAGAGCATCACCCGCATGTTGCCGCCGTCGAGGATGTACTCCGCGGCGAGGAGCAGCTCCTCCACCGTCGCCGCCGGTCCGCGTTTGAGCAACACCGCGACATCCGTTCGACCGACCGCCTCGAGGAGCCGGTAATTCTGCATGTTCCGGGCACCGATCTGGAGGACGTCGGCGTACTTCGCCACGAGCGCCACGTCCTCCGGGGCGACGACTTCGGTGACCACCGCCAGACCGGTCTCGGCACGGGCCTCGGCGAGGAGTTCGAGGCCCTTTTCTTTGAGCCCCTGGAAGCTGTAGGGGCTCGTCCGCGGCTTGAACGCGCCACCTCGCAGGCCGGTGGCGCCGGCCGCCTTCACCGCCTTCGCGGTGGCGATGATCTGCTCCCGGCTCTCCACCGAGCAGGGGCCGGCGATCACGCCGACGCGACCGCCACCGATCACCAGTGGCCCCGCCGTGACGACGGTCGGCTCCGGCTGGACCTCGCGACTGGCCACCTTGTAGGGAGCGAGGATCGGCATCACCGCGGCGACCCCGGGAAGCGTCTCGAGCCCGCAGCCGACCACGTCGCGCTCGTCACCGACGACCGCCACGACCGTTCGCTCGGTGCCGACGATCACGTGGGGGCGGAGCCGCAATTCCTCGACCCGTGCCACCACCCGGTCGAGGTCCTCCCGCGCCGCTCCAGCTTGCATGACGATGATCATCGTGACTCGTTGTCCTTCTCGGTTGTCGGGGCTTCCTGCCCGGGTGCCAGGGTATCGCCGCGCTTTTCGACCGCGGCCCGTGTGGTGATCTCGATCCGCTCGCCCGCGTCGGTCTTGCGGATCACGTAGACGAGCTTCCCGTCGGGATTCGCCTTGGCGAGGATGGCCGCGAGGATCGCCGCTGCCGGTTTCGCCTTCTCGTCGAGGCCGAACGATTGGTTCTTCGTGATTCCCTCGAGCTGGAGGTCGCTTCCCAGGATCTCCATCTCGACGCCGATCTCGTCGGCGATCATTTGGATCGACTTCTCGAGGGTGTCCTTGACGAACACCAGCGACATCGGTTTCCCGAGGGCCGCGAGCGCCCCGGCAGGCTTGACGGTGCTGCCGGCACCGCCTGCCGCCGTCACTGCCACGGAGGTCCCGCCGGCGCGTGGGGTCTGTTCGAGGGCGAGCTCCGCCGCGAGGGCGAGATTGTGGGGAGCGTGCTCGGGGAGCCAGGCGTTGACGATCACCCCGCGGCCGTCCGCTCCGGCGTGGACATGATCGGCCACCACGCCGAGCATCCGCGGAAGTCGCATCACGAGCTTGCGGCCATAGGGGTGCGGGTCGAGGGCGTTGCAGTATTCCTCCACCTCCTCGGCCATCGTCGCCACGTTTCCGGCGAGCCGCTGGGCGAGTTGCCGAGGCGACGTGCCCGCCGGGGGCACCGCATCGAGTTCGAGATAGCAGTCGGGACCGAAGTGGATGCTCAAAGCCGCCGCCTTGATCGAGTCGCCGAAAAACCAGGCGAGCGGTTCGACGAGCTTCTCGAGAGGGCCTGCGAGGACGGGCCGCCCATCGTGAAGCAGGTAGTCTGGGGAGCCGAACAGCGTCACGTGGCGGGTGGCGTCGAGCATGCCGACGAGCTCTTCCAGATCGCGAGGCAGTCGGGCCTCGATCGCGTCCTGCTCGCCAGCCGTATCCCCGTCGGCAGCGGACACCGCGGCACGGTGGGCCTCGATCGACTGCCTCACGAGGTCATCGGGACCGAGAACGAGGACCTGCCCGTCGGCGTCGGCAGGGAGCCAGAAGCTCACGGCTTCACCACGGTGGAGCGTCTCCCCCTCGATCTCTTCGGCCGTCGTCTCGCCCCAGGCACTGAGACGCGTCTCACCGTCCTCGGCCACCGGGAGCGACCCGACACCGCGGACCACCACCCCGCCGATGACCTCGTCCGGGCCGCCGGCCTGCCATGCGGCCTGAAGCTCGGCGATCGCCGCCGGCGGGCAGCCGGCCAGCTTCGAGACTGACTCGAGCCCCGCTGCCACACGCGGCCCGAGCGAACGGACAAACAGTTCCCCCTCGGCCGTCGCGAGCGCCTCGCCGGGGCGGGCAAGGAGCACCAACTGCGATCCCGGAGGAAGGTAGCGGAGCCGGGGGGGCTCGCCCGGCGGCTGCGGTCCCTCGAAAGGGACATCGACCGCATCGCCGTCGACGAGTGTGGTGATCGACTCGACCTTCGGCCGCGGTCGGTCAGGCACGACGGAAGGATCCACGCCGCCGGCGTCGCGGGGCGTGTCGCCCGGGTCCGTCCCGGGTTCGCTGCGTTCGGCGGGAACCGGCGGCGGAGTGGCGACCGGTCGCAGCGCGACAACAGCGCCGACGATCGATGCGGCGAGGAGTCCGAGCCCGCCGAGCGCCGGAATGAGCCAGCGAGGTTGCGTGCCCTTCGGCTTGCCTCGCCCCTTCGGCGGCTTCGTCGTGTCGAAGACGGTGATCGTGGGTGCGATGCCGGCGGGACTATCGGGATCGAGGTCTGGATTCTGATCGGGTGACGGTGGCCCGGAGCCGGGCGTGATCATCGGACGCTGCTCTGGCAGCGTGCCCGACACCGCCGGCCGTCCGATGCAGGCGGCGATCGCGTCAGCCGCCTCGGCGGCCGTCGGATAGCGGTCGGCCGGGACGGGGGCCATCAAGTAGGAGACGAGCGTCGCCACCTCGACGGGCACCTTCGGCGGTAGCGCCGCCGGGCGCTGGCCCGCCGCGACATGCGCGAGTGTCTTCGGCGCGTCCCCCTGCCAACTCGGGGGAGTGCCAGAGAGGAGGGCATGAAACAGGCATCCCAGCGCGTAGACGTCACCGGCAGTATCGTGGATCCGCCCCTTCGTGATCGCCTCCGGTGCGAGGAACGACGCCCGTGTGCCGAGTCTGGCCACGGCCTCCGGGGAATCGATCTGCACTCGACCGGGCACGATGTGTGGATCGCCGACGAGCGGAAACTGAAGGAGGCGGATCGCCCCGTCGGTCTCCGCCGAACCGGTGTCGGGGGGGGAGCGGCGGACGGTGTCGAGGGAGATGGCGCCGTGGACGAGTCCGAGACGGTGGAGTTCCGCCACCGCCCGAGCGACGGAGAGCGTGATCGCCCCCGCTTCCGCGGCCGGGATCGGGCCACGCTTGGAAAGTTCGTCGGCGAGCGCCGCACCGACGACGTCGTCGGAGAGGACGAAACGCTGCGATCCGGCCTTCTCGAGCGCCCAGGTCTTCGTGAGCGTCGGGTCTGTGACCTCGGTGGCGGCTTTGGTGCGCTTGAGGATGTCGCTCCACACCTCCGGTTGCTGGCAGTACTTGTTGTTCAGGGCAGCCAGGCCGACGAGCCGGCCGCTCGGCTCGTGGCGGGCCCGGAAGACCGTTCCTCCCCGGCCGGTCTCGAAGCGATCGAGCAACCGGTAGTCGCCGAGGAAAAACGGACCCTTCTCGCCACGCAGCAGACGCTTCGCCTGCCATTCCGTGATCGCGTTGCGCTTGACGAGCCACCGGGCGACCAACTCGGTGGCCGTCGCTGCCGACGTGCCGGGGGGGAACGGCAGCCCCTCGAACTCGCGACGCAGTTTCCCGAGGGTTGCCGTCTCGCCGAGTTTCGATTCGGCGAGGAGCGTCCAGAACTCGTCGGGGTTCGGCGTCGGCATGCGGGCAATCCTGTCTCCGGGGGAATCGTCCAATCGTAGCCGTTCCCGGGCCGACCGCCATCGCCCCACCGCCGCGGCCGCCGGGGAATCGCCCCGGGAGGGGGCGGTCGGCAGTGCTGCCGATCGACTATGATCGCGGCCAATCCCGGAGGCTCCCATGTCCGCCGACGCCACACGCATCTATTTCCAACGTGCCGCCGACCACCTCGGCCTCTCCGACGCGATGCGTCGCCTCCTGCTCACCGCGAAGCGGGAGGTGCAGGTGCAGATCCCGGTCGAGCTCGACTCGGGCGAAGTGGCGACGTTCATCGGCTACCGCGTCCAGCACAACAACGCCCGCGGTCCGATGAAGGGGGGATTGCGCTATCACCCCCAGGTCGACCTCGACGAGGTCCGGGGGCTCGCGGCCCTCATGACCTGGAAGACCGCCGTCGTGAACATCCCCTACGGGGGGGCCAAGGGGGGCATCGCCCTCGATCCCAAGCAGCGGTCGAACCACGAGCTCGAGCGGATCACACGCCGGTTCGTCGACTCGATCCACGATCTCTTCGGCCCGGACGTCGACATCCCCGCGCCCGACATGGGGACGACGGCCGACATGATGGCCTGGATCATGAATCAGTACGGGAAGTACCACGGGTTCGCCCCTGCCTGCGTGACCGGAAAACCGGTCGACTACCACGGCCTTCCCGGCCGCGAGGAGGCCACCGGGCGGGGTGTTGGCGCACTGACGCTCAAGGTCCTCTCCCGCACCGGCCGGGGATTCCCCGGCACGCGGATCGCGCTGCAGGGCTTCGGGAATGTCGGCACGTTCACCGCCCGCTTTCTCCACGACGCCGAGTGCCGATTCGTCGCCGTCAGCGACGCCGGCGGCGCCTACCACCGTGCCGAAGGCCTCGACATCCCCGGCATGCTCAAATACGCGCTCGCGCATGGTGGCCGGCTCGACGGCTACACCGAAGCCGACAGGATCAACGGCGACGAGCTTCTCGCCGCCGACTGCGATGTTCTCATCCCGGCCGCCCTCGGCGGCGTCCTCACCGAAGCCAACGCCGCGACCGTCAAGGCTCCGATCATCATCGAGGCCGCCAACGCCCCGGTCACCCCGGAGGCCGACGCGGTGTTCGACGCCAAGGGGGTGGTTGTCCTCCCCGATATCCTCGCCAATGCCGGTGGCGTGACGGCGAGCTGGTTCGAGTGGGTGCAGAACCGGCAGCACTACCAGTGGGGCATCAACCGCGTGCGACAGGAGCTCGACCAGATGCTCGGTGCCGCCTTCGAGCAGGTCTGGCAGCTCGCCCAGGATCGGAAGGTGTCGCTCCGCACGGCGGCCTACATGCTCGGGGTGGGGCGTGTCGGCAAGGCGACCGCCCTCGGCGGGCTCGGGTGAGGGGCAGTCCGCCGCGATGCGCGTCATGCAGATCGTGTCGGGTGCCCACGTCAACGGCGCCGTCGTCCACGCCACACTCCTCTGCCGCGCACTCGCCTCGCGCGGCCACGAGGTGACGCTCGTCTGCCGCCCCGGGGCCTGGATCGCCGCCGAGGTGGCCCCCGCGGGCGTCGCCATACTCGAATCCCCTCAGCATCGCAGCCCTGCGGAGCTGTGGCGGATTTCACGCGAGGCCCGGCTTCGTCGCGTCGACGTGATCCACACCCACCAGACGCGCTCGCACAACTTCGGCGTCCTCATGCGCAGGCTACTCCATCGCATCCCCACCGTCGCCACGGCCCACGCCCGGAGGTTCCAGCCACAGTGGTGCCTCAATGACGCCGTCATCGCCCCGTCGCGGGCGACGGCCCGGTTTCTCCACCGTCCGAACCTCGTCCCATGGTCGCGGCTCGAGGTCATCCACAATTTCCTCGACACCGCGACGTTCGAAGACGTCGCCGGCGAGGCGCGGCAGCGGTTGCGCCGGGTGCTCGACGCCGCTGACGACGACCTGCTCGTCGGTGTCGTCGGCGCGGTGATCCCCGGCAAGGGGCTCGACGTTGTCGTCCGCGCGCTGCCGGCGCTGAGGGCCGCCTGTCCGCGGGCCAGGGTCGTCGTCATCGGTGACGGCGAGACTCCCCACGGTCGGTCGGTACGCGACCTTGCATCCCGGCTCGGTGTCGCCGATGCGATCCGGTGGTTGGGCTTCCGGCAGGACGTGCCGGAATGCCTCGCGGCCCTCGACCTCGTGGCTCATGCCTCGCGCGACGAACAGATGCCGATGGCAGTCCTCGAGGCGATGGCTGCGGGACTTCCCGTCGTCGCCACCGCCGTCGGGGGAGTGCCGGAGTGCGTCGTCGACGGCGAGACAGGCCTCCTCGTTGCCGTCGACGACGTCGCCGCCCTGTCCGCGGCGCTCGTCGGATTGGCTGGCGACGGGGCACGGCGGGCGGCGTTCGCCCGGGCCGCCGCCCGCCGGGCACGTCAGTCGTTCACGGCCGACGCGATCCTGCCGGCGATCGAGCGGATGTATGCCCGGGTCGCCGCGCCGCCGGGGGCCTGACCGTGGGCTGTGTCACGGCGTGGGGAGGAGGATCGTGCCGTTCTCGCCGATCTTCGCCGTCCCAGCCTTGCCGTCGATCGTGTAGTCGATCGTCAGGTGCTTCTCGGCGTTCGGAGCCGGGTCGCCGCCGAAAACCTTGTTGAAGCCGTCGCCGGGGATGAAGATCAGCGGCAGGCTGCCGGCGTTCTTGCGGACGACGTCGGTGACGTCCTTCTGGCGGTCGCCGGAGCCGTAGCTCGCCTTGACGATCTCGAGCTTCACTTTCTCCAGGCCCAGTCCCTTGGCAAGGGCATAGGCCTCGGCCGATTCCTCGGGGAGCTTCTTGACGATCGCCGCGGCCGCGATCCGGGCTTCGGGCTTCAGTTCCTCCTCGGCGCCGGCCTTGGCGGCGAGCTTGAGCATCTCCATGTCGGGGTAGCGGCGAGCCACCTCGAGGACGAGCTTCCGTTCAGCCGGGGTCTTCGCGGCGGCAAAGGCCTCGACGGCCATCGTCGCCCGCTCCGCCTGCTCGAGCTTGAACTGCCTGGCGATGCGGATGAATCCCCGGATCGCCCGACCGCGGAACTTGTCCTCGGAGAGCGTCTTGGCGAGGTCGAGGAGCACAGGCGCCGCGTCGGGGGTCATCCATTCGCCGAGGAGCCGACTGGCGACATCCTTCTGGGCCTCATCCCCGTTTTTGGCGGCGGCAGCGACCGCGGCGAGGGCCTTGGTGCCCCCCACCTGGCCGAGCGTCTCCAGGAGCACCTGCTTCGCCGGGGCCGGCGCTTGGGCGAGCGGGCCTGTGACCGCAGCAGCGCAGGCTTCGCGATCGGGCATGCGGATCGCCGCGGTCAGCAGGGCCTTCTTGGCATTGGCGGCATCGGCGTCGTCACGCGGCTTCACGACCTGGGCCACGAGCACCGGCAGCCGCTCGACGTCGACGATGTTGCCGAGCGCCGCCAGGGCCGCGGCACGCGTGGCCGGATCCTGGGAATCGACGGCGGCGAGCGCCGGCGGAATTGCATCGATGCGCCGCTGGCCGACGAGCCCGAGCAACATCGGCAGGAGCTTGCCCGAGGCCGCCGGGAGTCGCTTCTTGATCTCGGCGTCGACCTCGGCGCCCGACAGGCTCGAGATCGAAGCGGCGGCAGCCTTGGCGAGGTCGCCATCGGCATCGACGGCTCCTTCGAGGAGCACGGCGAGGGCCTTGGCATTGCCGGCGCTGCCGAGCGACTCGAGCGCCGCAAGCCTCGTCTCCTTGCTCCCCTTCGCCGCCGCGGCGACGAGCGCGTCGACAGCCGCCGGGCTCTTCCGGTCGGCGAGCGCCCGGAGAACGAGGGCGGCTCGGTTGGCGGGGAGCTTCGACAGCTCGGCGACGAGTGCCGTGTCGCACTTCCCTGGCTTCACCTCGCGGGCCGTGCTGAGCCCGAGACGGAAGGTCGACTGATCGGGCGACTGGAGTTGCTCGACAAGGAGCGGCGCCCCGTCGTCGCCGCGGGCCAGGATCGCGCCCCTCGTCGCCTCGAGCTTCCGCTGCGCCGACACCGGGGCCTTCCTCACCTCGTCGAAGAGCGCGGCGGCGTCGCTCCCCTTGCCTGCGGCCAACAGCCCCTCGGCGGCGAGGATGCAGCCCTCGGCGATCGCCGACTGGACCGCGCCGTTGGCACGTGGCAGAGCGGCTTTGAGGGCCGAGACGGCCGTGAGCGTGCCGACATGGCCGAGGGCCACGGCCGCCGCAGAGGCGACCTCCGGATCACGGTCGGCGAGCCTTTGCGTGAGCACCTGCTGGGCACCGGCATCCTTGCGAACGCCGATCGAATTGATCGTGCCGACGAGCAATTGGCCGGAGAGCGTGGCGGCAGCCGCACGGAGGGCGGCATCGGCCTCGGGGCCGGGAATCGCCTCCAGGCCGGTCCGGGCCCATGAATGGAGCCGCTCGTTGTCGAGGAGCTTGGCGAGATCGGGGACTGCATCGGCGGAGCCGAAGATCGCCAGTTGCTTGCAGGCGAGCGCCTTGTCGGCTTCGGCGGCGTCGCTACGGAGGACAGCGATCGCGGCCTTTTCCTTGTCGTTGCGCCCGTCGGCGGCACGGGCCGGGGCAAGGCCGAGGAGAGCGGCCACCGTGGCAGCCACGGCGAGACGGTGGAAGAGGATCGGGAGCTTCATCGTGTTGTGTCCTGAACGGAAGGTGTGGGATGGGGATGGCGCGAAGGTGGGGCGACGGCGGGATCAGATCCGCCACGGCTCGCGGAGCGCCTCCGAACGGAGCCGGTTGGCCTCGACGTCGTCGAGAAAAGAGTTGGTGGCGTTGTCGAACTTCACCGGCCGGCCGAGGAACAGGGCGACGTTGGCGGCGTGGCAGGCGATGTGGGCGTTGCAGGCCGCATCGGCATTCCCCTTCGGCTTGCCGCGAGTCTTCACGCAGTCGAGGAAGTCGCGGACATGGAACGTCGCCGGATAGCCGCCGATCTCCTCGACGGTCCGCCCGGCGAGGAGCTCCGGGGAGGAAAGGACGAGCTTGCCCGAATCACCGGCCTCGACCCAGCCATCCTCCCCCTCGAAGCGAACGGGGCAGGAGCCGAGCGGGATCCAGTCCTTCTCGCGGAAGATCAGCTCCACGCCGTCGTCGTACTTGCAGACGATCTGGCCATCGACCGGCGGGGCGTATTCGACCGGCGGCGGGCAATCGTTGACCGCCCACTGGCAGAGATCGACGCAGTGCGAGCCCCACTCGAGAACGCCGCCACCGACGAGCCCGCCCCCCTTCTCGAAGTTGAAGCCGTCGAGGAGTTTGGCATTGAAGGGTCGCCAGGCCGCCGGGCCGAGGTACATGTTCCAGTCGACGACCTCCTTCGGCGGCTCGTTCTCCGCCGGCAGCCAGCCGCTCGTGCTCGCCGTCATCCCGGCCGGATGGGCGAAAACGCGCTTCATCTTTCCGAGCCGGCCGGTGCGGGCGAGCTCGCAGGCGAAGGCGAAGTGAGGCAGATTGCGACGCTGCGTGCCGGCCTGGAAGACGCGGCCGGTGCGGCGGATCGTGTCGCGGAGAAGGAGGCTCTGGGCGATGTTCTTCGAGCAGGGCTTCTCGCAGTAGATGTCCTTGCCGGCCTTGGCCGCATAGACGCTCGCGGTGGTGTGCCAGTTGGGGCCGGTGGCGATGAGGACGGCGTCGATGTCGCTGCGGTCGAGGAGTTCGCGGAAGTCCTGGTACATCGCGCAGGAGTCGTTGCCGTACTTGTCGTCGGCCATCTTCTTGATGCCGACCCGCCGGTTCTCCTTCACGTCGCAGATCGCCGTGAACTGAACGTCGTTCTGCTCGAGGAAGCAGCCGAGGTCATAGGTGCCACGGTTGCCGATGCCGATGCCACCGAGAACGACACGCTCGCTCGGCGGGATCGTGCCGTCGAGGCCGAGGGCGGAGCCGGGGATCACGGTGGGGGCGATCGCGGCGGCCGACAGCGAGAGGCCGGTCTTGAGGAAGCGGCGGCGCGAGGCGCCGGGGCGGGTGACGGACCTGGCCATACGGATGACTCCTGGTGATGTCGTGGTGGTGCGCCGGCGCTTGAGAAGCGTCGACCGGAAGACCCCCTGGCGGTCGAGGAAAGGTCTCGGCCGCGGCCAACTACTATAGCAGGAGGCGGCGATGGTCGGACGGGAGCCGTTGGTGCCCGGGCGCTCGTCGTGGCTTGGCGTGGCTTCGGGGGCACCCGTGCCATGTCGCCGGACGTTCGCTCAGGCCATCCATGGCCTTCGCTCACTCGGGTGCCGGCTACGCTCCGCAATCCTTGCTGCGCTTGCCTGCAACGCCGGCGCCCATGGCACGGGCGCCCCCTCGCTGCATGCTCGGTTGGCGGGAACCCTCGCAAATGGTCGCCGCCGAGATCCGTCGATGAACCGGATCAGGGCTCGATTCTGCCCGAGTCAACAGACGTCGAGAACCGTGCCGTCGGAGAGTTGGATCGGCCGGTTGAGGCGATCGCGGAGTTCGGTCTTCGGCGGGATACCGAGGCGGTCGTAGACGGTGGCGAGGACGTCGGCCGGGGTCACCGGGCGATCGGCAGGCTCACTCCCCTTGGCGTCACTCGCGCCATACACCACGCCGCCGCGCACCCCTCCGCCGGCGAGGACGGTCGAATAGACATTCGGCCAGTGATCGCGTCCGGCGTCCTTGTTGACCTGCGGCGTGCGGCC
>Ga0164293_10003173_pt1 | contig 14026 bp, 15 predicted proteins | sample GEODES118metaG_FD_111487 | JGI IMG/M metagenome (GOLD analysis project Ga0164293, IMG submission 111487) | Eutrophic lake water microbial communities from Lake Mendota, Wisconsin, USA - GEODES118 metaG | ecosystem: Environmental > Aquatic > Freshwater > Lake | place: USA: Lake Mendota...
CCGTTAAACCTTAAACGATTTAAACGTCTTAAACGAATTAAACCTTAAACGAATTAAAAACAGTTCACAATGGACAATGGAAAGTTGATAATGGAAAGTTGATAATTAATAGTGATGTAGGTATGTAAAAAAGCTCACCCATCACAGGTACGCTTTTATGCTTTTATTCAAAATAATCTCACGAATTACAAATAACCCCACCGTTAAACCTTAAACCTCTTAAACGATTTAAACGCCTTAAACGCCTTAAACGCCTCAAACGTTTTAAACCCAAATCATCAACTATCCATTATCAATTGTCAATTATTCCCTCTAACTTAGTTCCTCATGCAGCTTTGGGTATTGATCTTACTTTCGGTATTGCCGGTACTTTATTTCGCCCTGATCTTTCGATTAAGACAGGCCTGGTTTACTGTTCCTGAATTTTCATTGCCGCCGAAAACGGTTGATGGATGCAAGATTTCTGTAATTGTTGCCGCCCGTAATGAAGAAAAAAATTTACCCGCCTTGCTGCAATCATTAGCAGCGCAGGATTATCCGGCACACTTATTTGAAATCTTCATCATCAACGATCATTCTACCGACAACAGCGCCAACATCGTACAATCCTTTCCGTTAGCCAATCTGCATTACCTTTCGTTAGAGCAGGAATTGAAGGGTACCAAAACCCATACTTATAAAAAAGCAGCCATCAGCATAGCTATCCGTAACAGCAAAGGCGCGTTGATCGTAACTACCGACGCCGATTGTGTGGTGCCTCCCCAATGGCTGAGTAAAATTGCAGCTTATTACGAACAGTATCACCCGGTGATGATGGTAATGCCCGTCGTGATGAAAAATAATGGTTCGCTTATCGGCATCTTTGATAGTATGGATTTCCTAACCCTGCAAGGCATTACGGCTGCGGCTGTGCATCATCGTTTGTTTGGCATGTGCAATGGCGCAAACCTGGCCTATACCCGCGTAGCATTTGATGCGGTTAACGGCTTCGATGGCATCGACCAACTGGCCAGTGGAGACGATATGCTGCTGCTGCAAAAAATGGAAATAGCTTTCCCCTCAAAAATCCATTACATCAAATCGAAAGCCGTACTGGTTAGCACCAAGGCAGCAGATTCTTTAACTGCATTTCTGCAACAAAGGGCGCGCTGGTCGGGCAAAGCCGGCCACTACCCCGATAAAAACATCATGCCCGTGTTATGGGTGGTTTTTTTATTCAATCTTCAATTGCTGCTCATGCCATTGCTTGTTTTTTTCGTACCTGAAAGAAATTACTGGCTTGGATCTTGGCTATTGCTGTTGCTGCTGAAAACCATTATCGAATGGGCTTTCCTGGCTCCGGTTGTCCGTTTTATGGGCAAAGGCGATGAAGGGCGTTATTTCCCGATTTTTCAATTGCCCCATATTTTGTATACTTTAGTTGCAGCAGTGCTGGGCAAACTGGGGTATTACCGCTGGAAAGGGCGTTGAGCAAGATTTTTCATAAATTTTTTTTACCGCACTTTCGTTTAGTTTTTCTACAACATGCAAGAAAGATATCATTATACCAATGCCCTGTGGCGGCGACTGAAGAAGAACAAAGCTGCTGTGGCGAGTTTATTCTTTATCTTATTGCTTTTACTCATCGCGTTGTTTGCTTACCTGCTTGCGCCAGACCATACGCCCTTTGCCGACCGTCAGATGGTTGAACTGCAGGCCCGAAAACCCGGATACAGCCAGCTCTTTTTAAGTATTCCAAAAAACGATCAGGTTAAAGAAGTTTCCTTTTTTGAACGGCTTGTGAATGGCAGCAATGATCGATCGCTTTATTTGCCTATCAACAGTCATCATGAAATTGGAGATAGTCTGGAGGTGCAATTGTACGTTGATGAAGACACTTCCCTCCTGCAACGGTACAGCATAGCCGAAATTACTCAGGGCCATCCCGATCAGCTGTCCAATCATTTGATCACCCGTACCTATTGGCTGGGTACCGATGTGTTGGGGAGAGACATGCTCAGCCGATTGATGGTTGGTGCGCGGGTAAGCCTTACCGTTGGTATACTGGCGGCATTGATTTCATTGTGCATCGGTACGTTCCTGGGAGCGGTAGCCGGCTATTTCGGAGGTTTTGCCGACAAGCTAATCATGTGGATACTGAATGTTACCTGGAGTATCCCTACCGTGCTGCTGGTTTTCGCCTGCACGGTTGCATTGGGAAAAGGCTTCTGGCAGATTTTTCTCGCGATGGGGCTAACCATGTGGGTGAATGTAGCAAGGATGGTACGCGGGCAGGTGCTCGTAATCCGTGAGTTGGATTATATTCAGGCGGCAAAGTCGATGGGCTTTTCGCATGGCCGCATTTTATGGAAGCATATCCTTCCCAACCTCGCCGGCCCTTTACTGGTGCTTGCTGCCAGCAACCTGGCTACTGCCATCATGCTGGAAGCCGGGCTCAGCTTTCTCGGTCTTGGTTTACAACCGCCTCAACCCAGTTGGGGATTGATGATAAGAGAAAACTACCATTTCATCATTACCGATAATCCGATGCTGGCCATCGTTCCCGGCATCGCTATCTTTTTAGTGGTGATGGCATTTAATGTGCTGGCAAATGGGATGAGGCAATTAGCAATTGATAATTGACAATTGATAGTTGATAATTGATAATTAAGGATTGATAAATGAATAATAGTACATCGCATTCAACACGTTAAACGACTTAAACGTCAAACGATTTAAACGACTTAAACCTTAAACGACTTAAACGATTACTCCACCGGCGCCACCGGCACATTCCTGCTGAAACCTTCTTCGAGTGAAATAAATGTTTCGGTGCGTTCAATGCCTTTTATTTTCTGAAGCTCATCATGTAGCACATACCGGAGTTGGGTGATGTCTTTACACACCACTTCAATGAACATACTGTAGTTTCCGGTGATATAATTCAGTCGGATGATTTCAGGAATCTTCATCAGGTCTTTCGCAACGGTATCATACAAAGAACTTTTTTCAAGATATATGCCTACGAAGGCCGTGATATCATAACCCAAAAGTTTTAAGTCTACATTTAAACGTGTACCTTTAACGATATTAAACTCCTGTAGTTTTTTGATCCTTACATGAATGGTACCGCCGCTGACAAAGAGTTTTTTACCTAGTTCAGCATAAGAAATTTCTGCATTCTCCATCATGGCATGAATGATTTGCAGGTCTAATTTGTCGAGATTCAATTTTGCCGCCATTTTCAGAACTGTTTTTTGTTATTATTTAATATTCAATACAAATATTTGATTATTTTCTATAATTTCAAAATTTTTATTAAAATAATTTTAATAATCCTCCCCTTTCCTTAGTTTTGAAATATCAAGTTCTAACCGGCATTGCCGGAAACATTGTGGGGTGATGAAATTTTTTGGCAGACATGCCCTCTTGTCTCGGGGGTGAGGATTACAGGATAAACGCAACATAGAGCCGAACCGGTAGCAATACCGGAACGACCGGGGTCGACCACCGAACTTTGTGTTACAGCTAACTGCCTCGTGAAGGTTCGAACCCTTCCCCTACAGCAGGTTTTTCTATTTTAGCCCTTACAGGTATTGACTTGTAGGGGTTTTTTGTTTGTATCAGGGGACACTATTGGGGGACAGTTTTTTGAATCCGCTATGATTTTTGGCTGTTCCGGGACCTTATCCAATGTTTTTTCATCCCTGCTACTAATGCATGAACAGATAGCACGATATACCCTATACGCGCGATTAGATGGCTGCATATTTGAAAAAATCATGAATAATCAATCAACTCCGAATCAAAGATGATTGCTACACGGGCGAACAGATAGCGGAATATTCCTTTTTTATTATGTCGAATAATTTAATCAATCAACTTATGACACAAGTTGCCTTACACGCGCGAACAGATGGGGAGATATTTTGAAAAAAGTTGATTAATCATGGTATACCTGTTAATCACCCGTTTTAAATGATTACTACACGCGCGAACAGATGGGAAGGTAATCTAAAGATTGAGTGGTTATTTATTTACTTGATGATTTCTCCCACTATATTAAAATACTTAACTAATTGATAATTAGTATAATTTACCTTATTCGCGAACAGGTGGTTCGAAAATTATGACAATTTGAATTTTTAGGAACGGACTTAATAAAAAAATGTAAACTGATATTTTTCCTTTATTTCATTAATTATACAAACAGGGTTATTGAAAATTTTTTTGTTTTATTTATTATTAAATTTAAATTATTGTGTTAGAGGATTTCCCCCGGTTTTTTTAATTTAACATCATTTACCAATATAATTATATTATGAAAGTTTATTTTGAATTTATTTATTAAATGAAACCAGATTATCGTAATTCAATTATTTTGCACTTACTTTAATTTTTTGAAAAAAATTTAATCTGTGTTCAAAACTATTGTTCATCAAACACTTTCGAATCGTGAGAATCCAGAATATATTGAAAATAATGGCCCATTTAAAATTTCAGATATAAAGACTTCATATCTCGGAGAGGGATATTATTTTTGGGATAACCATATCGAATTAGCCCATTGGTGGGGAACAGCCCATTGCAATAACAACTATATTATATGTGAAGCTAAATTTGAAATTGAAGAGAGTGATTTTTGTGATTTAGTTGGTTCCAGACAAGATCAAATATACTTTAAACAAATAATTAATATGTTGGGTTTTCATGGCAAAACTATAGGATCAATAATTGAATTGTTAAAAGGCCTAAATTTGGAGCCTAAAACGAAAGGCATATTTCCATATAAGGCTATTCGAGGTGTTGAATACCAAACTAATAAATATAATCAATTTTTTTACTATTACGCCCAAAATAAACCAGGCAAAATTCCCTTAAATCCTCGAATTATTATTTGTTTGATAACTAAAAATCCAACCATTTTGAAAAATTATAAAATTATTTTTCCAGAAAATTTCTGTATTTAACGATATTTTTAGGTTGAATTAGGTAATTTTGTTTTGAATTAGATAGTACTAAATAAAAACCAAATACTTTTTTCCCCAACATCCGCGTTATTATTTGATTCCCACTAAACTTAAAACCTTACTACAATGATGCGGCAAGAGCAAATAAATTCCTTAGAAATTCTAAGTAAGTTTATAAATGATACTTCAAAAGAAGATTTAAATGCATTAATAAAACAATATTCAAATATTGGAGGTCCTACTTATGAAGAATATTTAAATGACTTACAAGAAAGTTGTTTTGTTTATCATTTACAAGAAGATGGTTTGAAGTTTTTTAGGACCCATCGATATAAACTTAATTGTGAAAGTACTCTTTTGCCCCAAAATAATCCGCCAGAAAAAATAAATATTGAAATAAATAACCCCACTTTTAGTGGGGTTTCTTTTTTACATACATTTGTCTCATGATTGAATCACAAAATGCAGAATTCCAATTTTCGAGCTACAAGATTAACCGTTTTTCTTTTGTGGATATTGAAAATCCTGATTCAGTAATTAAAATAGAACTTAATCCTTTTGGTATATATAAAGAAAATGAAGGTGAATTTATATTAGAATTATTTTTTATAGCAAAAGAAGATAACGAAAATGGAACTATTATTATGACTGTTGATTCAAAGGCAATCTTCACTTTTCCTAACAAATGTGAATTTGATAAAATCCCAGATTATTTTTATAAAAATTCAATAGCAATTTTTTTCCCATACTTAAGAGCCTTCATTAGTACTTTGACTTTGCAGTCAAATACTCCTATTTTAATTCTTGGATTATTAAATTTGAGCAATTTAGAATCCGTTTACAGACATCAAACAAAGTGCATTAAAGATTAGTTTATTAATAGCCAGCTATCTTACAAATCCCTATAGAAAATATTTATTTTTTCAATCTCCGTATAATAGAAAAAAATTTAAATCCAAATTGATTAAAATTGATTAATCAAACCGTTCTATAATTGTTCCCGACTATAAAAGGGACCACATCAAACAGCACTCCACGACGTTGTATTACCTCTACCTTTCTTTTAAAATTGTTTCTTTGGTTGCTGTCGTTGTTCCTGCATTGATGCGCTGATTTCTCCCCAACAAACTTTGAACTACAAAACTTGCTCCCCGGTTTCTGTTCCTGATGCAGCTCTTTGCCACATGACAGGCAATATCTTTTATTATCTGTTAAAGGGGTTTCCCCATTCTTACCGTTTATCTTAATGGTAAATTCAGGTAATATCAGGATTTCGCCAGTTGGTAAATTCGGGTAATTTTTAAACAGGTTTTTCCATTCATCCAAAATTAATTCTCTAATAAAAGGATGCCAGCTCTTGCCATATTTCGCCACTAAATTTTTAAACTTACCCCTGATGTACTTGAAATGGTCCCCGGTGGTATTTTCTTTTAACTGCTCCCAAAATTTCGGGTTTTGCCCATTGATAAGTAAATCATTGTCGGATGGTTTCAAATGCAATTTCTTTACATCCTGCGTTACATCATAAATCAATACATCATTCCATGCATTTAATAATAGGTCCTGTAGATTGTAGATTTTCTCAATGTCTTGCAAATCTGAAACGCATTTGATTCCCCGATTGTTCAGTGATTGCATTTTCATATACCTTAATTCAAATCTCATTAGATTATCAGGTAATTTATTCTGTAATCCCTTATCATAAATCTTAACTGCATACTGTGATAGATTGCATACAATACCCAAACAAACCCCGGATGAATCCGGTTTATACCTGTTAAACGAATTTCCTTTGTAACTGATGATATTAGCCCTAAAAAACGGCGTTACTTTAAAAGGGGTGGGAATGTTAACCCCGACCTCTAAAGTTGAAATTTGCGCCTCTGTAGGGTTTATAGATAGGTTTGTGCAAATGTGGTTAATCTGTTCCTGTAACTGCTCCCATGTAAAAGGTTGATAGTTCGTGCCTCTGTAATGATTTTTATGTAAACTACCCTTCATGGTAAGATAAAACAATTTACCGCCTGATGCGGTGTTCAATACTTCTTTGATGATTATATCAAAGGTTTCCCATTTCCCCCGGTGGGTTGTGATCAGTTTATCATTTCGTTTTTTTGTTCGTATCTCCCCGGTTTCGGTTTCTACATTGATAGACAATGACAGGTTAACGGACCGTAGCCATGAATCAAAGTTTTCTAATGTTACTTTTATGGTTATGCCATCAATCATTAAACCTTATCTTTGTTGTAAGTGAAATGCAGTAATGTATTTCGGCGAAATTTGAACGCATAGAGGGAGGGGTTGAACCCTCCCTTTGTGTTTATTAAAATTGTAGTTGTAAAAGTTGGGGAATTGCAGCACGAATGAATCTTTCCCTTGCCTCCCTGCTCTCGATGTAATACCTGCCAAAATAGAAAACAGTTAACTTGTCCCTCCCTTTGCAGAAATGGAACAGACATAGGGAAAGTTTTTTTCCGGTTTTCAGTTTCTCATAATCATTCCCTGAATACCAGTTCTGAAAATTGGTTTCCTGTAGGCCGGTAAAAAACTTGAAGGATTTCCCATTCTTAAATTTTTCCTTCCCTCTGATGAAATATTCAGCGTTGCATTTAATTTCATGCATCTGTGTAGGTTCAACCTTCAATTCATACGGCAGCCGCATTACAGGCGTAATAAGGGGTTGTTGTGCTGTTTTGGTGTAGTACCCTGTTTCGGGGTTGTTTAAGTAAACTACAGCCTTGTAAATCGGGAAATTTGAACGGTTATTCATGGCCTGCCCTCCCCATAGTTGATTTTAAGAGCCTTGCCTCGATTTCACTTTGTTTGTACAATACCCTAACCCCAAACCTACAGGCGGTTATCTTGCCAGTTTTGGTGTATTCGTTCAATGTGGGGAGGGAAACACTTAACAGGTCCGCTGTTTCTTTTCGGGTTAAATACTTTTCTGTCTGTGGTGTTGGGGGGTGATGATTACCCTCAAAAATTGGTGCTAACCTTTCGGCTAATGCCGCTGCCAGTTCGTTAACTGGGAACGTAAAATTTAAGTTTGCCATTGTGTAATTAATTTTACACAAGGTTTATTTTTCTTAACCTGAAATAGGGTACTTGAAGGGTACTTGAAGGGGATTAAATCTTAATCTTTATTGTAGTTATCTGAAAATGGTATCTTTAATTGGTTAGGATTATAATTCCGTTGTTTCTCTCCAAAACACCTGTATAAATGTCTTGGTGTAACATTTTCGCCACTATCACTTTTAATATCAAAAACTGATGATAGTAAGTTCACGGTATTAACTTTGTCTTTTATTAATTCAATAAATCCCTTATCAATAAGTAGATTAAATATTGCTCCAAACTCTCCGGGCGTTCCATTCCAAATAACCTTCTTTTGTTTAGACTTAATTAAGTAATCATCATTATCAATGATACTCAAATATTCGGTTTCGATTGGTATATTTTGACTTTTACATAAATTGAAAACAAAGTCAACGAATTGTTCAAGTTTATTCGATTTTAATACAGCGCATTCTGAAAGTTCATCCTCACTCATTGAATTTGAATCCAACTTAAACTCATAATTAGGAACTAAACTTCTAACATTAAAGTCTAATAAAGTTCTACCATCATCACTCTCAAGATTTTCATCGTCTGTTATTTGCAGCAAAGAAATTTGTTCCTTATAGTCATGTAAACACCGAATCCATAAATTCTTAAGATAACTCTCCTTATTTTCATAATCTTGTATCAATAGGAGGTTACTAAATATCTCTTTATTTACATTGGCATAAATATTAACAAGATGTTCAGAATAAGAATGTAAACTATCAAACCCGTTAAATAGACGTCTAATTATTGGTCTATTCAACTCTTTATAAGATATCTCCAATTTTTGCATTTCATTTAAAAATCCCTTTGTTTCATTTTCACTCATCATATAATATTATAATTTTAGACAGCCATCAAATGGTTTTTAATTTCAGCCCGTTTCAATTCCCTTTGAATCAATTTTTCTTTTATTCTTTTGGCTGTTTCCTCGGGTTTTTCCCTAATGTATTTCAAAAAGGACTTTTCTGTTTTGTGGCCTGTCAATGCCATGATTTCACCCCGGTCCAAATCCCCGGCGGCGTTTTCATTGGTGGCAAAACTTCTCCGGGCCGTATGGCTGCTAATGAATTTATGTTTAGGACCAGTAACGGTGATTTCCTTACCGGCGGTAATTTGTTCTATTGAAATTTCTTTTTGTAGTAATACGCATTTCTCACAAACCAAACTTAAGTATTCATTATATTTTTGGTTGCTGATTTTACGGATGCTATTTCCGTACTTTTCCAATATCTTTTGAACATCTTCACCATACGGAATAATAACTTCTTCGCCTGTTTTCGCCTGTTTTATTGTGATCATCCCATTATCAATATTCCCCGGCCTGATGCTAACAATATCACTAAATCGTAATCCTGTGAAACATCCAATAATAAACAAATCTCTAACCCTTTCTAACCGGGGAGCAGTTGATAAGTCCAGGCCCTGCATTTCTTTAATTTCCGCTAAATTCAAATAGACGGTATCACTTGTAAAATTGATGGACTTAAATTTCCTATAGGTGAAAGTATTGTTCGTTGTTAACTTATCTTCAAATGCCTCTCTCATAAATACTTTGAGATTGGTAATAAGTTTACCGATTGTATTCGGTCCTAATTTTAATTTTGTGGTAAGATGATCTACAAACTTTTTGTAGAATACCAAATCAATACTCTCAAATGTGACTGGGTGACCTTTTTTGGTTTTTTCAAATTGCTCTAAATGCCTTTTTAGATTATGAAATTGAAAAATAGTTCCTTTCGCTAACGGCGTGCCTTTCTCGATGTGTACCCTCGTGCCGTTTTCCATTCGCAACAAAAAGTTTTTATAGTACCCCCAAAAGGTGTTTTCTTGGTTTTCCTCTCTTTCCTGTTTCGTTTCCTGTGAAAGGTATTTTCTTAATTTTTGTTTGAGTATATCAGCAGGTAAAGGGAGGATTTCCTTTTCGTGTTTGTGTTCCTGCCTCCACTCTAAATCGATTTCATCAACACGCCCTTTAATATTGTGCAGGATTCGGTTAAACGTGCTATAGCCGGTAAAACTTTGGCGGGCCTGTTGTTTTTTTTCATTCCAGTCTTTAGGATGAATTTTATTGGTGGTGTAAACCTTAACCCTTTGGTTTCTGTAGCTGATGGAACAATATATCCATGTTTCGTAATCCCCGGTGGGGTTCTTTAAATAGAAATTGACTTTCATTATTGCAAAATTTGAACAGTATAAAATTACAACAAAATAACTGGGGGACACTATTGGGGGACAGTTTTTTTTAATCTGCCTTAATTTTCCTTGTTTTCCCTTGTTTAGTACTGCAAAGGGTTTCAGCAATGATTATACTTGTTTTGATTAAAAGAGGAAAGGCAAAAAAAGGAGGGTGATATTCCTTCCCCTACAGCAGGTTTTTCTAGTTTTTAGCCCTTGCCGGTATCCGGTGAGGGTTTTTTATGCGGAAAAAATGTTGTTTTGAATTGCGTAGTAGATTGTTTCATGTATTACGAACCATGGCAACATAAACAATTTTCAGGTTATTTTTAGCTTATTCGTGCCGCCTGAAACCGATTTTATTCCTTGGTAATGGCTTACTTTCCTTTTCTAATAATTCTTTCAACACCAAAAAAATATTCTCAATGTCTTTACTGTTTCCTTTAACCTCTTTTTCTAATCTGGAAAGTTGCCATAATATTTCCTTTTGTGTTAGTGCAAAGGTTCTCATTTTTGTAAATACTCTTATAATCCTGATGTTCACTTCAATTGCAGTTTTGCTGTTTAAAACACTCGACAACATTGCAATACCTTGTTCTGTGAAAGCCATTGGCAGGTACCTTGTACCTCCCCAACCTACATTTCCCTCAGGCAAACTTGAGGTACCAAACTGGCTCCTCAAATTTTCGAACTCTTTTGTAGAAAGTTGAAACATGAAATCTTTAGGGAACCTGTCTATATTCCGTTTTACCTGCCTTTTCAAATGCTTTGTTTCCACATTATACATAGCTGCTAAGTAATGATCTAATATTACTTTTTCACCCCGAATGACAAAGATGTTATTTAATATTTTCTGCTCTATCACTAAAGTCTGTAGTTCCTTGTTTGCCATTCCCTGATATTTGATAATAGTAAAATTAAAAAAATAACTATTTTAAATATGAGCATCTGTTTGATTATAAACTGAATTTATTTCATTAAAAACAACGAGTACTTTTTTATTAAAATGTTGTTGTTTTGTGATGAATTTTCATGTGTTTCGTGTGTCACGAAACATAGCTACGAATTAAACACCTTAAACGCCTTAAACGATTTAAACGTCTTAAACAATTTAAACGATTTAAACGAGAAAAACCATGGCCCAAAAAAAGCTGCTCCGTTTCGCTCAGATCAAAACATTTCCCAACGTACTTGAATACCCTGAAAATATGAAAGGGAACTGGCACCAGCATTTCGGAAACCATCATCCTATTGTACTGGAACTGGCCTGCGGGAGAGGCGAATACACGGTAGGATTAGCCAAATTATACCCGGAACAAAACTTCATTGGTTTTGATATAAAAGGGAACAGGCTTTATATCGGAGCTAAAAAAGCAATGGATTCCCGTTTGACCAATGCAGCTTTTATCCGTACACAAATTGAGCAGCTTCCCCATTATTTCAACACGGATGAAGTAGCTGAAATTTGGATCACTTTTCCCGATCCTCAATTACGGACTTCGAAAGCAAAAAAGAGATTGACCCATCCCAGGTTTTTACGGCTCTATCGGCAAATCTTGAAAAAAGATGGTAATATCCATCTCAAAACCGATTCTCCAGCGTTGTATGAATTTACCCGCAACCTTAGGGAAATGTATCATTTAACTATCTTAACCGACACGGATAATATTGCCGTTACGCATGAAGGAGATCCTGCTTTGAATATTAAAACACATTATGAATCGCTCGACATAGCACAAAGCAAAAAAATCCACTATCTGCGGTTTTCCCTTCCGGAAACAGTGCCCGATTTAGATGCAGCATTACAGGAAATTTTAAAAATCAGGGAACAATCCGGTAATCAGTTTGTATAATTATACCAATGTGATTTATATAATATGCCAATATTTTATAAATCATACAGCGGTAAATGCCGATGGTATCAAACAAATAGTACAATGAGGCGATAGCCGATATTGGACTATATTGTTTGTCCAATCGGTATTATTTCATACAAACCCTGAAAATGGCCGAAGAACTGATAGAAGGAATTGATTTTTATTATAACGAAGATGGTTATTGCGTGCTCACCGAATTGTACCACATCAAAAAGGGGTTTTGTTGTGGCAACGGCTGTAAACACTGCCCCTTTCAATATGAAGCGGTACCCGAACCAAAACGTTCAGAAATCTTACTGGCCAAATCAACTGCTTTATGCCTCCCTCTAAAAAAGTAAAGCCTAGTCAGGAAAAGCCTTTAGAAACCGGCAAACTCAAAAATTATCGTTTTTTTGAAGATGTATATGATGTAGTAAGGCTGATTCCAAAAGGCAGGGTAAGTTCCTATGGCGCCATCGCCGCTTATCTTGGAACCAAACTCAGCGCCCGAATGGTGGGCTGGGCCATGAATGCGGCTCATCATGCGCATCCTCCGATACCGGCACAAAGAGTGGTAAACCGAAATGGGATGTTAACCGGTAAGCACCACTTTGCTACACCTACTGCTATGGAAGAAGCATTGAAAAAAGAAGGGGTAATTGTACTGAACGATCAGGTTCAATCGTTTTCGAATGTTTTTTGGGATCCTGCGGTTGAACTTGAAATGCGTTTGTAAGCATATTCTTACTTCTCAGTAACTCATCCACTTTCTCAGCAAGGTCTCCGCAACGGGACGTTGCGTACCTCTTTACTTTTCCCCAACTTCTCGGACTCCGGATGCTTCTTGATTCTATTTCTTATGGTATACAGCCTGGCGATATAGAAGGATTTTAGTACAGAAGTTCATTAGGGTACCTTAGCCCTATTGATAAACCGATGTTAGCGGTTAGCGTTTGATATCCAGTCGTTATAGGTCATTTCAAATTTGATTTCCTTTATGCCATGTGTTCCAACTTCTGTCCAGCCAGCTTTTCTGTAAAATTGTTCTGCTCTGGTGTTAAAAGCTGTACCTAACCAAACTTTATCTTTTGTTTGTGTAAAATACCATTCTAACATTGTATTGTGTAATATTTGCCCAATCCCTTTTTTTTCGAATTTAGGGTCTAAAAATAATGCCCAAATATTATTTTCTTTCAAGTCTACAATTGCAAAACCAACAATTTGATTGTCAATTTCACACACCCAACCTTTTCCTCTTGCTGTAATAAATTCCTCGCAATCTTCGTCTGTCACCAAGTTAGGATCTGACAAAGTATTTTCTGTTACAGCATTCCTTACGATTTGAATTTGTTTTATATCATCAATTTTAGCTTCTCTAAATATCATAAATTGATTTGTTCTTTTTTCTATTATTGGTTGTCTTCTTTTCAACAACGTCTCCGGAACGGGACGTTGCGTACTTCTTTCTTCGCATCACTTTTATCTATACCAAAATTTTCATGCAATTCGATATCAGCCATCATTCCAATATGATCAATTTTTCTTTCCCAGCAATGTCTCCGGAACGGGACCTTTAGATTTGTTTTATTAAGGTTTGTGCAAAGGGTTACTGTTTCTCAGCAACGTCTCCGGAACGGGACGTTGCGTACTTCTTTCTTCGCATCACTTTTATCTATACCAAATTTTTCATGCAATGCAATATCAGCCATCATTCCAATATGGTCGATTTTCTTTTTCAGCAACGTCTCCGGAACGGGACGTTGCGTACTTCTTTCTTCGCATCACTTTTATCTATACCAAATTTTTCATGCAATGCAATATCAGTCATCATTCCAATATGGTCAATTTTTCTTTCCCAGCAATGTCTCCGGAACGGGACGTTGCGTACTTCTTGTTTCTCAGCAACGTCTCCGGAACGGGACGTTGCGTACTTCTTTCTTC